>Ga0335085_10000074_pt1 | contig 342602 bp, 270 predicted proteins | sample Lox_Sample_45_FD_206712 | JGI IMG/M metagenome (GOLD analysis project Ga0335085, IMG submission 206712) | Soil microbial communities from Loxahatchee National Wildlife Refuge, Florida, United States - Lox_Sample_4.5 | ecosystem: Environmental > Terrestrial > Soil > Wetlands | place: USA... | reverse complement strand
GCCCGCCTCCTAGCCTCCGCCTGACGGCCAGCGAAGGCTCGCCGATGCCGCTCTGCCAGCCCGGACATTGCCCGCCTCCTAGCTTCCGCCTGACGGCCAGCGAAGGCTCGCCGATGCCGCTCTGCCAGCCCGGTCACTGCCCGCCCCCTAGCCTCCGCCTGACGGCCAGCGAAGGCTCGCCGATGCCGCTGTGCCAGCCCGGCCACTGCCCGCCCCCTAGCCTCCGCCTGACGGCCAGCGAAGGCTCGCCGATGCCGCTCTGCCAGCCCGGACATTGCCCGCCTCCTAGCCTCCGCCTGACGGCCAGCGAAGGCTCGCCGATGCCGCTCTGCCAGCCCGGACATTGCCCGCCTCCTAGCCTCCGCCTGACGGCCAGTGAAGGCTCGCCGATGCCGCTCTGCCAGCCCGGTCACTGCCCGCCTCCTAGCTTCCGCTTGACGGCCAGGGAAGGCTCGTTCGTGTCTGCCGATTATTCCCAACAAGCGTACGAGGTACACACGATGGTGTAGCGGCCGACTTCGGGAAAAGCCTTTTCGGGGGAGTAACTTAAATATAGGTTACCCATTTCAGCGGAAATAATTACTTGTTTCTGCTTGACGCGAGGAATATTCTTTCCTTGCCGTCATGCAACTCGCTTGGATCGATTACGTTCTTTGGTTCGCCTCACCAACTTTGCAGGTGGGGATGCTGGTTGTGCTGTTCAGGCGAGGATTGCATCGGGATTATCCGTTTTTTTTCAACTATACGATTCTTCAAGTTGTCTCGGTTCCGGTGCTCGCGTTCATCCATAGTACGCAGCCCTACGCGGCTTACTACTACGCGTATTACTTCAACATCGGCCTCAGCGTTTTGATTTCCTTCTTTGTTCTCCAGGAAATCTTCACCGATGCTTTTCGCCCGTATGAGGCCCTGCGCGACCTGAGCATTATTTTGTTTCGCTGGTCGGCGCTGGTCGTCCTGCTGGTAGGGGTAATGTGGGCCGTCAACCTGTCGCATAAACCTGGCGACGGTCTGATCATGGACGGCATTCTGCTCGCTGACCGCAGTGTCCGGCTGATGCAATGCGGCCTGGTTTTCTTCTTGCTGCTCTTTAGTGAATATCTCGGGATCTCGCGCCGGAGTCTGCTGTTTGGCATCTCGCTCGGTTTTGGCATTTTCGCCGCGGTCAATATGCTGGTAGCTACCGGCGCCAGCCATAGTGGAGCGGTGCATCAGACGGCGTTGAGGCAGGTCAACAGCGCCGCGTATTTTCTCGCTGTGCTGATTTGGTTTGGCTTCACGCTCGCGGCGGCGCCCTCCCGCAGCAAGCTGGCGCAGGAAAGCCTGCTGCGCTCCGAGGATTGGAATTCCGCTTTGCAAGAGGCGCGTACCCCAATTGCCGAAAGCAGCCTGTTGGACACCATGGACCGCACGGTCGAGCGCCTCCTCTATCCTCCAACCGAGACCGAAGTAAAAGTTCCCAGCCAGCGCGCTTGAGTGACGTTCTGGAATCCCACTCTCAGACGAATGTTCGGCGCTCCGCTTCAGGCGCGTAGTGGCGAGTCTGTTCCCTTTCTGCGCTAGCATGGTTGGGTGTCTTCTCTGCTGGACGTTCGCAACCTGAGCATCGAATTCCCAACCGCGCAGGGCCCGCTGGCGGCGGTGCGCGACGTCAGCTTTCATGTCTACGCCGGCGAGGTCCTGGGACTGGTAGGCGAGTCGGGCTCGGGAAAATCGGTTTCGGCACTGGCCATCTTGCGCTTGCTTCCTTCCCAGGCGCTTATCCGCGGCGGCATCCGATTCGCAGAAAAAGATCTGCTCAACCTGCCTGAGCCGGAGCTGCGGCAGATTCGAGGCGCCGGTATCAGCATGATCTTCCAGGAGCCCATGACGGCGCTCAACCCCGTGATGCGGGTGGGCGACCAGATTGCCGAGGCCGTGCTGGCGCACGCGGAGAATCGCCGCCTCCTGAACTCGCACCCATCTCGCGTGACCAAGGCTGAGGCCTGGAGCCGCGCCCTTGAGGCATTGCACACCGTCGCCTTCGCCGATGCCGACCGGCGCGCGCGCGACTATCCTCATCAACTCTCGGGAGGTCAGCGGCAGCGCGTGATGATTGCCATGGCCATCGTGAACCGGCCGGCGCTGCTGATTGCCGACGAGCCCACGACCGCGCTCGATGTCACCATCCAGGCACAGGTGCTGGAGCTGCTCGCCGAGCTGCGCACCCGTTTTTCGCTGGCGATGCTTTTCATCTCGCACGATCTCGCGGTCGTTTCACAAGTCGCGCACCGCATCAGCGTCATGTATGCGGGAAGCATCGTCGAAACGGGAAGCGCCGCGCAGGTATTCTCTACTCCGCTGCATCCCTACACGCGCGGGCTGCTAAACTCAGTGCCGACCTTGCGCACCGATCGCTCCAAGCCGCTCCAGACTGTCGAGGGCACAGTACCCGCCATGCTCGCTCCACCGCCGGGCTGCGCTTTTGAGCCGCGTTGTCCCTCGCGGGTCGCGGCATGTTCTTCGGGGATGCCTCCGCTGGTCGAAGTCTCGCCCGGCCATTTCGCGCGTTGTCCCGTGACAGCGCGGGAGGTGGGCTGATCCATGCGGCTGCTGCTGCTCAGCGACATTCATTCCAACCTCGAGGGGCTTGAGGCCTGCCTCGAGGTCGCGCCCCAGTTCGACATGGTGGTGAACCTTGGCGACGTCGTAGGCTACAACGCTTCGCCGAATGAGGTGTGCGCGCGCGTCCGCGAAATGGGCGGCACCGTAGTCCGCGGCAATCACGACCGCGCCTGCTCCGGTCTGTCGGACCTCTCAGAGTTCAACCTGATCGCCGCGATGTCGGCGCGCTGGACGCAAACCAACCTGGAGTTTGAGCACGCCGAGTGGTTGCGTAGCCTGCCGCAAGGGCCGTTGCGCCATGAGCAGCTGCCCGGCATCGAGTTTGTTCACGGATCGCCACGCGATGAAGACGAGTACGTGCTTTCGCCGCCCATAGCTGCCCTGGATTTTCAACTGGAAGAAAATGCCGACGTGATCTTCTTCGGGCACACCCACCTGCAGGGCGGCTTCCGGTACCGCGACGGCCGCGCCCAGTACTTCGTCCCTGAGTACGGCGACGGTGCGGGCTTCTTGAGCTCGACGATGAAGCTGCAATCGGACGAACGGTATCTCATCAATCCCGGTTCGGTGGGCCAGCCGCGCGACAACGACTGGCGTGCGGCCTTCGCGCTGTATGAGAACGACGGCGACGCGCCCGCGACCGTGACCTTCTTCCGCGTGCCCTACGACGTAAAGTCTGCACAGGCCAGGGTGCTGGCGGCGAACCTTCCCGAACGCCTGGCGACGCGCCTCGCTCTGGGGAGATAGAAGCCGGGGGGCAACGTCTCGGCCGCGACGCGCACCGCATCGCCGGCATCGAAATAACTGGGGGTAAACTACACCTCATGCCGATCCGTCCTTTTCCCGCCAAGTCACGCTACCGCTCGCAGGAGTTCATTGGTGGCGCCATCAGCAGCTCCGAGCAGGGTTATCTCGTCGCCAACGTCGATGGCGGCGCGCGCGGCAATCCTGGTCCGGCCGGTTATGGCGTTGTCTTCGAAGATGAGGTCGGCCGGCCGGTCGCCAATCTCAGCGAATACCTCGGCCGACAGACGAACAATTACGCCGAGTACTCCGGGCTGCTGGCGGCGCTGAACTATACCTTGCGGCACGGTTTCCGGGCGCTAAAAGTGGTCAGCGACTCCGAGCTGATGGTGAAGCAGATTCTCGGCGAGTATAAAGTCAGCAATCCCACATTGAAGGAGCTGCATCAGCGGGCGATGAAGTTGATCGATCAGCTGGAGTGCTTCGAAATCCGCCACGTGCTGCGGGAGAAGAACCGCGAAGCCGACCGGCTGGCCAACGTCGCCATGGACCGGGGGATCGCGCACAAAGCGCCGGCCGTCGCGGCGACCGAGGTCGGCGGGGTGGCGTCGGTGGTGCCCGAGGTCGATGGCGTGGTGCGCGACGGCGTGGTGCACTTCGCGGGCGCGCCGCTGCCCGAGGGAACGGCAGTAAAGATTCGCGTCGTAAAGCACTAAGCGCCGGGTGCCCCAGGTCTCGCGCCTTCGAGACCTGGGACTGGCTTGTGACTAATCAATGCGGAACATAGCCGGCGGGTTTACCTTCCGAAACAGGTGAAGCACTACCCAGGTCTCGAAATGCGCGAGACCTGGGGCACCCGCTCGTTACAGCAGCTCTTCGTTCCAAGTCTCCAGGAACTTCTTCACCTCGGCCATGAACTGGTCGGCCACGGCGCCGTCGATGACGCGGTGATCGTAGCCGATGCTGAGGTGCATCATCGAGTGGACCGCGATGGAGTCGTTGCCGTCGCGGTCGGTCACCACCACGGGCTTTTTCTTGATGCCGCCGACGCCCAGGATGGCCACCTGCGGCTGGTTGATAATGGGCAGCCCGAACTCCGCACCGTAGATGCCGGGATTGGTGATGGTGAACGTTCCGCCTTGCACCTCTTCCGGCTTCAGCTTCTTGGTGCGCGCCCGCTCGCCCAGGTCGCTGATGGCGCGCTGCAAGCCGACAAAGCTGCGCTCCTCGGCGCTCTTCACTACCGGCACAATCAGCCCCCAATCCAACGCGACCGCGATGCCGAGGTTGATGGTCGGGTGGTAGTGAATGTTCTCGCCTTCCATCGACGAGTTGACGATGGGGAACTTGCGGATGGCATGAATCACCGCGCGGGCGAAGAACGGCGTGTAAGTGAGCTTGTTGCCGGTGGCCTGCTCGAATTTGCCCTTCATGCTTTCGCGCACTTTGACGATGCGCGTGGCATCAATTTCGAAGACGCCGTGCACATGGGCGCTGGTGCGCTTCGACAGGACCATGTGCTCGGCAATTTTCTTCCGCATCGTCGACATGGGCACGATCTCGCCGGGCGTAACGCCGCCCACCGGCTGAAGCGGCGTGGTGACCGCTGGCATGGCGGGAGCCGCGGGCTGCTGCGCGGGAGGCGCCCCCGGCGTTGGGGCAGGGGCGTAAGACGGAGCCGGCTGAGCGGCCGCAGCCGCACCGTGCCTGGAAATGAATGCCTCGATATCGTCCTTGGTGATGCGGCCGCCGAGGCCCGTGCCCGGGACCTTGCTCAGGTCAACGTTGTTGTCTTTTGCGATGCGGCGCACCAGCGGGGACGAGCGCACCCGCTCCGGCTCGCCGCCCTCGCTGAATTCGGTGACTTTACCCTGCTGCTGGCGCTCCAGGCCTTCCTTCTCGTCACCTGCGAGATCGGCGGGAATGCCGCGCGCCATACTTTGGGGCGCTTCGCCGCTGGGCGGCTGCGCAGCTTGCGCTTGCGTAGCCTGCGGTTGCTTGGCGCCGGCGCCGTCGCCACCACCGGAGGGTTTGGATGGCTGCGCAGGAGCCTGGACCGCGGGTTTTTGCGCGGCAGGAGCTGATGCGGCTTCGCCTTCCCCGGCGATCGTGCCAACGATGGTGTTGACCTGCACGGTCGTTCCTGCCTGAACCTTGATGTCCTGCAACGTTCCGGACGCGGGCGCGGGGATCTCGGCATCAACTTTGTCGGTAGAGATTTCAAACAGCGGCTCGTCGCGCTGGACCTTTTCGCCCGGCTGCTTCAGCCACTTGGTAATGGTTCCTTCAAAGATCGATTCCCCCATCTGGGGCATGATGACATCGGTCGGCATACGTTCCTCTCGGGTAGGTCAGGATGAACCTGAGCGCTGCGGCAAACTTTAAATTATAACGCGCAGAAAATATGAAGGCGGCCTACAGCACATGATGGGATGCAACGGATACTGCTGAGGTCGAGGATAAGAGAGGGTGCCCCAGGTCTGGCGATTTCCAGACCTGGGTAGCAGTGCCATAGCCCAGGTCTCGAAACCGCGAGACCTGGGGCACCCATATCCGTTCGCGATCGTGCATCGATCGATCTCACATCGTCAGAACGACACGGAATTGCGCCTTGCCGCTCATCATGCGATCGTAAGCCTCCGCGGCCCGCTCCAGCGGATAGGTTTCGATCATGGGGCGCACGCCCGTCAGCAGAGAGAAGTTCAGCGTGTCTTCCGAATCGGTGGGTATGCCCGACCACCAGCCCTGGATCGACTTACTACCGGCAATTAGCTGTATCGGCGTGACCGCGATGGGGTCGGGACCCGCACCGACCACCATCAGCTTGCCGTGGGGCGCCAGACCATCGATGAGTTCGGACATCGCCTTCGAGCTAGGCGCGGTCGCCAGGATGACCTTTGCCCCGCCCAGCTTCTGCAGCTCCTGCGCGGCATTGGTCGCTTGACTGTCGATGTACACCGTCGCGCCCAGCTTCTTCGCCAGCGCGGCGTTCTCCGGGCCACGTCCGATCGCCGCCACCTTGTAGCCAAACTTATTGGCGTACTGCACGCCCAGATGACCCAGGCCGCCGATGCCTTGCACCGCGACCACGTCGCCGGACATCGCGCCGCTGTGCCGCAACGCGTTGTACGTCGTGATGCCTGCGCAGAGCAGCGGAGCGGCTTCAGCGTCGCTCAAGCTGTCGGGAACCGACGCCAGCGCCTCGATGGGCGCGAGCATGTACTGCTGGTAGCCTCCGTCATAGCTGATGCCTGCGATCTTGACGTTCTGGCAGTTGGCAAAATCGCCGCGCCGGCAATAGAGGCACGTGTTGTCCTGCCCGCCGTGCCAGCCGACACCGACGCGCTGTCCCTTTTTCCACGCCGAAACGCCGGCGCCGATTTCCTCGACCGTACCGACAACCTCGTGTCCGGGAATGCGGGGATACTCGACGCCCGGCCATTCGCCTTCAACCACCAGCGCGTCGCTGTGACACACACCGCATGCCTGTACTTTGATGAGCACCTGCCCCGGACGGGGCTTGGGTATCTCGCGTTCGGCGATCTGGAAACCGGCGCCGGGTTTGCCAATCTGCGCTACCTTCATGGTTCCTACTGCGACTGTCGTCGTTGCCATAAGTCCTCCTGATAAACAAGCTGAGTAAGTGAATGGGATCTCCAGCGAAGCGAGAAAGCAGGACGCCTGGCGGAAAAAGATGCCGCGACTTCCGGCGAGGATTCACCAAAACCGCAACTTCAATCACGATTTGTTCTGCCTCGCGACCACGCGAAGCTGTGCCCCTTCGGCTCAATCCTGTATCTTGTTAGCGACGATGCTGTCTCCGGCCCAGATCATCTCCATCGCGGTATTCACGCTGGCTTGCGTGGTCGCGTTTTACGCGCTGATCGGGTATCCGTTGCTGCTCGACTGGCTGGCGAAACGCGCCGACAACCCCGTACATAAAGACGACAAACTGCGCTCCGTTTCGTTCGTCATCGCCGTCTACAATGGCGAGAAGTTTCTCGAGCGCAAGCTGCGCACCATTTTGGGGTTGAGCTATCCCCGTGAGCTGATGGAGATTCTGGTGGTCTCCGACGGCTCGACCGACCGCACCGATGAGATCGCGCGCGGCTTCGCCTCGGAAGGCGTGAAGTTCCTGCGCGTCGAGCGCGGCGGGAAAGCTGCGGCGCTGAACGCGGGCGTGCCGCTGGTCTCCGGCGAAATTCTGGTGCTCAACGACGTCCGCCAGGCGCTCGATCGCGACTGCCTGCGCAATGTCATCGCCTGCTTCGGAGACCCCAAGGTCGGCGCGGTCAGCCCGCAGACGATCATCGTGCAAGGCGAGACGCTGGAGGAGACCAGCACCAGCCTCTACTGGCGCTACGAGCACTGGATTCGCCTGCGGCTCACGCGTATTGATTCGACCTTCGGTACCAGCGGCGCATTCACGGCCATGCGGCGCTCGCTGTGGGTGCCGCTGCCGCCGGGCACGTTGCTGGACGATGTCTACGTGCCGCTGAAGACGTTTTTTCAGGGCTACCGCATCCTCTACGAGCCGACTGCCACAATGTATGACTTCCCTACCGTGCTGCAGTCGGAGTTCAAGCGCAAGGTGCGGTTGCAGGCGGGGCTGTACCAGATGCTGAAGATGATGCCCGAGCTGCTGAGCTCGCGCAACCGGATGCGGCTGCACTTCCTGTCGGCGAAGTACGGACGCATCGTAATTCCCTACTGCATGATCGCGGCGGCACTGGCAACGCTCGGCCTGCCACCATACTGGCGGGCGGCCGCGGCCTGGGCGCAGGCATTGTTTTACGGGCTGGCGTTGCTGGACGTCGTTGTCCCCGACGGCGCGGCCGTGAAGCCGCTGACCTCGGCCATCCGCACCTTCGTCGTTCTGATGGCGGCGTCGCTCGCTGCCGTGCAGGTCTACTTTGTGCAGCCGACGAAGTTGTGGAAGGAAGCGACCTACCGCCCCTCCATCGCCGAGCAGCCGCACGGGGCCGAGACGAAAGTGGGAAGTAGCAACTAGAGATCGGGTAGTGCGGGCCTTCAGGCCTGCGTTCCAGCCCTCCGGAAACGTTGCGTCTTCGGCCGCCGCGGAGTTGGAGCGCCGCACTACCCGAACACCCTGCTTCAGGACCTGTAAAGCCGTTCCAGCGGGTGCCCCACTCATCCCATCGTTTGGGATGAGTGGGTCTGCGCTAAGACTCTTACGGCACGCCTGAAGGCGTGCCCTTTCAAAGCCCTCCTCGCCAACCATCCGTCTGTGACGCGCGTCACCATCCGCTTACACGCGCATCACAGCCCCACCTCGCACCGCCCGCCTATCGTTGACCTTACAGGAAGTCCCAAGTTCATATGCAGTCATAACGGACCGCGGATGCGGTCGTGGGGGAAAAACGAAGTGAAAACAACGGAATATTCTGCCTCTCCGGCTGCCACCCTTCATACGGATTCATCGGCGGCCGGCGAGGCTTCTCGCGAGACCTCGCCTGCGAGCGAGGCCAGCGCTGGAGGCGCCATGCCCAGAAACAAAGTTACGCTCGACGGCAATGAAGCGGTCGCGCACGTCGCCTATCACGTCAGCGAAGTTGCCGCCATCTATCCCATCACGCCCTCGTCGCCCATGGGCGAGTCGTCCGACGCCTGGGCGGCGGTGGGCACGAAGAACATCTGGGGCACCGTACCCAAAGTCATCGAGATGCAGAGCGAGGCCGGCGCCGCCGGCGCGCTGCATGGCGCATTGCAGGCGGGCGCGCTGGGGACGACGTTCACCTCCGCCCAGGGCCTGCTGCTGATGATCCCCAACATGTACAAGATTGCGGGCGAGCTGACGCCGACGGTAATCCACGTGGCCGCGCGTTCCATCGCCGCGCAGGCGCTGTCGATCTTCGGCGATCATCAGGACGCTATGTCCGTGCGTCCGACCGGCTTTGCCCTGCTGTCGTCCAACTCGGTGCAGGAAGCCATGGACCTGGCGCTGATCGCGCACGCCGCGACGCTGGAGTCGCGCATTCCCTTCCTGCATTTCTTCGACGGCTTCCGCACCTCGCACGAAGTTTCCAAGATCGAACAGCTGTCGCTCGACGACATGCGCGCCATGATCGACGACGACCTGGTGCGCGCCTTCCGCGAGCGCGCGCTCTCGCCCGATCATCCCGTGCTGCGCGGCTCGGCGCAGAACCCGGACGTCTACTTCCAGGGCCGCGAAGCCGTCAACCCGTACTACCTCGCCTGCCCGACCATCGTGCAGAACGTGATGGACAAGTTCGCCAAGATCGTCGGCCGCGAGTACAAGCTCTTCCAGTACGAGGGCGCGCCCGACGCCGAGCAGGTCATCATCATGATGGGTTCCGGCGCGGAGGCGGCGCACGAGACCGTCGATTATCTCGTCAGCCAGGGCAAGAAGGTCGGCCTGCTGAAGGTGCGGCTCTACCGGCCGTTCTCGATTGAACACTTCATCGCGGCGCTGCCGAAGACGGTGAAAGCCGTCGGCGTGCTGGATCGCACCAAAGAACCCGGCTGCGTCGGCGAGCCGCTGTATCAAGACGTGGTCACGGCGTTCAACGAGGCCTTCACCGCCGGTAAGCTGGACAACTTCCCGCGCGTGATCGGCGGCCGCTACGGACTGTCGTCGAAGGAGTTCACGCCGGCCATGGTCAGCCGCGTCTTCGACGAGTTGGCGAAGACCAAGACCGCGCCGCAGAACCACTTCACCATCGGCATCAACGACGACATCACGCACACCAGCCTGAGCTTCGATCCCGAGTTCTCGACCGAGCCGGAAGACACGGTCCGCGCGATGTTCTTCGGCCTGGGCGCCGACGGCACGGTGGGCGCGAACAAGAACACCATCAAGATCATCGGCGAAGAAACCGAGCTGAACGTGCAGGGCTACTTCGTCTACGACTCGAAAAAGTCGGGCGCGGTCACCACCTCGCACCTGCGCTTCAGCAAGTCGCCGATTCGCGCGACCTACCTCATCTCGCGCGCGAATTTCGTCGCGTGCCATCAGTTCAGCTTCATGGAGCGGCTCGACGTGCTGAAGGCTGCCGACACCGGCGCGACTTTCCTGCTCAACAGCCCGTTCGGCCCGGACGAGGTGTGGGACAACCTGCCGCGCAAGGCGCAGGAAACCATCATCCGCAAAAAGCTGAAGTTCTACGTCATCGACGCTGTGACCGTCGCGAAAAATGCCGGCATGGGCGGGCGCATCAACACCGTGATGCAGACCTGCTTCTTCGCCATCAGCGGCGTGCTGCCGCGCGCGGACGCGATTGCCGCCATCAAGCACGCCATCGAGAAGACCTACGGCAAGCGCGGCGAATCGGTGGTGCGCAAGAACTTCGCCGCTGTCGACGCGGCGCTCGAGCACCTGTATGAGGTCAAGGTCCCGGCGTCGATCTCGTCGAAGTTCTACATTCGTCCGGCGGTCGCGGCCAATGCTCCCGACTTTGTGCGCAATGTCGAAGCGCTGATGATGATCGGCGAGGGCGACGACGTTCCGGTCAGCGCCATGCCCATCGATGGCACCTTCCCCACGGCCACCACAAAGTGGGAGAAGCGCAACATCGCACTGGAAATTCCGGTGTGGGATGAGCAGCTCTGCATCCAGTGCGGCAAGTGCGTGATGGTCTGCCCGCACGCCGTCATCCGCGCGAAAGTCTACGACCCGAGCTTCAACCACGCGCCCCAGGGCTTCCAAACGGCGGTGCCCAAGTGGCGCGAATTCAGTGAGTTGAAGTACACCCTGCAAGTAGCGCCTGAAGATTGTACCGGCTGCGGGCTGTGCGTCGCCGTCTGCCCCGCGAAGAGCAAGAGCGAGGCCAAGCATCGCGCCATCAACATGCAGCCGCAGGCGCCGCTGCGCGAGAAGTACAACGAATACTGGGACTACTTCCTGTCCATTCCCGAGCTGTCGCGCGACAAGGTTTCGCACGGCCAGGTGAAGGATGCGCAACTGCTCGAGCCGCTGTTCGAGTTCTCCGGCGCATGCTCGGGTTGCGGCGAGACGCCGTATATCTCGACGATGACGCGGCTGTTCGGCGACCGCGCGCTGATTGCGAACGCGACCGGGTGCTCCTCGATTTACGGCGGCAACCTGCCGACGACGCCTTACACGGTCAACGGCGAAGGGCGCGGGCCGGCGTGGAACAACTCGCTGTTTGAAGATACGGCCGAGTTCGGCATGGGCATGCGGCTGGCGGTCGATAAACAGAATGCCTACGCAAAGGAACTCGTGCTGCGGCTGGCCTCGCAGATCGGCGATGAGCTAGCGGTCGCGATCCTCGATGCCGATCAGTCGACGGAAGACGGCATCTACGCGCAGCGCGAGCGCGTGAGGGCGCTGAAGCAGAAGCTGGCGGGCAACAAAACGCCGGCGGCGCGCGATCTGCTGGCAGTGGCTGACGAGCTGGTCCGCAAGAGCGTGTGGATCATCGGCGGCGACGGCTGGGGCTACGACATCGGTTACGGCGGCCTCGACCACGTGCTGGCGTCGGACGCCAACGTCAACATCCTGCTGCTCGATACCGAGGTGTACTCGAACACCGGCGGGCAGATGTCGAAGTCGACTCCGATTGGCGCGGTAGCGAAGTTTGCCGCCGGCGGCAAGCACATGCCCAAGAAAGACATCGCGATGATGGCCATCAACTACGGCCGTGCGTATGTGGCGCACGTCGCCATGGGCGGCAACGACGGCCAGACGATGAAGGCGTTCCTGGAAGCTGACGCCTACAACGGGCCGTCGCTCATCATCGCCTACAGCCACTGCATCGCGCACGGCTACGACCTGGTGCACGGCCTCGACCAGCAGAAGCTGGCGGTCACCTCCGGCCACTGGCCGCTGTTCCGCTACAACCCGGGGCTGACGCGCGAGGGCAAGAACCCGTTCGTGCTCGACTCCAAGGCGCCCAGCATTCCGCTGGAGCAGTACATCTACAACGAGACGCGTTACACCATGCTGGTGAACAGCAATCCGGAAGAGGCAAAGAAGCTGCTCGTGGCCGCGCAGGAGAACGTGAACGACCGCTGGAAGCTGTACCAGCACATGGCCAACATGAGCTTTGAGAAGAAATAAGGAGTGCGCGCTTCAGCGCCGCGGGACAGGGTAGTGCGGACCTTTAGGTCCGGGTGACAGGGTAGTGCGGCGCTTCAGCGCCGCGAAACGAAATGGTTATGAATCGGCCTTTAGGCCCTGAGGTACCTCGGGGCTAAAGCCCACACATTAATGGGTCGCCTGGAACGCGGGCCTGAAGGCCCGCACTACCCTGGTCAGGCGGCCCTAAAGGGCGGCCCGTACCAGAAGAAATTGGCGCCGGGGGCGCGGCTTCAGCCGCGCCGCAACGCTGGCAATTTGATAGTGCGGGCCTTCAGGCCTTCGGATGCAGGGTAGTGCGGGCCTTCAGGTCCGCGGTACGGTAAGGCGGGGCATCAGCGCCGCGTAGGGTAGATCGGCGTAGGGTAAATCGGCGTAGGGTAGATCGGCGTAGGGTAAATCGGCGTAGGGTAGATCGGCTTAGGGTAGTGCGGACCTTCAGGTCCGCGTTACGGCAGCCTTCTAGGTCAGAGCCGGCTTTAGCCGGCGACACCGGATGACGAAAACGTATTTCATTACCGCTTCGGCCTACATGCACCAGAACCTGTTTCAACGAACCGAAACGGCTGATCTCCTGGTGGCCACGCTGTTTGGCTACCGCGACAAGGGCGAATTTCTGCTGCACGAATTTGTTGTCATGCCGAACCACATTCACCTGCTGTTGTCGACTGACGAAACCCACGTTGGACGCGCCATACAGATGGTGAAGGGCGGGTTTTCGCACGCGCTGGGGCAGACCGGGACGAAGCTGAAAGCGGTTTGGCAGCCGAGCTATTACGAACACCGCGTCCGCGATGCCGACGAATATGCGCGGATGCGAGATTACATTCAGCAGAATCCAGTCCGTCGACGGCTGGCTGATGGGGCGACGGGATATCCGTACTCCTCGGCCAATACGCAGCGACGTCTGGACGAGGTACCCGAAAGGCTAAAGCCTGTCTTTCAGGAGGCCGAGTTGACGCGGGCCTGAAGGCCCGCACTACCCTGGTTACGTGGCACGACTGAGGTTACGTGGCACGACTGAAGTCGTGCCCTGACAACAAACCTGGATCCCGCGTCTTGCGAGAGTGTAGGAGGCAACATCGTGATCGACCTATCCACCAATTATCTTGGCCTGAAGCTGAAGAACCCGGTCGTGGTCTCGGCCTCCCCGCTCACGGAGAAGCTGGAGAACTTCGCGCGCCTGGAAGATGCCGGCGCCTCGGCCATCGTCATGTACTCGCTGATGGAAGAGCAAATCGAGGCCGAAGCCGAGAACATCGACAACGCGCTGGAATACGGCACGAACAGCTACGCCGAATCGACGTCTTACCTGCCCGACATGCCGAAGTACCAGGTCGGCCCCGAGCGCTACCTCGAACTGCTGCACAAGGGCAAGCAGGCGGTCTCGATCCCGGTGATCGGCTCGCTGAACGGGCGCTCGCCCGGAGGCTGGGTGCGCTACGCCGAACTGATGGAGCAGGCCGGCGCCGACGCGCTGGAGCTGAACATCTTCGACATTGCGACCGACACCTCGCTTACCGCGGAAGACCTGGAGACGCGTTACTGCAATCTCGTCCGCGCCATTCGCAAGAGCGTGCGCGTGCCCATCGCAGTGAAGCTCGGCTCGTACTTTACGTCGTTCGCGAACTTCGCCAAGAAGCTGGCGGACGCCGGCGCCGATGGCGTGGTCATCTTCAATCGTTTCTACCAGCCCGACTTCGACCTCGAAGAGATGGAGGTCACGCCCAACCTGGTGTTGAGCAGCCCGCACGAGCTGCGGCTCCGGCTTCACTGGGCCGCGATCCTCTACCACCAGGTCGAAACCTACATCGCCATCACCGGCGGCGTGCACGATTCGTCCGACGTGCTGAAGTGCATGATGGCGGGCGCGCATGTGGCCATGATGACCTCGGCGCTGCTGAAGTACGGCATCGAGCACATCGGCGTGGTGCTGGCCGGCATGGAAAGCTGGATGCAGGAGCACGAGTACGTCTCCATCCGCCAGATGCGCGGCAGCATGAGCCTGGTGAACATCGAGAACCCGACGGCCTTCCTGCGCGGCAATTACCTGAAGATGCTGGGCTCGTATACCTGGCGCGAAGGCGGCGCTGCGCTGACGACGTTCTAGAACGGTAGAGCGGGGCTTCAGCCCCGCGTTGGCCGCAACTTTGCCCTCTCCCTCGATAAAAGGCCGGATCGCGAAGCGAGCCGGCCTTTGTTGTTGCGTGTCGTCGTTGCCAATGTGTTAACGCAAGATGTTGGTGTCACCAACTCACGAGTGCCGAAGGCACGGAAGAGATTAGCCCAGCACGGAGCGCAGCGGAGTGCCGGGTAGTACGCAGTAACACGACCCGAGCTCTGGTTTCCCCAATCTTCATTGTCATCCCGACCGGAGCGAAGCGGAGTGGAGGGACCTGCTGTTTGCGTGAGCTGGCAGGCTGCCCGCGCAAACAGCAGGTCCTTCGACTACGCGCCCGCCCGACTCGCAAAGTGCGCGAGTCGGAAAAACAAAGCGGGCGCTCCGCTCAAGATGACACCGATGTAAGAGGCTGCTGTCTAGCGTATGCCTCTATAATCGTGTTTCTGATAACGCGTTCTGTTTCCGCAGGACACCAGGACCAACTGTGGCACTTGACGACAAAATCTATCAACTGCGTAAAGACAAGCTGAAGCAGATTGAGGCGCTCGGCCAGAGCGCCTATCCGTATCGCTACGAAAGCACGCACACGATCCCGCAGATCGTCTCGGAGTACTCCGCGAAGACTACGGAAGAGCTCGAAAATCCGCGGATCAACGTCGCCGTCGCCGGACGCCTGATGTCGATTCGCCTGCAGGGGAAAGCTGGCTTCGCGCACCTGCAACAGGGCGGCAAGCGGCTGCAGATTTACGTCAAGCTCGACTTTGTCGGCGAGAAGGGATTCGCGCTCTACAAGCTGCTCGATATCGGCGACTACATCGGCGTGAAGGGGTATCTGTTCCGCACGCGCACCAATGAGCTGACGGTGCATGTCGAGGAGATCACGTTCCTGGTGAAGGACCTGCTGCCGCTGCCGGAGAAGTGGCACGGGCTGCAGGACGTTGAGACGCGCTACCGCCGCCGCTACGTCGATCTCACCATGAACTCCGACGTGGCCGAGGTCTTCGCCAAACGCGCCAAGGTCGTGCAGTCGATGCGGCGCTTCCTCGACGAGCGCGGCTTCATCGAAGTCGAGACGCCGATGATGCACCCCATTGCCGGCGGCGCGGTGGCCAAGCCGTTCATCACGCACCACAACACGCTCGACGTCGATCTCTACCTGCGCATCGCGCCCGAGCTCTACTTGAAGCGACTGGTGGTCGGCGGGCTCGACCGCGTTTACGAGATCAATCGCAACTTCCGCAACGAGGGCATCTCGACGCAGCACAACCCCGAGTTCACCATGCTGGAGTTCTACATGGCCTACGCGGACTATTACGACATGATGGACTTCACCGCCGGGATGCTGGCGCAGGTGGCGCGCGACGTGAACGGCTCAACCGTCGCGCACTTCAACGGGCACGAGATCGACTTCGGCAACGTGCAGCGGCTGACCATGCGCGAGGCGATCATCAAGTTCTGGCCGGAGAACGCGGGCGCGAAACCGGAGATGAGCGACTTTTCCAGCTCGGAGAAAATCGGACAACTAATTCACCGCTATAACGCGGCGAACCCGCACATTCCATACGATCCGACTGCGCCTGTGGGCAAAACCATCGCCGAGCTGTTCGAGTTCGTGGCCGAGCCGCATCTCGTTCAGCCGACGTTTATCTACGACTTCCCGCTGGCCATCTCGCCGCTGTCGAAGAACAAGCGCGAGCCGGAAGAAAATGCCGATTGGGTGGAGCGTTTCGAAATCTTCGCCGGCGGTCTGGAAATCGGCAACGCCTTCAGCGAGCTCAACGATCCCGAGGAGCAGCGGCGCCGCTTCGAAGGGCAGCTTAGCGAGCGCGCCCGCGGCGATGAAGAGGCGCACCAGATGGATGAGGACTACATCCGCGCGCTGTCGTATGGCCTGCCTCCGACGGCGGGCGAGGGCGTGGGGATCGACCGGCTCACGATGCTGCTCACCGATTCGCGTTCGATCCGCGACGTGATCCTGTTCCCGCTGCTGCGTCCGCTGAAGCGCGAAGAGGAGGACGAGATGGAAGCTGGGCCTGAGCAGAAATGATTACAAATGTCGCATGTTGGCGCGCACGGCAATTCCTTACCCCCCTTTCTTGCCATTGTTCCAGTTACCCCGGTCAGTGTAAATTTCAGTTGCCGGTCAGCGCCTTTCGCGTGCCACTAAGGTCACAAATCATGGGTTTTGTTGCGTTCAAGGGGTAATTTGTGAGCGTCTACGATTTTTCCGCCAAGCTGAACCGCGGTAACGACCAGCAGCTCAGTCAATACAAAGGCAAGGTGCTGCTCATTGTGAACACTGCGAGCAAATGTGGCTTCACATCTCAATACAAGGGACTCCAGGGCCTGTACGCGAAGTTCAGGAAGCGCGGCTTCGAAGTGCTGGCGTTTCCTTGCGACCAGTTCGGCCATCAGGAGCCGGGCAATGACCACGAGATCCGGTCCTTCTGCGAAGCGAACTATGGCATTGAGTTTCCGCTATTTTCGAAGATCGAGGTCAACGGTGAAGGCGCCCACCCGCTCTACAAGTTCCTAAAGAGCGAAAAGGGCGGCCTGCTGGGCGACAGCATCAAGTGGAACTTCACCAAGTTTCTGGTGGACAAAGAGGGCAAGGTGGTAGAGCGCTACGCGCCGATGACCCCGCCGGAGCGCATTGCGACCGATATTGAGAAGCAACTGAAGAAGAGGGTTTAACGCTCGCGATGTTCATGCCGTTGCGGCAGGCCCAGCCGAGCGGCAGTTTCGCCTTCGAAATCAAATTCGATCAGCACCGCCGGCTCATCGCCCACCACGCGTCCATCGTGTCCCGCTTCAATGACGACCACCTGCGGCGCCGCGTAGTCGCGGGTGCAGCCGTCGGTAAAGGTCATGTGGATGCGCCCGCGCGCCAGGAAGCCGACATGGCAGTGCATGCAGGCGTCGGTGCCGACCTGCGGCTTGATGTCGCGCGCCCAATGAAAACCGGCCGGATAGATGGACCGCTTCACCCGCCCCTCACCGGTGCGCACGATATCGAGTTGCACTCCGCCCAGTTCACTATGCTCGGCTCCGGGCATGGGAGCCAGTAACGGATCGATAGCGCTCATACGACTCTCCTGTCAGGCCTTGATGACTTCGGGGGCAGTTGCATACCACTCGCTGACGGGGCTCATGCGGCCACAGTCGAGGCAGCGCGTGCCCGCGAAGCGCGCTGCGCAACTCGGGCATTGGCCCTGGGTCGCGAAGGTATCGAAGCTGGTCGCACAGTTCGAGCAGCGCCACAGGTTTCCCAGTGGCGCGGCAGTCTTGCACACCGGACACTCGAACCCCGCACGGCGCGGCAGCTTGGCCAGCTTCAGCAGGAAGAACGAGTGCTTCAGTCCTCCCCAGCAATTCAGCAGCATGAAGATCGCCAGCGCGCCGATCCACAGCGACCCTGAGCGAAACGCGAAGAACAGGAACGCGGCTATGCCGAGAAAGCCCAGCAGCGTGGCCACCATCAGGCTGCGGGCGCGGCCCAGCGGAAACCACAAGAGGGCGCGCAGGATTTGCCCGCCGTCCAGCGGAAAAATCGGCAGGATGTTGAAGACCAACAGGGTGCCGTCGATCCAGAGCAGCGAATAGAGCAGTTGTGCAGCGTTGGGATTGGTTGCCGCCCATCCAAGGCCTTGGCTCATTGCATACAGCACAAAGAGGATGGGAAACAGCGCAACGTTGACCAGCGGGCCGGCGGCGATGCTCCACAACGTCGCACCGGGGCGCGGCGGAGGATCGACGTACGCCACCCCGCCCAGAGGCCAAAGCACGATGTGGTCGGCGACACCTCCGACCTGACGGCAGGCCAGCGCATGCCCAAACTCATGCATCAGCACGATGCAGAACAGCGCCAGGTACTCCAGCACATTCCATGCGATGGAGGTGTACGTACCCGCGCGCGCCTTGATCTCGAAGACCGCGATAAGAAACCATGACCAGTGCAGAAAGACGTCGATCCCCTTGTAGCGAAACAGATGGATGGAGCCCTGGCGGCCGGTCGGCATAAGGGGATTTATATCATGCGGGCAGGATGGCTATCGTGGTAAGCCGGGCAGCGCCGGACTGTGCACGCTACTTCTTGATGATGGGGCTGTAGCCTTCGGCGACCAGCTTGGCTTTCATCGCCTGCGCGTCGGCAAGGTTGGAGAACGGGCCGACCTGCACGTGATAAAACTTGTCGTTATTCACGGGATTGTTGACCACGAAGACGTTGTAGTTCTTCTTGCGTAGCGCCCCCGCCAGCGAGACAGCGTCGTCTTCACGGGTGAGCGCGGCAATCTGCACCACGATGGTCCCCGGGCCGGTCACGGGCGAGGTGTGGGCGATGACGTCAGGGGCGCCCTGTGTAGCTGGAGCCGCCGCGTCCCGTGCGGCTGAGGGCTTCGCTGGGACTCTAGATTCGGCGACAACCGGCTTTGGTTCTGCAATGGTACCTGGCTTTGCCGCCGTCGCCTCAGGCGCGATGCTGTTCTGCTGCACCGCCTTGTAGAAGGTCAGCGGATGCTGGGGGTTGGCGTCGGATGAGGCTGAAGCTGACTCCTGGGTTTTCAGTACAGCCGCTGAGGGCTTTCCGGCCGCCGGTCCTGAGCTTGGGACCGACGCATCGGCGGCGGCGTTGACTTGCGCGTCATTGGCGGCTTGCTCGCGTCCCGAGCTTTTGCCCAGCGAGTAGCCGATGGAAAAAAAGACGCCACAGATGGCCGCCAGCAGGAAGAACAACCCCAGCAGCTTGCCAACGCCTAACGTTATTTCCGTGTCTTCCGACGATGCAATCGTGTGCACTAGCGCCCTCGGTGGTAGAGCGAGCCTTCAGGCTCGCGTCGATGCCCTCGCGATTCTTTCTCCTGAGTCGGCTTCAGCCGACGCAATACGCCGGGCTTAAGCCCGGCACGGTTTACGAAATTCGCCTCTACGCAATGCTGAAGCATTGCTCTACCCTACTTCTCCGGCGGCTGAAATCCGCCGATCTTCGCCGTGTCCGCCTTGATCAGGTTTTGCAGTCCGGCCAGCAAATCCACCGGAACCGGGAAAATGATGGTGGTGTTTTTCTCCACGCCAATCTCAGTGAGCGTTTGCAGGTAGCGCAATTGAATACTGACCGGCTCGCTCGCCAGCAGATGGGCGGCGTCGATCAACCGCTGCGCCGCGGCAAACTCGCCTTCGGCGTGGATGATCTTCGAGCGCTTCTCGCGCTCCGCTTCGGCCTGCTTGGCCATGGCGCGCGTCATGGTCTCCGGCAAGTCCACCTGCTTCACCTCGACGTTGGTCACCTTCACGCCCCAGGGATCGGTGTGCTGATCGAGGATCGATTGCAGCCGCAGGTTGATCTTCTCGCGGTGGGCCAGCAGTTCGTCGAGATCGACCTCGCCCAGCACCGAGCGCAGCGTGGTCTGCGCAAACTGCGAAGTCTGGTACATGTAGTTCGAAACCGCGACCACTGCCTTATTGGGATCGATGACGCGCAGGAAGATGACCGCGTTGACCTTCAACGTGACGTTATCGCGGGTAATGATGTCCTGCGGCGGGACTTCGAGAGCCTCCTGCCGCAGCGAGACGCGCACAATGCGATCAATCGGCGCGAAAACCAGGATGACTCCGGGGCCCTTCGGCATGCCCAGCAAGCGGCCGAGGCGGAAGATGACACCGCGCTCATACTCGGCCAGGATCTTGATCGAGTTGATGATATATAGGACGAAGATTAGAACGACAACAAGTCCAGCGATGGGCACGCGGTGCCTCCAGCTACTCAGAAGTTTAGAACCTTTACTACTGCGGATTGTAGGCTGAAGTGCCCGGGAACCCAAGTGGGTAACAGGGCGGTAGAGCGGCCCCTTCAGGCCAGCGTCTCAAGGTGCCAAGTATTGTGTGCCCGCGCTAAGGTCTCCGACCTCAGCGCGGACAATGCGTTTTGCTTGCTCCTTGGCGCAGGCCTGAAGGCCTGCTCTACCCAGGCTTGCTCGCGGTCCGCACCTGGTTCAGCAGCTCCACGGCGTTCAGCGGACTGCGGGGATCTTCCTCGTGCTTGAAGAAGGCGTAGGTCTCCAGCCCATCGGCGAGGCAGCGCTCCACGCGCGCCGCCAGGGCCTTCACGTCGTCCGGTGAGTAACTCGGCCGGCGGAAGCGGAAGTAGATGTAGCTCGCGGTGCGGACCTCGGGTGTGTCTAGCTTCTCCGTTTCGGCCACGCACAAGGTTGCGTTGTGTTCGCGCAGTACCTGATAGATCTCCTCGGCGAACCACGAGGCGTGGCGAAATTCGAATGCTGCCTTGAAATTGCGCGGCAGTAGCGCGAGGAAGTCGCGGAGAACGGCGACGTCGGCCTTGGTGGTTGGCGGCAACTGGAAGAGCACCGGGCCTAGCTGTTTCGCCAGCGGTTGCAGGGTTGTCAGGAAGCGCTGCACCGGCTCTTCCACGTTCTGCAATCGCTTGATGTGCGTGATGTATTGGTTGGCTTTCAGCGCGAAGCGGAAGTCCGGCCCCACGTCTGCGATCCAGCCAGTGGCAGCCTTTTCCGTGAGGCTGCGCCGGAAGGTGTAGTTGACCTCGACCGTATTGAGCTGGGTCGCGTAGTACTTGAGGAAGTTTTTCGAGGCGACGTTGCTGGGATAGAACTCCGGCTTCCAGATGGTGTAGGCCCATCCTGACGTGCCGACGTAGAGCGGTAGCTGCGAAGTGGAAGAATTGGTGAAGGGTTCGCTCATCTTCGCCTCGCCAAAAAGGCTTGCATCGGATTGTATGATTCTACCGATGAAGCGCACCGTCTTCGCTCTTCTCATCACGATTGGCGCATTTCCCGCGCTCGTCGCTCACGCCGCAACATCCGTGACCCAGGTCGTCATGCTCGGTACGGGTACGCCCAACCCCGATCCCGACCGCTCCGGACCGGCTGTCGCCATCGTCGTCAACGGACACGGCTATCTGGTGGACTGCGGCGCCGGCATCGTCCGTCGCGCCGCTGCGGCGACGCGCAACGGCGTACCCGGCCTCGACATGAAAGATCTGCGCACCGTCTTCATTACGCATTTGCACTCCGACCACACGCTCGGCTATCCCGATCTCATCTTCACGCCGTGGGTGCTGGGCCGCACCGATCACCTCGCGGCTTACGGTCCGACCGGTCTTCAGGACATGACAAAGAACATCCTCGCTGCGTGGAAGAAGGACATTGAGGTCCGCACCCAAGGTCTGGAGCACGCCAACGCGACTGGCTACATGGTCGACGTACACGAGATCCAGCCGGGGATGGTTTACAAGGACGAGAACGTTACGGTCACGGCGTTTCCGGTGAAGCACGGCTCGTGGGACCAGGCCTTCGGCTATCGCTTCCAGACGCCGGACAGGACCATCGTTATCTCCGGCGACACCTCGCCCGCCGATTCGGTCGTCCAGGCCTGCAACGGCTGCGACGTGCTGGTGCACGAGGTCTACACGCAGGATCCGCAGCATCCGATGAGCCGGTCGTGGCAGACGTACTTCGCCTCGTTCCACACCTCAACGCAGGAGTTGGCAGCAATTGCCACGCGCGCCAAGCCGAAGCTGCTGGTGCTCTACCATCAGCTCTTCCATGGCGCCTCGGAGGGCGAAATGCTCCACGAGGTGCGCCAGCATTACGCGGGAGCCGTGGTCTCGGCGCACGACCTGGATGTGTACTGAGCATTCCGCTTATGGGTTTGTGGCCATCGGATTCCAGGATTGTGGGATGACAAACCGCACCGACCGTGCGCTAATTGCTAGTTGCTTCTTCTCCTATGGACTTCGATCAACTGGAGACGTTTCTGGAAGTCGCGAGGTTGAGCAGCTTTTCGCGCGCGGCGGAGCGGCGCTTCCGCACCCAGCCGGCGATCTCAGCGCAAATCCGCGCGCTGGAAGATGAAGTCGGCGCGCGCCTGCTCGATCGCAGCGGCGGCAAGGTGGCAGTCACCGCGGCCGGCAAGGTGTTCCAGCGCTATGCCGAAGACGCGCTGGAGCAGCGGCGGGTAACGCTGCTGGCGCTGGCCGAGATGCATCGCGTGCCGCGCGGCGAGATTGTGGTGGCCGCCAACGAGGGCACCTGCCTGCACATCCTTCCTGAAGTTTTTGCCGACTTCAAGCGCCAGTACCCCAGTGTGGCAGTCGGGGTGAAACGCCTGGAGCACAACAAAATCCTGGAAGCCATCGTCGAGAACTCCTGCGACTTCGGCGTCGTCTCCATGCCGGTCAGCGACAAGCGGCTCACTGTGGTGGTGATTCACCGCGACGAGCTGGTGCTGATCACGCCACCGGACCATCCGCTGGCAGGGCGCCGCAAGGTCCCGGTGGCGGAGCTGGCGGACTGTCCCCTGTTGCTGCCCAAGGTGGGGCGCACGCGCGACGCGCTGGAGCGCATCTTCGACGAGCATCGGGTGAAGCCGACGGTCTCGATGGAGCTCGACTCCAGCGAGCTGCTGAAGCGTTTCGTGGCCGCGGGGATCGGCGTGGGATTCATCGCCCGCTCGAACGTTGTGGAGGACTTGCGGGCGAAGGTACTGGCGGCGGTAGACCTCGCCGACGCGAGCATCCAGCGCGATCTGGCGCTGGTGTTCCGCAAAGACAAGGCCCTCAGCCGCGCCGCGCTGGCATTCATTGAGATCGCGGTCCGGCACAAGAGCAGCGCCGCGCCGGCGGCTTCGACCGGACCGTAAATTAAAGCCGCGCAACACGGGCAAACACAAAAGGGAGCCGTTAAGCTCCCTTTGTGGTGGATGGCCCGCATTACATCTGCGGAGGAGTTCCCGTGGTCCCGGTGCCCGGCTCGGTGCCCGTATTGCTGCCGGTTGGCGGAGGAGTCGCGGTCGTACCCGGAGTCGCGCTCGGGCTATTGGGCGAGGCCGTCGGCGTATTCGGCGCAGCGGTCGGCTCATTCGGCGCCACGCTGGGAGTGTTCGTCCCTGGAGTCGTGGTGGAAGCGCCCGGAGTAGTAGTCGCACCCGGCGTTCCGGTTGTAGCGCTGGGGTTGGAGGCGCCTGGCGCCCCGCTCTCGGTGCCTTCCGCTCCCGGCGCCGCCTGCGTATTAGGGTTCTGAGTGTTAGGGTTCTGAGTGCCCGTGGTCCCCTTCTGGGTGTTCATGGTGCCGCTCTGCGCACCCGGCGTTGCCGACCTTCCCGCGCCGGCCGCTCCAGCCCCGGCGCCTGCTGCCGAGCCAGCCCCCGCCCCTGCGCCAGCCTGGGCCAATGCCCAGCAGCCGCATAACAAAAGTGTTCCTGTCAGTAGAATCAGTCTCCGCTTCATGTTGCTCCTTCGAAACCCTGGTTTGGTAAATCGAAATGGCCGCTAACATTCCGATGGAGCCTTCCCGGCGGGAGATGTCTTCGCGGCGGCGACAATCGAGAGCCACTGTTCCCTCATGCCGCCGTGGGCGTGCGCCTCAGTGTCCGGCCGGCTGCACCTTGTCGAGCAGGCCCTTATCGATCTGCACCAGTGACGCCGGCAGCTTGGAATAATGGAGCTGCTCGGTTGCGTCCTGGCCGGCCGCGATTATGTACTCGATGAACTCTTTCAGCTTCGCTCCCTTGTTCATGTCCTTGGGAGTGGTAGGCAGCAGCAGGAAGGTCAGCCCGCTGATGGGATATGCCTCCGGCGCAGAGGCGGGCGCATCGACGATGGGCGTGCGCACATCCTTCTGCAACTCGCTGGAGTACGCGTCGATGGCTGCGCTCGCGCCTGCCGCTGTGGGCGCCACGAACTTGCCGGCCTTGTTCTCCACTTCGACCACCGGCAGGTGATTTTCCTCGGCGTAGGTCAGCTCGACGTAGCCGATGGCGCCTGGACTCTGCTTCACCAAACCGGTCACGCCCTCGCTGCCTTTGCCGGCGACGCCCAACGGCCACGCTACCGACAGGCCTTTGCCCACTTTGCTCTTCCAGTCGGGATTCACGGCGTCAAGATAGGTGGTGAAGATATTCGTGGTGCCGCTGCCGTCGGAGCGGTGCACGACCACGATGTTCCGGTGCGGCAGACTCACGCCCGGGTTCTCGCGCTTGATCTCAGCGTCCTCCCAGTTCTTGATGGTGCCGAGATAGATTCCCGAGAGCGTCTTGGCGCTGAGCTTCAGGGGCTGCTTCAGTTGCGGCAGGTTGTAGGTGATGCACACCGGCCCGGCGGTCTCCGGTACCTGCACCAGCGCCGGCATCTCTTTGAGCTTTTCGTCATCGAGTGCCGCGTCGGATGCGCCAAACTCGACCAGCCCCTGCTTGAGCTGCTGAATGCCGCCCCCGCTTCCGATGGATTGATAGTTGATCTGTACGCCTTGATGGTTCTGCTGATAGTCGGCGATCCAGCGGCTCATCAGGGGATAAACGAAGGTGCTGCCCGCACCGATGATCTGCACGTTCCCGCCGCCTTCGCCGCCCTTGCCTGGGTTGGAGGTGCAGCTGGTAAAGAACAATGTGGAGGCGCAGAACAATGCGGCCAGAACGCCGGAGGAAAACTGATGTCTCATGATTCGCATTCCTTTCCGAAGTGGTAAGACAAGGGTGAAAGCGCTGGAGAATTCGCAAGTACAATGGTTAGGAATCGCGCCCGCAGAGGAACGTTGCAATTCTCCAGTCGCGGGATGTTACGGGAAGATTAGAATCGCGTATTCGATTTCAGTCGCACTATTCCAGTCTGCCGATTGTTCCGGGGCTTATGTCTTTCATTCGATATTTCATGCTGCTGTCGCTGGTGATCTGGGTTGGCGGAATCATTTTCTTCGCCTTCGTTCTTGCACCGACGGTGTTCCATCCGGCGGTCCTGCCCACGCGCCAGTTGGCCGGCAACGTAGTCAATCGCAGTCTGACCATCCTGCACTGGATGGGCCTCATCTGCGGCGTGGTATTCGCCATCGTGTCGATGATCGATGCGCGGCTGGTAAACGGCGTGGCCGCGCCTTTTGCCGCGCGCAATCTGCTGATTTACGCGATGATCATCCTTACCCTGGTCAGCATGTTTGGCGTAGGCGCGAAGATGCAGGTGCTGCGGCAGCAAATGCCGCTCATCGACGCGGTGCCGCACGACGATGCCCGCCGGGTGGAATTCAACCGCTTGCACCACTGGTCCACTCGCATTGAAGGCACGATACTGCTGCTGGGACTGGCAGCCCTATGGCTCGTCGCGCGGTCGTAATCCGGGCGTCTTTCCGTTGATAACCCTCGATGACGTGGGAGCCGCTCTAGCCCAAGGAGCGGTGGCGATGAGCAGCTGGGAATCGATATATAATTTCTCGCCCAGAAGACTCGAAGCGGAAATCCAGACAAAAAAAGGAGAAAGGGCAATGTCAAACCATTTCACGGGCCTCAGTCTCGGCCCCCCCATGGGCGATCAACGCCTCGACCTTTGCGACCTCTACGCCTTCCAGTCACCCGCTGACCCGAACCGGACCGTGATCATCCTCAACGCGAATCCCAATGCCGATGCACTTCACCCCGAGGCAATCTATCGCCTCAACATCGATACCGACGGCGATTACCTGAACGACCTCGCGTTCAGCTATGTGTTCTCCAAGCCGCAGAACGGCAGGCAGACGGTTAACGTTTTCCTGGCGAAGGGGCAGGAGTCGCGCTCGGTCGAGGCGGTCGGAACGAAGATCATCGCCGACGGCGAAGTGTCCTTCGGCGCCAAGCCGAATATTATCAAGTCGGGCCCTTACACTTTTTTTGCCGGCAGCCGCAGCGACGCGTTCTTCTTCGACTTCGACGGAATCAAGAACCTCTTCGATATTCGGGGCAAACGGAACTTTACCGAGCCTCATCTGGGCAAGTCTCCGTGGACCGGCGTGGACTCCAATACCGAAGCCAACGTGTTTTCGACGGTCATCGAGTTGCCGACCAGCGAACTCAATCCCAGGCCCGAGATTCATATCTGGGGGCGATGCAGTCTCCGACGCGACGGAAAGTTGCTGCACGTCGATCGCGCCGGCCATCCCAGCGTGAGCAGCTTTTTCAACACCGATGACACCAAGGAGGAATACAACGCGAGCGAGCCCGTCAATGACCGCAAGCGTTGGATTGAGCAGTTCATTCATCTGCTGGGGCATACCGGCAATTACACGCGCGAGCAAGCGATTGCCGCGATCGACACGGAACGGACCCTTCCTGACGTGCTAAGCTTCGATCCCTCGAAGCCGGCAAAGTATCCCAATGGCCGGGTCTTCACGGACGACGTGATCAATTACCGCCTCGCCTTCCTGACGAAAAATGAGTGTCCGCCCACAGGGCTCAAACCTCACACGGACACCCTGAAGGAGTTTCCCTACATTGGCACGCCGCACGCGAAACGTGCCGCAGCATAGGATCGATACCGGTGCGGATGATACGGAAAAACGACGAAATGTGGCCAGCGCGGCTCGATCCCGGGTTCGAGCGGCGCTGACACACCACCAGCAACAACGTGGCGTTCCGTGTTTCAGGAATGCTGGTAAGAAAGCGGCCTCGGCAGCGATGAGACGGCGTCCAGGAGAAGTCAGAGTGTCAGCGGAACAGCAACGCCCAGCTTCGGTTTCCGGCATCAACTTGCGAACCATGATGGTGACCCTCTTCGCAGGAATGCTCGCGGCGAGCCTTCTGGCTGCGACGGCGCAAGCCCAGAGCTTCCAGATCCTGCATAGCTTTACCGGCTTCGGAGACGGCAGTGTGCCTGAGGCCGGCGTGACGATGGATCGTGGCGGCAACCTGTATGGCACAACCCTTCAGGGAACCGTGTTCAAGTTGTCGCACCGTGGCTCGGGCTGGGTCCTGACCACCCTCTATACATTTCGAGGCGGCCCTGACGGAGCCAATCCCGTATCGCGAGTAGTCTTTGGCCCCGACGGCACTTTGTACGGGACAACCACCGCCGGCGGCGGTAGCGGGTCAGGCACGGTCTTCAACCTGCGACCACCAGCTACGGTTTGTGAGGCCACCGAATGTCCGTGGAATGAAACCATTCTGTACCGGTTCACCGGCCTGAGCGATGGAGGCGCTCCGCAATACGGCGACCTGGTTTTCGACGCCGCGGGCAACATCTACGGCACGGCCTCGGGCGGTGGTCTGTCGTGCCCTCAGGGAACGTGCGGTGTGGTCTTCAAGCTGACTCCATCGGGCGGAGGCTGGACGGAAAGTGTGCTCTATAGGTTTACCGGCGGCAATGACGGCGGCATTCCTTATAGCGGCGTGACCTTCGATGCTGCCGGGAATCTTTATGGCACGACCACCACGGGCGGCGCCCATTCCGACGGCACAGCCTATGAATTGACTCCTTCGGCGTCTGGCTGGACTGAGACGACCTTATACGCTTTCGGGGGAAGCGATCTCAGCTATTCTCCCTTTGGCGGATTGATTTTCGATCGACAAGGTGACCTTTTCGGTACCGCGTTTGGCGGTCCGAACGGTGCCGGCACGGTGTACGAGCTTGAGCCTTCCAATGGAGGTTGGGCCTACAACCTGGTTTATGGCTTTTCCGGATATGCCGGCCCCCGCGACACGCCGACGATGGATGCCGGCGGAAACATCTTCCTCACCGACCTCAACACCGGTCCCGAGCAGGCGGGCTCGGTCTACAAGTTAACTCCTGGAGCTGGCGGTTGGACGGCTACCGACCTTTACGACTTCAACGGCGATAGGGATGGAGCGGCCCCCTTCGGCAACGTAGTTTGGGACGCAGACGGCAACGTCTACGGCACCACAACGCTTGGTGGGACCAACAACCTCGGGATCGTCTTCGAGATCACACCGTAAGACGGGTGCCGCGGGGTCTTGTCGACGATCTTGGGAGATGCGAAAGTCCGTTATCGACGGCCATCCGCTTGCTCTGGAGCCACCGTGCGCCATTGGTGGGAGTCGCCGCCTTTCGACAACCCTACTGTAGTAACCTATTCCCAAGATAGATGCCCTCGGAAAAAGTCCTGATTGTCGACGACGAGAAGCTCGTTCGTTGGTCTCTGCGCCAGAAATGTGAAGAGTGGGGTTACCACGTTCTAGAGGCTGACAACGGCTCGGCCGCGCTGCGCGTGGCTCACAACGAGTCTCCCGACCTCGTGCTGCTCGACGTGCGCCTGCCCGATGCCAGTGGCATTGAGCTGCTGGAGCAGATGAAGAAGTCCGGCGACGCGCGCGCCGTCATCATGATCACCGCCGACCCGCAACTGGAAGACGTGAAGACCGCGCTGAAGCTGGGCGCCTACGACTTCGTCGGCAAGCCGCTCGACTTCGACGAGCTGGCGGTCGCCGTGAAGAACGCGCTGGAGACCACGCGGCTGCGCTCGGAAGTGGAATCGCTGCGCGGCGAAATGCGCCGCCGCACCGGCTACCACGATGTCGTAGGCGTCTCGCAGAAGATGTCGGAGCTGCTGGGCTTCGTCCACAAAGTTGCTTCGAGCGAGGCGACCACGATTCTCGTGCAGGGCGAGAGCGGCACCGGCAAAGACCTCATCGCCAAGGCCATCCACTACCAGAGCCGCCGCGGAGAAAAACCGTTCGTTGCCATCAACTGTTCCGCCATCCCCGAGACGCTGATGGAAGCCGAGCTCTTCGGCCACGAGCGTGGCGCCTTCACCGATGCCAAGGCCATGAAGAAGGGCCTGTTCGAGATGGCCGACGGCGGCACGCTCTTCCTCGATGAAATCGGCGAGTTGTCGCCACTGCTGCAAGCCAAGCTGCTGCGCGTGCTGGAGGACCAGGTCATCCGGCGCGTCGGTGGCGTGCGCGACATGCAAGTCGACGTGCGCGTGATCGCCGCATCCAATCGCGACCTGGAGCGTGCGGTGCGCGAGAACCAGTTTCGCCAGGACCTCTACTATCGTCTCGCCATCATCTCGATTTTTCTGCCGCCGCTGCGCGAGCGCAAGGAAGACATTCTCCCGCTGGTGGAGTTCTTCATCGGGCGCTACAACCGCAAGTTCCGCAAAAACGTCACCGGCATCACCGACGACACTCGCAAGCTGATGCTGAAATACGACTGGCCGGGGAATGTCCGCGAGTTGAAGAACGCGGTCGAGCGCGCCATGATCCTGGAAGAGGCGAACCAGCTCAATCCCGACTACCTGCCATTTGCCGTGGCCAAGCAGCACTCGGCGCTGACCGCATTCGAAACCTCCTCCGGGCAGAACGGCGGCAGCGCCGGCAAAGAGCTGCCCAACGGCCGCAGCCTGCCCAGGCTGGACATTCCCGAGGGCGGCACTTCGCTCGAAGAGGTGGAGCGCGAGCTGGTGGAAATTGCGATGTCGCAGGCCAACGGCAACCAAACCCACGCTGCCCGCCTGCTCGACATCAGCCGCGATGCCCTGCGCTACAAGCTGAAGAAATTCGGCATCGGCGCCTCGGAAGAGGACGAGGCAAGCGCCAGCCCGTAACCCCTCCAGCTTTTTACCCCAGCGCTGCGGGACTCTGCCATTTCCATAATCGCCCGCTGGGTGATGAAGTCGCAGGATCCGAACGAAATGAAGCCATTACGAAATCCAGCTAGAATCCCCGAAGCGGTTTTGGGCCGCGCGGTGTCTGTAGCATTTGAGGAGCAGCCATGAGCAAGGCGATTCTGTTCCGCGCTGTGATGGCTTGCGCCTGTCTATTGGTCTTTGCCGCGGTGGCGCACGGACAATCAGCGTCGGATGAGCTTAGAGCAGGCGTCCAGGCATACAAGTCCGCGCGCTACGACGACGCGATCGAGCACTTCCAGAAGGCAATCCAACTGGATCCCAATTTTGCGAAAGCGCGCCTTTATCTGGCGACCGCGTACATGGAACAGTACATTCCGGGAGCCGAATCGCCGGAGAACGTCGCCATGGCCGAGCGTGCGCTTGCCGAATACAACTTCCTTCTCCAGCACGATCAGTCGGCGGAGGAACAGCGCACGGCGTTGCGTGGTCTGGCAGCGCTGAATTTTCAGATGAAGCGCTTCGACAAGGCGTCCGAGTACTACAAACAGATTGTCGAGCGCGATCCGAAGGACGCGGAAGCCCATTATTCACTCGGCGTCATCGAGTGGATGCAGGCTTACCAACCAACTCAAGAGTTACGGAACGAGTTGCACCTGAAGCCGACCGAGGCGATACCGGCAGGCACCGCCTGCGCTCGCCTGCGCGCCTCGAATCAGGACAAGGTTGCGGAGGGGATCAGCGATCTCGAAAAAGCGCTGGAGATCCGTCCCGACTACGACGATGCCATGGCGTACATGAACCTGCTCTATCGGCTGAAAGCGGAGTACGAATGCGACGATCCCGCGGCACGCGAGGCAGACGTGAAGACGGCGGACGATTGGGTTGATCGGACCATGGAAACGAAGAAGAAGAAGGCGGAACGCGGCGGCGCGACGCCTCCATAAGACAAGTCAAGGCTCAATAGGTCCCATAATCACCGTCGCCTGCTGTTCCCGACGGGCACGGGTGGTCAATGAGTGTAATCGCCTGATACGCCAATCATCTCAATGTCACCGACAATGGAGCATCCTACGGTTATCGTAGTGTCATGAAATTGATGAGGCTCTGCGCAACACTTCTCGTAGGCACGGCCATGCTTTCCCTGGCATCGACTGCCCAGACAAGAAACGCGGCCACGTCTCCTGAACTCCAACCAAAGGAAAGCAAATCGCCCAGACCGGGAGCTTTCATCGTCGAGTACTGTGTCGCCGAGGCCGCTACGAACTCGGGTTACGAAACTGGTCCGCTTCAGATTGTTTACAGCGACGAAAGCCGATTTGTTGAAGCGCTTCCGCCTAAGAAGGAAGGTGCAAGGAATCAGGAAGGAATCTCCTACCCTCAACTAGCCGAGGATCGGCAAACGATTGGTTGGCTCGAAGATTACGACAACTGTTGTACTTCGTATGCAATTTCCCTCTCTCTTGTGGTGTTTCGGTCTGGATCGATCATCCAACGGATTTGGCCGGGACAAATGATCTGGCAATGGATGTTTTTCGACGACAGCAAGTACGTAGGCGTAATATCAGGACCGACGCACGGAACGGATATAGGCGAATACAAACTTTACAGCGTTAAAACGGGCCGCCTTGTCGCGGAGGCTAACACCAATGCACAACTGCCAGCACTGAAAGCCGATGCGCCAGCATGGGCGAAGAAATTAGACCAGAAGTTAGATCAGCCATCTCAAGCAGACGTAACCCCGCCATGCAAGAACTAGCCGGGTGCCCCACTCATCCGCTGTGTTCGGATGAGTGGGTGCCTCGAGTTATAAGCGCCCGTCAGCTTTTTCACACAGAGCGGGCGACAGCGTCTGCTGTTTCGACCACAATCGAGATGCCCCGGAATCCGTCGAGGTCCCACTCATCCGAACCCGCGGATGAGTGGGGCACCCGGCTCTCCTCATCTCGTATGCATGGCGTTTTCCCATTGAGAAGCCTGGTGCGCTGGGCAAGTTGTCGTAATATCGCCATATCACAAGCAATACAGCCGCTGCACGCCGCCATGCCGCTATTCACATACAGACACCCCGCAGGATGGTCACGCAAGGATGCGAGCGTCTGCCCTCGGCATCGAATACTCTTAACCACTACTCTTGATTGCCGATGCCCCGCACCAACTACCAATGCGACCTTGCCATTATCGGAGCCGGGCCGGCCGGCTCGTCCGCCGCAATCACTGCCGCGCGCGCCGGCGCTCGGGTTGCGCTGTTCGAAGCGAAGCAGTTTCCTCGGCACAAAGTTTGCGGCGAATTTGTATCTGCCGAAGCCTTGCACGTCCTCTCGGAGCTGTTGGGCGACGCCGGACACGCACTGATTGACGATACGCCGTCACTCAGCCGCACTCGTTTGTGGCTGGGAGCACGAAAGATCGAGGCTGCGGTCTCGCCCGCGGCGCTCAGCATCACTCGCTTCGAGCTCGACGCTGCATTGTGGGAGGCGGCGAGGGCTGCCGGTGTCGACTGCGGCGACAATTGCGAAGTGGCTGGTATGGACGGCGATGGTCCGTTCCGGCTGCGGACTCCGGCGGGCGTGATTACGGCCCGGACCGTGATCGTGGCTGCCGGACGATGGTCGCAGTTCGTTGGCGACCGCTCGCTTCCCCCCGGACCTAAATGGATCGGCCTGAAGGCCCATTTTCGCGAGCCGCAACCCAACCTGAGCACCGACCTGTATTTCTTCCCGGGCGGCTACTGCGGCGTGCAACCGATCTCCGGCGACGCAGTCAATGCCTGCGCCATGGTGCGCTCCGACCGCGCCAGTTCGCTGTCCGAAGTCTTCCGCCTGCACCCGGCACTGTGCGCGCGAGCGTCGAACTGGCTCCCGATAACGCCGACCGTCAGCACTGCGCCACTCGTCTATCGCGCGCCCGAAGCTGCGCGGGGCACTATCCTATTCGTTGGCGATGCGGCCAGCTTCATTGACCCGTTCGTCGGCGACGGGATCTCGATCGCCTTACGCAGCGGAAAGCTGGCATCGGAATGTCTCGGGAGATTTCTGGCCAGCGATGCTTCGCTAAGCGAATGCGCGAACGTTTATAAGGCTGAATACGACCGGCGCTTTGCGCCACTGCTGTCGGTCGCGTCGCGCATACGATGGGTGCTCTCGCTTCCGGCAGCGGCCCAGGCAGGCTTCTTCGAGCTGCTTCGCCTGCCGGGCGTGATGCGCCTGCTGATCCACAAAACCCGCCACGCCTGAAGAGATGGGTGGAGCACTGCTTCAGCGGTGCATTCCAGAGCGCCACACTCATCGCTTTAGCCGCTGAGGTGCGGGTCGGAAGATGACCATGGCTTCCCAACCACACGAGAGCAGACTTACCGCAGTGGGCTAAACAGGCTGCTGAAAATGTCGCGCGGCGGCGACCGTGCCGTCGGCTGAAAGCCGACTCAGCTACTTAATAAACGACTTGGACGCTGGCCTGAAGGCCAGCTCTACCCGAAACCGCCCAGCGGTAGAGTTTTTCAACAGTCCAGCGGTAGAGTTTTTCAACAGTCCAGCGGTAGAGTTTTTCAGCAAACTGTAAAGCCGCCTCCCGACGAATGCCCAATGCACCGCTGAAACGGTGCTCCACTCCAGTCGCTCAGTGCTCCACCCCGGTCGCTCAGAACTCCACTCCAGTCGCTCAGTGCTCTACCCCGGTCGCTCAGTGCTCCACCTCAATCGCTCAGCGTATGACGAGCATCTCCCGAATGTTGTCGCGCCCCAGAAAAAACTTCACCGAAGCGTAGTCGCGGAAAAGATTCTCGACCTGGCGGTTTTGATAGATGCGCAGCAATCGCGAGCCGCGTACCGGCTGAAGCTCGAGCGTGTCCTTGGCGACGATGTTGTAACGGTAGAAGGGCGCGCTGGGGCCGGCGTCCTTGGTATGAAAGAACGCCAGCAGAATGCCGCTCGGTTTCATGGCGTAGTGAATGCGCTCGATCACCGGCTTGACCAGCGGCTCGGGGAGAAAGTCCGCCAGGTCCCAGAACATCACCGCGTCAAAATCCTCGCGCGCGAAGTTCATGCTCTCACGCAGGAAGCGCTCGACATCGAAGGTGGTGCCCTCGTCCCCATTGGGAATGACCAGCGACTTGTCGTTAGCCTGACGCAACACGTCGCCCTGGTGAAAGCTGTGCCCCAGGCCGGTCATAAACGTAATGTTCGCGGGCGAGGTGGAACCGAGGTCCAGGATCTTCAGGTCCTGCTCGCGCGAAATCGCTTTTATGAACTCGTTGAAGCCGGTAGAGCGGCGAACCACCTTCTCACCGGGGACGACGTCCTCGTCCACACTTTGGCGGGAAGAGCCGCCAAACCATTTATTGAAGATGCCGGGAGCCACTGCGCACCATTGTAGGGGCAACGCGCGCAAGCGGCAACGGCGCGGGCTGGCGCCGAGGCCAGCGAGAGAACGAAAGAAGGAACATAAGAATTATGGTGGTCCACGCCGACAGGCCCGGGAGAATTTCAAAGAAGCGTTCCATGGCGAATACCGTTATCTATAATGCGAGTAGCAGGCAACCTGCCATAAGAAACGAAAAGGAGGCTCTAAATGGCCCACAAAAGGTTCTTCTGTTTTGCACTACTCCTCCTCGTGGCAGCGATGATTGCCTGCGGTGGCAGCAACTTCAATTCTAGTGGCACCGGGAACGACAGTGGAGGCAACACTCAGTCGTCTACCGTCGTCAATTCAAGTACGGCGGCGAGCTCGGGCGACTCAGGCGGCGTCAATGCGGCGACGGCAATCTACCAAGACCCCTCGCGGCCCGATCGAATCGATCAAAGGTTTTTCATGCAGCACCATCAGCCCCCAAAGCGCGCTAGCGTCCTCGGGACATTGCATCAGTTTAGACTGACCGGGGCAACCCCAGGAAAAATCACGTCCGACCGTCCGGGAGCGTACCTTGCGACAGCCAATGTCGCAAACGTAAACTCCGAGAACGGCGACATGATCACGTCCAACGTAGGCGGATGCAGCGACTACATCTTCAGTCAATTCCTGGACCCGGCGCCAGTGCCAGTGAACATGGATACCTCGTGCTGGAAACCTGGCATGATTACCTACACGGGTATTCGCTCCGGGCAGAACCTACGGACATCGGTCTGTCTCGGATTTGAGGGCAACCACAACCCATTTGTTACTTCGGTGACGGACGAGATTTTTGAACTGGTCCCGGGCGGACAAGAATACACCATCGACAAGTTCCATCTCGAGCAGAACGAGGACGGCACGTTTACCGTCGTTCCGGATTCGAGCTTCGGGGTTGGCCAGGGCGTAACCGCCATAGCCATCAACGGAGCGACCGGGAATCTGATTGTGAACGGGGACACTCCGGGCATCGGCGTCGTCGGGCAAGACGGCAGCAATCAAGGCGGAGTTGGTACCGGAGGCGGAACACCCGCCATCGACGTCGCTTCCGACAATGGTGACTACGCCGTCGGGATCGAAACCAACAACGGTACGCTAACCTGGGTAAAGGTTAGCCAGTTTGGCCTTCCGTTTGGTTCGTTCTTTGCGGGTGCTCATCCGCATAATGTGATGATGTTCAACATCGCCGGCCAGGACTTTGCGCTCGTGCTCTTCTTGTCTTCGAAGGAACTGTGCACATTCGCAATTCCGCAAGGTGGTGCGCCAATCGGGTGCACGACGGCAATAGGTGGCCTTTCGACTGGAGCGAATTCCGAATTCCAGTTGACGCAGACCGGGCCTAACACCGCAACGCTGCTCGACCAAGGGACGGAGACTCTATATCTCATTACCTGGACGAGCACAACGGTAACGGTCGGGACTCCGATCACGCTGACCGGCAGGAACAATCCTTCCGGCTTCGCTTTTCGGACGCCATCGCCTGGCGACGGAACGATCCGGGTGGGTTATGACAACGCATCGGTGGCATGCAACGCCACGTATGCCGACGTCAATCCTGTTACCGGCGTCATTACCGCCCGCAACGACGTCTCTGCTGGAATGATCCCGACGGAGTTCGGGTTCGTCAACTTCAACGGCACAGAAGTACCAGTTGCCTGCAGTCGGGGCAGCTGCTCAGTACCAACTCCCGCGCACTAAGCGCGCCACAACAACATCCCCTGCAAGCATGCATCACGCTTGCGGGGGATTTTTTGTATTCTAATCGAAATCCTTGATCTATCGGCAATTCGTACCCTCAGCCGGATTGCACTCCCGGATCGTTGGCCCATCCACAATGACGAGCGCCGTGGAAGAAACAAGATATGTCGGGGCGTGTTTGAATCGCGTGCTGCGCCGGGCGTCAGACCTTCTTGCTTTCCAGCAACGATCCTTGACTCGACACCGCAGCGGGAACGGCGGCCGTGGCGGCCGACACTTGTGGCTTGGGCTCAACTCTCGCAACCGGTTCGGGCTTCTGAATATCGATGCCGCCCTTGAAGAACGCTCCGTCTTCAATCGAGATGCGCGCGGTCGAGATGTTGCCGGCGAGCGACGAGCTCTTGCGAAGGTCTACGCGGTCGCTGGCGTGAATGTCGCCATCCACCCGGCCGTGCAGGATGACGGTGCGGGCCTCAATGTTGGCGCGTACGCGGCCATTGGGGCCGACGGTCAGGGTCTGGCCGCGCAACGTGATCGAGCCCTCCACTTCCCCATCGATCACGAGGTCTTCGCTGCCCGAGAGTTCTCCCTTGACCACGACCGACTTGCCGATGGTGGCGATCTCAGCGCTGCGCAAGGGTTCACTGCGCGGCGTTTCCATGGGGCGCGGCGGGGCGCTGGGGGCCGGCGTCAGTGGCGAGCCGGTGAGGCTGTGCTCCGGAGATGGTGACACCTCGTCTTCCTTTCGCTTCCACATGTCTTTGCCTCCGTTGGGCCGTCGCAGGGCCGGCCAGCAGCAGCGGCGGCGTGCCTGAATCGACAACTCAATCTTGCACCGATGAGGATACCCAAGCCACGGCAACCCTGCAAACCGTTTTCTGCGAAAGCAATAACTTTGTTGCGTCCCCAATCTGCCGTTCGGGCGCGAAGGTCAGTTCTTCCGTCACATAAACCAGCCGCGGGCTTGCGTATAATGGCTGGTCTTCTGCGTGCCCGCCGGCGCAGCGGATAGAGGGATGTCATGACACAAATCGAACTCATACTGGGCCGCGAGATCCTGGATTCGCGCGGCAATCCTACTGTCGAAGCCGATGTCATTTTGGAGAGCGGAGCGCGCGGCCGGGCCGCCGTACCCAGCGGCGCATCCACCGGAGAGCACGAGGCGCTGGAGCTGCGAGACGGCGACAAGTCGCGCTATGCCGGCAAGGGCGTGCTGAAGGCGGTCAACAACATCAACGAAGTGATCGCCCCTGAGCTCGAGGGCATCGACGCCAGCGAGCAGCGCGAACTCGACAACACCATGATCGCCCTCGATGGCACGCCGACCAAGAGCAAGCTGGGCGCGAACGCGATCCTGGCGGTGTCGATGGCGGCGGCCCGCGCCATGGCCGATCATCTCGGCATCGGGCTCTACCAGTACCTGGGCGGATTCACCGCCGGGCTGCTGCCCACCCCGATGATGAACATCCTGAACGGCGGCGCCCATGCCGACAACAACGTCGACTTCCAGGAATTTATGGTGATGCCGGTGGGCGCGTCTTCATTCAGCGAGGCGCTGCGCTGGGGCGTCGAGACGTTTCACGTCTTGAAGGGCGTGCTCAAGAAGCGTGGCTGTAACACTGGCGTGGGCGATGAAGGCGGCTTTGCGCCGTCGCTGAAGTCCAACACCGAAGCCATTGAGGTGGTGCTGGAGGCGATTACCCAGGCGGGCTACAAGCCCGGGGAGCAGATCGCCATCGCGATCGATCCCGCAGCCAGCGAGTTTTACGACAGCGCCAAGAAGAAGTACGTCTTCAAGAAGTCGGACAAGAGCGAGCACTCGCCCGAGGACATGGTGAAGTTCTGGGCTGATTGGGTGCGCCAGTATCCCATCATTTCGCTGGAAGACGGCTTTTCGGAAGACGACTGGGAGGGCTGGAAGCTGGTGACCGATGAGCTGGGCAGCAAGATCCAGCTGGTGGCCGACGACATCTTCGTCACCAACATCGAAATCTTCCAGCGCGGCATCTCCGCCGGCATTGCCAATTCCATTCTCATCAAGCTGAACCAGATTGGCTCGGTCAGCGAGACCATCGACTGCATCAACCTGGCGCGCCAGAACGGATACACGACGGTTATCTCGCATCGCTCGGGAGAAACCGAAGACGCCTTCATCGCCGATTTTGCAGTCGCCATGGGCGCGGGTCAAATCAAGACGGGCTCGGCCTCGCGCAGCGACCGCATCGCGAAGTACAACCAGTTGCTGCGCATCGAAGAAGAGCTGGGGCCGGCGGCGCGGTTCCTGGGATTGAAGGCGCTGAACTATCGCGGGGAGCTGGCGCAGCAAAAGCAGCGATGAAAGGTCGGTCGGCGAAGAATATCGAGCGGGCGCGACTGCCTTCCTTCTTGTCATCCCTCACGTAGTCGAGGGACCTGCTTTTCCGGCGCCCTCAGCAACTGCGCTAGCAAACCGCAGGGTCCCTCCACCCGGACTGAAGTCTTCGGTCGGGATGACACCCTGTGTTGGGACTGGACGCCGCGACTTCTCAGATCAACGACAGCGCATCCACATCCACCACCAGATTGTTGCGGAGGATTTTCTGCTCCGCGGCGTGCTCCAGCATCGCGCGCAGCAGCGTGTTCATACGCTCACGGCTAGGCGACTTCAGCAGGAAGTGGTAGCGGTACTCGGTCTTAAGCCGCACAATCGCGGCCGCGGCTGGACCCATCACCCGCACGCCGTCCTTCTTCGCGTTATCGAACCACTTGCCCAGGATGCCCGACCACGCCAGCGCCTCTTCCAGCTTGTGGCTGCGCACCAGCACGTTGCTGACGGCGTTGAACGGCGGGTAGTGCATCCAGCTGCGAAAGCGAATCTCCTTCTCGTAGAAGCCGTGGTAGTCGTGTGCGGCGGCAAACTGGATGGCGTAGTGATCGGGGAAGAAGGTTTGAAGGACGACCTTGCCCGGCGCGTCGCCGCGTCCCGCGCGCCCGGCCACCTGCGTCAGCAACTGGAAGGTGCGCTCGGCTGCGCGGAAATCGGGAAAGCTGAGCGCCGCATCCGAGCCGACCACCCCAACCAATGTGACCTTCGCGATATCGTGGCCTTTGGCGATCATTTGCGTGCCGACGAGCAAATCGATCTCGCCCGCGTGCAGCGCGCTTAGCATCCGTTCGAAGTCTTCCCTGCCCCGCACGGTGTCGCGGTCGAGCCGCGCGATGCGCGCCTGCGGAAACAGCCCGTGCAGGATTTGCTCCAGCTTCTCCGAGCCGGTGCCGAGGTACTGCACATACTCGCTACCGCATTTCGGGCAGGTCCGGGGTGCGGGTCGCATGTGGCCGCAATAGTGGCACACCAGGCGATGCTCGCGCTTGTGATAGGTCATGGCGATGGCGCAGTTCTTGCATTGCACCGATTCGCCGCACTCGCGGCAGAGCACGAAGGCCGAGTAGCCGCGCCGGTTCAGCAGCACCATGACCTGCTCGCCGCGCCCCAGGCTTTCGCCGATCTCCGCCACCAGCTTGCGCGACAGGACTTCGTCCTTCTTGGTGCGCTGGTACTCCTCGCGCATGTCCAGGATTTCGACCTCCGGCAGCGGCCGCTTCTCGATGCGTTCGGGCAGCTCCAGCAAGCGGTATTTGCCCTGTACCGCATTGTGGTAGGTCTCCAGCGAAGGCGTCGCCGAGCCCAGCACTACGGCCGCATTGCTCATTTTGGCGCGCATGACGGCGACATCACGGGCGTGATAGCGGGGCATCTCCTCCTGCTTGTAGGAGTGATCGTGCTCCTCGTCGACGACGATGAGCGCGAGATCGGCAACCGGCGCAAAGACGGCCGACCTTGTGCCTACCACAATGTGGGAGTCGCTATTGCGGATGCGCTTCCACTGTTCGGCGCGCTCGTCGTGGGTGAGTGAGGAATGAAGAATGGCGACCTCATCGCCGAAGATCTGGTGCAGGTCGGCAGCGACGGCGGGAGTGAGCCCGATCTCCGGCACCAGCAGAATGGCCGAGCGGCCCCCGGCCAGCACGGCTTGCATGGCGGAAAGGTAGACCGCCGTCTTGCCAGAGCCGGTGACGCCGTGCAGCAGCATGGGCGCAAAGCTGTGCTGCTCGACGGCGCCGTTGATGGCCTCGAGCGCCGTTTTCTGCGCGGGCGTGAAGAGGAATTCCAGTTTGCGCGGCTTCAGGCCCGAAACATGAAAGCTCGCGGCTTCCTGCGCAAGGTCAACAATGCCGCGGCGCACCAGGGTCTGTAAGGTGGTCCGCGGTACGGCAAGCTCGCGCAGCGCTTCCACCGGAGCGCGATGCTCTTCCTGCTGGCGCAGGTAGTCGACAATGGCTTGCTGATTGGCGTTCAGCTTGCCCGTAACTTCTTCGAGCCTGGCGACGGTGACCGTCCGGCTGGCGTCGCGCACATCGCTCAGGTCTTCACTGGCAATCCACTTTTTGCGCGTCAGGGATTGCAGCACAGCTTTGGTTGCGCCGGAGGCGGAGCGCAGCGTCGTCTCGCGCACGATTTCGCCGTCGGCGAGGCGGTTGAGCACCGCGTATTCGAGGTCCTGCTGGGCCGGCTCTTTCTTCGACCGCAAAGACGAGCCGCCGGTTGCCGCCTCATGCAATGCAGCAATCCCTTTATCGGTGATGCGATAGCCGGTGACGCGGCGGAACTCCGCCGAGAGCGGCAGCATCGTGCGCAGGACTTCGCCCACCGGCGCGATGTAGTACTGGGCGATCCAGCGCCCCAGTTGCATGAGGTCGGGGGTGAGAGCGGGCGTGGTGTCGAGAACCTGACTGATGCGTCGCGCCGCAAAGCTGGGCTCGCGGTCATGCAGTTCGGTTACGACGCCGCACAGGCGCTTCTCACGGAAGGGCACGACGACGCGGCCGCCGACGACAGGCTCCGGCGAGTTTTCCGGGATGAGATAGGTGAAGACCGCGTCCAGCGGAACCGGCACGGCCACGTCGCAAAAGCGCGGCATGTCGGCTAGCCGCCTTCAGCCCCGCGTTGCGGGATGGGCAAGCCGAGATAGCTCATCACCATCTTCAGGTCGTTCCAGGTTTCCTTTTTCTGGCGAGGGTCGCGCAGCAGAAATGCCGGGTGATAGGTAACGGCGAGTTTGCACGTGAACCGCTCCCCGATGTCTCCGGGGACACGCGGGGGCGAGTAATCGTAGAAACGCCCGCGCAACATGCCCATCGAATCATTCACGCCGAGCAGGTTTTTCGCCGCAGTCGCGCCCAGCACCACGATGACCTTGGGCCGGACCACCTGGATTTGGCGCATGAGGAAAGGCGAACAGGTTTCGCACTCGTCGCGCTCGGGTGTGCGATTGCCCGGCGGCCGGCACTTCACGATGTTGGCAATGTATACCTGCTCGCGCTTGAGTCCCATGGCGTTGATCATGTTGTTGAGCAGTTGTCCGGCGCGTCCCACGAACGGCAACCCTTGCGCATCTTCGTCCGCGCCTGGACCTTCCCCAATGAACATGAGCTCGGCGTGAGGGTCGCCGGTTCCGAAGACGATCTGCTTACGCCCGAGCTTCGCCAGCTTGCAGCGCTGGCAGTCGGGGCCGATGTCGTCGAGGATCTCGCGCAGCAGTGCGTCTTTGTCGCCTCTGACCGTGGCCACGAAGCCGGAGTTGTCGGCAGATTCCATAGTGGTTTGTGTTTCGGCGGTCTCTTCCTCGGCCACTTGCGCGAGCTCGCCAACAGGAGCTGCGCTGCCGTCCCGGCGGTACAGCGGGCCGATGCCCATTTCGCGATAGAAGCGCAAGCGTTCGCGCACTAAGTTGCGGTCGAGAGTCATGGGAGAGAAGGTTAGTGTACAACGGGGCCGGTGTCATGCGGTCTGTCGGCGCGGAGCTGGCGCCTAACGGGCGGCGCCTGGCAATGCTGTTAGTATGCGTAGATCCAGGGAAATGTGGCTGAATTTGGGGTTTCGCCGTATTGCGGAAACCGGGTTTTGCATCCAAGCTATGCGGTTCGGAGGAATCGAAGAAAGTGGAATTTCACTTCCTGCCGGGCAAACCCTACCCACTCGGCGCCACCTGGGACGGTACCGGCGTTAACTTTGCCTTGTATTCAGAACAGGCGATCGGCGTCGATCTGTGCCTGTACGACAGCCGCACGCGCAAAGAGACGGCGCGCTATGGGCTCACGGAACAGACCGCGTTCGTGTGGCACGCCTATGTTCCCGGCCTTCAGCCCGGCCAGCTTTATGGCTACCGCGTGCATGGTCCCTGGGAGCCGGCGCGAGGGTTGCGTTTCAACCCCGCGAAGCTGCTCATCGATCCTTATGCCAAGGCCATCTCCGGCCGCGTGGACTGGTCGAAGCCTGTATACCCCTACAAGTTTGGCGGCGAGAACGCCGACCTGAACATCGACCGGCGCGACAGCGCGACGGGGATGCCCAAGTGTGTGGTTGTGAATCCGTACTTCGATTGGGAACACGACCGTCCGCCGCGCACGCCGCTGAGCGATTCCATCATCTATGAGATACACGTCAAGGGCTTCAGCAAGCTGAATCAGCATATCCGCGCGGACCTGCGTGGCACTTATGCCGGACTGGCATCGCCGCCGGCGTTGCGTTATCTGCGGCAGCTCGGAATTACCGCCGTCGAGTTGATGCCAGTGCACCGTTTCGTGCACGACAAGGTGCTGGTGGATCGCGGCTTGCGGAATTATTGGGGCTACAACACATTGAACTATTTCAGCCCCGAAGGCCAATATGCCGCCTCCGGCGATACCGGTGTGCAGGTGGCGGAATTCAAGGCCATGGTGAAAGCGCTGCATCGGGAGAACATCGAGGTGATCCTCGACGTGGTGTATAACCACACCGCCGAGGGCAATCAGATGGGGCCGATGCTCAGCTTCCGCGGCATCGACAATCCTACGTATTACAAGCTGGTGCCCGACAATCCGCGCTATTACACCGACTACACCGGGACCGGCAACAGCCTGAACGTGCGCCATCCGCAGGTGCTGAAGCTCATCATGGACAGCCTGCGCTACTGGGTCACGGAGATGCACGTGGACGGCTTCCGCTTCGATCTGGCGGCGGCGCTGGCGCGCGAGCTGCACGACGTCGACCGGCTGGCGGCGTTCTTCGACATCATCCATCAGGACCCGATCATCTCGCAGGTGAAGCTGATTGCCGAGCCGTGGGACGTGGGCAGCGGCGGCTATCAGGTGGGCAACTTCCCGATTTTGTGGGCGGAGTGGAACGGCAAGTATCGCGATACTGTCCGCCGCTACTGGAAGGGCGACGAGGGACAACTCTCCGACCTGGGTTATCGCCTCACCGGCAGCAGCGATCTCTACCAGAACGATGGGCGCCGGCCGTACGCGAGCATCAATTTCGTCACCGCGCACGATGGCTTCACGCTGGAAGACCTGGTCAGCTACAACGAGAAGCACAATGAAGCCAACGGCGAGAACAACCAGGATGGGGCGAACGACAACCACTCCTGGAACATGGGCGTCGAGGGGCCGACTGACGATCCGGATATTCTGGCCGCGCGCGAACGGCAGAAGCGCAATCTTCTGGCGACGCTGTTCCTTTCGCAGGGAGTGCCCATGATTTGCGGCGGCGACGAGATCTGCCGCACGCAGCGCGGCAATAACAACGCCTATTGCCAGGACAACGAGATCAGTTGGTGCGACTGGAGCCTGGACGAGCGCAAGCTCAAAATGCTGGAGTTCACCCGTAGCCTGATTCAATTCCGGCGCGTGCATCCCAACCTGCGCCGCAGCAAATTCTTCCAGGACCGCGATGTGTATCATCCCTCGTCGAGAGACATTGCCTGGTATCGCTCGGATGGGCAGGAGATGACACAAGAGCAATGGAACACCGGCTGGATGCGCAGCCTGGCGCTAATGCTCAACGGCAAGACGCTAGGCGAGGCAGGCGAGATGGGCGAACCCGTGCAGGACGATTCCTTCCTCATCATGCTCAATTCCTCCGGCGACTGCGTCACCTATACCCTGCCGCAATCGCCGCTGAACCGGGGCTGGAAGCTGATCATGAACACCCATCATCTGGAGAGCCCATTCGAGGAGCGTGTGCTGGATGGAACGCTGGATGTCGCTGGGCGCTCCGTGGTGCTGCTGCGGGAGCTGACGACGCAGGAAGCAGGACTGCCCGAGGTCTCGGAGGAGGAGGTGCAGAGGGCTTTGCAAGCCCAGTTCGCGGAGCCGCAGGCCGGGGCGGTTGTGGAAGCGGAGCCGGTAGAGGAAGTGACGGAGCCCGCTGCGGAGGAGCCAACGGAGGCGGTTGCGGCGGAATGATCGCGGTTCTATCTGCGGGTCTGCGCCTCTAATTGTGCTTCACGCAGCGCCTCGGCGGGCACCTCGCGGCAGCGCAAAGCGATCTCGAAACGGGCCCCGGTCGGGCCGCGGCCCCAGCGGCTGACCTCCCAGTGCGCGCGCACAAACTTCGCGTCGGGCGCAGGCGTCAGGTCAACAAGCATGGGATAGTCGCCTGCATAAAATTTCTGCGGCATGGTAGCCAGGGGTTTTGCCTCCCAGGTTGTCCCGTCGGCGGAAGTAAAGATGCTGACCTCAATCGACTCCTGTTCCACAATGGATGTTATGGAGAGCGTGACCAGAAAGACGCGGCTGGCCGCCTGCTCAATGGCCAGCGGCTGGCTGTCGCCTTTGGCGGTGATCGCGGTTTTTTCGGGGACAAGGTAAGCGTCGAGCATGACAGCAATATTTTACTGAAGCGCGAGCCTCGCCCTTGGTGATTCGGGTCACAAATTGGTAGAACATCGTTAACGGCTTCTTCCCGACGGATAAAGCCACCCCAGCAGCATGCGCCGCGGTGAGGCGTTCGTCATCTGCGACGTGCCCTTGCGGTATCATGCTCGGTCACGCTCCAGGGACTTGCAAACTACTTACCGTCGAGGTTCACCGATGCGGTGTTTGATCACGGGTGGTGCGGGTTTCATCGGTTCCCATCTTTCCGAACGTCTATTGGCGCTGGGGCATGAGGTCCTGGCCATCGACGACCTCTCGACCGGCAAGGTCGAGAATATTTTGCCGGTTCGCTCCCATCCGTCGTATGAGTTTCATTGCGACTCGATCTTCAATCGCCGGCTGATGGCAGAGCTGGTTGACCTGGCAGATATCGTCTTCCATTTGGCGGCGGCTGTCGGCGTCAAGCGGATCGTCGACTACCCGGTCCAAACCATCGAGACCAACGTTGGCGGCACGGAGGTTGTTCTGGAACTGGCGGCCAAGCGGCAGCGCCGCCTGGTCCTGGCCTCCACGTCGGAGGTGTACGGCAAGTCCAACAAGCTGCCCTTCAGCGAAACCGACGATCTGGTTCTGGGCAGCACCTACAACCAGCGCTGGGCCTATGCCTGCTCGAAGGCGATCGACGAGTTCCTTGCGCTGGCTTATTTTCGCGAGCAGAAACTGCCGGTCACCATTGTTCGCCTCTTCAACACCGTGGGGCCCCGGCAGACGGGACAATACGGAATGGTGGTGCCGACCTTCGTGCGGCAGGCATTGCTTCAGGAGCCGGTAACGGTTTTTGGCGATGGCACCCAGGCGCGCTGCTTCGGTCATGTCTCTGACATAATCGACGGCCTGCTGGCGGTGGCCGCCGATGATAGTACTGCCGGCGAGATTTTCAACCTGGGGAATACGGAAGAGGTCACGATCGGCGAGCTGGCGTTGCGGGTGATCGCGGCGACCAAGTCCTCCAGCCAGATCCGCTACGTGCCCTACAGCGAGGCCTACGGTCCGGGATTCGAGGATATGTATCGGCGCATTCCAGATATTTCCAAGGCCACAGCCTGGCTGAACTTCCACCCCAGGTTCGGATTGGATGAGATTCTGCGAGACGTGGTCAGCTTTGTGCGCCACGAGATCGGCAGGAAGAAGGTTGCCTTCGTGGCCGCGAGCATTGATTCGACGAGCTAGGTGTCGGCGGCTAAGCCCCCGCCTTCAGCCGTTCCAGCACGGCGCCCGCAATCAGCGGCAACCCAACCGTCGCGTCCAGCAGAACCTCGGCAAAGCGGCCGCCCTCTTCGCGAGGAACGAACTTTCCCCAGGAGACAGCTTCGCTGTAGGTGCAGCCCGAGAGCCCGCCCCAGTTCACCGGTTCCGGACAGATGCGAACGCCATAATGGAAGCGCTTCAGCGGCAGATCTTCCCCGCCCCGGCGGTGGCGCAACTCGATGAACGGCCCAAACTGCTGCGCCCAGTTGCGCGGCACTCCGCCGCCGATGGTGAAGATTCCTAACCGCTCTTGCTTCAGCAGCGTATCGGCATAATGTTCAAGGTCTTCGAAAGGATCGAAGTGCAGCGCGGGAACGTTCTTCTTGCGGCGCGCGCGATTGTGCAACGCGACGTCGAGGCCGATCTCGGAGTCGCTGAAGGCGGGCACGAAGACGGGAACGTTCTTCTCGAAGGCGGATTTCAAGATGCCGCGGCCTTCGACGTTCTCGCTCAGGAAGCGCCCGATTTCGCGGTTCAGTTTGTAAGAGCACAGCACCTCGTTGTGGTTCCAGGCGTTCAGAATGCGGGCGACGATGGTCTCCACGAAGTCGAGATTGGTCTCCGGCTCCAGGGTGTCGTAGACGCGGTTGTAGCCGGCCTCATAGAGCTCGGTGTCGTCCATGGTGGGGTCGTAGACAAAGTGCGAACGTCCCGCCGCTTCCACCAGCCCGTGGGCCATCAGCGCGCCGGTGGAGACCACCGCCTTCACCACGCCGCGATCGATGAGCTCGGTAATGATAAGCCCCTGCTTGGCGACGGTCATAGCGCCGGCCAGCGTCATGACGACGAAGCAATCGCGATCGCGCGCCATGGCTTCCAAGACGTCCGCGCCTTCGCCGACTTGCCGCCCGGTGAAAGCGGTACGGCCCATGGCGCGCACCAGGTCGTCGACGCCGTGCACTCGCGTGACGTCCAGCGGGTCGAGCGGCACAAGCTTGTCCGAGATGGGATCGTGCAGGACGCGTTCGATGCCTTCGCCGGTCTCAGTACGGTTCTCGTTGTCCAAAATTCACCCTTTCTTGGGCGCGGGACTGACGCCACCTTGACTGTTTTGATTCCGCAATTTTGCCGATTGCCTTTGCCCCGTACTTGGCCTATGCTCACATTCCAACTGGAGAGCCCATGCAACCCGAACGATCCGATGCGGCCACTTCTACTGCTGTGTGTCTCTGGTGCTGTTCCCAATACCTAACCACCGCCAGCCGGGCCCGTGACGGACAGACTTTCTGCTGCAAGAAATGCGAATACGAGGCGCGCTACTGGTTGCAGGAAAGCTTAAGGTCCGCTAGCGAGTAAGCCGTCGCGGCGCCATCAACCACGGGGCGCAGGGACACAGAGAACAATCGATAGGGGTGTTTCTCTCGGTGTTGCGGCCTGCTCTTAGCGCTCACCCCACTTCAACTTGTTGCGCAGCACCTCGAAAAACGTTTTCCGAACCCGCATCAGCTTCACATTGTGGCCGGCGCGCTGGCAAAGCACACGATCGCCCTGCCGCAGCGGCATCCCGACCTGGCCGTCGATGCTGAGGAACGCCTCTTCCGCCCCGGTTTCGACGCGAAGCTCAATCTGTGCACTGTCCCGCACCACCAGCGGCCGATGAGTCAGCGCGTGCGGACAAACTGGCGTGACCACAAACGACTGCACCGAGGGCATCAGCACCGGACCGCCCGCTGCCAGCGAATACGCGGTGGAACCCGTCGGCGTCGCGATGATCACACCGTCCGCTTTGTAGCTGAAGACGAAAGCGCCATCGATCAGCAGGTCGAAATCGACCAGCCGGGCCAGCGCCGCCTTATTCACGACCACATCGTTCAGCGCGAAATGCCGGGCAAGCTGCTCCTTGTCGCGATACGCGGCGCACTCGATGACGGACCGTTGCTCCGTGGGGCAAAGGCCGGCATCCACCGCTTCCAGGGTCGCATACATCTCGCTGAGCGGGACCTCAGTCAGGAAGCCCAGCGAACCGAGGTTGACGGCCAGAATCGGGACGCCCTCATGCGCCACGGCACGCGCGGCCGAAAGAAGCGTGCCGTCGCCTCCCAGCACCAAAGCGAAATCGGGCTTGTTCTTCCCCAACTGCGCGCGAGGAAATATGTTCTCGCCGTCCACGTATTCTGCCGTCTGCTGATCGAAAAAGAGCTTGTAATCACGGGCGCGAAACCACGCCAGCAGTTCTGGCAGGATGGTCGCCAGCTCAGGCTTGGCTGGTTTGGAGATGATGGCGGCAGATTTCATCGGGCTTCAACAGTGTAGCGCGTGCGCTGGCGCTCAGGAAAAGACCGCATGCACGAGGAACTCGCGGTTGCCCTCCGCGCCCGTGATGGGGGAGTCAATGGCCTGGACCGCCGAGCCGCCCAGTTCTCCTACGACGCCAGTCACCCTCCAAAGCGCCGCCAACTGCGCAGCGCCGTCGCGTACAATTCCTCCCTTACCGACTTGCTTACGTCCAACCTCGAACTGCGGCTTCACCAGAACAACGAGCTGCCATGCGGAGGCTGACGCAGCGGCAACGCAGCGCACGAGTGCGGGCAGAACCAGGGTCGCCGAGATGAACGAAACATCCATGGCGGCGAATTGAATCGGGCGGGAAGGCCCGTTTTCCCAAAGCTGTTGCGGAGTCAGGTAGCGCGCATTGGTCTTCTCCAGCAGGCGCACACGAGGATCCTTGCGCAGTTGTGCGTCCATCTGACCGTATCCGGTGTCAATCGCGATGACGTCGGCCGCACCGGCCTGAAGCAGGCAATCGGTGAAGCCGCCGGTGGATGCACCGACGTCCACACACGTCTTTCCGGCCACGTCGATGCGCCAGTGCTCCAGCGCCCGTGCCAGTTTCAACCCCCCGCGGCTCACGTAGGGAAGGGCGTCGCCGAGTAAGCGCACCTCCGCTCTCAGGTCCACATTGGCGCCCGCTTTCTCCAGCTTCTGCTCGTCCACCAGGACGCGCCCGGCAAGAATCAGCGCCTGTGCGCGTTCTCGCGACGGCGCCAAGCCGCGCTCCACCAGTAGCTTGTCGAGGCGCTGCTTCACGCGGTCAGAGTAGCACGAGGTACCCCAGGCACCATGTCGGCCCGCCGAAACGATGATTATCGGATTTCGCACCCGCCTCGGTGCACTCTGCTAAAAGGGTGCGACAACATCCCACTTAGGGTGTATGCGACCTCCCTTTTCCACACGGATATTCACATTTCTGTTAATAACTTTGGCTTATGCTCGCCGACCTTGCGCGACACGTTGGAATGGTTCACCGAAATTTCGGCTACATTAGACTGACAAATTCGCGAGGAATGAATGTCGAAGAGGAGCAGGAAACAAGCGCACACGGGGTTGGCCTGCATGTCTGAAGCGAGCCCGCCTACAGGCGGACGCGCCAGCGAAGGCGAGGTTGATTCAACGTCTCGCACCGAAACTCTGCGCCGCCTCTATGCCGCGCTGCTGCGCTGTCGTCGCGTGCAGGAGCGTCTGCAAAGCGCTTCCGGTATTGCCGCCGCGACCTTCGACATCGCGCTCGGGCACGAAGCGGTTGCCGTGGGCGCCACGGCGGAGATGACCTCGAGCGACACCATTACCGCCTCATCCCGCAATGTTGCGGCGCTGTTGGCCAAAGGCGCACCCGTAAGCGAATTATTGGCCCGCAATGGCGCAAGCCCAGGAAGCATCGGCTGGGCCGCGCCCAGTGTGCCGGAAGATCCGTTCAATGCGGGTGTGGGCATCGCGCTGGCCCACCGGCTCGAGCAGAAGCGCGGCGTCGTAGTTGCGCTGTGTGCGCAACCGCAACCGCCCCTCGGCGGTTGGCATAACGCTCTTGGGTTCGCCGTGGCCCATAAGCTGCCGATCATTCTTGTGATCGAGAGCAACGCGGAAGCGGATTCGCCGGCATCCGACGCGGCGCCTCACCTGCATCCGCTGAGCTTCATGGTCCGCGATCACGACTTCCCCGGCATCGTCGTAGACGGGAGCGACGTGGTTGCAGTCTGGCGCGTCACTCAGGAGTCCGTGCATCGCGCCCGCCGTGGGCTGGGGCCCACGCTGATCGACTGTCGGACCGATCCCAGACGCGATCCGCTTGCGTACATGGAACGGTACCTGCGAAAACGAAAGGCCTGGAACGAAGACTGGCGGCAGAACCTTGAGTCGGAAATTGCAGCCGCCTTGGCGAAGCCCTGACGCTTAAGCCGCCGCGCTACGAAGTCGCCCGAGCGTCGACTTCGCCAGCGATAGCAGCCGGTCCTTGGTAAATATCTCCCAGCCCGGAAGCCGCAACACGAACATCAAAGGCACATAGACGGCAGCCACGCTCACGCCTACCACAAGGATGCGCGGGATGAGAAACGTCGCGGGAATGAGATTGCGCAAAAAGTAAGCGATCGCTGCAGCGAGTATGGTCACACCCGTGACTTTGAACAGGTCAACGTAGAGGCGGACATCGCTCGCTCTGGCCTCCACCGCGCGCGCGGCCGCCCAGGCAATAATGATGCGCTCTAAGACCTGGGCCACGACGGCGGTGACCGCAGCGCCCATCATCCCGAAGTGGCGGATCACCGGCCCAAGGACGCAAAACAGCGCAATGAAGATGATGATCCTCACCCAAAGCAGAAAATTACGCAGCCTCTTGAAGGCGCGAATGATGGGATCGAGCAGAAAAACCCCTAGCAGCAGCAGAAAGATGCTGATCAGGAAAATGCTGGCGCTCGCCTCGTAGGCTTTGGTGTAGAGCAGGACGATAAGATCGTGGCCCGCGACAAACAACATGGCGAACACGGGAAACTGAAGCGCCGCGAGACGATTCGTTGCCGCAGCGGTCACGTAGCGAATGTCGGCCTTGCGGTTCTCCTTCTCCAGCGCGCTCACGCGCACAATCATCACGGATGCGACCGACTCCACCGCGAGCGTGAGCAGCGGCACTTCGACCCATCCCACTGAGTAGATGGCGTAGTCCCTGGGACCAAGCGAGGCGCTGACGAAGTAGTTGTCCAGGTCCTTCTGGATGACCCAGAGCATGCCGAATGCGCCGTAGGGCAAGGCGTAGGCGAGCTGCTCCTTGAAGAATGCCCAGTCGAAGTGCGCCCAGAAGCGTGGGAACCTGCCGTCCACATACCAGTACAGCAGCGCGATCGCCATGAGCTGGTTCAGCAGTGCGGCCCAAATGATGCTTTTCACCGTGCCGAACCATAGCGCCGCTCCGGCCAGCATGATGGCGCGTGCCATCTGCGTGCCCACGATGAAGATCGTGGAATAGCGCACGTCCTGCAGCGCCGTCGGAATCTGCTGCACCAGGCTGGAGCTCAGGGTGAGCAGGACCAGCACTCCCAGCAGGGCCGCCAGCGGCGCCAGCGCATCAGTGCGAAACAGCGAGCGCAGCATCTGCGGGTAGAAGATAAGAATGAGGAAAGGGATCCAGCCGGCGACGAAGTTGTAGACCAGGATATTGAGCGCGATCTGTCCGCCGCGCTCGGGATAGCGCGGCATAAAGTAGAAGGCGCTCATGCCCACGCCAAACATGGCAACCGATGCCGCGGTTGAGACGAAGAGCAGCGCCTCTTTCAGCACGCCGTACTCGGTCTGCGGCATGATGCGCACCAGCAGCACCGGCAGGCAGACGTTCAGGGCCGCGGCGAGGAGCTTCGAAGCCGTCAGCCAGAAAGCCTGCACCGCCAGGCGCGGTGGTTGGGTTGTCGAGGGGGGCGCGGCCATGCCGGGGTCTCTCATGTCACCATAGCTGGAAGAGCGCGGCAAGTCGAGAGTACAGGCCGGCGCAGAAGCGGTGTAGAACGGGCCATTCAGGCCCGCGTATACGCTGCGTCTTCAAAACTGGCTTCTTCAGCCCATCGCTGAAAGCAGTGGGCTGAAGCCATGAATATCACCGTCGGCTACGACGCGGCGCTCAAGCGCCGCTCTACCCGACCCCGGCGAACCACGATAATTCTGAAAGCGCCCTACCGCACTTGCGGGTGCGAGGCACTTACCCACTCCGGTGGCAGGCCATGCTGGACCCAATCCATCAGCGTCTCTCTGCCGTGCTCCTGGGCCAATTGAGCGACCTGCGCCCGCGCCTCGGCGTAAGCCCTGCGCAATTCCTGCTCGCTTTGCGGGGCGCGCAGCGATTTCTCGAGCGCGTTCAAGTCCGACGAGGCTGCCTTGCCGTCGGCGATCTCACCGGGCGCGCTCAGGTAGAGGACCAGTCCCTCGCGAAACCACTGCGGTGTTCCCGGGTGCGCATACGACTCGATCAGCATGTGCAGGAGCTCGTGGCGAAGGGTGCTTTCCAGAGTGCCGGCTTGGCGCAGCACGTCGGAGGGCTGCATCTGGATGGTGCGGCCCCGGGTTGAGGCGGCAATCCATCCCGGCTCCCCCGTCGAATCGCGAAACTCGGCGACCGTGGCGTAAACCTTCAATCTCGGGCGAGCGCGATAGACGAGTCCGGTACTCTCCTCGGCGGTATGCAGGTAGCGCGTCGCCACTGGCAAAAGCGAGCGGTCGCGCTCCGGACGAGATGTCAGCAGCTCGATGTCTTCATTCGACAACTGCTGCCACGCGAACCCCTGCGCGGACACCCCCAACCGTGTGCCGGGGTAATAGAACGCCAGAATCTGGCGATAGGTGCGGCCTTCTTCTCCCATGACCTCCGCGCCGATCTGGCAAAGCCCCACGCCATGTCCGAGGCCGCGCCCATGAAAGACGATACGATCCCCGCGATCGCTCACCTCGTACAAGTTGCTTTTCAGCCGGTCCCATCCGATGTGACGCCCGACGGCAGAGCGGAACGCGATGCCGGGAACCGTCACGCTGCCGCGACCTGTGACGCGCAGCAGTTCAACGCGCCCGCTCGGCGTGCGCTGGGTTATCGTAACCGAGCGAAGCGTTCCCGGGACCTGAACGCCGTCGTCCGCCAGAGCGCGCTGGAGTTCGCGCTTCGACACCTCGCTGCGCCACTCAGCGCCGCCATGACGCACGCAATACTGGTCGGAGTGCTGCGTGAGATACGGCGCGCGCTCCTCGTCATTGCCGAGGATGTAGCGCCCATCTTCGGTGGTGCCGCCGCAGTTGGCGTAATAGTAGGCCGCGGCCGGCTCGCCCTGGAACCACAGCACCTCGCCCGCGGTTTCGTCCGCGATCTGGCGTAAGTGCGGGGTGAGCCCGCTGAATCGCAAGTCCTGGCAATGCGTGCTGTCGCAGAAGTCAAAGCCGTCGAGCGTATGCCGGCTGCCGAAGTGCATGGCGTAGGTCCGCGCCGCAACGGCCATAGCTTTCAGCGCCTCGTCGGACTTGAAGGTGCCGGTCTCGCCGGCCAGAACGGCGGCAACGTACTCCTCCATGGGTATCGCCGCGGTAATCAGCAGATGATTGTCGTCAGCACGGATATCGATGGGGAAGTCGGCGTGGATTGGCGGCACTCCAGTGGCATCGAGCTGGTAAGCGCCAGTGAGGCGTAGATCGATAATGTGAGAGCGGTCGCCGTCGATTTGGATCGAGGCCCCCGAGCCGCGCACGGTGGTCGTAGTCAGCGGCGTAGCCTTGCAAGTATTGCAACGAAGCACCTGCGCCTCTCCGGCGTCGGCGTGAATCTGCAACTCATGAGGCGGATGCAGATACCACAGCCTCACGCGGACGATGCTAGGGAATCCAGCCTTCGCGCTTGGTGGCTTGCCCTCGCCGGCCAGGCGCGCGACAGCCGTTAGACAGAGCAGCAGCAATACCGCAAGGAGGGGACGCACGAGCTTCACTTTGCGCCCCGCTGGTTCGCCGTTTGCTGCGCTCCCCGCGATTGCGCGAACGCTGCGAAGACGGAACGCGCCACGGCCGCTGCGTCGCTTCCGCCGCGCCCTTTTTCCAGGAATACGACCACGACAATCTCAGGATTCTCAGCCGGCGCGTAGCCTGCGAACCAGGCCTGGGTCCACGCGCCTTCGTCCGACGGGGCGGTGCCTGTTTTTCCGGCAACCTTCATCGAGATCGCTGGCTGCGCCAGGTGTGCCATGCCATAAGCCACAGACTGCTGCAAACCCTCGAATAGCGGATCGAGCTTTGCATCATGCGCCGGTACAAGCCGTGCGATCCGCACGTACGCCCGTGCAAGCTCCAAAGGCGTGACCTTGATGCCCCACTCGCCGATGGCCTCAAGCTGCTCCTGCTCCGGCGACTGCGCCAGCAGGACCTCGCCCGCCGCTTCGTTCGGCGCCAAAGTCGTGAGCGCGGTAAAGCCGTCACGCACGAAGCTGCCGTGCAGTTGCGCCGGCGTGAGGCGCAAGGCCACTGTGCTGAAATACGAGTTGCAGGAGTAAGCCAAAGCCTCAGCGGGATCGAGCGGCTGTTTGGTGTCGGGATGAGTGCAATCGAGCTTGCGGCCGGCGATGGAGAGCGGACGCTTGCACATCAGAACGGTCTGTTGGTCAAGCTTGCCACCGTCGAGCAGTGCCATCAGCGTGAACGGCTTGATGCTGGAGCCGGGATAGGCCAGGCGACGCGCAGCCACGTCGAGACGATACGATGCCAGCACCTGGCCAAAGCGCACATCTACAACAACAGCCGTGCCTCGCTGGCCGGCCATCGCGCGCGAAACCGCGATTTGCATCGCGGAAGGATTCGGCTGCGCCGGCGCACAAACTGGTATCGCAAGCCCAACGAAAAGCACCCATCGCACCGCCGCCCGCAACAACATCTCTCGATTGTAGTGCCAGGTGAGAACCGGCTAATGGTCAGCGGTCGCGTGCGAATCCGAAACGGCACTGCCACACCCGGAATATGGCGAATTCGCTTGGATCGCGGCCACCGGGGTCTAGAATTTACTTACCACTCACAGGTCAGATGGAGGTCACCATGGAACTGCGGCTGACCGACAAAGAACACGAACTGCTGCTGGAGGTTTTTCAGGAATATCACAAACACCTCCTGCATGAGATCGCCAAAGCCGATTATCACGATTTCCGGGCGGCATTGCGGTGCCGTTGCGACACGCTGGAGGGCATTCTGCAAAAGGTGAATGAGCCGATCCATTCAGTCGTGTAGCCGGCGCGGCATGGGGCAGACGGCGTAACCGGGAGATACCTGTCGCCGTCGCGCTAAGCCACCTGGAGCCTCAAGCGATCAACACCATCTTTCCATGTGCGCCCGAGGGCTTCATGATCTCCTCGTGTGCGCGCCGGGCTTCGGCAAGAGGGATCTTCTGGCCGATGACCGGCTTCAGCGTGCCGTTCTCCAACCCGGCTGCCAAAGCGGCATACATCTCGCGATACTCCTGCTCCGATGTGTTTACCAATGTCACGCCGCGAATGTCCGCTTCCCGCATCATCGCGTCGCGCGGGTTAATCTCGATGGTGCCGCGATTTCCTATCACGGCCACGCGGCCTTTCTTCGCCAGCACGTTGAGATCGTTGGCCAAGTTCTTGTTGGCCAGCAACTCAACGATGACGTCAACGCCGCGACCGTCCGTCAGCTTCTTCAGCTCGTCAAGATAGCCAGCGGACGAGTGATTCAGAACGTGGTGCGCACCCTGCTGCTTCGCCAGCTTCATTCCCTCGTCGCTGCCCGCAGTGCCGATGACGGTCATTCCCGCAGCGAGCGCCAGTTGTACGGCGGCCGTCCCGACTCCACCGCTGGCGCCATGCACCAGCACCGTCTCGGCTGGCTTGGCGTCGGCGCGCTGGAACAGGCCGCGATACGCCGTACCGTACGGCACGCCCATGGCCGCGCCCTGCTCAAAGCTGACATCTTTGGGGAGGGGGTGAACCTTGGCTTCGTCGCAGAGAGCTTGCTCGGCGTAAGCTCCGGTGCGTGTCGCCGTGAAGAAGACGCGATCTCCCGCCTTGAGTCGCTTGACCTCTGGCCCGAGCTTGATCACTACGCCGGCGCCGTCGGCCCCCGGCGTGTACGGCAGATTCGGCTTCGCAGCGTAGGTGCCGGTGCGGATGTAGGCCTCGACCGGGTTCACTCCGACGGCGTGAACCCGAACCACAACCTGGCCCGGCCCGGGCTGCGGATCGGGCACTTCTTCGAGCTTCAACACCTCGGGACCACCGAACTCATGCACACGTATCGCTTTCACAATTCCTCCTATCGTGCACTTGCAGAATGTTATAGCGGGATGTTCCCGTGCTTCTTGGGTGGGTTCTTGTCGCGCTTGTTCTCCAGCATTTCGAGCGCCTGAATCAGCTTGCGCCGCGTGTCGCGAGGTCGAATCACCGCGTCGAGGTATCCACGCTCGGCGGCGACGTACGGATTGGCGAAGCGCTCGCGAAACTCCACAATCTTGGCTGCGCGATCGGCTTCCGGGTTCTCCGACTTTTCCAGCTCGCGCCGGTACACGATGTTCACCGCTCCCTCCGGCCCCATCACCGCAATTTCCGCCGTCGGCCACGCATAGTTAACGTCCGTGCGGATATGCTTCGACGCCATGACGCAGTACGCGCCGCCGTACGCCTTGCGTGTGATCACCGTGATCTTCGGTACTGTCGCCTCGGAGAACGCGTACAACAGCTTCGCGCCGTGGGTGATGATGCCGCCGTACTCCTGCTGAATACCGGGCAGAAATCCGGGGACGTCCTCGAAGGTGATCAGCGGAATGTTGAAGCAGTCGCAGAAGCGCACGAAGCGCGCGCCCTTGATGCTGGCGCTGATGTCGAGCACCCCCGCCAGGAACGCCGGCTGGTTGGCGACGATGCCCACTGACTTTCCGTTCAGGCGCGCGAAGCCGATAACAATGTTCTTCGCGTAATGCTCCTGCACCTCGAAGAAGTAGCTGTCATCGACGACGGTGTTGATGACGTCCTTGATGTCGTACGGCAAGCTGGAATCTGCGGGTACGATGGTGTCCAGCTTCTCGTCGGCGCGGTCGATGGGATCGGTACACGGCTTGCGCGGCGGGTCGTCAAGATTGTTCGACGGGATGAAGCTGAGCAACTCGCGAATCATGCTGAGGCACTCGGCATCGTCGTGCGCGGCGAAGTGGGCCACGCCGGACTTCTCGTTGTGCGTCATCGCGCCGCCGAGTTCTTCTTTTGTGACCTCCTCGTGCGTCACCGCCTTGATGACATCGGGCCCGGTGATGAACATGTACGACGTGTGGTCAACCATTAGGATGAAATCGGTGATGGCGGGCGAATACACTGCCCCGCCGGCGCACGGGCCCATGATGGCGGAAATCTGCGGCACCACGCCCGACGCTAGTGTGTTGCGCAGGAAGATATCGGCATAGCCCGCCAGCGAGCGCACGCCTTCCTGGATGCGCGCTCCGCCGGAGTCGTTGAGCCCGATGACCGGCGCGCCTACCTTCATCGCCATGTCCATGATCTTGACGATTTTTGCGGCATTGGTTTCCGAGAGTGAGCCGCCGAAGACGGTGAAGTCCTGCGCAAAGACGAACACCAGGCGGCCTTCAATGCGGCCATAGCCGGTCAGAAAGCCGTCGCCGAAGTACTTCTGCTCGTCCATGCCAAAGTCGGTGCAGCGGTGAACGACGAGCTTGTCGGTCTCTTCGAAGGTACCTTCGTCGAGCAGGAATTCGATGCGCTCGCGCGCCGACATCTTGCCCTGCTTGTGTTCGCGGGCGCGGCGTTCTGCGCCTCCGCCGGCCTCAGCCAGCGAGTCGCGGCGTTTCAGTTCGGCCAATTTCTCTTCCAGATTCATGGGTGGGATTATAAATAGGCGCGAGCTCCGGGCCGCGAGCCGCAAGCCGGATTAGATCACGTTGTGATGTGATGAACTTACTTGCCGGATCGAGCAGTCGTGTTCGCGGCCAAACGATTGCCATTCGCGCCTTTGGGGTGGAACGCCTAAGCTCTCAGCCATCAGCTATGAGCTCTCAGCTCAGAGCTGTCAGCTTGTGGCTACCTGTTGTCCACCAGCCGGATCGTCTCCAGCACCACGTCTGTGGTGATCGCCAGCGACTGCGGGCTCAGCTTATCCACTGTGTCCTGCGGCGTATGCCAGAACACGTTGTTGTAGCCGTAGGTGAAGTCGATCAGGTCGACTACGGGGATGCCTACCTTGGAGAACGGGATGTGATCGTCATCGATGCCGTTGGAGAACTGATAGAAATGCGACTGGTAGCCGAGATTGCTCGCCGCCTTATACACCAGGTCGCTGAGCCACGGCGTCGAGAACGTGTCTTTCACGATGTCGAGGTCGGCATCGCCGATCATGTCCACAAGAATGAATGCCTTGACCTTCTTCGCCGTTCCGTCCTGCTGCCATTTCTGCGCGAGGTGCCTTGAGCCGTACACGCTGTCGGTATCGGTCCACTTTACGAATGCCTCTTCACCATCGGTCCACAGCAGCCACACGCTGTAGCCATCGAGCTGCCTGCCGCGAAGCTGGTCGGCCAGTTCCAGCAGCAGCGCGGTCGATGAGCCCGCGTCGTTGGCTCCTACAAAATTCTGACGCTGCGAATAGAGCGTGTCGTAATGTCCGGCGACGACGATGATCCCGTCCTTCTTCCCGGGAAATTTCGCGATGATATTGTTGATGGGAAACTTGCCGACCGGCGTCTGAGCGGTGAAGCGGTCTTGCTCCACGTCAATACCCTTGAGCCTCGAAAGAATGAACTCTTCCAGCTTCAGGTGAGCGGTGCTGCCCGGCGGACGCGGCCCGAAGGCCACCACCTGCTTCACGTACTGCATCACGCGATTGCCGTTGACGTCAGGCTTGGGCAGATTGTTCGCGGGCTGCGACGCCGGTTGGGGATCGGGCAGCGCAACCGTCGCGGCGGCGGGCTTGACTTCGGCGGGCGCTTTTGCTGGCTCGGGCGATTGTGTATTGCAGCCGGGAAACGCTGCGGCAAGGATCAGAGCGAAGCAGGCTGACCAGAGCTTCAGGCGGAACGTCATGCTCTCTTATTGTAACTGGCGATAAGGACGGCTACACCGCTGTGACTGCTTCGACCCGCACTTCCTGCGCCACCGGCAGCTCAATGACAAAACGCGCGCCGACCGGGAAATTTTCCTCGACGCGTATGCTGCCGCGGTGGTCCTCGATAATACGGCCGACGATGGCCAGGCCCAGGCCGGTGCCCCGTCCCTTGGTCGAGAAGTACGGAAGGAAAAGTTTCTCCTTGGCCTCGGGGGTAACGCCGTGGCCGGTATCGGCGACGACGATCTCAACCACCTCGCGGTCTTCCATCAGCGCGGTGGAGATGGTGATCTCTTTCACCATGGAATCGTCCAGAGCCTCGGCGGCGTTATCCACCAGGTTGGCGACAACGCGCTTCATGGCTTCAGGATCGGCCTGCACGGCCGGCAACTCCGGAGCAAGCTCCGTCTGCACCCGAATTCCATCCAGCCGGCCCGCAAACATCAGCAGGGCGTCGCCGATAACGGCGTTGATGTCGGACGGCAGGGGCTTGGCCGCCGGAAACCGCGCTAAAGTTGAGAACTCGTCAACCAGTTTGCGAACGGTTTCGATGGAAGACTCGATGGTCGCCGCGCATTGCCGGATAATACCCAGCGAAGCCGAATCCGGAGCGCTACCGCGATCCAGGTGACGGCGAATACGTTCGGCGGAGAGCGCCAACGGAGTCAGCGGGTTCTTGATTTCGTGCGCGATCCTGCGTGCGACCTCGCGCCAGGCGGTCTGCTTTTGCGCCCGCAGGATGTCGGTCATGTCCTCCAGCACGACGACGTAGCCGGCGCGCTGCTTGCCATTGGCCCGGCGCGCAGAGGGGGCGTCGAGCGAGGCCACGGTGACAGCCACGTTCAGCTTCACGCGCGGCGTGGCGAACTCCATCTCACTGGTGGAGGTGCCCATGCGGTCGGCCTTGCGCAGCATGTGGTGCAGATCGGCAACTGCATCTTCCGGGAAGATATCGCGCAAGGTGCGCAACGGGGCCGGCGGCCCCTGGTCCAGACGCAGGAGTCGCAGCACAGCGGCATTGCAGCGCACGATTTGCCGCGAGGCATCCAGCGATAAAACACCGGAAGGCACGCTTTCCAGGATGGTTTCGATATGCCGGGTACGCTGCTCCAGTTGGCTATTAATGTCAGCCAGCTCGCGGCCTGAGGCCTCCAGACCATTGCGGCTGGCCTCCAGGTCCGCGGCCATGCGGTTGAACGACTGCACCAGTTGCCCGATCTCGCTGCCCGCCTGCACGTCCACGCGATAATCCAGCCGCCCGCGCGAAATCTCTTGCGTTGCCTCGGCCAGCGCGACCAGGGGACGCGTCACCATGCGGGATAAGAACAGGGCCAGCCATGTCGACGCGAACAGCACGCCCACGGTCAGGAACAGGAGATAGCCGAGATAGGTACGGCGTAGCCGCCGCCGCTGCAAGCGCAAGTCGTTGTACTCGCGTTGGCTGCGTTCGATGTCGCTCAGGGTAGCGGTGTAATTGGAAGGCAGCGGCATCGCCACCACGATTTCTCCGTGGCCGCTCACTGGGGCGCGTCCCACGACGTAAGTATTGCCGGACACATCGAAGGTCTTGGCCTGCTGGGGCGGAGCCGGGGCCGGCAGCAGGCCGCGCAGCAACGGCCAGGCTTCAGGAGCGTGGAAGCTGGCCTCGGCGCGGTCATCCACAATGGCGAAGGCGAAGCCGCCCTGCAAGGTAACTTCGCTGCGGCGAAACTCCTCCAGCATGAAAGTGAAATTGCTGGTATGGAACGCCTTCTGGGCGTCGGTCGTGGCCGCCAGCCGCACCGCCTCGTCCTGCGCGTTGGTGGCCGCGTACTCGGTCAGCAGCGATGTGATCAGGTTGGTGTGATATTGCACGTCCTCCGCCGGCCGCGAGAACCACTTCTCCAGCGAACGATTCAGCAACCCATAAGAGAACAGGAACAGAAAGATCACCGGCCCGAGCGACAGCAGCAGAGCGCCCATCACCATGCGGCTGCTGAATTTCGACCCCAGCGCGCCGGTCTTGCGTTCGGCATAGATACGCAGCAACGTGCGGATGAGCACGAACGTCAGCGCGACGAACAAAAGAAAGATCAGGGCCGACACAGCGGCGAAGATGATGGTTTCTTCGCTCGTATCAGGTTGCAGGAAGGTCAGCTTGAAGGTGGCCTGCGCGAAGATGACGGTGAACAGGAAGAAGATGCAGATCGACAGGGCGACCACTGCCGGAGTACTGTTGCGCTTTTTCTTGTCCCGCATGGCGGGGCTTGCAGGCGACATCTCGTGCTGAACCTGGAGATCGGGTTGCGGGAGCGTGCGCTTATTATATGCGCCTTGGTCGCGAAAAATAAGCGATTCGCACCGGAGGCGCAGAGGCGCCAGAAGCTGGCCTCGGCGCCCCTGTTCTTATTTCCGGCAATCGGAGAAGAAGGTTCCCTTTTGCGCGGACAGGCTTACTGCTGGCGCCCCATACCCTGCATCATCTGGCCCAGGTCCATCTTCTGGTATCCGGCGGGAACCACGAACATGCTGGCAGGCTGCTCACCTTCCTTGATGTTCGTTACTTGCCAGGTTGAGTCCGGCGTGACTTCCTTGATAGGAAAGTGCAGCTTCTGATCGATCCAGGCGTTAGTCACCTGCCCCTGCTTGTCGGTGATTTGCCAGTGGTCGCAAGTGCGGCCGTTGACTTCCTCTACCCCTACCTTCTTGCAGGTCGCGCCCGCTTCATTGGCACAGGGGTTACCCGGGTCGGTGAAGGGCTTAATGTTCGGCGCCATGCCTGGCCGCCGCGCCATGGCCTGGTCGGCGTTGAACTCCATGTACATATGCTGCTCGGTCATGAGTACGTCTGTGGTCTTGGTGGGGAAGTTGGTGATCACGGTGGCACCGCCGCGCGGACCGCTGTCAATATCCATACGCATATGTTCGCGAGCTACATAAATCTTGCCGGTCACCTCCTGCGAAGCCCTGCCGGAGCGTGCTGATGTAATTTGGATGTCGCCGGAGAAGGGCGTAAGTTGCGGAACTTGCGCGGCCAGCGGCGCTAACGCGAAAAGGACAAGAGTGAAAGCGGCAATCTTCGATCTCAAAGCGGATCTCCTTGGGTCCTCAATTTGGATACTCCAGCGTAATTCGGCAAACAGTTTACGATACCGCTGGAAAAGCGCATCCCGCCCGGTAGTTGGATACCCCTTGCCAATTGAACTATAGTTGAGGCAAGCGCTTCGCCGCGAAAAACTTGAGGCGGGTCCAGCTCCCGCCGGGAGACAGCTCCGATGGGCGCCACGGGTATGTGGCAGCGCAAAGTCGATACCTCGTCCACCAGCGATCCGCTGGTGTTGGTGGTGGTTGAAGGCACCGACCGCCGCACCGTTGTCCTCGACCATTACCCCTTTACCATCGGGCGGCGCACCGATCGTGACCTGGTCATGGCCGATCCGCGCGTGTCGCGCGAGCACGCCCAGTTTGTGCGCGAGCCGGACGGCGTCTACATCGTCGACCAGGCCAGCCGGCACGGCACCTACGTCAATGCCGAGCGTATCAACCGCCGCAAGCTGGGCCGCAACGATCACATCGAATTCGGGGTGCAGGGCGGCGCGCACGTGCTGTTCAGCCCGGACCGCTCTCCCACCAGCGCGGCGCAACAGTTCCTGAGCCAGTTTTCGACATGGAAACCAGCGGCCGGCGCGGGCTCCGACCTGGAGATGCTCAACGTCTTCCTGGAAGCGGCGCGCAAACTGAATACGGTCGGCGTGCTCGGCGATGTCCTCACCGCGTTGCTGGAAGCGGCGTTGCGCCTCACCCGCGCCGAGCGAGGCTTCGTCTTCCTGCGCCAACCCGATGGCGAGCTTTACCTGGCCGCAGGACGCGGAAAAAACGGCGAAAGCATCACCGACGACAGCGGCATCTCCCGCTCCATCCTGACGGAGGCCGCCAAGAGCGCCAACGAGTTCCTGGTGACCGACACCGATGATACCGGCAAACTCGCGGGCCGCGAGAGCGTCGTCGCGCACAACCTGCATAGCGTCATCTGCATTCCGCTACGCAAGACCGTCATCGGGGACAAGCTCAAGGAAGACACCAGGAACGGCGACACGACCAACGTCCAGGGCGTCCTCTACCTCGATTCACATTTCCTTTCCGGCAAGCTGTCTTCGGTGAGCCACGACATCCTGAGGACGATCGCCAACGGCGCTGCCACGCTGGTAGAAAACGCCTCGCTGGTGCAGGCCGAGGATGCCGCCAAGCGCTACCGGCAGGAGCTGGCCATCGCCGCCGAAATCCAGCAGCGTCTGATGAAAGTGACCGTCCCGGAAGTGCCCTTCGCCAAGGTCAATGCTGTCAGCTATGCCTGCAAGGACATTGGCGGCGACTTCTTCGACCTGGTTTACACCGGGCGGGGCCTGTCGCTGATCGTGGCCGACGTCTCCGGCAAGGGCGTCTCAGCCGCCGTGGTCGCGTCCATCCTGCAAGGCATGCTCTATTCACAATTGGCGCGCGACTCTTCCCTGCCGGAGATGATTGCTGCGGTCAACCGCTTCCTGTGCGAGAAGGTCGGAGGGCAGAAGTACGCGACCCTGGTGGTAGCGCGGCTGAGCAACAGCGGCGAACTTGAGCTGATCAATTGCGGGCATGTGCCGCCGCTACTAGTCTCTGATGGCAAGGTCGTGAAGCTGGAAGAGGGCAACCTGCCTGTCGGCCTGGTACCGATGGTGGAGTTTGGGGCCACCAAGCTCCAGCTCAAGCCCGACGAGCGGTTGCTGCTGGTGACCGACGGCGTCACTGAAGCCGAGGACGCCAACGGCGAGTTCTTCGGCAACGAGCGCCTGGAAAGCTGTTGCGCAAAGGGCCTTGTCGCCATCGAGCAGGAAGTGACCAACTTCCGCGGGGATACCCCGCTTACCGATGACTTCACCATCACCGAATTGATCTATCGCGGCGAGAGCTAGCCCGGTGCCTCGTTAGTAATCATCCGCCCCCCACGTTCGTGCAGCAGCCAACCTGAAATCGTTGCAGAGTCTCTATCCCTATGTTGTAAAATGCTTTTTTCTTTGTAGCCGCTCCACTACCGAGATATGTACTCATTGCTTGCATTCAATATCTGGTCGCCGGGCCGTGTCGGGTCGCAATTCGCTTCTACAATTCCGCAGCGGAAGCTGGGATATGCACTGTTGTTTTTCGCTTTAGCGCTGATGTGCAGTTCTCCCCTGTTCGCCGTCACACGGGCGGGTCATGCGCGCGTCCGCCGCGGCCGGCACTACATGGTGCGCTATGCCTTCCCTACCAAGCGCGGTCACTACCAGGTAGGGCTGGGCCGCTGGACGCCCATGTTCCCGGGCTCGCACGAGATGCTGGTCCGGGAAAACGAAGAGCTCGACCGGCTGCAATTGCCGCGCATCGCCGACGAGTACGAACTTCTGCGCTATGAGGCGTCGCAGGAGCTGGTTCCCGTGCAGGAGACCGATGCCCTGAAGTTTGCCCCCGACCTTCTGGACAGCCACCGCTATTGCCGTCCCTGGACCCGCGACTTCCTTCAGGACTTCAGCGAAGCTTATTACGAGCAGTTCCATTCGCCGATACAGATCAACTCGCTGGTGCGCACCGTCGAGCAGCAGCATCGGCTGCGCCGCTGGAACCACTTTGCCGCGCCGGAAGTGGGCGACACCGCTTCCACTCACCTGACGGGCGTCACCTTCGACATGTCGCGCCGTGGGCTGAATTACGAGCAGTACGAGTGGATCCGCAACTACATGCTGCCGCTACAGGCGCAGGGCATGATCGATCCTATCGAGGAGCGGCAGCCGGTTTTGCACGTGGTCGTCTTCGACAAGTACTCCGGCCGTAACGAGCAGAAGAACGCCTGGTCGGAGGCGAACGAGCCTACGGAGATGGACCCATTCGGCAGCGCCGCCCTGACCAACACCTCGGCGACAGCCTCGCCCAGCGCCAGCACGAGCGGCGGCAGCCAGCCGTAATAGCCTTGAAATGGATGCGCATCTCGCTGGGTCGGCCTGCTCTTACCCGCGCGTCTCAGAGTCGCGCTGAATTTTGCGCCAGCAACTTGAATAGAGGTTGAAACCAACGCGTCACGGCGTGATCTCCCACACAATGCCATTCCCCGAGCCTCCACCGGCCGTCGTGCCGTACAGGTTGCCATTCGCATCGAGCGCGATCGCGCCGTGCGGGTTCGCCCCGTCCTGGCCATTGAAGTCGTGCAGCGTGGTGAAGACCCAATTGCCGTTCGAGTAGGTCAGCTTGAAGACGGAACCGAAGCCGTACATGCCATCCTGCAGGGTGGTGCCGTAGAGGCTGCCCGAGTTATCCATAATCAGGTCGCCCCAGGGCCCGGCTATCCCGTGAAAATCGTAGAGCAAGTTGAGCATCCAACTGCCGCCGGAATCAGTTACCTGGAAAACCATACCCCCGCCACCACCACCCTGCCCTCCGTGGTTGGTCGTACCGTAGACGTTGCCGCTGGCATCCAGAACCAGGCCGCCGAGGGGCTCATCGCCGTCGGTCCCGTTAAAGTTGTGCAGCACGGTCTCGGTCCACCCGGAACCGGTGTTGGTTAACTCGAAGACAGTGCCGGCGTGCGCGAACTGTCCGCCCAGCTCCGTGGTGCCATAAAGGTTCCCAGCCGCGTCCAGCGTTAGGCCGCCGAAAGGATTGGCGCCATTGCCGCCGTTGAAGGCATTAATTACCGTCTGCGTCCAGCCGCCGCCGGAGGGGCTCAGCGCATAGACCGTACCGTCGCCAGCCGGCCCCCCGGCGAAAGAGGTGCCATAGAAATTGCCGGCCTGGTCGAACACGGTGTCGCCCGTGGGGCGGGCACCGTCATCGTTCCCGGTGAACTGATATAGCTGCTGCTCCGTCCAGAAACAGGTGACCGAGTGGCAGAAACTCGCCGGTGGACGCAGCGAGAAGATCGTCCCGCATCCGACCTGCTGATTGACCATCTCACACTGGCCGTTCTGGTTCTGGAGTCCTCCCTCGCCGGTGGTTCCGTAAAGCTTCCCGTCGCTGCCGAAGATCAAGCGCCCCTCGGGATAGGCTCCATCGGGCATGCCGTTGAAGACGTAGAGCGGAGAGAACGTCCAACTGGAGTTCCTTTGCGACAACTTGAACACCGTCCCGCAGCCGCCCTGGCAGTTCGTTGCGCCGCCCTGGGTGGCTGTGCCATAAAGATTTCCGGCGCGATCGATCGTCAAGCCGCCCCAGGGGTTTGCCCCATCCTGTCCGCGAGTGAAGTTGTGGAGGATGGTGAAGGTCTGCGCTGGCGCCGATTGCACTGCGAATACCGGGAGCGCAAGCAGCAAGGCCAAGCTCAAGCCTGTGTGCCGAGACAATTTCTTACGGTAGATTGAAGCGAGTTTCTGTCCGGGCTTCGTCATGCGGGGCGCCTTTTTTCGCGAGATTTGACGGCTACGTGGTAGCCGTGGGAACTCCGGCACTTTACACCGGATGGAGAGCGTGCTGCCAGAGGAAAATGCAGCGGCACTTGTCGCAAAACGGCGGTGAAAAACCAGCGACATCGCGGAGCTTGTGGGATTACAAGTGATGAGGCGCTTACCGCCAGTAATCGAAAACCACTGCTCCGTTCCTAGGGCGTGATCTCCCAAACTACGCCACAGCCGTCGTCGCCCTGGCCGCGACAGGTATCCAGAAAGCCGCCATTTTCCGCCGTGCCGTAGAGGTTGCCGTTGGCATCGATAGCGACGGGACCATGAGGATGTGCGCCGTCCAGGCCATCGGTGAAGTCGTATAGTTCGCTATAGACATAACCAGTGCCCGAGGGCGTCAGCTTGAAAACGCAGCCATAGAGGTTGGAGCAAATGAATCCCGTCCCATAAATATTTCCCGCAGCATCCATGGTCAGATGGTTCTCGATTACGCCCTGACCCATGCCGAATACATGAAGCACGGTGAGGCTCCAATTATCGGAAGCCCTGAGGTCATATACTGCGCCCTCGTCATAGAACGAGCCATCGCTGGTGGCCCCAAGAACGTTGCCGGTCGAATCGAAGATCAACGCCTGCGGAAAACAGCCGGGATTGATCCACCGGATGCATTGAAACGATGCCAGAGTATTGGCCGTCCAGCCCGATTGCGAGAGCGTCAACCGGTAAACGGCGCCGGCAATGTTGTCGTTGGAATAGGAGCTAGCGCCGTAGAGATTTCCCGACGGGTCTATGATGAGGCCGCTGTAGGGGCTACCAAGTCCGTCCGAGTCGGGATTGAAGTTGTAGATGACGCTCTGCGAATAGCCGCCCTGGGAAGGCGTAAGTTCATAGGCAGCGCCATAGGTATTGGCTCCGCCACGTAAGGTGGTGCCGTAGATATTTCCGGTACCGTCGAAGACGAGGTCGCCGTTCTGCGGATTTGCCCCGTCGGCGTTGCCGGTGAAGCTATACAGCAGGTTTTCGTTCCAGGGGCATAGCGGGGTCGCGCAGATTGACGCAGGAGGCCGCAGCCGAAACGCCGTGCCGCAGCCGTTCTCGTATTGCGGGCAAGCTGCATTGAAGGTCCCCCCACCCGCGGTCGTCCCGTACAGCGTACCGTCGGGACCGACAACCACTCCCACCGGATAGTTTCCGTCGGGCGGACCCTGAAATTTGTACAGCGTCGAATAGACAAAGCCTGAGCCATGCTTGCTTAGCTTGAACACCGTGCCGCATCCGGTTTCATTTCCCTCGGCGGTGCAGCCGTTTCCGTTTATGCCCCCGCCAAAAGTTGTGCCATAAAGATTGCCGGCCCGGTCGATGACCACCCCGTTGTTGGGGTTAGCTCCGTCCGGCGCTCCTGTGAAGGTGTGCAGCACCGTGAAGGTTTGTGCCTGCACGGCTTGTCCTAATGCCATGCTGAGTATCGCCAGAAGGCAGGCCAACTTGATGGCACCAACTCCGAATCGGCTGAAGGGGGCCTTTTCCTCGGCGGACGCTGGGAGGCCAGCCAGGGCGCAGATGGGCTGGGTTTGCTGTTGCTGTGCGGGTCCCGCCAAATTCGTCATAATGGTCTCCCCTTTACTGGACGCGACGTTCAGCTTGCCATTCGACGCCTGCACTATATACCTAAGCGTGGGTCCGGGTTAAGTAGACGATGCGTCGGTGGCAGTCCGTATACACGGCTACTTCACTGCCATCACCAGCAGCTTGCGCTCGGTCATGTCTTCGATGGAATAGCGCAGCCCTTCGCGCCCAAGCCCGGAATCCTTCACACCACCGTAGGGCATCTGGTCCACGCGGAAGGTGGGCACATCGCCAACGATCAGAGCCCCGACATCGAGCGTCTCAAACGCGTTCTGGATGCGCACAGCATCGCGCGTCATGAGGCCCGCCTGGAGTCCGTAATCCGAATGGTTGATGGTAGTCATCGCTTCTTCGAAGGTCTCGTAGCGCTCGACCGTCACTACCGGCCCGAAGATCTCCGCGCAGTTCACGCGCATATGCGGCGAGGTGGCGGTGAGCACCGTCGGCTCGACCATCTGGCCCTTGCGCTTGCCGCCGCACAGCACCTTCGCCCCGGCCTGCACGGCCTCGTCGATCCACTGCGTCACACGCACCGCGTCCTGCTCGCGGATCAGCGGCGGAACGTCCGTGCTCTCGTCCATGGGGTCGCCGCACTTCAGCTTGCGCACGCCCTGCAAAAGCTGCTCGGTGAAGCGCTCGAACACTGGCTCGTGCACCACAATGCGCTGCACCGAGATGCAGGTCTGCCCGCCGTACGAGAAGCCGCCCGCGATGCAACGCTGCACCGCATAGGGCAGGTCGGCATCGCTGTGCACGATGACGCCGGCGTTGCCGCCCAGCTCCAGTGTGACGCGCTTCCTCCCTGCCTGGTTCTTGAGCTGCCAGCCGACCGGAGCGCTGCCCGTGAACGTCAGCAGTTTGATGCGATCGTCCTTCACCAGCAGCGCGGCGTTGTCGTTCGACATAGGCATAACGCCGAGCGCGCCATCGGGCCACGATGTGTTGTCGATGATTTCCGCCAGCATCAGCGAGCAGAGCGGCGTCTGCGGCGCGGGTTTGAGAATGATGGGGCAGCCCGCGGCGATGGCCGGCGCGATTTTGTGCGCCACCAGGTTCAGCGGAAAGTTGAACGGTGTGATGGCGAACACCGGCCCCAGCGGGAAGCGCCTCACCAGGCCCCAGCGCCCGGCGGTGGACTCCGTCGTGTCCAGCGGAAGGTACTCGCCATAGATGCGCGTCGCCTCCTCGGCCGCGATCTGGAAAGTGTTGATCGCGCGGTCCACCTCGACGCGTGCGGTTTTGATCGGCTTGGCGGCTTCCTGGCAGATGGTGCGCGCGAACTCCTCGCGCCGGCCGATGATGGCCTCGGCGATCTCATGCAGAATCTTCGAGCGCTCCCGTGAGCTCATCCGGCGGGTGATGGCGAACGCCTGCCCGGCGCCTTCGATCGCGCTCTCCACGTCATCGGGCCCGGCCTCGCTGATAACCGCAATGACGTTGTGATCGTATGGCGAAGTGACCACGCCCTCGCTGCCGTGCGTGCTCCAACTGCCATTGGAGAAAAATCCAAAGCTGCGGACGGTTGCGCTGGTCTGGCTCATGATCGCTCCTCACAAATAATTTGATGCGGGACAGCGAGGCACACCGAAAGCAAAGGCTAAGCAACGGCAGAGCAGAATTCAATAAGTTTCGAGTGTAGTTAGGGCCGAGGGGGCTTCAACAGCCGTACACCCAGCCGGCCGGTCAGCATCAGCCCCAGCATCCGGAAGTCGCTGAGGAACGACCAGAACGGATGCCCAAACGTCGCAGGCGTATTCTTCTCCAACAAAAAGTGTCCCATCCAGGCGAAGCCATAGCCCAGCGGAATCCACAGCAGCGCATACCAGGGATGGTGCAGGACGAACGCGGCAACGGCAACAGCCAGGCCTAGAATCATGCCGGCCGCATGCATGCGCCGGTTGCCTGCGTCGCTGTGTTGTCGCAGGTAGAAGTCGAAGAATTCTTCGTAAGAGCGAAACTCCTGCGGCTCGCGCATCGTAACACTCCATGGCTGGACAGTGTACACTTGCTGGCGGCCCGGAATGCCGTGAACCCAGGGCGGAGCTGATCGATGCGACGACTCGTCCTTTGGCTGTGCACAACAATGCTGCTTGGTTCGGTTGTCCTTTGCGCACAGAGTCCCTTCGCGCCTAAGGTAACCGGACCGCTGTCGCAGCGCGTGGTCGCCTACCACATCGACGCCAAGTACGATCCGCCGAAACACACCGTCGAAGCCAGCGAGACCCTGACCTACCACAACCTCACCGGCCAGCCGCTCGACACCTTTCCGTTTCATCTTTACCTGAACGCCTTCCAGCCGAAGTCCACCTGGATGCATGAGGCGCATCGTGACGGCAGCTTCCGCTCCAGCAGCCTGGAACACTGGAAGCCGGAGGACTACGGTTCCAACGTCGTAACGTCGTTTCAGGTAGTAGGCATGGGCGACCTCACTGGCCAGATGAAGTTCATCTCGCCCGATGACGGTAATCCCGACGACAAGACCGTCTTCCAGGTGAAATTGCCGCGGCCGGTCGCGCCCGGCCAGGACGTGACCTTCCAGATCAGGTTTAAGGCGACATTCCCTGAAGTGATCGCGCGCACCGGCTACAAGCGCACGTTCCTGCTGGCGGGACAGTGGTTCCCGAAAGTAGGCGTGTGGTGGCACGGCCAGTGGAATTGCCACCAGTTCCATGCCTTTACGGAGTTTTTCGCCGACTTCGGCACCTACGACGTGAAGATTACATTGCCGAAGGACTACATCATTGGCGCGTCCGGCGTGCAAGTCGGCGACCAGGACAACGGCAACGGCACCAAGACCGTCGCCTTCCACGGCGAGGATATCCACGACTTCGCCTGGACCGCCGACCCGAACTTCAAGGTTGTCGAGAACACGTTTAACGGCAGCGTCGGGCCGGTTCACATTCGGCTGCTCACCTACGACAGCCACGAGCGCGAGTGGCAGCCATACATTACCTGCGTGCTCGACAGCATGAAGCGCTTCGACGACTGGTATGGCCCGTATCCCTACGCGCAGCTCACGGTGGTCGATCCGCCGCACGGCGCCGCCGAGGCCGGCGGCATGGAGTATCCCACCTTCATCACTGGCGACAGTGGATGGTGGATCCCAAAGGGCTTCCACCTCATTGACCTCGTCACCGAGCACGAGTTCGGGCACCAGTACTGGTACGGCATGGTGGCGACCAATGAGTTCGAGAACGGCTGGTTGGATGAAGGCATCAACAGCTACACCGAGGTAAAGGTCCTTGACGACTTCTATGGCCCGAACACCAGCATCATCAACTTGCTGGGCGGGCAGTTGGGCGAGCGCGAGGCCCAGCGCATGAATTTCGTGGACGTCGACGATCGCGATCCACTTTCGAAAATGAGCTTCCAGGACATGAGCATGGGTACCTACGCGGGTATCACCTACGGTAAGAGCGCGTCAATGCTCATTACGTTGGAGAAGATTGTAGGCGAACAGACGCTGAAGAACGCGCTGCACGTTTATTTCATGCGCTACCGCTTCACCCACCCCACGCAGGAAGATTTCATGCGCACGGTGAACGAGGTGGCCGGCCAGGACCTGAGCTGGTACTGGAACCAGGCGGTCTATGGCACCCAGGTCTTCGACTACGAAGTGCTGCGCGCCGACTCCAATCCGGTGAACTGGTGGGACGAGAACCTGAAAGAGGAGAAGGGCAAGACGGAGTACGAGACGCAGGTGATCCTGCATCGTAAGGGCGATTTCATCTTTCCGGTGGACGCGGTGGTGAAGTTCGATAACGGCGAAACTACGCGCGAGCGCTGGGACGGCAAGGACCGCTGGGTGCGCTACGTTTATCGCAAAAAAGCGCAAGTGCGATCGGTGCAGATTGATCCCGGCTACCAGTTGACGTTGGACCGCGATTACTTGAACAACAGTCAGACGACCGAAGAGCAGCACGGAGCGATACACAAGCTCGCGACATACTGGCTGTTCCTGACGCAGTTCGTAGCGCAGATTTTGAGCTGGCTGGTGTGAGGTAGAGCCCTTCAGCGCGGCTTACAACGGGTCGACGATGCTGGTGGAGCGAACCTTCGGGTTCGCGTCCAGCGCGGTTCCAAAAAAATGAGCCCGGCTTTAGCCGGGCCGTACAGAGGTCGCCGGCTGAAGCCGGCTCAGGAACTAAACAGCAGCGGTTACGCGAACCTGAAGGTTCGCTCTACCTGGGCGTTCGAATGACAAACGATAACAACAACGCGTTTTCCACCGGTTTCGGCCTGCTGTGGCGTCGCCAGGGGGTCTTCTGGTGGATCTTCGCGATCAACCTGATATGCGGTGCGCTGGGCACAGTCCCAGGGATGCTGCGCCTGCATCACGCGCTCGGTCACAGCCTCGCCAGTCAGCCGCTGACGAATCGCTTCGATCTCGGCATGCTGGCTGAGCTCTTTCGCCTGCCTGACGTCAGCCTGGTGCGCTTCACCACGACCTCTTACCTCTTCGCGTTGGTCTTCTTCGTCTTCATGCTCTTCGTGATGGGTGGAGTGCTGGAGACCTACCGCGACGACCGGCGCCTTACCGCCGGAGAATTCTTCGCCGCTTCCGGTCTCTACTTCTGGCCGTTCGTTCGCCTGCTGCTGCTGTCGATTATTCCTTTCGTGATTGTCGAGATGATTTACGGGGCGCTGCGCAAAGCTGCCGAGAGCATCGGCGACCGCGCCATCGCCGACCAGGTCGGGATTTTTCTGGGCTTGGGCGCGTTCGTCGTCTTTCTGCTGCTCGCACTGTTCGTGCGTCTGTGGTTCGATATTGCACAGGTGCGGGCTGTCGCACTGAACGAGCGCCGCATGTGGCACAGCACCTGGCGGGCTTGGCGGATTACCTGGGGCGGCTTTGGGCGGCTTTACTGGATGTACTTCGCCATCGCGTTGTTCGCGTGGATCACGTTCGCGATCGGCCTGGTGATTTGGGCGCACCTGCCCGCAACCGCGATCGGCGCGATGTTCCTCTTGTTTGAGCTGATGATGCTGGCGCAGATTGCGTCGCGCCTGTGGCAACTGGCGGGTGCGATGACGTGGTACCAGCAGCATCCAGAGCTGGTTCCCGCGCCCGCCCCACCCGCACCGGAGCCTTTTACTAGCGGCGCCACGCCGCTGGACGTGCCCGCGGGCGAATCCGCGACTCCTCCTGAGCCGAGCGCGCCAGCCGAACCTTCCGCGCCAGCACCGCGGTCAGATCCCAGCCCGGAGCTGCCGCCCGCCGACGCGTGATTTCGAACGGCAAAGCTACTTCACGACGATATTCACCAGCCTGCCCTTCACCACCATCACCTTCCCGATTTCTCTCCCCTCGATGGCGGCCTTCACCTTTTCATCGGCCAGCGCCAGTTGGCGCACCTGGTCGTCCATCGCGTCGGCGGGCACGATGATGCGGCTGCGAATCTTGCCATTCACCTGGATGGCATATTCAACTTCTTCTTCCTTAGTCAGCGCAGGGTCATACTGCGGCCAGGGCGCGCGCAGCAGGTCTGAGCTTTCCCCCAACATCGCCCACAACTCATGGGCGAGATAGGGCGCAAATGGCGCCAGCATCAGCACCAGCTTGCGTTGCGCGTCGGCCATGAGCGATGGCGGAGCGGTTGGCTCGCCGCCACGTTGCACGCTGTCCTCGTAGGCGTAAAGTTCGTTCATCAACTCCATCAGTGCGGAGATGGAAGTATTGAAATGCCAGCGGCCGGCGAAGTCTTCGCTGATGCGCTGGATCGTCTGGTGCAGCTTGCGCTGCATTTTGCGGGCGGCGGGAGACAATTGCGCCGATCCGTTTCCATGCCACTGGGGATCGTGCGGCTTTGCGTTGCGCACTACGAACCGGTAGACGCGCGACAGAAATCCGCTGATTCCCTTGACGCCCGCATCCTGCCAGTCCAGGTCCTGATCGGGAGGACCGCCGAACAGCGTGTACATGCGCGTCGCATCGGCGCCGTAGCGTGCCACCATGTCGTCCGGCGACACCACGTTGCCCAGGCTCTTCGACATCTTGGCGCCGCCCTTGATCACCATGCCCTGCGTGAACAACCGCTCGACCGGCTCGTCGTTCCGCACCAGCCCCAGGTCGCGCATCACTTTGGTCCAGAAGCGCGAATAGATGAGGTGCAGAATGGCATGTTCGACGCCGCCGATGTACTGATCGATTGGGAACCAGTATCCCACAAAGTCGGAGTCCAACGGCTTATCCGACAATGTGGGATCGGTGTAGCGGTAGAAGTACCAGGAAGAATCCACGAAGGTGTCCATGGTGTCGGTCTCGCGCCGCCCTGGACCGCCGCACTTGGGGCAGCTCACGTTGACGAAGTCCGGCACCTTGCCCAGCGGCGAGCCGCCGGCCAGCGTGATCTCGACATTCTCCGGCAATAGCACCGGCAAGTCTTTCTCCGGCACGGGCACGATGCCGCAATTCGCGCAGTAGATCATGGGGATGGGCGTGCCCCAGTAGCGCTGCCGGCTGATGCCCCAGTCCTTCAACCGGAAGGTCACTGTGGCCTTGCCAAAGCCGTGCTCCTCGGCGTACTTCGACATTTTGTCGATAGCTTCGTCCGAAGGCAGCCCGCTCCACTCGCCGGAGTTGATCACCAGACTATTCGTCTCGACGAAAGGCAGGATCGGCTCGTTCGGCTCGCCATCGGCAGCGTCGCCCTCGCGTCGGGGATAGATCACCACGCGGATGTCGAGGTCATACTTCTTGGCGAACTCGTAGTCGCGCTCGTCGTGCGCGGGCACGGACATGATCGCGCCGGTGCCATAATCCATCAGGACATAGTTCGCCACCCAGATGGGTACGCGCTCGCCGTTGAACGGATTCAACGCATAGCGCCCGGTTGAGACGCCATGCTTCTCGATCGCGCCGATCTCGCCGGCTTCCTTGGCGCGGGCCTGCTCGCGCATCAGGTCTTCCACCTTGGCAAGCAACGCGGGATCGTTGGCGATCAGGTCAGTGACCAGCGGATGCTCCGGCGCAAGCTGCAACGAGGTCGCGCCGTAGATCGTGTCCACGCGCGTGGTGAAGACGCTGATGATGTCGCCCGCGGGACCGGTTATGCCATCAAGCTTGAAATCGACCAGTGCGCCTGCGCTGCGCCCGATCCAGTTGCGCTGCATGGTGCGGACCTTCTCCGGCCAGCCGGGCAGCTTGTCCAGGCCTTGTAGCAACTCGTCGGCGTAATTGGTGATACGCAGGAACCACTGCTCCAGCTCGCGCTGCTCGACCAGCGTGTCTTCATGGCGCCAGCAACAGCCGCTCGGCAGCACCTGCTCGTTGGCCAGCACGGTAGCGCACTTGGGACACCAGTTCACCTTGCTCTTCTTGCGATACGCCAGGCCGCGCTCGTAGAACTTCAGGAAGAACCACTGGTTCCAGCGGTAGTACTCGGGCAGGCAGGTGGTCACTTCCTTCGACCAGTCGTAGGCGAAGCCCAGGCGGTTCATCTGCCGCTTCATCTTCGCGATATTGCCCAGCGTCCACTCGCGCGGCGGAGTGTTGTTGGCGATGGCCGCATTCTCAGCCGGGAGGCCGAACGAATCCCAGCCCATCGGGTGGAGCACGTTGTATCCCTGCATCCACATGTAGCGCGCCAGCGCGTCGCCGATGGCGTAGTTGCGCACGTGCCCCATATGCAGCGCGCCCGACGGATACGGCAGCATCTCCAGCACGTAGTACTTCTTGCGTGACGTGCTGGACGGCTCGGCGCGATAAAGGTCGGGTTCCTGCGCCCAGCGTCCGGACCACTTCTGCTCAATGACCTGCGGGTCGTAGCGGTCGGCGCGCACTGCGACCTCGACTCTCGATTGCGAATCAGACGACGATGGTTTGGAGTCAGCCATGAATGCCAATGGATGAAACAGGGATAAACCTTGATTTTACAATGCTGCTCGCGCAAAGATGGGAGATATGCCGGCGCGGCGAACGAGTTCCCCGGAGCGAACACTGAAGGCCAAGGTCAGCGCGAGTGGAAAAGCACGCAACTCGGGCAAGCCATCCACGGGTCTGAAAGGGGCGCAATTTCGCGCCATCACGCGGGCCATTTCCGACCCCACGCGTTACGAGATCCTCGAGCGCATTGCCCGCGAAGACGATTGCACGTGCGCCGACTTGCGCCAGTGTTCCCTTGTCGGCGCGGCGACGCTGTCCCATCATTTAAAGGAATTGGAAGCTGCCGGGCTGATCGCTATCGCCCGCAGCGGAAAGTTCGCCCTGCCCTCGTTTCGCCGCCAGGTGTGGAAAACTTACCTCGCCCAGCTCTCGCAACTGTGAATCCTTCTTCTCCTCGGCACATCCATTACACCGTCATCACTTCGATGTATATCGAATTGTTACGAAGAGGAGAGGTATATGAGTAAGCTGGCTGGAAAGACGGCTGTGGTTACGGGGGCTTCCAAAGGCATCGGCGCGGGCATTGCGCTGGCGTTGGCCAAAGAAGGCGCCAATGTAGTAGTCAATTACGCGCGCGCCAAGGACGACGCGGAGAAAGTCGCATCCGCCATCAAAGGTTCGGGCGGCAAAGCCATCACGGTTCAAGCCGACGTCTCCAAGAAGGCCGAGGTGGACAAGCTATTCGCTGAGGCAACAAAAGTTTTCGGCAAGGTCGACATCCTGGTCAACAACGCCGGCGTCTACGAGTTCGCGCCGTTACAGGAGATCACCGAGGACAGTTACCGCCGGCAGTTCGATCTGAACGTCCTGGGCACGCTGCTGAGCACACAGGCTGCGGTCAAGGCGATGACCAACGGCGGGGGATCTATCATCAACCTGAGCTCTGTGGTGGCACTGACGCCGCCGCCGGCTTCTGCCGTGTATAGCGCCACGAAAGGCGCCATCGATGTCATCACGCGCACTCTGGCGCAGGAATTGGGTCCGCGCAACATCCGCGTCAATTCGCTGTCCCCAGGCATAGTGGAGACGGAAGGCACGCGGGCGGGTGGTTTTGCCGAAGGGGAGTTTAAGCAGATCGCGGTCTCCCGCACTCCCCTCGGACGCGTCGGCCAACCGGATGACATCGCGAAGGTGGCGGTCTTCCTGGCCTCGGATGACTCGGCGTGGATGACGGGAGAGGTGCTGCCGGTTGGCGGTGGCGCACGGCTGTAAGGACGATTAATCACGACGGGGCCGGACCACGCGCGCCCGGCCCTTCACTTTTGCGCTCGGGACCGACACACACCTCGCACCAGACTCTTCAAGGCGTTCACGTTTGTCAGGTCGTCCAGCGGCTCGTCGATGGGCGTCTCCGCGATGAACGCCGCCGATTCCAGCCGGCTGTCGTTCAACAACCTCCGGAACGCTTCCCGTCCAATACTTCCCTTCCCGATGTGCTGGTGCCGGTCGAGCTTCGAACCGCGCGCCGCCTTGGCATCGTTACAATGCCACACATACACATTGCCGAGTCCAACCGTTCGATCAAGCTGGTCCAGCGTATCGGTGAAACCCTGCTCGCTAACAATGTCGTATCCCGATACATGCGTATGGCAGGTGTCGATGCAGGCGCCCACGGAAAGGAAATCGCGCAGCAGGTAGAGCAGCTCGGCGACCTGCTCGAAGTTGCCGCCGAGCGAGAACTCCGAGCCGGCGGTGTTTTCGATAAGAATGCGCAGGCCGCTGCTCCAGAGGTTCAGCCCATCGACGGCCTGCTCAATCGCTAACGCCGCGCGCCGCAGGCCTTCTTCCCGGCTGCTACCGCGGAACGAGCCGGGATGCACAACCAGGAATTCGGCGCACAGCGCCAGCGCCCGCTCCAGTTCGCCGCGGAAAGCGGCGATCGACTTCGTATGGAACTCGGAGTTGCCGCCCGCGAGGTTCACCAGATAATTCGCATGGATGACGAGCGGCTTTAACTTGTAGCGCTCGCGCAGGCAGCCCATCTCCTCGCACTGAGCGCGGCCCAGCTCATGCGGCGCCCACTGTCGCGGACTGGACGAGAAAATCTGAAACGTATTACAGCCCAGGCGATAGGCGCGCTCAGCGGCATGCTCCACGCCGCCGGCGGTCGAAGTGTGGATCCCGATGCGCCGTGCGGTGAGCTTGGGAGGCCTCTTCGGCGCCGACAACAGCTTCAGAATGTCTTTTTCCTTCTTCCCGGAATGCCCCACGAACTCATTGTATGGAAATGCGGGCGCCCATTGTTCCTGCACCTAACGAGGTGAGCGCGGTCACAAGCAACGCTGGGGTCGCCACGGTAAGCTCGTGCTTCCGGGACTGCTGAGATGCTCTGGATAACGGAATGGCTGATACGTCGCTTGCAAACGCTCGCGCCACGCAAAGGCAAGCCGAGGCACCTGGCGCTCGGGGAACAAGGGGAGGCAGCAGCGTACTTCTACCTCCGCCGCCTGGGATACCGAATCGTCGCCACCAATTTCCGCGCACCGCAGGACCGCGGCGAGATCGACCTCATCGGATGGGACGAAGACGTTTTGTGCTTCATCGAAGTGAAGACCCGCAGCGACGACAGCTTCGCGCCGCCATCCACGGCGGTCACGAAAGAAAAGCAAGCGCGCATCCGCGCCGTGGCCAAGGCCTATCTTCGGCGCTCGCATGGCGACCGGCCGCTGTCTTGCCGCTTCGATGTGGTGGGGGTTGTGCCTTCGATGCCGAATAAGGAGCCGGCGATTACGTTGCACAAGGCGGCTTTTTCGTGGAGCGCCGGCCGCAGGCCATCACGCCAGTATCGCGACTACTTCGAGCGCCGCTTTCGGCGGGACACACGCAACCTGCCCAGGTTCCGGTGATCAGTTTCTAAGAAACTCTGATTAAGTCCCTCAGCGGCTGAAGCCGCTTTCAAGGCCGATTGTACGGACGGCCTTAAGGCCGTCCCTTTCAAAGCGTAACTTATTCAGAGTTTCCTTAACGCGGGGTTACGCCCCCATCGAGCTGCACCCCGCCGCTCTGCGGCTGGTTCAGTGGCGGCCGGGCTTTGCGCGCAGACGCCGGATCCTTTGGGGATGCCGGACTCGGCAGTTTGCTTAATGCCTCTTTGGCCTTCTTGGCGTACGGCCCGTGCGGCAGGATCTTCAAGTACGCTTCGTAGTTCTCCTTCGCTCCGGCCACGTCGCCTGTCTTGCTCAACGCCTCGGCGAGCCTGAAAGTCGCTTCGGCATCGCGAGGCTTGTACTCCAGCGCTTCGCGATAGCGGCTGATCGCCGCACGATAATTTTCCTGCTTGTAGTAGAAGTCGCCGACTTCGACGTCCTTCATGGCCTTCATCGGATTGTAGGGCGTGAACTCGTCGGTATCGCCGCCGAGGTCCGCTTCTGGATGCGAGCTGGCATCGTTCTTGGGCGGGCTGACGTCGATCGCGGTTTGCTTGCTCGAGCTTTCTCCCGCCGGCACATTGTCGGAACGCGGAGGTTGCTCGCGGTTGTCCTTGGGCGGGGGAGCGGACTTATCGGTAGGGACCTGTTCGACCGGCGGAGCGTCCTGCGCCGCGCACACTCCCAACAGGAAGAGGCTGCATATCGCGAGAAGAAGAATGCGAAACCGCACGTTCATATTCTAGATGAACCCGCGCCCGCGCAGGACGACTCGGCCAATGAAGCAGAAACGCATCTCATCACGAACCGCGTGCAGGGCGGCTTCTCTGGACGTCTCGCCGCTTCGCAATACCTAAGGCAAATTGGCGAACGTACTCTGGCAACCTCAGCAGCAGCTCGCTTCTCTCAATACAGGTGCCGCCGCTAGCAGCAAGAACATGATTTCTGACCCTGGGGACTCATTTGAACTCGCTTCGCCTGCTCAGCGAAGATTATCAGCCTTATCTGGTGGAGAACCAGCCGCCGCCGGGCCTCTTGGGCCGGATACGAAAGCTGACGCCGGGAATCGTCGCGGGCGCGGCCGACCTTGATCCCGCCGCAGTCCTGACTGCCACGGTCGCTGGCGCCTCTTTCGGATATTCGATTGGCTGGGTGGTGTTGCTTGCCATTCCGGTGGTATGGGCCGTTTTCAGCGTCTCGGCAAGAATCGGACATCAAAGCAATCGCGGGCTGGTCCAGCTGATTCACCAAAGCTACGGTCGGGCTGCCGCCTGGGGCATGGCTTTGGCCATGATCTCCGTCAACATGACGATGATCATCGCTGACCTGATTGCCGTAAGCGACGCCTTCTCGCTCATTCTGCAACAGGCACGCGTCTACTTCTTGCCGCTGGTAGCTTTCGCTGTCTGGTACCTGCTGGTTCTGGGCGACTATCGCAAGTCCAGCCGGGCCTTCATCTGGTTCGCGCTCTTCCAGGGGGCGTATCTGGTAGCTGCGGTCCTGGCGATACGGTCCTGGACGGCCTTGTTACGCGGCCTTTTCCTGCCGCATTTCACTCTTACTTCGGCCTATATCATCGGCATCATTGCCGTCTTCGGCTCACTGCTGACTCCCGACGTGCTGGTGTGGCAAACCAGCTCGCGCCGCGACCGTAAAGCCGCGGGCGGGGGCTTCCACACGGGCGAGTCCAAGGCCGGCACGCTGGTGGCTGTAGGCCTCTCACTGTCGGTGATTGTCGCCGCGTCGGCCTTGCATGTCGCCGATCCCGAACACATGTCCACGCTGACCGCAGCCCACGCGCTGGGTCCGCTGGGCACTCTGGCGCCAGTCATCTTCTCCATCGGGATCCTGGGCTCGGGGCTCATCGCGCTGCCCATTCTGGTTGCCTCGATGTGCTTCAGCATCGCAGAGGCCGCCAACTGGGAGTCCGGCCTGACCATCCCCGCCTGGGAGGCGCGCCCGTTCTACATCCTCATCTCCGCCTGCATCATCGTGGCGACGGTGATCGATTTTGGCCATATCAACACGGTGACCGTGCTCTATTGGTCGCAGGTCATAGCGGGCTTCCTGGTCGTGCCGGTGCTGGGATTCATTTTGCTGCTGGGAAACAACGCTCACCTGGCAGGCCGGAGGAATACGCCGTCTGAGAACATCTGGCTGGGCGGTGCAGTGGGCGGCATGATTATCGCCAACATCGTTTTCTTCTGGATGGCGTTATGAGGTGACTTCCGTAACCACTTGGTAACCATCCAAAACGGGAAACGCGCCTCTCTTTACTCTCTCTGTCTCTACTCTCTCTCCAGAAGAATGCGCTTGACTTCTCTGGATTTTGAAATCAGTATTTTCAGCAACAAGGCGGAGCGAGGTTCCTGACAGTGAGCACCTTCATGCTCGGGTTCCGGGCTTGCCAGCCTTTTTGCTTGTCTTGTAAATCGCTAAGCCACGCTTGATGGTTAGGTAAAACTCGTAGGCCATTACGAGATCTCACCGAGCCGGGGTATGCAAGTATGCGGATCTTCCCGCAGCCCTCTTGTTGCGTTTCTCACATTGGCCTGCTTCGCCAGGTAGCTAACGGGAGGAGAATGCATGAAGGATCCGCAAGAATGTTGCGAAGCAACCGCTGAAGGCACCGCACAGGAAACTCACGACGAGAAAAACGAGGCCAATCGCCCAGCCAACAGCAGTCGGCGCTCCTTCATGGGGAAAATGGGTATCGGTGGCGCCGCCGCCGTCGCCCTGGCCGCTGTACCGCTGGAGCCGTTGATCGAGGGCCAACATGCTGAAGCCGAGGCATCGGTTGTGCCCTACGGCGCCAGCCAGCGCATGCAGGCCAGCTTCGCGTATCGCAAGAATAACGCTGCCCACAACATCGGCATCGCCATAGAATCGCCCGACAACGGCGACCTACGGCGGTTCAGCGACTACAGCGGCAGCTGGAGCAAATGCCTCCAACATGATTCTCTTGGCATTCCCAATGGTGCCGCATATCAAAGTCTTCTACACGCATTAACCACGGGCCGGCACTCGGATTTCGAAAACATACTGGTGGGCAATCCCGGCGGGACAGGCTTCACCTCAACTATGAACGGGCCGGAGGGCGCCTTTACCTTTGATCTCGAGGGTCTGGATTCCCATGCCACGGTAATTCCGCCTGCTCCGAGCGTAACCAGCGCACAAACCGCCGCGGAGGAGGTCGAGCACTACTGGGCGGCGCTGATGCGCGACGTGCAGTTCAAGGACTACGCCACCAGTTCGCTGGCGGCACAGGCATGCGCCGACCTAAACAACCTGTCGTATGTCCGGCAGCATAACAGCATATTCCCTTACCCGGTCACACCGCAGAACCTGTTCCGCGGTCAATTCTACCCGGGTGATGGGAACGTGAAGGGTCCCTACGTTTCACAATTTGTGATTCAACCCACGTTTTTCGGTGCACAGGCCATCAGCTGTCAGAATCAGCGGTTTAGGTCGGTGAGTGAGGGCGGCGCCGACTTCATGACGAATCCGACCGAGTACCTCAACGTGCAAAATGGCTTTCTGCCCAGTGCCAGCCTGGTTTTCGACGATACGCCCCGTTACTTCCGCATGGGCCGGGATCTCGCCGCATACACGCATGTCGATTTCCCGCATCAAGAGTACTTCATCGCTCTGTTTTTGATTGCGCAGATGAAGACACCAGTCAACCCAGGTAATCCCTACGGCTATCCCCATGGACGCGGGCGGGCAGTGCACGGGTTCGTCACCTTTGGCAGCGAATTCTGCAATCTGGATGCTTCCACGACGCTTACGGAAATGTCGACACGCGCACTCAAGGCGGCGTGGTTCCACAAGTGGATTGTCAACCTGCGCATGCGGCCGGAGGAGTACGGCGCTCTGGTGCAGGCTAACCTCACCCATCAGCAGCCGATGCCGCAGGCGGCTCAGGTGCTTCATCCGGACGTGCTCAACTCAGCGGTACTTCCCCTTATCTACTCGCAGTACAACAGCTTCCTGTTACCGCAAGCCTTCCCGGAGGGCGCGCCCACTCACCCGTGCTACCCCACGGGACACGGCACCGCCGGCGGCGCCTGCATCACGGCCCTGAAGTTCTTCTACGACGGCAGTGCACCCATCCGGCCACTTCTTCAGAGTATTCACTCGGATATCATGGTGCCGAGTTCGGATGGGTTGTCGCTGGAACCGTACACCGGGGCCGATCGCGACAGCATCACCATCAACGACGAATTGACGAAGCTGGGATGGAACATCACCACCGGTCATGGTATCCATGCCGGCATCCACTTCCGCAGCTCCAGTCTGTATTCGCTGTTGCTGGGAGAGCAGATCGGACTGAGTGTTCTGCAAGACCGTGCCAAAGGCTACACCGAACCATTCACCATCCAGATCACCAAGTTCGATGGCACGACGGCGACTATCAGCAACCAGTAACCTGGCCGAGACGTCAGCTGGGGAAGCGGGCGGCCCACCTCGGGCCGCTCTTCAATTTTGAGAACAGAATTGCGACAGGCGCACAATTACACTTGACAACTCTGCTTCGGCAACCCCACTCTAGTGGGCGCCTACCGTGACCAAAAAGTTTACAGTAGGGTGGAAAAGCTTTGCAGTAGCACCTTTACCAGCCAGCTTCGTCGTTGCGCTAGTGTCACGTAGAACTTAGCAATCACTTCGCAGGCGAGTCCGAGTTTTCTGGCCAGCGAGCCATGCCTACGTACGCGTGCGCGCACCTGGTCGCGGCTCCCCTCGTCTGCTTGGCCCAAGAGCAAACCAGACAAAAGAAAAAATGAGAAAAAGGAGACTGGTATGAAAGATCCGCAAGAACATTGCGACGGAGCCGTAGTCGCTCCCGGCGACGGCAACCAAAACGAGAAACACAATGGAAAGAAAGGACCCGCTGACGCCAGTCGCCGCACTTTCATGGGCAAAGTGGGAATCGGCAGCGCCGCCGCGGTCGCGTTGGCCGCCGTGCCCTTGGAGCCGCTGATCGAAGGCCAGCACGGAGAGGCCGAAGCGTCGGTCGTCAACTATCAAGCCCCCAATCGCACCAATGACAGTTTCAACTATCGCAAGAGCACTGCCCAAAACGAAAAGATCAATGTAGGCGAATTGCCCGACAACGGCGACATACGCCAATTCACGGATTACAGCGCCAACTGGAGCAAATGTCTCCAGCACGATGCGCTGGGTATTCCGAACCGTGCCGCATATCAAAGCCTCCTGTACGCGTTAAGCACCGGCCGGCACTCGGATTTTGAAAACATGCTGACGGGTAATCCCGGCGGGACAGGTTTCACCTCAACCATGAATGGTCCGGAGGGCGCCTTCACCTTTGACCTCGAGGGCCTCGATTCCCATGCCACCGTTATCCCGCCCGCTCCAAGCGTGACCAGCGCGCAGACCGCGGCGGAAGAGGTAGAGCATTACTGGGCGGCGCTGATGCGCGATGTGCAGTTCAAAGACTACGCCACCAGTTCCCTGGCGGCCCAGGCCTGCGCCGACCTGAACAATATGTCATACGTCCGGCAGCATAACAGCATATTTCCCTACCCGGTCACGCCGCAGAACCTGTTCCGCGGCCAAGTCTACCCAGGTGACAGCAACGTGAAGGGGCCGTACATCTCGCAGTTTGCGATTCAGCCTTCATTTTTCGGCGCGCAGGCTATCAGCAATCAGTATCAGCGATTTGCGTCAGTAGGTGAGGGCGGCTCCGACTTCATGACCGATCCCACCGAGTACCTCAGTGTGCAAAACGGCTTCCTGCCGAGCGCAAACCTGGTTTTTGATCCGACGCCGCGTTATTTGCGCATGGGCCGGGACTCGACCGCGACCGCGCACGTCGATTTTCCTTTCCAGGAGTACCTTACCGCTCTGTTCTTGATTGCGCAGATGAAGACACCGGTGAACCCGGGTAATCCGTATGGCTACCCCAATGGACGCGGGCGGTGCGTGCACGGCTTTGTGACCTTTGGCAGCGAATTCTGCAATCTGGATGCCGGCACCACGCTGACCGAAATGGCGACACGAGGACTCAAGGCGGGGTGGTTCCACAAGTGGATCGTGAACCTGCGCATGCGCCCGGAGGAGTACGGCGCTCTGGTACACGCCAATCTCACCCACCAGCATCCCATGCCGCAGGCGGCCCAGGCACTTCATCACGACGTGCTCAACTCGGCTGTGCTGCCGATCATTTACTCGCAGTACCACAGTTACCTGATGCCGCAGGCATTTCCCGAGGGCTCACCGACTCACCCGTGCTATCCCACCGGCCACGGCAGCGCCGGCGGCGCCTGCGCCACCGCACTGAAGTTCTTCTACGATGGCAACGCACGCATCCGGCCGCTGCTTCAGAGTATCGGGTCGGATGTCATGGTGCCGAGCTCGGATGGGCTCACGCTTGAGCCTTATACCGGCGCCGATCGCGACAGCCTGACCATCAACGACGAGCTGAACAAACTGGCGTGGAACGTCACCATCGGCCACGGCATTCACGCCGGTATCCATTTCCGCAGCTCCAGTCTGTATTCGCTGTTGCTGGGAGAGCAGGTCGCACTTAGCGTCCTGCAGGACCGCGCGAAGGGCTACACCGAAGCGTTCACAATCCACATCACCAAGTTCGATGGGACGACGGTGACCATCAGTAACCAACACTAACCTGACTTCCTTTTTCCCACTCCTGCCGCCGGTTGGCGACGGCAGGAGTGGGGCATTTCGTTCCTCCAACCCTCGTTTTCAGTAGACAAACTTCCCTCGGGTCCTAAGGCACTCGACCCTTCCGCAAGTCCATCCCGCCGCTGCGATATACTGCAAGGTTTGCCTGTCGGCAATGTTTCGATCCGTTAGGAGAGCCTTATGTCTACTGCTGCCGTTTCCTCCGCCATTTCTTATGCCCGCGATAATCAGCAACGCTTTTTGGATGAGCTGAAAGACCTGCTGCGCATTCCCAGCGTCTCCACTGATCCCGACCGCAAAGACGAGGTGCGCAAGGCCGCCGAGGTGGTTGCGGCCGGCCTGAAGCGCATCGGCTTCGAGCATGTGGAGATCATCTCCACCAAGGGACATCCGCTGGTGTATGCCGATTGGTTGCATGCGCCCGGCAAGCCCACTGCGCTCGTCTACGCGCACTATGACGTGCAGCCGGCCGAGCCGCTGGACGAGTGGAAGTCGCCGCCGTTCGTCGACAAAGATGCGTATGCCGTCAAAGGTGAGGAGGCGCAAGCCGCCAAGAAGAATTGGACCGAGCCGGCCGAGCGCAACAACAACATCTACGCGCGCGGCGCCGTCGACGACAAGGGTCAGCTCTGGATGCAGGTGAAGGCCTACGAGTCGCTGTTCAAGTCCGGTGGCGGCAAGCTGCCTATCAACGTGCGCGTGCTCTTCGAGGGCGAAGAGGAAGTGGGCGGCGAGAGCATTGAGGAGTATGTGAAGGCCAACGCCAACACCGGCCGGCTGAAGTCCGACTTCGCGCTGGTCACTGACACCGAGCTGTTCGCGCCCGATCTGCCGACCTTGTGTGTCGGACTGCGCGGCCTGGTCTATACCGAGATCGAGGCACAGGGAGCGATGACGGATTTGCACTCCGGCGTCTACGGTGGCGCCGCACCCAACGCCATCTTCGGGCTGATCGAGATCATCAGCAAGCTGAAAGACGAGAACGGCAAGATCCTCATCCCCGGCTTCTACGATGCGGTGCAGAAGCCCACCGACGACGAGCTGAAGGCGTGGGAGCGGCTGCCGTTCAATGAAGAACACTACCGCAAGGCGGAGGTCGGCTCCGATGTGCTGACGGGCGAGCCCGGATACTCGGTGCTGTATCGCACGTGGGCGCGGCCGACGCTGGAGGTACACGGCATCGTCGGTGGCTTCGTTGCTCCAGGTGCGAAGACGGTGATTCCGGCGCGCGCGTCGGCGAAGGTCTCGATGCGGCTGGTGCCCAATCAGGACGCCGACGACATCTTCCGCAAGTACAGCGACTACGTGAAAAAGATCACGCCCAAGGGCATCAAGACCAGCATCAAGATCCACAGCAAGGGCCCGGCGTGCGTAGTGAATACGGACAACCCATACGCACGCGCGGCGGTCGAGGCGATGCACGAAATCTTCAACAAGGACACGGTATACATCCGCTCGGGCGGCTCGATTCCCATCGTCACGCAGTTCGACAAGGACCTGAACATCCCCAGCATCATGATGGGCATGGGCTTGCCCGACGACAACCTGCACGCCCCGAACGAGAAGTTCCACATCCCGAATTTCTATCGCGGGATCGAGTCGATCATCCGGTTCTTCGAGATACTGGGAGAGAAGTAGAGGGTAGAGCGACGCTTCAGCGTCGCGTTGGCTGTAGATAAGTAGGTCCGGGGAATAGGTGGGCATTTGGAAAATGCCCACCTATTCCCCATCCTTAGCACTAGCCTTAACGCCAGCCTGAAGGCTGGCACTACCCAATCGCGCCAGGAACTCACGCGCCACGTCCGCCGCGTCCTGCTTTTGGCCATCGACGGCATGGTTCATTGCACGCATCTGGTCGGCGCTGATGTGACCGGCGAGCGAAGCGAAAGCGCCTCGCGCCTGCGGGCACTTCGCAAAAAGACCAGGTCGCACAATTGGAACGGCGTCGTAAGGCGGGAAGTAGTGCTTGTCGTCCTGAAGCACGACCAGTCCCATCGCGGCGATCAAGCCATCGGTGTTGTTGCCGGCCACGATGTCCACCGACTTGTTTTGCACGGCGCGATAGAGCAGGCCCAGGTCCATCACACGCGGCGCCTCGGCAAAGTGCAGGCCGTAGGTGCGCACCAGGCCGGGGTAGCCATCGGACCGCTCGAGGAACTCGTAGCCCACTCCCAGGCGCAGACGCGGAGCCACGGGCGCCAGTTGCGAGAGCGTCTTCACTCCGAGGCGTGAGGCCTCGTCGCCGCGCATCACCATAGCAAAGCTGTTGTCGAAGCCGAGCGGCGACATGACGTCGAGATTGAAGCGGCGCTGGTACTGCTGTCTAACGCGTTCGTAAACGTGCGCTGCGTCGCCCGAGACTTGCTGCTTCAGGATCGCGGTGAGTGCTGTGCCGGTGTACTCGACGTAGGTGTCAATGCGTCCGGCGAGGATCGCCTGCTGGCAGATGTAGCTTCCCGCGAGATAGAAGCGGCCGTCTACAGGCGTGTGGCAAGCGCTCTCCAGCGACTGTTTCAAAATTTCGCCCAGGACGAGTTGTTCGGTGAAGTTCTTGGAGCCGACGGTTAGCTCGTCACTGCGCGATGCGCAGCCGGTGCAGAGCGCGATGGCCAATCCCGATAGGAAGGTGCGGCGATCCATATTTGGTAGAGCTGTGCCCCTTCGGCTCTATCGCGCGTGTCGCGACAGCAGCTTTTCGAAGCCGGTGAGGAGCAGGTCGGCGACGAGGGCCATCAACGCGGCAGGCACAGCGCCGGCGAGGATGACGCTATTGTCAACCATGGCAATGCCACGGAAAATCAGCTCGCCCAAGCCGCCGGCGCCAATGGCAGCGGCAATGGTTGCGACGCCGATGGTGATCACGGCAGCTACGCGGATTCCCGCGAGCATTACCGGGAGCGCGAGCGGCAGTTCGACATGCCAGAGCAGTTGGCCGGAGGTGAGGCCCATAGCCGTGGCCGCCTCGCGCACCGGCGGGCTGATGCCGGCGATGCCGACGTAAGTATTGCGGACGATGGGAAGCAGCGCGTAAAGCGCGAGTGCGAGGATGGCGAGGCGATCGGCGCGAGCACCCAGCCAGGGCAACGGCAGTAGAAGTCCGAACAAGGCGAGGCTGGGGATAGTCTGAATGACGTTGGTGCTGCCGAGGACCAGAGCTTTCCAGCGTGGACGGCGTGTGAGCAGAATTCCGAGCGGCACCCCGACGGCAATCGCCAGCAGCATCGCGACGCCGACCAGCCAGAGATGTTCGGCGGTAAGCGTGGCGACTTCGCGTGTATGGCTAAACAGGAAGTTCATTGTGGCCCGTTCGGTCTCGTTCTTCGCGTTTCGCCAGGGTAGTGCGGCGCATCAGCGCCGCGTCACTGGTCGGTTCTTTTGTGTCGAGCCAAGGCTTTTAGCCGGCGACACCGGTGCCCTCGGCTGAAGCCGACTCGTGACCAAAAATAATTTCCGGCACGCGGGCCTGAAGGCCCGCACTACCCAACCTCGACCGAGCTCGCCAATGGGCCACGCTGCCTGTCCTTCACAGGAACTGCCCCGCACGAAACACTTCGACGTACTGCTTCGTCGAGCTGTCCGTACTCTCCAAAAATTCGTGCGGCGAGTATGTACCTCGCAGGCTACCGTGCTCCATAAGGCCGATGCGCGTTCCGAGCATCAGGGCCTCGCTGATGTCGTGCGTGACGAAGACCACGGTCTTGCCGAGCCTCTGCTGAAGCTGCTGAAATTCGCCGCGCACCTCGGCGCGGGTGATGGGATCGAGCGCGCCGAAGGGCTCGTCCATCAGCAGGATTGGCGGATCGGCGGCCAACGCGCGTGCGATGCCGACGCGTTGGCGCTGTCCGCCCGAGAGTTCGTGGGGATAACGATTCGCGAATTCTGCGCTCGGCAGTCCCACCAGCGCGAGCACTTCTTCCACGCGTCCCGCTATCTTGATGCGCTTCCAGTCTTCGATCTTCGGCACCAGCGCGACGTTATCGAAAACTGTGTAATGAGGAAAGAGGCCCGCTTCCTGGATGACGTAGCCGATGCGGCGACGCAGCCTGATGAGGTCCCAGCTTGCGACCGGAGTGCCTTCGACTTTGATTGTGCCGGAAGTCGCCCGAAGCAGACCGTTGATCAGCTTGAGCGTAGTGGTCTTGCCGGAGCCGCTTCTGCCCACCAGCATCATGGTTTCACCGCGACGCACGGCGAGCTCCAGGCCGGTGAGAAGCGGCCTGCCGTCAGGGAGACTGAATCCGGCGTTGATGAACTCGATGGTTTCGTCGGCCATGGTGGGCGCAGGTAGAGCAGGCCTTCAGGCCTGTCCAGCCGAGCAACAAACGTATGCGATTCCGAGTCTGAGTTCTGTGAACTCAGACTCGGAATCCGCGAAGTGAGCCACCCCGAAGCGCGGGCCTGAAAGCCTGCTCTACCCGACCAGATGACTGCATCACCGGACGCCGACTGCGCTACTGATCAGCGCGTGGAAGATCTTCCCACCGTCGGTCATGCCCAGCTCCGGCTCGCTGGCGCGCTCCGGATGTGGCATCATCCCCAGGACATTCCGCCCTTCATTGCAGATGCCCGCAATGTTCTCCAGTGAACCGTTGGGATTGGCTTCGGGCGTGATCTCGCCCGAGGGCGTGCAATACCGAAAAATGATGCGGTCGTGGTCCTTCAGCTCGGCCAGCGTGAGCTCGTCGCAGAAGTAGTTGCCTTCCATGTGGCCGATGGGAATCTGCAACACCTCACCGCGCCTGAGCTCGTGCGTGTAGGGAGTTTTGGTGCTCTCGACGCGAATGTTTACGGGCTTGCAGATGTACTTCAGGCCGGCGTTGCGCATGAGCGCGCCGGGGAGCAGTCCGGCCTCGCAGAGAATCTGGAAGCCGTTGCAAAGGCCCAGCACCAGCCCGCCGTCGGCGGCGAACTTGCGCACCGACTCCATCACCGGCGAGAACTTCGCGATCGCACCGGTGCGGAGATAGTCGCCATACGCGAAGCCCCCGGGCACGATGATCGCGTCGCAGCCTTCGAGGTCAGGCGAATCGTGCCATAGGAAGGTGACAGGCTGCTTGGCGACGTTTTCGATCACCCAGTAGGCGTCGTGATCGCAGTTGGAGCCGGGGAAGATAATGACGCCGAATTTCATAAGGCAGCAATTAGCATCTGGCACTTAGCAGTTAGCCAAAGCACGCGCGCGTAGCGAAAACCAAGTGCTACATGCCAATTGCCAACTGCTGCTTCTGCGAGTGTAGCATGGGTTTTGGGCCGCCCTGAGTGGGTGAGCATCAAAGAAGTATGCAGGTTTCACGGCATATCAACATCACCGGTGGAGCGCTAAAGCGATGGTTCGTGGCGCAGTGCTACAACTCGCTTGCCATCGGAGCGCTGTGGTGGGCGGGACTGTGGTATCTGCATGTGCCGTTCGCGCCCTTCTGGGCGATACTGGCGGCGTTCCTTCAGTTCATTCCGCACTTCGGGCCGGTGGTGGCGTTCTTCGGGCCGGCGCTGGCGGCGCTCTTCACGGAGGGCTTCGAAGGATTTCTCTACGTCCTCATTCTTTATGGCGTCGTGGTGGTGGTGGATGGCCTGCTGCTGCAACCGGCAATCATGCGCCGCACGGCACGCGTGCCCATCTGGGCATCGCTGATCGTGCCTATACTGCTGAGCCTCATCTTCGGCTTCTGGGGATTGCTGCTGGCCGCGCCGCTGCTGGCGGTGATCTTCGCATATCGTTCCTATGGCCGCTCGCGCACGCAGCCGGGAATTCCGCGGCAGACTCCACCGGGACAGGTCATCACTGGAGGCCAGTTGATCTCACCAGGGGGAACGGAGCAGCTTCCGCGTGAGGGACGATGAAACGTGACTTCGCTCGCTGTCCCTCTCTCTCCTGCGTTAGCCTGTCACTCCGGTGATCACCGGTTTCTTATGTTGTTGCCTGGCTTCGGCAATCATGTGTTCGATTAACTGCTTGTTCTGGGGATCGGGATTCAGCTTCAGCGCCTTTTGCCAGGCAGCAACGGCTCCGTCTACATCGTTCTTGCCCTTCCAGCGGATGATGCCGATATTCATCAGGGTGCCCATGTGCTTTGGGTCGTAGCTCAGCGACTTGTCCAGTTGCGCCAGAGCGCCATCGACATCGCCGAGATAGTAGAGGCAGGAAGCCAGATCGGTGCGCGCGCCGACGTTCTCGGGATTGATATCGAGCGACTTCTGGTAGTAATCAATGGCAGTTTTGAACTGGTGTGTCGCGCGATAAAGGGTGCCAAGCTGGTTCAGCACGTCGGCATCTTTGGGATTGGCCTTGAGCTTTTCCAGTAGCGGAGCGGCCTGCTTGTCGGCCATCTGTTTCATCTGGTCGAGCGACGGCATGGCTTGCTGCGGCGCTTGCGCGGGCTGCCCGGGCTGCGCGGCCTGAGCCGTCTCTTGCGGCGCAACAACGGTTGAGGGCGCGGCCGAACCCCGCACCAGATATCCGATTGCCAGACCGATGACGAGGCAAATCGTCGCCAGCGTATAGGTCTGTAGCGGCTTCCATGCCGGGCTGCTACCGCGAACTTCTGTTTTGCTTTCGTCCATGTTAGGCAACTCCCAATTCCAGCTAGGCGCTCACGCAAGAGTACAAGGAGTAACAAAGCACCTGGGGTGCCAAAATGGGCTTGGACGTTTATAGCTTCTGGATCAGTGACTTAGGGCGGAGCTGACGACGCCGATTTGGCCGCCGGACGGGTGTTTGTCCGCAATTCGGGTGTGATTTGGCGCGGCGAAAGCGGCACTTAGCAGTTAGCATTTGGCAGCCAGAGCGGTTTCGGAATTGCTGTATTCCGGCTTTGAAAGGGCACGGCTTTCAGCCGTGTCGCCTTGGTACGCAGAAGGCGCCCGCCTTTAGGCTCTGGGGACTGCCTTTCCTCAGCGGCTGAAGCCGATTTCATCCCGCGCTGCTGCGGCACGCCTGAAGGCGTGCCCTTTCAAAGCGGGTACACTTACTCTGAAATCGCTATAGCCTTTGCAGGACGCGTACGCTTTTGGCTAGGTGCTAAGTGCTAATTTTCGCAGCCGCCGCGTCCCATGCAGCAACTGGGCTTTCCGCAGCCCATGCCGGCCTGAGCGGCTTCGCTCGGTTTACTTACCGCGAACACGGAAAGCTGCTTCTCCAGTTTCTCAGTGTGGCACTTGGGACATTCCGGCGTCTGCGCGCCGAAAAGGATGGCCTCAAACTTATGCCCGCAGCTTTCACAGCGATATTCGAAGATCGGCATGATGACTCCCGGCCCCGCCGAAGCCTTCACGGCCGCAGGCGGACAAACGCTATTATAAAGCGTGAAGCCACGGTCCCATCCCATACGCTCGTTGCTGAGACAGCTTCCGGTCTATGCGACCCTCAAGCAACTGGGGCACGCTCCCGATTACTGGTGGTGGAAGCTACGGGGCAAGCCGCGGCGCATCCCGCATATCGTGAAGCAGCGCGCGGTGCTGGAATACGCGCGCGCATTTGGCCTCACCACGCTGGTCGAGACCGGAACCTACTACGGGGAGATGATTGCCGCGGTCGCTCCTCACTTTCGTCAAATTTACTCGATCGAAATCGATCCGCGTCTCGCCCGGCTTGCTCGCGAGCGGTTCCGGCAATTTCCCCACATCACCATCCTGGAGGGGGACAGTCAAACGGCGGTGCCACAGCTGCTCGGGCGGTTGCACGAGGCCTGCTTATGGTGGCTGGACGCGGGTTACTGCGGCTGGGCCGGAGCGAGCGGGAAATCCGAGCGGCTGGGGTCGGAATTTGAGGCCATTCTGGCGGCTCGCGAATACCAGCATGTGGTTCTGATGGACGACGCTGACGGTGTCGCCGGCTTAAGCGAACTGTTGGCGTCGATCACGTCCGGCTGTCCCGACCGCCAGGTCGAGGTGGCACACAACATCATCCGCATCACACCACCGCTGAGCTAACTAACGCCGATGGTCAGCGGCACAACTCAGATGCGAAATTAGGCCCGCCGCCGAGCATCTCCTACTGAGTGACGGTCAGATCGGCCGTGGCCGTCTGATTGGCGTAGGAAGCGATGATGGTTGTGCTTCCAACAGTAACCGGACTTGCCAGGCCGCTGGCAGTAATCGTCGCCACGCTCGGCAGACTGGATGACCAGGACACCTGGGTGGTCACGTTGCTGGTAGACCCATCGGAGAACGTCGCGGTTGCGGTGAACTGCTGGGTTTGGTTCTCGCTTAACGATATCGTGGCGCTCGTCGGATTAATGGCAAGACCGGTCACGGTTTTATTACCGACCGTCAGCGTCGCACTGGAGGTGACATTGTTGCTCGACTTCGCGGTGATGGTGGTCGTGCCTAGCGCCACCCCGGTGGCCAACCCGGAGCTATCGATCGTTGCAACGCTCGTGAAGGACGAGGTCCAGGTCACCTGCGAGGTCACATCGCCCGTGCTGTTATCGCCGAAGGTCGCGGTGGCGCTGAACTGTTGAGTGTCGTTCGGTAATACAAAGGCGCTGGTAGGAGAGATTGCCAGCGAGACGATCGTGTCTTTCCCCGGGAAAAAGCCGCCGCAACTGCTAAACGAAATCGCCAGCGGAAGCGCGACGGCGAATCTCCAAAATTTCGAAAGCTCTTTCCCCGATACCATTCGCTAGCTCCAGTCACCACGTAAACAGATGGTGTTCCGCAATCCACTGGCGCCAGCGCCGGTGCGATCACTCTACTCCGCTGGATTCGATGGCTTAAGGACGCATCCCGCTTGAGTAAGTTAGCAAGCCACCGTACCTGGCTGCGAGTTCTTCCCTTCCGTGAGTGCAGTGTGCCGGGCACACCCAGGGGTGAGTCATCCGTCACAGACAAGTTACCGCTTCGGAGCGATGATTTGCTTGGGGGCAGCCTCGATAGAGGCGCCGTCCCGGTGAAGGTTGCTGCGGGAACGACAGCGGCCTCTGACGCGGCTCCCTGAACGATGTTGTTGCGGAGGTGAGCACGTGAAGCAGGCAACGATTCTCTTCCTGTTGTTGGCGGTTGTTTTGCTGGTGGCGGTGCGCGCGGCAGCGCAGGACCAGACGACAGTCACGGTCAAGAGCTCCGAGGTGGTGAGCGGCGTGGTCATACTGAACGTGGTGCAGCCGAACACTCCGGATACGGGCAAAGCCTCTTTTGAATTGCACTGCAACAAAGGGGCCAGCGCCTGCAAGGCACCCGAGCCCGGAACCTATCTTATGGTGCGACTGCCCAAGAACTGGGGCATGTACGATTGCGCAAATGTCGATCTGTACCCCACATCCGCAGATCCGGCCACGGCAGAAAAGATCGGGGAATATTGCCTGATCCAAAAGTAGGGGTTAGCCGGTCGAGGACCCGAAGCAGCTGCGGCAAGGCCGTCAGAATCCTGTTGGGATTCGCATAAGTGCAATCTAGGCAATGATTTATCTACCGCGATGAGCGCCGTGTCAGCGGGCCGTCAGAGATACAAACTCGCTGCCAGGCGAGCGGCCAAGACTCAGGCTCGAGAAACGGTATACAATTTTGTTAGGGCAACGGAGCGTAAGTACGGCTAGAGAATTGAGAAGAATGGATGTTTTTCTACAACGACGAATGTGAACTCGTCGAAGATGACCAGTACGACCTTTTCACCTCGACCACAATCCTACAACGACATTCGGCGCCGCCGGGCCAAGCCTCCGCGGAACGCCTCCCGAACCGGCAGCGAACACCGTTACAACAGCCGGGAGGCAACGCCAACAGGGCCTGATCGCCACCTTATAATTTCCTTTCGAAGCCCTGCCCATCACGCGCTGATCGGCAGGGCTTCGCCCAAGGCGCCCGCCACGGACAGTCGCCTACCCCTACTGCTCCTTGAACGCCGTGAAGTGCCCGTACTTATCGAGATCGAAGCGAATGTTGCACTGAGCGGGGGCCACATGGCCGAAGGAGACATTCAAGTTCGCCTCCGGGCTGGGCAACTCGCCCGAATCCATCGAGACCCGTGCGAGGTCGTCCTTCTCGTCGTAAGTGCCGCTCATGTCCGTGCTCTTCGAGACGATCAACGTCCATTGCTTCGTACTGGGCAAGATAAACATGGTGTAGGCGCCGATCGGCAGCATGCGGGAGCCGATCTCGATGGCAGTGTTGGTGAACAGCGTCATGGGCTTCCCACCCGGCGCCCAGACCTTCCCCAGGGGTACCTGGCTGGCCAGCGGCTTCTTAAGGTTTACCGTCACTGGCTGGTACTCCACCACGAGCTGTTTTTCTTCATCGAAGTTGCAGGTTGCGGTGGCAGATGCGGGAGCGGTCTGCGCAAGAGCCGCGCTGGACGCTATCGTGGCGCCGACGAGCAGGATGAGTAAAGAGAAGGCGATGCGCTGCATGGTCAGACCTCCGGGCGGGATAGTTTAACTCGACAGCCGCGATTCAGTCTGTGATGTTATCGCGCCATTAAGGGGCTGGCTATTGCCCTATAGGCCGGGTGCGTGTCGGATAGGGGATCTTTCAAATCCGGCGCGCCAGTTTCACCCAGCGAACGGCATCTGGCCAGGATGCAAGAAAGTGGCGCGCCTGCGCTTAGGATGACACTGACGGTGATCCCCTTTGTCCAACCCCGAGTGGCGCATGAAACTGCTTCTCTGTTTGGCGCATCTCTCCATAAGGTAAGTCGTGCTTTCGCCTGGTAATACCCATCGTCATATCCAGGAGCAGGCCCTCCGCTAACGGCCCGATCACAATGACTCAAGAGCAGAAAACCCAGACCAGCGCCTGGCATGAGCGTCTCTCGGCGCTGCGCAACCTGCCGCCGGTACTGAAGATCGTCTGGGACTCGGGCCCGGTCACGGTGGTGATGGGCTTCGTCTTCCGGCTGCTGGCGGCGTTGCAGCCGGTGGCTCTGCTGTATGTCAGCAAGCTGATCATCGACACCATCGTCTACGTACTCACGAAGCACCAGCCCATCCCGCACCGGCTGTGGTGGCTGGTGGTGGCTGAGTTCGTGGTCGCGGTGCTGGGTAACATCCTCACCCGCACCATCGACTACCTCGATTCGTTGCTGGCCGACAAGTACATGCGGCACGTCAGCATTCGCGTGATGAAGCACGCGGCCGAGCTGGATGTGCTCGCCTATGAAGACCCGGTCTTCTACGACCGGCTGGAACGCGCGCGCGTGCAGGCGACCGATCGGTTGGCGATGATCCAGATGCTCGGCCGGCTGATACAGCAGATCATCACCACGATCACGCTGTCGGTTTCCATCATTTATTTCTCGCCCTGGCTGTTGCTGCTGCTGGTTGCGGGAGTTTTGCCCGCTTTCCTGGGCGAGAGTCACTTCGCGTTTCTGGGATACGCCAAGAACTTCCGGCAAACGCCGGTGCGCCGCCAACTCGACTACCTGCGCGTGCTGGGGGGCAGCAAGGAAGCTGCCAAGGAGCTGAAGCTGTTCGGCCTGAGCGGCTTTCTGACCGAGCGCTTCACCCGGCTTTCGGACGAGGTCTACGAAGAGAACGTTGCACTTTCCAGGCGCAAGCTGATCGCTGGCGCGCTGCTCTCGATCATTGGCTCGCTCGGCTATTACGGGGCTTACGTCTACGTCATCTGGCGCACGGTGACGGGCGCGCTCACCATCGGTACGCTGTACTTTCTCGCCGGGGCGATTCTCCAGGCCAGCCAGAACATCCAGATGATCTTCTCGACGCTCTCAGGCGTGGCCGATCAGGCGTTGTTCCTGACCGACCTGCTGGCCTTCTTCGAGATGCAGCCCACGATCCGCTCCAAGCCGAATGCGCTGCCGGCGCCGCGGCCCATTCAGCGGGGTTTCGAATTTCGCAATGTCTCGTTCGCCTATCCCGGCAGCTCGCGCCTCATTCTGAAAAATCTGGATTTCACGCTGCACGTGGGCGAGCGAGTGGCTCTGATCGGCGAGAACGGGCAGGGCAAAACGACCATCGTGAAGCTCATCACCCGGCTATACGACCCTACCGAGGGCCAGGTCCTGCTGGACGGCATCGATCTGCGCGAGTACAGCCTGGAGGACCTCTACAAGGAAATTGGAGTTATTTTTCAGGATTTCATGCGTTATGAGATGACCGCCCGCGAGAATGTGGCGGTTGGACGCATCGAAGAAATAGGGAACTTAGATGAGATCGTCCAGGCCTCGCACAAGAGCCTGGCCGACGAGGTTATCGCGAAGCTGCCTCGCAGGTATGAGCAGATGCTGGGGCGGCGCTTTGAGAATGGCGTGGATTTGTCCGGCGGCGAGTGGCAGAAGCTGGCGCTGGCGCGGGCTTATTTGCGCGACGCCCAACTGCTGATTCTGGACGAGCCGACAGCGGCGCTCGATGCGCGCAGCGAGTACGAGGTGTTCGAGCGCTTCGCGGAGCTGACGGCGGGCAAGATGGCGCTGTTTATTTCGCACCGGTTCTCGACGGTGCGCATGGCCGACCGCATTGTGGTCCTGGCCGACGGGCAAATCGCGGAAGACGGCAGCCACCAGCAGTTGATGGCGCTGGGCGGCCAATACGCGGAGATGTTCGAAATGCAAGCGGCGAGCTATCGATAGGTAGAACTGGCCTTCAGGCCAGCGTCATAGCAGGCTCTTTTGAAGGGGCTTTAGCCCTGCTCCTGGCGGCTGCAAAGCCGCCCTCGGAAAAATAGGAATAGTCGTAGACGCTGGCCTGAAGGCCAGCTCTACCCGATCAATTCATGGTGACGAGTCACAGAGACGTGCTGGAAATGGCCGAGCGGCTGGAACCGGGGCCGCTACCAGCGGCGCCGTACCCCGCTCCCGCGCTGACGGACGCGGCACGCACATGGGCGCACAGCCTCGTCTGGCTGCCGAACACGAAGGAATCGAACGATTTCGCGCAGCGGCTTTCCGTGCTGAAGCGCCGCCTCGACCCGCTGCTTACGGAATCCGAGCTCAGGAGTGGCGAAGACGAGCCGCTGCGCGAAGACCTACAGTGGATGCGCGACAACTTTCGGCTGGTGCGCGCAACTTTGGCCGAGGTACAGCAGTCTGCCGGCGCTCTGAAGCGCGTGCCGCACGTCCACACCTCGGAGAAGACGGTTGTTCCCCGTGTGCTCGCCATTGCTGAGGGTTTCCTGCGCACCGTCGGCTATCGCTATTCGGACCATGAGTTCTCGACTTACATGGAGGCGTTCCAGAGCGTCGCCGCGCTCAACATGAATGAGCTGGCGCTACTGCCCGCGGCACTGAAGCTGGTAGCGCTGGAGGAATTCGCCGACCGCGGCAGGCAAGTGCTGGAAGAGCCAAACCGGTCCCACCATATAAGCGATCTCATCACCAGCATGCGTGAGCTTTCGCAGGCGCCCTGGAAGGAGCTGCTGGAGCCGCTTATCGTCTTCGACCGCATCCTGGCCTCGGACCCGGCCAAGGCTTACGCACGCATGGATTATCAGAGCCGCGAGCTCTACCGGCACACTGTCGCCCATTACTCCGCACATTCGGATTGTTCGGAGACGGAGATCGCGCAACTAGCGCTGACGATGGCACAGGAATCGTCGCGGCAGGCGACGCACGATCCGCGGCTGGCGTGGCGCAAGTCGCACGTCGGCTACTACCTGATCGCCGAAGGAGCCACAGCGTTGCGCGCGCGCGCCGGCGTGTGCTTGCCGTTCGGCGAGAGTGTGCAGGAGTTCCTGCGGCGCCATCCCGACGAGTTCTATCTCGGGGGCATCGAGCTGCTGACCCTGCTCATTGTGATTGCGATCATGTCGCCTGTCTTCGGAAGCTTCAACTCGTTCCTCGGGCGCATCTTCGCCCTTCTCGTGCTGCTGCTGCCCGCGAGCCAAGCCGCGGTGGAGGTGATGAACTATCTCACGACCGCCCTGCTGCGGCCGCGCATTCTATCCAAACTCGACTTCTCCGAAGAGATCCCCGACGACTGCGTAACCATGGTCGTTGTACCCACGCTGCTGCTCAGCGAGAAGCAGGTGCGGCGGCTGGTGGAGGACTTGGAGGTCCGCTATTTGGGCAACAACCATCGCAACCTGCATTACGCGCTGCTCACGGATTTGCCGGATTCAGCCGAGACACCGAATGAAGAAGACCCGTTGGTGGACTTGTGCGAGCGCCTCGTCCGCGAGCTGAATGACAAGTACGCCGCGGCAGGCCGGGGCACGTTCTCGCTCTTTCACCGCCATCGCATCTTCAATCCCCGCGAGGGCGTGTGGATGGGCTGGGAGCGCAAGCGCGGCAAGCTGCTCGACTTTAACCGCCTGATCAATGGCAAGTACGATAGCTTCCCGGTGAAGGTCGCCGACCTGTCGCTGCTGCACCGCGTGCGCTTCGTGCTCACGCTGGACAGCGACACCGAGCTGCCGCGCGGCACGGCGCACCGCCTGGTCGGCGCCATGACGCATCCGCTCAACCAGGCCGTCGTCGACCCTCACGACAACATCGTGGTCGCCGGATATGGCATTCTTCAGCCCCGCGTCGGCATCAGCGTACTGAGCGCATCGCAGTCGCGGCTGGCCAGTATTTACTCGGGCCAGACCGGCTTCGACATCTACACCCGCGCCACCTCGGACGTCTACCAGGACCTGAAGGGCGAAGGCATCTTCACCGGCAAAGGCATTTATGAAGTCGAAACCCTGACGCGCGTGCTGGAACACCGCTTCCCGCGCAACGCGCTGCTCAGTCACGACCTCATCGAGGGAGCTTATGCGCGTGCCGGCCTGGTGAGCGACGTCGAGGTCATCGACGATTACCCATCGCACTACAGCGCCTACAATCGCCGCAAGCATCGCTGGGTGCGCGGCGACTGGCAAATCGTGAGCTGGCTCTTCGGGCGCGTGCCCGACGAGACCGGCCGCCGCGTACGCAATCCCATTTCGTTTCTTTCGCGCTGGAAGATCCTCGACAACCTGCGCCGCAGTCTGGTCGAGCCGGGAATTTTTCTGCTGTTCGTGCTGGGGTGGACCGTGCTGCCCGGACGCGCGCTCTACTGGACGCTAATCACGATCGCGATCCTCTTCGTGCCGCCGTGGTTCCAGTTTGCGTTCTCGGTAGTGCGCTCGCTGGCGGCCGGGCGGTTCCGACCGATTCGCGATGCAGCCGCCGGACTCGTCCGGGCAATGGTGAATGTGCTACTTACGCTGACGTTCCTGGCGCACCAGACGCTGATCTCAGCCGATGCGGTCTTTCGCACTTTCTACCGGCGCATGGTCTCGCGGCAACGGCTGCTGCAATGGGAGACAGCAGCACAAGCCGAGTTGGGGAACGGCAAGCGCACCTTCGTCGACGTGCTGCTGAACTGGACGCCTGTCGTGGCGTTGATTGTGGGAATCATCGTCTTCCTGTTGCATCGGCGCAATATTTATGACGCGCTGCCGATCCTGCTGTTGTGGGCCATCAGCAAGCCGGTGAGCCTGTGGCTGAACCGGCCGCCGCGTCCCGTGCACAAGGCCGTGACCGAGCACGACGCGCGCTTCTTGCGCCGTGCGGCGCTGTACATCTGGCGCTACTATGCGACCTTCAGCAACGAAGAGCACAACTGGCTGGTCCCTGACACCGTGCAGGAGCAGCCGCCGCGGATTGCTGCGCAAATCTCGCCAACCAATCTCGGCTTCCTGCTGAATGCGCGGCAGGTCGCGGTTGAGCTCGGCTATATCACGGTGCATGACTTCGCAGAGCAGACCGCGCGCACACTTGCCACGGTGGCGCGCCTGCCCAAACATCGCGGCCATCTTTATAACTGGTATGACACGCGGACGCTGGAGCCGCTGCATCCGCGCTTCGTCTCGACCGTCGACAGCGGGAACCTCGCCGCCTCGCTCCTCACGTTGAAGGGCGGGTGCCAGGAGTTGCTGCAAAAGCCGCTGTTGGGCCCGGCGCTGCTGGCGGGCTATGCCGATCAGTTGGGCGCCCTCGCTGATCTGGGCGCAGTGTCGCGGCGTGCCGCGCGCGCGCTGGAGGTGCCGAACGAGGTGCATTGGCTCGAACGCCTGCTGGTTCCCGTGCCGATATCGGTTGCCGGCAAGAAGGGCGAACTCAACGCCGACCGAACGTGGTTCGCGGAACACGCTAGCGGCCTGATCGAGCAGATCAATCGTGCGATCTCCGATTATCTACCGTGGCTGTTGCCGGAGTTCGCGCCGCTTCGCGACGATGCCGGAATCGGCCCTCTGCTGAATTGCGACGAGGCCGCCATCGCTCGCCTTCCAGAATGCATCGAGCAGCTCCGCGTGAAGTTGGAGATCAGCATCAGCCTCGGCATGGAGAATCGTGAACTGCGGAAAGAGCTACTGCATCGGCTGCCGGAGGCGCGCCTGCATGCTCTGCGCCTGGTTGAGGACCTGCACAGCATCGCCGTGCAATGCGAGCGCATGGTGCGGGAGATGGATTTCGGGTTCCTCTTCGATCGGCGCCGGAAACTGCTCTCCATCGGCTACGACGGCGAGGCCGCCAAGGTGAACGCAGCCTGCTACGACTTGCTGGCGTCGGAGGCGCGCATTGCGGCCTTCGTCGCCGTCGCCAAGGACGACATCCCGCAGCAGAGCTGGTTCCAGATGGGCCGCTCCCACGCTGTGGTAGAAGGACGCGCGGCCCTGATTTCCTGGACCGGCACGATGTTCGAGTACCTGATGCCGATGCTCTGGCTGCGCCCGTATCCCGAGACCATGCTGGAGAAGAGCCAGTTGGCGGCCGTCTTCGCGCAGCAGATGTACGCAGAGGAGAAGCGCATTCCGTGGGGCATCTCGGAATGTGCCTTCGCCAAGGTTGAGGAGAACGGCGCTTACGGCTATCGCGCTTTCGGCGTACCCCAGCTGGCCGTGCAGCAGGATGAAGAGCGGCTGGTGGTCGCACCCTACGCCACCATGTTGGCGCTGGGCATCGATCCCGGCGAAGCGGTCCGCAACCTGCGTTGGATGACGAAGAAGGGCTGGTTCGGAACCTACGGCTACTACGAGTCGGCCGACTTCACGCCCGATGTGCGCCCGCGCCGTCAGCGCTTCGCGCTGGTGCGCTCCTGGATGGCGCATCACCAGGGCATGGGCCTACTGGCCATCGCGAACCTCTTAGAGCATGACGTTGTGCAGCAGTGGTTTCGCCGCGACGCCCGCGTGCAGGCCACCGAGCTTCTGCTACAGGAACGCCCCGCCGGACATGTGCCGCCTCAGCCGCACAAGAAGCCTGTGGCCGCCAAACGCAAACCCGCGGCGCGCGCCGCGTAAGCTCGCCCAGTAACCTTCCCCGGCAGCACCCCGGCAACCTTCTCCCTCCCACCAACACATGCGGTTTTCCGGGTGCGCCAGTAGACCAGGCCTGCAACGATCGCCGCCAGCAGCACCGCGACAATCAGAACAATCTTCCACCGGGCGCCCTGCGAAGCCGGCTTCACCTCCACCAGCGAAGGCCCAGCCTCGACAGGCGCCACCGCGGCAGCAGGTTGCGCCTTCAGTGCTGTCGTGGGATCGCTCACCACCGGTTTGGCCGGCGCGAGGATGGCCGGCGCGCTGCCCGACAACGGTACTCCGCTCTGCGACTCCACCACTCGCGGCGGCGGCGCCAGCACCCGCTTGGTCACCACCGGGGCCAGGAAGCGATACCCGCGGCGAGGCACGGTCTCAACGTAGAGTGGGGTATCGGCACTGTCGCTGAGAGCGTTCCTGATCTGCTTCACGCAGTGGTTCATCCCCTGCTCGAAATCGACGTACGTCTTTCCCTCCCAGAGCGTCCGCTGAATTTCGTCGCGCGTGACCACCTGCCCGGAGCGCCGCGCCAGTAGCGCCAGCAGCTTTAATGGCTGCGGCGCAAGACGGATGAGCGTGCCTGACTTGCGCAGCTCTTCCGTGGTCACGTTGAGCTCGAACACACCGAAACGCAAGAGATCGTGGGTTGCGGTCACGTCCTTCACACCGTTCATCAAACCCTGTACGCGCGGGATTATACAATGGGATGCTTCCGGCCTTACTCATATTGGCCTCTAACTTGCTACCGTGCAACAGCTTGGACGATCATTTCAAAATCATGTGCAAATCATGCGGTGAACATTGAACAGCAATCCAAAATGTCGCATCTTAGGGCCACCGTCCGAGCGCCACTTAGGGAGACGGGAGCCGCCAAGGAGCGGTACGCCTCCTGGGGGAACCCGGTGGCGAGCCTATCACTCGCCTCCGGGTGCGGTGACGGTTCCCCCCAAGAATGACCCTCCATGCACTCTAGCCCCTCCCGTGAGCGAGAGAGTCAATCACTACGGGCTGCTAGAAGGCACGGTGAAAGCGGGTTGTGCATAACCTCCGGGGACCGAGAGGGCCGTGAACGAGAAAACGACACGCGGTCAACTTCGGTTTGAGAAATGCCCAACCTGCCGAGGCGGCGTGAAGCAAAACGCCGCCTCATTCTATTTCGGTAAGCGAGGGTGGTCTTAAGAAGGGTCGACACAGAACTTGGCCGCGAGTCTCGAGGCTGTCACTCGAAACTCGCGGCCTTTGCAGCGTTTCACTCAGCAGATTGCCCCGGAGCAGGAGGCTTCTCCGGGGCGTTTTTTTATGTGAGGAAGAACTCGCGGGTGACCTTGGTCCACTGCTCGTCGCCCATGGTGCTGGCCAGGTCGTCGATGGCCACGCCGCCGTCTTGCGCCAGCGCTCCCAGCGCGCTCGGCATCAACCGTTGCAGCCGCATCGAGGACTCTTCCGTCCACCACCGCGCCAGCGCGCCGCCCATCAGGTTGCGGAAGTTGGTCTTCGCATCGGGAGACTGCACCGTGACCATCCAGCCGTCGCCGTAGGGGTCTTTGGTGGCCACCGAGGGATCGCTTAGTACGGCCTCGTTGATGTCGGCCACGCTGCCCTCGATCGGCGAAACCATGTCGACCTTCACGCCGTTGCGCACGATGCTCCACACCTTTTGCCCTTGGCGGATCCATTGTCCGCGCTGCGGCAGCGTGACGCTCTCCACCTTGCCGACCAGCTTGGAGGCGAAGTCGTCGAGGCCGATGCGCACCAGGTTCGGACTCTCGCTCAGGGCCCAGGTGTGCCCAGGATGATAGCGAAGCTTGTCCGGAACCGAGAAGCCGCCAACCAGGCTGGGCTTCAACTGCGGCGCGGTACCAGCTTGCTTGCTCATCGCTGGCGCAACTTGCAGCACGGGGTGTTTGGCTTTGGCGTAGAAGTGGTCGATGGTAAGGAAAGTCGCGAACATTAAGAGAACGAGTAGTACGGTCATGGCCTGCCTCCTGGTATGAACTCTTGCCGCGCCTTTGATTTCTCGCGCTGGCACTTTTCTTAAGGCATTCGCCGTGCCAAAACCGCAGTTGATGAAATCCTTCGCGTTCGTACTTCGCAAACAGTTCCGAGGCTGAGACTTGCGAAGGGATGTTGCGAATGACATCGTTCGCGCTGAGGAATTTCGCAACTGCGAGTTCGTTGCAATGAGCAACAAAAATTCTGCCCGAACCGCGTTTGGCGCTGCCGTCAGATAGAACGCGAGCAATGCTATCAACGCTTTAGGTCTTTGAGCGGTGCGATTGAAGCGATGTTGAAATTTACATCGGCATGATGCAATTCACTACGCAATCGCGGCATTTTCTCGCTCAGACTCGTTGCTAGTTGCGAGCAAATAACTTGCGCACGAGCAGGACCTCACTCCATCTTTAACTGCACAGCCTCGATTTTGTCGATTGTGATCGAGCTGGGCAACACCGAGAGCCAGTCATACGGGTTAACCAGCAGCTTCAAGCCCACGAGCGCTGGACGACGGCCCCGCCGCCACTGGCCTTCGTCCACGGAGAAGTAGTCGGCCATCGTCAGCGAATCCCAGGGAAAGATCCAGATATCGCTGGCCTGGTTAGGTTCTATGACGAATTGCACGATCTTCTCGGCGCCGTCAGCGAACGAGAGCTTCAGTGCCAGCTTGGAAGGCTTCCTCAAACGCCACCATATGGGATAGCTCGCGCGAAGGTGCATCTTGAGGAAGTCGCTCCCCGCCGCGAGTTGGCCGTGCACTGCCAGATCGATAGAGCTGCTTCGTTTGCGTATCGCGGTGGGTCCGATGGGTCCGCCAATGGCCGCTTCGCTGATTCGCAACCGCGCCGCTCGGGTCTCGTCGCGAAGTAAGCCGACGACGCCCGGCGCCGGATTGCCCGCCGCACGGTAATTCTCCATCAGGTAGAACCAGAGCTCCGGGCTGCGGGTGAAGTTTGGAATTGAGTCGACCTCAACACTGATGGCCCTCTCGGGAAAATAAAGCGCGAGCGGCGGATTGGAGCGACGCAGCCCCGCAAGCTCCAACTCTGTCAAATACTCGCCGTTCACGAGATAACTCTGCAGGACACCTCCTGCCACCTGGTGTCGCGACGCCAACCCGAATGCGGTCTCATACGGGAAGACCGAGATCCGACTGCCGGGCGCCGTTTGCGAATTCACATACGCCGAAACCTGCGCAAACAACTCTGCGTCGGCGGGAGACAAGCAAGCTCGATCAAGCTCGCGCATATCGGCCGGGCAATGCACTAGCGGATGCAAGATCTGGCGCCAGACCCTTTGGGCATTGACCGGCTTGTAGAGAGGATAGGCGGAGGCCAGAGCTACGGTTGCAATCACCACAGCAGTCGCCGTTGCCGTCGACAAGAGCCGGCCGTCCGTTGCGCCTATCGCAATAGTCCCGCAGAGAAAGAGCGCGGGATAGATTCCCATCAGCACGTGTCCGTGATCGGAGCGCACCACGGCGCTTTGCAGAATGAGCAGCGCCAGGCAGAAGCCCGATATCAGAAGGGCCGGTCGACGTGTCCAATGACCGGCTGCCCTTCGCCAGTGCCAGGCGACGCCGAATACCACAAACGCCAGACCAAGCGTTTCGAGCAGCAGGCGCTTGTCAGACTTCGTCATCGCGAGGGGCTCAAACCAACGGTACCCTTCGGCGATGGCGAGGCTCGACCGCCAATACTGGAAATCTAAAGGCGAGAAGAGGATCGCGTTAGTCAAAAGGACGAAGCCGGCGAAGAAACCTGCCGCGATGAGGATGAACGTGGCCATCCTCCAGGCCGTGCGGCGACCGACGAGCACCGTCGCGGCGACACACAACAAAAGAGCAGCCGAGATGTATAGCCCAGTATCCGCGGACAACCAGAACGCCGCGGCGCAGATCGTCGAGCACGTTAATGCGCCCAATGTCACCGCCGCACCCGACGCAGCAGCGTCCGTGACTCGGAGAAAGAAGGCAAACGCCAGCAGGCAAAGCGAGACGCGCAGATCGGGAGGCGACCAGAACACCACCGCCAGCAGGACAAGCAAAGCGCGCCCCCACGGCGCAGCATCCGGCAGGAGCAGCCGCGCCGTAAGAAACGTCGCGAGGACGATCAAGAGCATCGGCAGCGTATACCAGGTGGCGTAGATCGTGCCGATCGAGGTCCCGATCCAGCGTGAAGGAGCACTCGATATCCATTGAAACAGCGGGCCGTAGGTGAATGCGACGTCCCTGCCTAGCCAGATCCCGCCGCTCGCTTTGTAGCCGGTGTCGAGTATCCAGGAGCCATCCAGAAGATTGATCGTAGGTAGCGCGGTGAGAGATTCGTGCCTGACCAGCACTGGCGGGACGGATGCTACGAGCAGAGAAAGCAGCACGAGCCATTCTGACGACGGGACAACCAACGATGTTGCGCGCCTGAGCGTCGGTCGCTTCATCTGGGAAGACTTTTCACCCGATCTTCATCGTTCAGGTGCCTCTTTGATTAATACTGTGCCTTGACAGTATACGTTTGTGCACTATGATGTTTGAAACATTTTCGGCCAAGTTTGTTTTGGCCTTACTCGATGCAATCGACGTTCACATCCCGGGAGGTCGTGGCGCTCACCGGCATCAGCCCGCGCCAGCTCCAATGGTGGGACGAGCAGGGCATCGTAGTTCCGGCGCGCGAAGGCCACCGGCGCATGTACTCGCGCGACGATCTCGCCGAAGTCGCCGTGTTATGCGAGCTGCGCCGGCGTGGCTTCTCGCTCCAGAAAATCCGGCGTGTGCTGCGGTTCGTACATAAAGAGCTGGGTAAGCGGCTGGTGGAGACGGTGACCGCCGCGTCCGAGTACCACCTGCTGACTGATGGCCGGCACATCTATCTGGAAGATTCGGCGCGCGGCGTAGTCGACCTGCTGAAAAACGCGCGGCAGCCGATGTTTACGGTGTGCCTGAGCGATGCCATCCAGCGGGTGCTTGCGCCATTGCGTGTAACGCGCACGAGGTCGCGGCACATTTCGCCCGGGCCGGCCATACGTCTGCGGCGCCGGCCTCCGATGCGCGAAGTGGCGCATACGGCTGCGAGGCAGAATGGTTCCGTTCGTCATCCTAAAGAGCGTGGCGGTAAGCCACCCCAGTCCGCGCAAAAGCGGCGCGCACTGGGGGCCCCGCAGGCTTCTTGAACGGTCCTACCACTCCGCCGATCGCAACGACAGCGCTTGGCGGGGGCCCCGGAAGGAGGGCACATGATCGGAGAACTGAGCGTGTTAGGCGAGTGGATCCCCGAGCAAATGGAGCCTGGAACCATTTTTGTGCTGGAAAACGCCGGCGAGATGGGTGAGAAGGACGACCCCTATTGGGCGGTACTCTCGTGCCCTTCCTGCGGCCAGCTTGGCCTGGTCACACGCAAACAGGTGGGAGGACTGCTGCCGGTCATTTGCGGTTCGGAGTCCTGCTCAGCCCAGTTCTTCATCCGCGACGAGCAAATCGTGCCCCGCAAGCCCAACTGACAGAAGTTTGTCTGGAGTGTTCCGGCGGACTGGCGCTTCTTTGCTGAATTAAGACAAAATCATGGGGCACCGAATGCTCTTCCTCCCCTACAGAGAATGGCCTTTGGCGCCCCTGACACGGACGGAATGGTCGTTCACGTCCGTGAACCGTTAGATCCATGATTGCCCGTGATCGCCTACGCCCGCCAGTCTAGCCAGAGGAGGAAACGGAGGGCGAGCAGAAACCGCACTTCAGAAAAACGAAAGTAACCGCATGCTCGATACCAACGCGTGCAAGTTACTTCGGTCACAGATAGCTGAGCCAGGCTTCGCTACGCCGCTGCTTCAGCCGCGCAAACCAGCGGCATAGCGGATACAGCGCAAGCACAACGGTCCCCCAGACCAGGTAAATCGCCGGCAGCGGGAGTCCCCAGCCCGGAGGAGGTGTCACCGGATATTGGTTGACGCTGGGCGATTGAAACATCCAATACACGTGCCCGTAGCGAACGTAGCAGATGATGACCGCGATCAGATGGATCAGCGGGATGTGCAGAATGTAGTAGAACATCGGCACGCGGCCGATGGTCAGGGCCGGTCTCAGCACCGGCGGCGTCCAACCGTCGAACGCTCGCAAGGCAAGCATAGCCGGGCCGAGCGTCATTAGAAGAAATAGCAGGGACGGCGGATACTTTATTGTGTTCAGAAACGACAGCAGGGTGAAAGCTGCCGATTTCTGCACGCTCCAGCGATTCGGATCGCCATAGACATTGATGGCGCGCAGCACAACAAATCCTACGATTAAACCTACACCCAGGCGAAGCAGAAACGATCTTCGCCGCTCGGCAGACCAGCCGTAGATGCGGCCCAGACCGTACCCGGCCGCGGTCACGCCGATCCACGGAATCAGAGGGTAGACGAGAAAAAGCGCGTGCCTGGGGGTATTCAGCAGGAAGCCCGGCTGGTGCAGGATGATCCACAAGGGATTCTTCGAATCGATGGAATCCAGCAGATTGTGGCTCGCGATCATCAGCACGCCGAAAGTCGTGATTGCCCAATCGGGCAGATAGATCAGTCCGGAAAGAACGATCATGGCACAGCCCAGCGCCCACAGGATGAAGATTGGCGTGAAGCGGTAGTCGAAGTTGAACTGGAATCCGAGGCAGCGCAACGGGACCAACTCTAGAAAAATCAGCCATAGCCCGCGCGTAAAGAGGAAACGGGAAAGTTCGCGTTTCGATTTCCGCTGTGAAGCAAGGTATGCCCCCGTTCCGGTCAGCAGAAAAAACACCGGGGCGCAGAAATGCGTGACCCAGCGGGTGAAGAACAGCGGAACCGTGGTGGTCGCAAGGTCGGTAGGGCTGCTCGGCGTGCCCAGGAAATCGCGGACATGGTCGAGCGCCATCAGGACCATAACCATGCCGCGCACCACGTCGACGGAATCGATGCGCGGGCGCTTCACGCCGACCAAGACCGCTGATGCAGACATCCGCTAGGGAGTTTAGCAAAAGCAAGCCTGGCTCGGGGAGCTGCGATCCGCTTTGCGAAGGCGTGGGTAGGAGGTTTCTGGGACAATGTTGGATATGCTTCATGTCCGCTTTGCATTGCTGCTGGCGCTGTTCGTCTATCCGCTCGATCACGCTCACCATGGCAAGCCGGCTGGCGACCTGGCGCAGACACTCGCGCAGGTCACCGCCGCCTACGCCAAGCTGGAGCCGCAATCGATTCGCCCCGCCGAGGGCTTCATCAAGTACGACTACCTGATCCCGGCCGGCTACTACAAACAGATGTGGGACTGGGACGGCTTCTTCATCGGCTCGCACCTGGCGCAGCAGGGCAAACCGCAATATCTGAAGTGGTGGGTGCTGGATTTTGCCGGCGCGATCGACCCGGACGGCTACGTCGCAGGCTGCATCACCACTAAGGGCCCGCGCCCGTTGATGGGAAAGTTCGCAATGAAGCCGTTCCTCGCACAAGGCGCTGTTATCGCCTCGGAGGGACTGGGCGATTACGAATGGGTCAAGCCGATCTGGGAGTCGATGCGCAAAGTCATCGCCTATCGCGAGCGCACCCAGTTTGACCCGAAGTACGGGTTGTTCTTCTGGGAGAACGCGATCTCGTCCGGCGCGGACAACAACGTCGCGCTGACCAACGATGAGCACGATAAGAGCGCGATTTTGGGCACCGACATCAGCACGTTCCAATACCGCGAATACAAGGCAATGGCGCAGGTCGCGGACAAGCTCGGCGAGCCCGACGAAGCTGCGGAGTATCGCAAAAAGGCCGCTGACCTGAAGGCCGCGATGCTCCAGCACATGTGGCTTGCGCAAGACGCGATGTTCTATAACATTCGTCGCGACACCGGCAAGCCGGTCAAGCGCATCAGCTATTCCAGCTTCGTTCCGCTCATCGACGACATCTTGCCCGAGAAAAGCGCACGGGAGATGATTCGGCGCTACCTGCTGAACAAAGACGTGATGCTCGCGCCCTACGGCATTCGCAGCCTCTCGAAGCAGGACAAGGACTACAACAACGCCGCGATCATCGTGCCGTACTCCAACTGGCAGGGGCCGATCTGGATCAATGCAAACTACATGAATTACATCGCGCTGAAGCGATACGGCTTTGACAAGGAAGCGGCGGAGCTGTCAAGCATCCTGGGTCGAATGGTGTTGGCCGACATTCAGAAGTGGGGCTCGATGCACGAAGACTACGATGCCGAAACCGGCGCAGGCCTGGCGCCCACGCCCGAGCAGTCGCCCAATCACGTCTTCGCAGGGTTTGTCGGCTGGAACCTGCTGGTCGAGGACATGCTGCAATGCGAGGTGAAAAAGGAGTGTTCGTTCATGCGCAATTACACAACTATTGCGAAATGACTTGCTCGGCGAGGGTCTGGTTTGCGCTCGATACATAGCCCGCGGGCGGGCCTGGCGCTACGGAGAAATTTTGAACGCCACGCCGTAATTGAAAGCTCCGCCGGATGTCGTGGCACCATAGACGTCGCCTTGCGCATCGAGAACCACGCGGCTGCCCGGGTTGCTGCCGTCATCCCCGCCGGTGAAATCGTGCAGCGAAGTATAGGCCCAGGAGCCCATCGCAGGTGTGAGCTTAAACACCGACCCTGCTCCGAATTCACCACCTTGCAGCGTCGTGCCGTAAAGGTTGCCGGCTGCATCCATCGTCAGGCGAGCCACCGGACCGTACGAGCTCGGATTGCCAGTCAGTGGGTACAACAGCGAATACAGCCAGCCGCCATTTTGCGGTGACAATTCATAGACGGTACCTCCGCCTCCTGCGCCACCAAAGTCCGTCGCGCCGTAGAGATTGCCGGCTGAGTCAATGCTGACACCGACCGGTCCATAGCCGTCGGACATACCCGTAAACTGATAAATGAAGCTCTTGCTCCAGCCCGAACCGGAGGGCGACAGCTGGTAAACGGCCCCATTGTTCGAAGGGCCACCGCTGCATGTGCCGAAGAAATCTCCGGCGCTGTTGAGCACCACACCGGTCGCAGGATATGCGCCATCCGCCCCTCCGGCGAAGGTGTATAGCAGGCTTTCGGTCCAGGAGCCGCCGGCTGGAGTTAGTTCGTAAACTACACCGCAACCGTCGTCGGCGGTGCAGTTTGGGCTGCCGCCACCGCCGCGGGTCGTGCCATACAGATTGCCCGAGTGGTCAAAGATCACCAGGCCTGAGGGGTCTGCGCCGTCACTGCCCGCGGTGAAGCGATGCAGGATGGTCTCGTTCCAGGGACAAAGGATGCTGCGGCAGAATGTGAATGACGGCTGCAACTTGTACACCGTGCCGAAGCCGTGGCCGCCTCCGCCCACGGTGCTGCCGTAGATGCTGCCATCCGGGCCCAAGGTAAGCCCGGCGCGCGGTGCGTTGCCGTCGCTGCCGCCGGTGAAGTTGTATAACGTGCTCAGCACCCATGCGCCATTCTTCTGCGTCAGCTTGAAAACCGTTCCGCATCCTGTGCTGCCGCAGTTTGGCTGATTACTGCCTCCGGCTTCCGTAGTGCCATAGAAGTTGCCTGCGCCATCCAGTGTTCCCGTGTCGGGAGTCTTTCCGTCGCCGCCGCCGCTGAAGTTGTGTATAACGCTGAACGTTTGTGCGCGTGCCGAGTGCGCGGAAAAGAAAATGGGGGCGCACACCAGGGACATCATCACCAGCAGCCTCAGGGCGGAGCACATAAACACCTCGATATGTGGACGCAAAACGGCAGGAGCGATTCTGCACTGGAGACTCGAATGGGTCAAGCCGCTTATGGACCTGTCATAAAGCAGTCGCAAGCTCTTGCAATGGAACCGGTACGGCTGGGATCAAAGGATTCATCGGGTGCGCTCCGCACTCGAAAAGGGGGACACTAGTTCGCCACCTGCCGCCAAGGTTTTGCTCCCCAGTGGGCTTTGCCTTTCTGTGATAATTGATTCGCTCTGGCGTTTGGCAGACCAACCGGCAACTGACTTCTGGCCACTGATCACCGGCCGCTGGCCACTGCCGTTTGGCGAATCCGCTCCGGTCGTTTTCCCGGCAATCCTGCATTCTGACTTGCTGGGGCGCGGTGTCGCAGGTTTGCGGCGCGCGCCGGTGATTCGTGTCTGCTCGCAGATTGACTCGGTATGGGCCCTCGCAAGCGGCGCGCTTCACAACGATCGAACGCCACCATGATCGTCGCTCATCCATTTACACCCACAGCCAATCGACGGCTGAATGAGCTGATCGGGTTCCTGACCTTTGTCTTCGCGATCCTCCTTCTCCTCGCGCTGGTGTCGTACTCGCCGCTCGATCCTTCACTAAATACCGCGGCCACTCCGCTTGCCGACCGTCCGACGCATAACTGGATCGGCATCGTGGGGGCGTACGGCGCTGACCTGGCGCTGCAAGGCTTCGGCGTTTCGGTGTTTCTGTTGCCCGCGTTCCTGATGATGTATGCGCTGAGCTGGTTCCGCTCGCGTCCAATCGGCTCGCCGTATGCCAAGACCATCGGAGCTACCGCACTGATCGCGTTCTTGTCCGGACTGGTTGGACTGCTGCCGCACAGCATCTACTGGAAGGGCGTGCTCCCTTCCGAGGGTCTGCTGGGACGCATCGTGGCCGATGCCCTGATTCACTACTTCAATGTGGTGGGCGCGTGGGTGATTTGTATCGCCGCCATTGCAGTGGGTTTGTATCTGTCAACTGCATTCTCGTTCGGCTCTATGCAAATCTGGTCGAAGACGCGCCTGGGCTTTGTCTACGCAGCGATGGACCGCTTCACCGATTGGCGCATGGAGCGCGCGCGTAAGAAGGCAGCCAAGGAGTTGGAGAAGAAGCGCGCTGCCGCCGCCAACACCAAGCCCGTGGTAACGGCGCAACTCGTGCCCAAGCGTGCCGCGGTTGAAGAGGAGCCTGTGCACCTCGCCGCGCCGCCCGTTCCTCTGCCGAACGCGGCGCCGGCGAAGTCAGGCATTGAGCGCATGTTTGAAGCAGAAGAGAAGCCTGGGCCTCAGCCTCCGTCCGACATGCCGGAGCTGCCCGAGGAGATCGCGGTCGCATCCCGCGCGGACGCGACGCCTCACGGCAAAACCACCATGCCACGGCTGGTGGGTAGTTACAAACTGCCCTCGACGACGCTGTTGCATCGGCCCGACGAGCACAGCGCCATCAACGAAATCGAACTGAAGAACCTGGCGCAGGTGCTGGCGGAAAAATGCGCCGAATTCGATGTCCGCGGGCAGGTAGTGCAGATCAATCCCGGCCCGGTCGTGACCACCTTCGAGTTCAAGCCCGAGGCCGGCATCAAGTACAGCCGCATCACCGGCCTGTGTGACGATCTCTGCCTGGCACTGCGCGCCGAGAGCATCCTCATCGAGCGTATGTCGGGCAAGTCGACCGTCGGTATCCAGGTGCCCAATCACGAGCGCGAAACCATCTGGCTGCGCGAGGTCGTCGAGGCGCAGGAATTCATCGGCTCGAAGTCGAAGCTGACGCTGGCGATGGGCAAGGACATCAATGGCCGCATCGTCACCGCCGACCTCAACACCATGCCGCACCTGCTCATCGCCGGCTCGACCGGCTCGGGCAAAAGCGTCGCCATCAACGCCTTCATCATGTCGATCCTGTACAAGGCGACGCCGCAGGAGGTGCGGTTGATCCTGGTCGACCCGAAGCGGCTGGAGCTGGGAAACTACGAAGGCGTGCCACACCTGCACACGCCCATCATCACCGAGCCTAAGCTGGCGTCCAACGCGCTGCGTAATGCGGTGCGCGAGATGGAGCGCCGACTGAAAGTGCTGGCCGAGAAGGGCGTCCGTAACATCGACCAATACAACCGGCTGTTTGACGTCAACAGCGGCAGCCTGTTTGAGGACGAGAACGAGGAGCGCCCGCTGCCCTACATCGTCATCATCATCGACGAACTGGCGGACCTGATGATGCTCGACGGGCAGAACGTCGAGGCCTCGATCACGCGCCTGGCGCAGATGGCACGCGCCGTCGGCATCCATCTGGTGCTGGCGACGCAGCGCCCTTCCGTGGACGTCATCACCGGGCTCATCAAGGCGAACTTTCCCGCGCGCATGTCGTTCCGAGTGGCCACGAAGATCGACTCGCGCACCATCCTCGACGCCAACGGCGCCGAGGCGCTGCTGGGCCGCGGCGACATGCTGTATCTGCCCAACGGCTCGGCGCGCGTGCACCGCCTGCACGCGCCTCTCGTCACGGAGAAAGAGATTGCGGCCGTGGTGGAATTCTGGCGCTCGCAGGGCGCGGCGCAGTATCAGGAAAACTTCCTCGAGGCACCGCGAGAGGACAGCGACGGTGTCGCTGGTGGCGAGGACGGAGGCGGCTCAGGCGAGGACGAGCACGACGAGCTCTACCAGGACGCAGTGCGCATCGTACTGGAATACGGTAAGGCCTCTACTTCCCTTCTGCAACGGCGTCTGCGAATCGGTTATGGCCGGGCGGCGCACCTCATCGACCTGATGGAGAAGGACGGCATCGTAGGCGCCGCCGACGGTCCCAAGCCGCGCGAACTGCTGAAACGTCCCGACTGGCTAAGCGAAGTGGAAGACGCAATGCGATAACCGCGATCTCTATTCACCAAGGACGGCAGGCGCGCAGCTCCCATTTTCCGTTGCTCGCGGCTATGGGTCAGCACAAGAACGCCCGGATGCGTATCCGGGCTTTTTCTCTTGATCCCGCACGGCTATCTAGCTGGCATGATGCGCGTGTTGGTGATGCGTATGGTGATGCCTATGATGGTGGTGACGGCTCGCGAACGCGGGCACGGAAACCACAACCGTCACAAGCAGAACGAGCGACAGCAGCTTTTTCATGTGCGGGATTATAGCCATCCAAATGCCGGGCGCAATACGGTGACCACCCGAACGAACCAGCGCCGATACTAACCTCTACCTTGCGCCTTTGCTGCCGCGTAACCAATCGAACGAGATCGGGCCGGCGCCGAGGAAGATCAAAGCAAACGCGATGGCCATACAGGCCAGCGGGAACTCGAAGCCGCCCTGCCCCGTCAGGCCGTTCTTGAGGTGCACCTTCAGAATGGCCACCAGCATGTCGATGAAGATGGCGAACGCGGCAAAGCGCGTGAGAAAGCCAAGCACCACGAGAATGCCGCCACCGAACTCCGCCGCGACCACCAGGTAGGCCATCCAGGCCGGTATGCCAAGGTGCGGCAGCATGCCCATGATGCCGTGCATGTGTCCGGCGATTTTCTGCCAGCCGTGGGCGATCATGATGGCGCCCAACACCAATCGCAAAACGAGTAAAGCCAGCGGTTGCAGGCGATTCAGAAAGTCCACGCTCCCCTCCTGGGTGCAGCGTCAAAGCGGATTTGTTCGGTCATTTTGGGCCGGAAGCGAACAGAATAAATCAGCGGACGCGCTCAACCAATATTCTCGCGCGGCGGGTGTAGGCACTGACTAGGCAAAAGGCTCAGCACAAGAATAGCGGATGAAGCACGGGCTACGCTCTTTCCAGCGCCCATTCTCTCCGCTTCTCGGCTTCGGCCTGCGTGAACACGCCCGCGATGCGCGTGCCACAGGTCTTGCAGCAGCCGTCCTTCAACCGGTTCGACATCACCGAGTGCCATGAGCGCGTGATGACTGTTTGTTTGCATCCCGGGCAGATGGTGTTCGCGCCGTCGGAATAGATGTTGCCTTCATACACATACTGCAGGCCCATCTCCATGGCGATTCCGCGCGCGCGATGCAGAGTCGCGGGCGGCGTCGCCGGCTTGTCGTTCAGCTTAAAGTCGGGATGAAACGCAGTGAAGTGCAACGGAACATCATCGCCGAGGTTCGTGAGCACCCAGTCGCACAGCTCTTTGAATTCCGAATCGCCGTCGTTCAGCGTGGGGATGATGAGGTTGGTGATCTCGAACCACACGCCGGTCTCGTGCCGCAGCCATTTCAGCGTGTCGAGCACGGGCTGGAGATGTGTCATCGTAATCTTGCCGTAGAAGCCTTCGGTGAAGGCCTTCAGGTCGATGTTGGCGGCGTCGATGTAGCGGTAGACGTCGAAAAAGGCCTCGCGCGTGATGTAGCCGTTAGAGACCATGACGTTATTCAGGCCGGCGGCGTGCGCCTCGCGCGCGATGTCGATGACGTACTCGCCCCAGATGGTCGGCTCGTTGTAGGTGAAGGCGAGGTGCGGCGCGCGGTGGTCGAGCGCAAGCTCGACAATGTCCTCTGGGCCAAGCGTGAGCGAGTTCACCTGGTCGGACTTGGCCTTTGAGATGTCCCAGTTCTGGCAGAACAGGCAGCCCATGTTGCAGCCGGCGGTACCCATCGACAGGATCTTCGTGCCGGGGAAGAAGTGGCTGAGCGGCTTCTTCTCGACGGGATCCATGGCGAGCGCCGCGGGGCGTCCATAGCCGAGCTGGAGGAGGCGTCCGCCTTCGTTCTTGCGGATGAAGCAGAAGCCGTGCTGGCCTTCGCCGATGTGGCAGTGGCGCGGGCAGAGGTAGCAGTGGAGGCGGCCATCGGCCATCGTCTCCCACCAGCGAGCCTCGTGAAGTTGGGGTTGTAGAACTGTTAACTGCATGGTTACTACTTACGACTATTGTAACTCCGGCGACGCGGCCGCCGCTATTTTCCCGCCCCGATCGCATTCCACTGGAACTCGATCACCTGCCGAAAGTGTTGCACGACGAACTCGATCGAGTGCCGGCCGGGGTAGATGTGGAACTCGTGCGGGATGCCGCGGGACTTCAGCAACTGGTCGAGCGCCTGTGAACCCTGCTCGAAGCCGTAGTCGTCGTTGTTGCCCACGTCGAAGTAGATTTTCATCGCCTTCAGCTCGGCCACGCTGTCGGTGCGCGCGAAGTGGAAGACGTTATTGCGGTCGAAGTAGGCGCGGTTGAACGGCGGACCAAAAACATCGCTCAGCAGATCGCCTAACGAGCCGGGGCCGCTGCCGATGTTCTTGGGCAGCTCAGCGATGAGCGCGGGCATCTGCGCGCTGACGGCGGCGAACTCGTTGGGATACTTGAAGGCGAAGCGCAGCGCGCCGTAGCCGCCCATCGAGACGCCGGTGATGCCACGGGTGCTGCGCGTGCCCTCGGCGCGATACTTCTTCTCCATCTGCGGCATGAACTCCTTCATGAAGAAGTCCTCGTAGCGCACGTTGCCATTTTCCGAGTTGATGTAGAAGGTGTGCCCGGCGCTGGGCGCGAGCACGATGAAGTCGCCGACCTTGCCCTGGCTGCGCACCTCGGAGATGAGGTCCCAGCCGCCGGAGTTCAGCAGCGACTGCTCGTTGTCGCCGAGGCCGTGCAGGTAGTAGAGCACGGGATAGCGGCGCGTTTTGTCGCGATCGAAGCTCGCCGGCAGGAAGGCGCAATAGCGCACCGGACGGGCGAGGATTTGCGAGTGGATGACGGAGCACTCGGCACGGCCCTGGGCGTGAGCGACCGTCGCGAAAGCAAGGCAACAACAGGCGAAGATCAACGATCGGCGAAGGGAACTCATTCGTATTTCAACGTCTGCACCGGGTCGAGGCGCGCTGCGCGGCTGGCGGGGTAGAGGCCGGCGAGCAGGCTCACCACAATCGAGAACACAATCGCGGCGCCGATCAGCCATGCGGGCAGGATCCAGACCGGCTCGGCGGGCAGTTGATGATTGTGCAGGTAGATGCCTGTGCCCAGGTTGATCGCCTTGCCGATGGAGAAGCCGAGCGCGATTCCGAGCAGGCCGCCGAAGAAGCCCATGGCGCCGGCTTCGGTGAAGAACAGCGCTTTCACGTCGCCGTCGCTGGCGCCGATGGCTTTCATCACGCCGATCTCGCGCCGCCGCTCCAGCACTGCCATCACCAGCGTGTTGATGATCGCGAGAGTTGCCACCGCGAGCGCCAGCGAGCCGAAGATGCCGAGGAACAGGTCGAGCACGGTGAAGAAGCGGCGCAGGCTTTTCGTCGCGTCGAGCACCGAAAAGGTTCGGAAGCCCATGTTCTTGATCGCGTCCTGCACCTGAGCGACCTTCGCCGGGTCCTTCACCCGCACCGTCAGCGTCATGAAGGTCTTGCCCTGGCCGCGCAGCGGGCTACGCATGTCGCTAAACTGTGCCATGTTCAGCCGCTCGGTGAGGTCGACCGGCAGGAAGATGCGGCCGCGCGAGACGGTGCGCATGCCGCCGTAGGGCTCTTCCTCGACGATGCCGACGACCTTCAGCGACTGCGTCTTGCGCACCACGGAAAACCCGTAGTCCTCGCCTGAACCGGCGGGGGTGCTCTGCTCGCCGGCCACGCCCATCCTTCCGGAGCTCTCCGAGTCGGCAGCCAGCGGCTGATGCTCGCCATAGCTCAGCGTCACTTCCTTGCCAATCAGCGCATTCGGGTTGTTGGGCTCGAGCTCCTTGGCGAAGTCCTTCAGCAGGATGACCTCTTCGGCATCGCTGCGCGAGAAGAACTTGCCTTGCATGATGTCGAAGGCCTCATTCTCGCGCGCCGACATGGGCAGGCCGGTGACAAAGCCGAAGTGCGTCTGTCCGCCGTAGAGGATCTCGCCCATCACGCGGATTTCGGGTTCGACCTCGGTGACGTAGGGCAGGCGCTGCATCTGCGCGCGTGCGGCTTCGTCAAGCGGCGGCGCTTTCTCCGGGTGCTGGTCTTTGCGGTCTTCGTCGCGGTCCCAGCCGCGCGCGTCAACCTTCGAGGCGACGAACACCGTGTCGAACATGCCTGAGCCGGCGAGGCGTTTGGTGGCGAGCTGTTGCAGTCCCACGCCGAGCGACAACATCGCGACCAGCGAGGCCACGCCAACGGAGATGCCGATGGTGGTCAGCCCATTGCGCAGCTTGGATTGCCGCAGGTTGCGCACGGCAAGTTCGAGCATGTCGGGGAGCTTCATGCCAGCGCCTTCTGCGATCCGGGACGCGCGTCAGGCTGCGACCTCGAACCCGCGTTGCCGGTAACCCCCTGCGTGGGTGCCTCATCCTTCTCGCCCTTAGGCGAGAGGATGGGCTGGGCCGGAGTTGCCGGGGAGGAACAAATCAATTTGCCGTCGCCAAGGAAGATGAGCCGCTGCGCAAAATGCTCGGCGAGTGCGCGCTCGTGCGTCACCATGACCACGGTCATGCCAAGCGCGAGGCTTAAGTCGCGGATTAGCTCCAGGATGTCCTCACCTGTGCGGCTGTCGAGATTGCCGGTGGGCTCGTCGGCCAGCAGCAACGACGGGCGGTTCACCAAAGCGCGCGCAATCGAGACGCGCTGCTGCTCGCCGCCGGAGAGCTCCGAGGGCTTGTGCTCGAGGCGGTGACCGAGCCCGACGCGCTCCAGCGACTCGCGCACGCGTTGCGCGCGCTCGCTGCGATCGACCTCGGCGAAGCGCAGCGGCAGCTCGACGTTCTCTGTGATGGTCATGCTGGGAATGAGATGGAATGACTGAAAGACCATGCCGACATCGTCGCGGCGATAGCGTGCGAGTTCCTGCGAGTTCAGCTTAGCCAGGTCGCGGCCCTGAACGATGACCGCACCCGAGGTGGGCCGATCAAGCCCGGCCAGCAGGTTCAGCAGCGTCGACTTGCCCGAGCCGGATTGGCCGAGCAGCGCCACGAACTCGCCACGCTGGATGGTTAGGGATATGCCATCAACCGCGCGGATCACACCGTCTCCCATTGGGTAGTGACGGCACAGATCACGCGTTTCAACGGCGTAAGGAGCTACGGCTGGATTCATTGGTACTGCGTTCGATGCGAGCATCATCGGGCGAGGCGCAAAGCTCCACCCTCAAGATATACGAACGCGGGGCCGCGTTTGGTCGGCATCATCGTGTAACGATTTGTAAAGGCAGCTCGCAGAAAGCGAGCAACTAACCAACTGGGCGTCTACCCGGTACGCCGCGCGTCCTGCAAGACCTCGTCCAGCGCCCCGGCCAGGTGCTCGGCGCGGGCATTGTAGTCGCTGGCAACGGAGTCGTAGCGGCGCTTCAGCACGTGCAGCTCGTCGGCAATGTTCAGTGCGGCCAACACCGCGAGACGCAGCGAGTCGACGGTGGAAGCCTGCTGCGAGATCAGCCGCATCTTGGTGTCCACATATTCCGCCAACTGCTCGATGTACTTCGGATCGGAGCCGCGCAGATGATAGGTCTGGTCGTAGATTTCCACGCGGACGTTGCCGGCGCCGTTATTGCTCGATGTACTCAACTGCGACCTCCATGAGGGGGCTATAGATCGGCGATTATGGACTAGTTGAAAAACGCTCTGACGCGGCACGTAGACCGCTCATCCGTAACCCCAGTCCCGAGTCCGCAGTCCTTAATCCCCAGCCCCTGCCCTAGTCCCCAGCCCCTTCTTCTAACGCCTCGATCTGCTCCAGCATCTTCTCTACGCGGCCGCGGACCTCTTCGCGCTCGCGCCGCAGGGCGACCAGTTCATGGCGCATGGTTTCCACTTCCTCTTCGCGCTCATTCAACTGCTCGCGCAGGCGGGCGGCATCGCGCTCGGCCACCGCGCGGGCTTCTCGGGCCGACTTCAGCAGCTCAATGGTGCGCAGCACCTTCTCTTCGAGCGACTTGAAATCGGCGGTCGATGGAGCAACTTCAACTGCACTTGCCGGCATAAGAATGCATGACCTTCCAAAACAGAGTGGCGTTCCGAGCGCAGTATATCGCAGAAATTCATGTGCAAAAGCAGGCAGCTTGCGATTGCGCGGCAATTCACGAGGCGGGGAACCTCGATGTGCAACGGCGGGCGCCGCTGCAACTAAACTGTAGCCGAGGGTTTCTTTCTACGAAGGTGGTTCGCGCTCTCGTGACTCATTTCCGGCCCTGTGTGGCGTTGATGGTTCTTGCCGCCTTCGGCCTTGGCGTGGTGGTGTTGGCGCAGGAGGAGCCGACTTTCCGTACGCAGTCGAGCGTCGTGCTTGTTCCAGCACTAGTTCGCGACAAGTCGGGCAGCATCGTATACGGCCTCAAGAGCACGGAGTTCATCATCGAGGATGACGGCGTGCCGCAGACGGTGCATCTGGATGAGGCGGCGGAATCGGAGCCGGTGTCGCTGGTGGTCGCCGTCCAGGTGGGACGACGCGCGGATTTTGAGCTGCCGCGCATGCGGGGACTCGGCGCGATGCTGGACCCGGTGTTCCGGCTGCCGGGAAGCAGGGTCGCGCTTCTGGCCTTCGACAGCCACGTGCATCCCATCGAAGAGTTCACCAGTGACGAAGGCGCCATCACCCGCGACTTGGCCGGCTTTCAGCCCGGAGATGGCGGAGCCGCGGTCCTCGACGCGATCAATGATTCCGTGAAGCTGCTGGACGGCGTGCCGCAAAACCGCAAGCGGGTGCTGTTGCTCATCAGCGAGACGCGCGATCACGGCAGCCATTCGGCGACGATCGGCGACGTGATCAAGGCCATCGGCAACAGCAACACGGTCGTGTATGCGCTCGCGTTTTCGCCGGCGAAATCCAACGTGCTGGACACGTTGCGGGGCGCGAACAATCCCGATCTGCATCCCGAGCAAACGGAAGTGCATGAGGGTCCCGACCTGCTGGCTCCGTTTCTGCTGGCCGCGCAAGCCATGCGCAAGAATACGGCGAAGGCCATTGCCGCGCAGAGTGGCGGCGAGTTCGAGATGTTCGCCTCAGCCAAAGGCTTCGATGCGCAGATGAACAACTTTTCCAACCACCTGCACAGCCGTTATCTGCTCAGCTTCCAGCCATCGAAGCCGCATCCCGGGCTGCATCAGTTGACGGTGAAGGTCAAAGAGCCGGGAGACGCGACCGTGCTCGCGCGTACCAGCTACTGGGCGCAGGGAACGAAGCCGTAGCTTTCCTACTGCGCGCGCAGAGTACCGCCCAGCCCTTGCAGCTTGCTGATGATCTGGGCGGACCACTGCGCCACTTCGTCGTCGCGCAGCGTGCGTTCCTGGGATTGGAACTCCGCGTGGATGAGCAGCGAGTACTTGCCCGCGCCGGCTTTCTCGCCGCGATAGATCTCGGAGGGTAGCAGCGCAGTCACTTCGGCGATGTGCAGCTCTTCAATCGCCGACCTGATCTTTTCCCACGTGACCGCGTCGTCGAAAACGAACGAGAAGTCGCGCGCGGCCGCAGGGAACTTCGAGATGCGGCGGTAGCGTGGCTCGCGCAACTCATGCTGGTAGAGGCGGTCCAGCATCACTTCGGCGAGATAGATGTCCTGTCTCAGTTTGCGCGCAGTCGCCTGCTCGGGATGCAACTCGCCGAAAACCGCCACCGTCTCGCCATCCATGACCGCGCGGGCAGCGCGGCCGGGATGAAGATAGCCCGGGACCCTCGCATCAAAATGGAGCGAGTGATGCTGAAACGCGCCCAGCAACTCTTCCAGGTGGCCTTTCATATGAAAGAAGGTGTACGGCTCCGCCGCATTGCGGTGCGGGTCTTTGGCAATCGCATCGCCGGTGGCAACGAGTCCCAGATGCCGCCGCTCGTCATGACGGTTGCCGATCTTCTCGAAGACCTCGCCGGCCTCGAATAGACGGAAATTGGCCGTCCCACGATTGAGGTTGTAGCCGGCCAGATTCAGTAGCCCGGGAAGGAGTGACGGGCGCATGCACCTCGCTTCTTCGCTCAGGGGGTTGGCGAGCATCAGCGGCTCAGAGACGATTGCGGGTGCGCACGACTCGATGGGTACTTCGCCAAATTCGGGTGCCCCGCTCAAGCTTCGTTTGCTGGAGTGGGTCTTTTCCGGAATTCCGAAGGTTCTCGCGTCTTCTTCGGAGATGAACGTGATCGAGATCGCCTCGTTATAGCCGAGCGCGAGCATGGTCTGTCGAACCTTGGCGTTCTTCGCTTCGTCCGGCGGCTCAACCACCGCACCGCTGAATGCCGGCAGCGTGTTGGGAAATCTGTTGTAGCCGTAGATGCGCGCCAACTCTTCGATGGTGTCGATCTCGCGCTCGACGTCGAGCCGCCAGCTTGGAGCTTCCACGATGAACTGGCCGGCGCCCATTGCCGTGATGCCGAAGCCGAGGCGGCGCAGAATGCGCGCGATCTCGTGTGCGGAAATGTCGATTCCGAGATGGCGTCGCACCTCGGAGCTGCGTAGGGTAATCGGTGCGCGATCCAACGTACGGGCCACGGCATCGATGCGTTCGCCGTCGACTGTGCCGCCGGCGCTCGCGAGGATCAGCTCGGCAACGCGATCGCACGCCAGCGGAGTGATGCCGTAATCAGCGCCGCGCTCGAAGCGATGCGACGCGTCCGTGTGCATCCCATGCCGTTTGGCCATCGAGCGGACCGTCCCGGGCTCGAACCACGCGGACTCAATGAGCACGTTGCGCGTGCGCTCGGTGATCATGGTGTCGAAGCCGCCCATCACGCCGGCGAGCGCCACCGGCTTGTTCGCGTCGGCGATAATGAGGTCTTCGGGCGTCAGCTTGCGGTCGATGCCGTCGAGCGTCTTCAGTGTTTCGCCCGCACGCGCAAGGCGAATGATGATCGTTCCGCCCTCCAGCAGGTCGAGGTCGAAGGCATGCGTGGGATGGCCGAGTTCGTTTAGTGCGTAGTTGGTGGCGTCGGCGGCGTTGTTGATGGAGCGCGAGCCGAGCAGTTCGAGGCGCTTGACGACGAGCTCGGGCGATGGGCCGATTTTTACGCCGTGAACGACCCGCGCGGTATATCGTGCGCAGCCCTGCGGGTCGTCGATGACAATGGGGAAGGCCCCCGTTGTCGCCGCCGCTGCGGCTTCCCCTTCGGACGTCAACAGTCCCGGGTCTCGAACCCCGCGAGACCCGGCGCACCCGGCCTCCTGTGGTGTCATCCCGACCGGAGGCGCGCCGTCTTTGCGCGCTGGAGTGGAGGGACCTGCTGTCCCGACGAGCAGCTTCGGTTCGGCCCTCTTCAGCTCGACGTCGTAGATGGCCGACGCCTCGCGCGCGACACCGTAATGGTTCATCGCATCCACGCGGTTGGTCGTGAGGTCCATTTCGAAGACGGTCTCGCCGTTTTCTTGCTGGACGGATTCCACCGCGATGCCGGCCGACGTCAGTGCTTCGGCGAGCTCACGGTCGTCTGCGGGGACGTCGACGAACTCACGCAACCATGAAGGAAGGATTCTCATTGGTAGAGCTGGCCTTCAGGCCAGCGTCAATCCCAGTCCATACATTCTGGGGCTTCAGCCCCGGCGGCGGGTTGAAACCCGCCTGCTCATGTGTCGTCCCTAAAGGGACTCGGGTCATTTATTGCAGCCTACCCAGCGCTGAAGCGCTGGGCTACCCTCTGTCGCGCCTACGGCGCTCGTTCGCTGCCCATCACCGAGTCCATCTTAAGCACGACTCTCGTTCACTTTCCGGTTTTCTTAGCCACACCGCGCCGGCCGATGATGGAACGAAACAGCCTCACAGTTCGGAACGAAAGATTCGGCCAGCAAAGAAATCCCATGCCAATAACAAGAGCAACGACGCGTAGGGTACCCCAGCGTGCGCCCGGAATTCGAATGGCCGCTAACCCCGCACCCACCACACTCCAGCGCACAATGTGCATGCTGCGATCGAGCTTTTCGTCCACTTCGTACCGCTTTCGAAAAGCCCAAACAGACAGCCAAATACATGCGACCGAGGAAGTGAGATCTCGCACTGTCACGCGAACTGCTCCAGGAACCGCACGTCGCCCTCGTAGAACAACTGGATCTCCTCGACCTCGTACTTCAGCATGGCGATGCGTTCCACGCCCATCCCAAACGCAAACCCGCTGATCTTCGACGAGTCGTACCCGTTGTGCTTCACGAACTCGAAGACGTTGGGGTCGACCATGCCGCAGCCCAGCAGCTCGATCCAGCCGCTGAATTTGCATTTCCGGCAGCCTTTGCCGCCGCAGAAAATGCAGCTCACCTGCATGTCGGCGCTGGGCTCGGTGAAGGGGAAGAACGACGGGTAGAAGCGCGTCTTCACCGACGAGCCGAACAGCGCCTTCATGGCGTGGTCAAGCGTGCCCTTCAGGTCGCAGAACGTGATGTTGGTATCGACTGCGAGCCCCTCGACCTGGTGGAAGACGGGCGAGTGCGTCGCGTCGAGCGGGTCGTTGCGATGCACCTTGCCGGGGATGACGATGCGCACGGGCGGCGGCTGCCGCTCCATGGTGCGAATCTGCACCGGCGAGGTGTGTGTGCGCAGCAGCAGGCGGTCGCGTGAGGGCTTCGCGTCCTGGCCGGCGATGAACAGCGTGTCCTGGGTGTCGCGCGCCGGATGGTTGGGCGGGAAGTTCAGCGACTCGAAGTTGTAGTAGTCGGTCTCGACCTCGGGGCCTTCGCCGATGGAATAGCCCATGGCCTTGAAGACGGCAACGATCTCGTCCATCACGCGCAGCACGGGGTGGCGAACGCCAATGGGGCGATGGATACCGGGCAGGGTGATATCGAGGCGCTCCTCCGCGAGCCTGACAATGGATGAGGACGCATGAAGTTTTTCGTGCGCGTCTTCGATGGTGGATTCGACGCGGCCTTTGAGCGCGTTCACGCGCTGTCCGACCTCGCGCTTGGCCGGGCCGGGCGCAGCCTTCAGCCAGGTGTCGTTGACCTGGGTGAGGATGCCGTTCTTGCGTGCGAGCCAGCGGTCGCGGAATGTTTTGTACTCGTCCTCGTTCTTCAGCGCGGCGGATTCATCGTCGAGCGCCCGCATGAGTTCGGCCACGGCACAGTCGAGCGTGTCCGGCGAATAGTCATCGATTTTGGGAACGGTGTACATGAATTCGATCGCCAGGCCCTCGGGCCAGCATTACGCCAGGGTAGAGCGGACCTTCAGGTCCGCGTCATTGCCGCTTCATTTAATTCAAGAGCCGGCTTCAGCCGCCCGCACGGTTTTGTGTCGCCCTTGAAGGGGCTCGGGTTTATAAAACACGTCTACCCAGCATTCCGCGCCAACCGAAGGCGCTCCATGCTGGCCTATGATCTTCCATCCCGCTTCGCGGGACTCGTGTTTACCCAACAACTGTGTCATCCCGACCAAGGGCTTCAGCCCGCGTGGAGGGACCTGCTGTTCGCCCCGAGCATCCTGCCGCCCGCGCGAACAGCAGGTCCATCGACTTCGCGCCCGCCCCGACTCGCAGAAGATGCGAGTCGGATAAACCCGCGGCGGGCACTCCGCTCAGGATGACATCCATAAAAACGGTCGCAGAACGCCGACCTGAAGGTCGCCTCTACCTATCCGCCAAATGATCTTGCACACAGCTCACGCGGAATTGGTCCGCTTTAGATGCTAATAATGCCAACTCTTCACGTCCGTCCCCGCAGGGGCGTGCGTGGCCATGTGGTTGGCCATCGTCTTGATGAACTCGGCCGGCTGCCACGGGAACCAGCCGTGACCTTTCTCCGGACGGCCGTACTCGAACTTCGCATGCGCCTCGGGATGCGATTTGAGGAAGTCCTCGATGTCGTACACGGCGAGGTTCAGGTAGAAGTTGTCCATGTCGCCGACCCAGATGAAAATCTTGTCCGTGATCTGCGGCCCGATGTGCGCCCAATTCGATTCCAGGTAATAACGCAGGTCATACCCGTGATCGCGCATGTAGTTCGCGACCGAGCGATCAATCGCGCCGGTGCGCTTGTTCCACAGCGGCTTGGGATAGCCATCGTCGCCGACCGGCCCATAGACCGCCTCCCACGCCTCGAACTGCTGGCCGGAGCGCCCGTGCGAGCCGAGCACGTCTTCCAGTTGGCTCATCTGCCGCATGGTTTCGACTACCTGGCCTTCGGCGGTGCGCATCATGGGACGCTCGCGCTGCACCCACTCGTAGCCCGGCACCTCGAACGCGTTCGGGTCGTCATAGATGTTCACCAGCTGGTAGTGGCGAAAGTCGATCGGGTCTGGAAAGCCGGTAAAGGTCCCGCCGAAAAATCCCGGATGATAAAGCTGCAACGCCAGCGACTCCCAACCACCGGTCGAGCCACCCAGCAGCACGCGCGCCCACGGCTCGCGAATCATGCGGAAGTGCTGCTCGAGATACGGAATCAGCTCCTGCATGATCGCGTCGCCATACGGGCCATCGTTGGCCGAGTTGACGGCGTAGGAGTCGTCGAAGTACGGCGTCGGGTGCTGAAAGGTGACGCCGATCACGCGGGGAAAGTTATCGCCGCTCCACGCTTGGAAGGTTTCGTAGCGCAGCTTTCCCCACTTGGAGTCTGCCTTGGGCGGCTCCATCTGCATGAACAGCGGCGGCACCAGCCCGAAATGCCCTTGCTCGTAAACCACCGGATAGTGCACGTTGGGATGCTGGTCGTAGTCTTTGGGCAGCAGCACGGTCGCGCCGATGTACATCGGCCGACCCCAGAATTTCGTCAGCAGTTTGCTTTCGAACTTGATGTGCTTCACCCAAGGGGTGTCCGGCGGCATCTCGACCGGCGGGATGACTGTACTCGCGTCCAGCTTGATGTCGTAGCCCTGTGCCGGGTCGAGGTGGACCTTCTGCACTTCGCTGTACAGGTTGCCCGGCGACTTGTTGAACTGCTGGCCCTCCCACTGGTCCATGTGCGCCCAGATGACGTGGCCGTCGGCGCGATGGAATTCAGTGTAGACATTGACCAGCGCTTGCACGTAATAATCGCCGGCAGGGATGTCTTTCAGGCGGTGCAGCGGATATCCGGGCGTGTCGCCGTCGATAATGCCGGGCTCGCCGGGTGCCAGCGCGCTGATGTCGCTGCCAAAGAAGGGCGTCTCCTGCTCCCACGAGCCGATGCGTGGCAGCAGGTTGTCGCTCTGCTTGCGGCTGAGGATGACGTACACGCGTCCGGTGATCGGCTGCGCGTGCGCCACCTGCGGCACGACAACTTCAAACTTCGTTGCGGTTTGCGCACTGAGGCACAGCGCCTCCCAAAAAAGCAGGGCCGCAATGAGCGCGGATCTCAAGGAAAGTCGCATGTGCTGTTGACGAGCAAGTCCTGGCTGAATGTTGCGCATTCTGGTGGAGCACCGCTTCCGCGGGGCACGACAAGCACTCAGACTATCGGCTTTAGCCGCTGAGGTAAACCTTCTGACGGGTTGTACCGCGGCGGCTGAAGCCGTTTTTGCAAAAGAGTGCGGGGTATGCACCGCTGAATCGGTGCTCCACCCGATTGCGAAGATCACATTGGGAGCCGGTGCTACGCCGTCGCGCTCTGCGCCTGTTTGCACAGGGCCGCAAACCCCGATGGGTCATTTACCGCCAAGTCGGCAAGAATTTTGCGGTCCAGCTCGATGCCTGCTTTCTTCAGTCCGCTGATGAACTTACTGTAGCTGAGGCCGTGCAGCTTGGCAGCGGCGCCGATGCGTACGATCCAGATGGAGCGGAACTGGCGCTTCTTCTGCTTGCGGCCGCTGTAGGCAAATTTCAGGCCGCGCTCGACCGACTCTTTTGCCGAGCGGTAAAGCTTGGATTTTGTCAGGTAATAGCCGCTTGCGCGGTCCAGAATCTTTTTTCGGCGCGCACGGCGCTTGGTACCACGTTTTACGCGGGGCATGGTTTCTCCTTTTCAACTTCGTTAAGCGGCTGGAGGTAAGAAGGTGACCACGCTCATCGCTGAGGGGCCGTGTACCTCTTCACACGCTGTTGACCGTCAGGACCAAGCGGCCGATGCCGGTTGCCGCATAATACGGCTAGTACGGAATCATTCTTTCGATCTTCTTCTGGTCGGCTTTGTCCAGAATCGTATCGGTATCGAGCTGGCGCTTGCGCTTGGTTCCCTTCGAAGTCAGGATGTGGCGCTTGAACGCGTGACCGCGCTTGATCTTGCCCGTACCTGTCTTCTTGAAGCGCTTGGCCGCTCCGCTATGAGTCTTAAGCTTTGGCATAGTGATTCATCTATTACAACATACAACGCGCGGAATGGGCCAGCGCGCTCCGGTTCCTTTGGTGCTTCAGGTCCGCGTCCCGTTATTGGACGCTAAGCTGGGGCTGGGTTAGGCCAAAGAATGGCCGAAACTTGGGCGCCAGGTTACATGGAATCACGCGACGCGCGATTGCGCTGCACTTAGCCACTCCAGGCGGCGCGGCCGAAATTGCAATTCGCGTTTCGCTTTGACGTTCGATGCGCCGCGCGAGCGCATTCCATAGTAGATCGCGTCCTCACCGCCGGCTTCTTCGGGGCCGATGTGCGGAGGCGCCGGAGCTTTCGACCAATTCGCGAAGGCCGGCAGCCAGACGCGCACCGGTGAAGGATCGTCGTCGACAATGTTGTAGGCGCCGGGACGGCCATGATCGAGGGCGAGCACGGCGGCGGCGGCCGCATCCTCGACGTGGACCCACGACCATACCCCTTGTCCATCTCCGACGATTGGCGCCTGCTGGCTGCGCACCTGCTCGGCGGCATCACCATCAGGCGAGTACCACGTGCCCGGCCCGTATAGAAAGCCGTAGCGCAGGAAGATGACTTCCGGCCCGCGAACCGCCATTGTGGCTTGTTCCATGTCGCGATAAAAGCGGCTGCCCTGCGCAATGTAAGCAGTGGCGTTGACGGCGAGGCTAACGCTTTCGTCGGCCAGGCCCGGGCCCTCCTCATACCAGAAGGCGCACGATTGCAGGATGTAGCGCTTGGCCTGAGCCGCGGCTGCCGCGGCTTGCAGATTCGCTCCGCCTTCCTGGCGCAGCCGATGGTCCACCGGGATCGCCGCCTGCATGGTTTCCGGCGTGTACTTCTTGGGAAGTGCGGTGAGCTGGTTGATGACGATTTCGGGAGCGTTGCGCACGACCGCTTCCCGCACGGCGTGGGCATTTAGTGCGTCGGCAATTTCCGCGGCCGCCCCCTGTTCACGTAATTGCCTGGCGGATTTTTCGTCGCGCGCCATACCAATGACCGCATGCCCCGCCTTCACCAATTGCGCAACCAACGGGCGGCCAATAGCGCCGGTAGCGCCCGCAACAAAGATCCTCATCGTCGCCTCCCCAGGGCCAACAGGCCTGTCGATATGCTACCGCGCGCGAGCAGTCGGCGTTTGGCGGAAGTCGAAATCAATTATTGGAAAGTTGAGAGTGCAATTCGATTCAGGGTTCGTGGTGCTGGTGCTGACCTGGCGACGGCTGGCCGACAGTAGTCAGCATCGCGTCTCGCGCGCGGCTGAATTTCGACTCGACTATTGCTGCGGCGGCGGCGTGGGCGGGCGCGGCGGCTGCGCTTGCGCTGTGCCTGGTTGCGGCGGCTTCGGTGGCTTGGCGGGCGGCTGCGTCTTGGGCGGCGCCAGGATCAGGTGCAGCGTGTTGCCCTCCTGACGCGGGCGGAACTCCACCACGGCCTTGTCGCCGATGTCCTTGATGAGCCGATCGAGGATCTCGCGGCCCAGTCCCTGGCGCGTCATTTCGCGGCCACGGAAGAAGATGGTCGCCTTCACCTTGTCGCCCTCGTCGAGGAAGCGCAGCACGTGGTTCTTCTTGGTCTCGTAGTCGTGATCGTCCACGTTGATGCGGAACTTCACTTCCTTGACCGTGATCTGGTGCTGGTGCTTCTTGGCTTCGCGCTCGCGCTTTTCCTGCTGGTAAAGGTATTTGCCGTAATCCATAATGCGGCAAACCGGCGGCTGAGCGGTGGGAGAGACTTCTACCAGGTCGAGGCTTTTTTCCCGGGCTTTTTTGAGCGCTTCGAAGGGCGGCATAATGCCGAGCTGGTTGCCTTCGTCGTCGATGACGCGAATTTCGCGGGCACGAATGCGCTCATTCGTGCGGATAAAACGTTTGTCGATACAGTCCTCCGCTGCAACTGCAGTTAGTGAAGTATAGCATGGGGAAAAGCAAGACGAGTTTCTGCCAAGCATCCCCGACAAGGAGCATTGATGAGCGAGAACATTCCAAGAATCAGGTGGGGTCCTTGCTGCTTTTGTGCGCAGCAGATCGCCGATACTGCGATTGATCCTTGTCGTGTAACTGTTGAGACATCGGGTGGCACAGTGCAGTGGTGGTACTGACACGCCGCGTGTTTCAAGGGACGCCTGGCAAACCCGCCCGAGCTGATTGGCATGTTCGAACCCGCACACGTCTGAACACCCGCTTTGTGTCGGGCCACGGCTTCAGCCGTGCCGATTGTGTGCTCCCTTTTGCTTTGTCATCCCGGGCGGAGCGCCCGCTTGCCTTTTCCGACTCGCGTCTTTTGCGAGTCGCGCGGACGCGCAGTCTAGGGATCTGCGGTTTGTTCGGGACATTTTGATGCTGCGGACGGACAGCAGATCCCTCGTCGGGCTGACGCCCTCCTCGGGATGACAAAGCAAAAGACTTGCGACGGCGCACCTGAAGGTGCGCCCCTTCAAAACCGCCTTTTCTAGCGGCCGGCTTCAGACGTACCGGTCGCGCATTCCTTCTTGATTTTGTCATCCCGAGCGGAGCGTCCGCTTGCTTTTTTCGACTCGCGTCTTTTGCGAGTCGGGCGGACGCGGAGTCGAGGGACCTGCTGTTCGTTCGTGATCGGTTGACGCTTCGAGCAAACAGCAGGTCTCTCCACTCGCCGCTGACGCGGCTCGGTCGGGATGACAAACAAATTGAGGTCGGCGGCACGACTGAAAGAGCCTGCCCTGAGCCGAAGGGTGCCGACAAAGCCAGAGAAAAGCGCTCGTGGCGGCGCAGCTAAAGCTGCGCCCCTTCAAGGCCAAAACCTTGTGCCGAGCCTTCGAAGGCAAATGATGCAAGAGGCGACCCTTCTAAGCCGACCAATGCGTCGCCCTCCGCCGCCTCGATCGCGACACGCATTTGCTGGTTTGCGTGGTGCTGCCCGCGCACGCGCAGCTTCAGGTAGTTGTCCGTCAGCGCTTCGGTGTATTCGCCGTCGAAGTGGGTCAGCGTGATCGCTTCCACTTCGCGGCCGATGAACGACTCCATGAACACGCGCTTCTTCCCCGCTGCCAGGTCGCGCAGGATGCGATTGCGCTCGCGGGCGACCTGAACCGGCACTTGATTCGGCATCGCTGCCGACGGCGTGCCCGGACGCGACGAATACGTGAAGACGTGCAGGTAGGTAAACGGCAGCCGCTCGATCAGCGTGCGCGTCTGCTCGAAGTCGTCATCGGTCTCGCCGGGGAAGCCGACCATCACGTCGGCGCCGATGGCGGCATCCGGCATGGCGCGGCGAAGGCGCTCGACGCGATCGGCGTAGTGCCACGGACGATACTTGCGATGCATCTTGCGCAGGATCTTGTCGCTGCCGGATTGCAAGGGGACATGAGCGTGCTTGCAGATGCGCGGCCATGACGCAACCAGTTCGATCAGCTCGTTGGTCCAGTCCATCGGCTCGACCGAGCTGATGCGCAGCTTCTCGATCGACGTGCGCTCGAGAATCGCGCGCAGCATCGCGGCGAAGCTGGTGCGCGGCGTCAGGTCCTTGCCCCAGCGCCCAAGATTGATGCCTGAGAGCACGACCTCGCGGTAGCCTTTCGCAACGAGCGCATCGATCTCGCGCAGCAACTGCTCCAGTTTCAGCGAGCGACTCCGCCCGCGCACGTACGGAATGATGCAGAACGAGCAGCGATTATTGCAGCCGTCCTGGACCTTGACATTCGGTCGCGTCTTCTCTGAAGAATCGCCGTCAAAGACTGGAGCGGCCATCAGTTCGGTATGCGCGAAGATGTCACCGACGATGACGTTCGGGGCCGCGTGAATCTCGAAATCCGCGCTGGCGCACGCGCCAATGTGCGCCAGCGGAACAAAATCCCTACTGGAGTTTGCCTCGGTATTAGCGACGACCCACTCATCCGAAACCCGCGGATGAGTGGGGTGCCCGGAGTCCTCCTTCCCATCGATCTCGTGCCGATGAGCCAGATCCTTCTTTTCGAGCGGCCGGACGTAGTTCGCCAACTCGTGCTTGTGGGAGTTTCCGACGACAACACTAACACCCGGTATCGCCGACAGCTCCTGCGGCGCGCGCTGCGCATAACAGCCCGTCACCAGTATCTGTGCGGTCGGATTGTCGCGGTGAATGCGGCGTATGGCGGCGCGCGCATCCTGGTCGGCGGAGGCGGTCACAGTGCAGGTGTTGAGGACAACGACTTCGGCTTGGTTCGCCGCGCCGGCGCGCAGCAAGCCGCGCTCGAGCAATTGGCGCTCGATGGCTGCGCCGTCGGCCTGGGTCGCGCGGCATCCGAAGTTTTGCACATGATATGTCGCCACTCTGCGATTATAGCGAGCGAGCGCGACGCTTTTTGCGCAGCGGCGCAAGCAAGGTGTAGGATTCCTTCTAGCGCAAGACATTAACATCTTTCGCCGGGGCAGCAACTCTGGTCCGGCAAACTGGCATCCAAATCCCTCGTCGCCTGTGAGGGCTGTCTTCTGGAGTCCCCCATGAAACGTCGCATTTTGTTGGTTGATGATGAGCTCGCAATCCTGCTTACGCTGCGCGCAATTCTCGAAATGAACGGCTTCGAAGTCGACACCGCCGCTTCCTGCAAAGAGGCCCAGAACAAGTTGAGGAACGGTGTCTACGAGATGGTCATCACCGACATGCGTATGGAGACCGAGACTGCAGGCTACGACGTGATTCGCGCCGCCCGCCAGCAGCCGTACGATCCTGCGACCGCGCTGCTGACCGCCTACCCATCGCTGGGACACGAGTGGAAGAGCAAGGGTGTGCAATCGCTGCTGGTGAAGCCGGTGAACACTGACGAACTACTGCGCCAACTCGAGGCGCTGCTCATCACCCATCAAGACCACAAGATGGTCGCTCCTGACGTCAACAAGAAAACTGCCATGGCGGGCGTGGCAAAGAGCGAGCGCCAAGCAACGGCGAAGCGCGCACACTGATCTGTGAGAGCCAGCCTTCAGGCTTGGCGTCCAGGCATCCAGTAACGGGGTTGGACTGTGAACGTCGTTTTTTCAAACGACCTTCACAGTCCAAACTTTTTTGGCATGTCCGTGACGCGGGCCTAAAGGCCCGCTCTACCTTGCCGCGGGGGCGCTCGCCGTCGACAGCGCGGGCGCTTGCAGCTCCGGCAGGTGCAACGTCCAGAGCTGGGCCGGATCGAGATACGCGCCCTCCCAACGCACGGCCACGTGCAGATGCGGCCCGGTCGCGCGGCCGGTTGCGCCGGACAGCCCGAGTTCCTCTCCTTTGTCCACGCGCTGGCCCTCTTTCACATCAAGCTGCGACAGGTGCATGTAGATTGTGGCGAAGCCCAGTCCGTGATCGACGATGACGCAGTTGCCTTCGTAGAAAAGCTCGCGCGCCAGCACCACCTCGCCGGAGTTGGCGGCCATGACCGGCGTTCCCGGTGCGGCATGGTAATCGAGGCCGCGATGGATGCTGGCCAGCTTGCGATTGAACGTGCGGCGCGTGCCAAATCCTTCGGAGACGCCGGTATCGACGGGAGGACGAAAGCTGCCTGACCATTCGGCCGTCGAGGTTTCATGCGAAAACGCGGCATGTTTTAGCTGCCGGTCGGCCTCGATGAGCTTGAGGGTCTCGGGATCGGGCGCGACGTAACGCTCCGGCACGCGCAACTTCTCGGTCCGAAACTTTGCGGCCGTGACGACGATGGTTTGCCGCTCTCGAAGCACCGCGCCGTCCGCGAGCGTCGCATGCAGTTCCAGAACGTAGCTGCCGGGCTTGGCTTCCACGTCGACGCCCGCGAGTCCATACCAGACCGGGCGATTTGCCGACGCGGTGAAGGCCAGTTCATGTCCTTGCCAGGTTGCTGTCACTGCCGCGGGGACGACCGACATCTCCACTCGAAAGAGGCAAGGCGCGCCGGTCGTGATTCGTGTGGGACTCCAGGAGATGCTGCGAAAGCTGCTTTTGGCGGCCGCGGCATGACAGGCGGATGCAAGAAGGAATACGGCGAAGAGGACTTTACAGCCACGCATCTGCTGATGACCTTCGTTGTGCCGGCCCTTGCGCCGAGAGCGCGGAATTCCCGAGGCGTCCAAGCTACAGTGACGGCGCTAAAGAATCACTGAAAATCAGCAAGTCAGGCCGTGGCAGCGCTGGTTCGGCGCTGCTGGAAGCACTCCCGGCAGAAGACGGGGCGGCCCTGCGTGGGCTTGAACGGGACGGTGGTTTCCTTCCCGCACTCCGAGCAATTGGTCCGGGTCTCCACCTTGGGATAGTTCCCCGGAGTGGTAGCGCCCAGGTTGGACGCGCGCTTCGCTTTGCACGCTTTACAACGCTTGGGCTCGTTCTTGAACTGCTTGTCGTGGAAGAACAGTTGTTCTCCGGCTGTGAAGACGAAGTCGGCGCCGCAGTCGATACACTTTAGGATCTTGTCCTGATATTCCATGGAGACTTACTCCCTTAGCCCGCGACTCCCGAGCATACGGACGGGGATCAACTTGCCACAGCGAGGCCTCAGAAAAACCTCGCGATCGCAAATTCCGTTGCTCAGGTCTAGCTCCCCAGGTTCGGCCCACCACGCATAACGACATGGCACTACTGGTAAAACTGCGCTCCGACCGGATGAAACCTTCGCCTTCGATGCAAAAGCAAGGGCCGCCATAATAACGGCGGCCTGCTGGTGAATTAGTCCTGCTCTTTACGAGCTTTCTTGCGGCTGCGCTTGCGCGCCAGCGCTTCCTTCACGCGCTTTTTCTCGCCCGGCTTGAGGTAAAAGGAGTGACGCTTGACCTCCTTAATGATGTCCTCCTGCTGGACCTTGCGCTTGAAGCGTCGCAGGGCGTTCTCTAACGATTCACCCTCTTGAATGCGAACTTCTGCCAAAAAGCAAACACCCCCAGACTCGTCCCATATGGACTCTAGTAGTTATCCCTATGTTACAGAGGGAAGTCAAGCGCAGAGTTGTCCCCAACCCACTCTTCTATAGGCACTAAAGTAGGAGATCGCAGCAACCACCTCAGAAGCTTAGCCGCAATGCGAGCTGCACTTGTCTTGGCGCGTAAGCATTGGTCGGAGTCAGAAAGCCCGAGTTCACCAGAAATTCGCCGGGATAGACCTTGCCCTTGGCCGTCGTGGTGTAGGCGATGAACTGGCCTGCGGAGTTATAGAAGCCGTCGTCGCTGACCTGCACCATGGCATTCGTGCGATTGAAGAGGTTGAAGGACTCGGCGCTGATGTTCCAGACGGCACGTTCGCCACACTTCACGATTCGGGTCAGACGCACATCTGTGCTGAAGTAATTTGGGCCCATGAACGCGTTGCGGATGTAGCCGGGCAGACGGTCGTTGTAGATATTGGCATCGCCGTTCGGATCGCCCGCAATGGTCGCATTGAGCGGGCGGCCCGAGCCCGCGGTCACTACATTGGACAGCTTCCAATGATTGGCCAGCGCGCTCAGCGTTCCGTTCGTCAGCTTGAACTTGGGCTCGGCCACCCACGCCGCGACGAATCGATGGCGCTCGTCGTTGGTGCTGGGGCCCCATTCCGCAGTTGCCAGATACGAGTTCTGGACGTTGCCGGGGCGCCCGACCACGAGCGCGTCGGGGCCGTCATCCATCGCCTTGGCCAGCGTGTAGCCGACCTGGAAGTACATGCCGTGACTCAGCAGGCGCTTCACCGATACGGTCAGGCCGTTATAGATGCTGCTGGATTCGCTTTGAAAAGAGTTGATGGTGCCCAGTTGCGGAATCGGCCGTTGCACCGGATTGATGCAGGGCGGATACGGGCAGGTGAGCGAGGGCGTCGTCTGCCAGGTGGCAAACGAAGCCACCTGCGCCATGCCGAGGAACACCGAGCCGGTGTCGTTATAAATGGGATAGTCGGTAATGGTTGGAGCGGGGAGGTTCACGTCGAGCGAACGGATCTCGTTGATGCCGTGCACGTATTCGTAGCTGGCGCTGGCCACAATACGACTCCCAAACTCCTGCTGCACGCCGATGTTGGCCTGCTCGGTATGCGGCGTCTGGAAGTTGGGCGCGAAGGCCGAGATCGTCGTGGTCAAGTAAGGGGCCAGTGCAGCGGGCGGCTTGCACACCATCGTTCCCGGCGGGCAGTTCACCAGCACGTTTGGATAGGAGGAGAACAGCGCAGCCTGCGCCGGCTGCATCATGTCAAGAAAAAGCTGGGACGATTGCCCGGTATCGCTGGCCACTTGCGACGCATACATCGCGGGAATGGGCATGTAGAACAATCCGCCCCCGCCGCGGATGACCAGCGGATGCTCGCCATGCGTGGAGTAGGCGAATCCCAAGCGGGGCGAGAAGTTATTCAGGTCCGTCGGCACCTTGCCCGCGGGAGCGTACAAGGGATTGCTTTGCAGCGCGCCGGGCTCGAAGGTTTGTAGATCATAACGCAGACCCAGATTCAGGGTGAAGCTCTCCGTCATGCGAAACGTGTTCTGCACGAAAGCCGCGTAGAAGCGCGAGTCGGGATGCGACACCGCATTGCCGAAGTCCTGCATGTAGTAGCGCGGGACATCGTGCGCGAAAGCGCGCAGCGGCGTTAGCGGCTCGCCATATTTCTCCGGAGCGTAGGTGAAGGGATTCACCTTGACGTCATCGAAGTAATATTCGCCGCCGAACAGGTAGGGGTAATAGTTGTACGTCCAGGCCTGGATGAAGTCGCCGCCGAACTTCCAGTGCATGCGGCCATGTTCGTAGCTGACGGTATCGGCCAGGTGCAGCTTCTTCTCGTTGGTTTCGCGCGGCAAGATGCTGGCCCCGCCGAAGCCGTTCACCAGGTCATAAATCTTCGTCCAGGGCTGGTCGGAGTTGCTGCTCGATTGCTGCAAATCGCGTGAGAACTGAAGCCGCAGGTTGGTGGCGAGGTTTGGGCTCCAGGAGCTGACCAGGGCAGCCGCAACGCTTTCGGTATGCACGTTCTCCGTCCCATTGGCGCTGGCAGCATAGCCGGTGACGGGGCTGGACGGGTCGAAGAAGACGTTGTTAGTGCCCGTCAGCATCGACGTGCTGAGCCGGACGAATGCCAACTGCTTCGGTGATACGTGAAAGTCCACCTTAGCAAAGCCGGCATTGCCCTGCATGGTCGTGGGATACGTTCCACCCATGCTGTCCAACTTTTGCGCTGCCGCAAACACCATCTGCTGATCGGTGTAGTCGTAATCGGCGGGCTGGGGAACGACCGTCCTGGTGCCGCCGCCGAACTGGACGATGGAGGGGACTGTCAGCAGATGCTGATCAAAGCCGGCGTAAAGAAAGATGCGGTCTTTGCGTATCGGCCCCCCGATCGTGCCGCCGAATTGCTGCTGCCGATCGTCAGGCTTACTGTCGGCGTAGGGCTGCTGCGCGTCGAAGACACTGTCGCGCAGGTAATAGAAGCCGCTGCCATGCCATTGATTAGTGCCAGACTTGGTCACCACGTTGAACACCGCGCCGCCGGAACGTCCCAGCTCGGCGCTGTAAGAATTCTTCGAGACGCGAAACTCCTGGATAACTTCGTCGCTGAATTGGTATGGCGCGCGATAGCGGCCCCGCGCTTGCGCGAAGAAGGAGTTGTTGTCGTCGGCGCCGTCGACCAGAAAGCTGTTCTGAAAACCGCGCACGCCTCCAACCGACAAATCGCCATTCGAATTAGAGGTGAGCCCGCGCGGGTCCTGGACGACATCGGGCGAGAGCAAGGCGAGATCGGTGAACCGACGTCCGTTTAATGGCAGGCCTTCAATTGCCTGCTGCGTTACCACGTTGGAAATGTCACCGCCCTGCGTTTCCAGCACGGGAGCAGGTGCAGTGACGGTCACGGTTTGGCTGGCCGCGGCAGGGCGCAGCCGCAATTGCACCGTGGAGGTCCCGCCTACCAGCAGGTCAACTCCATGGCTGCTCCTGGTGGCCATGCCCGGAGCGGAAGCAATCACGTCGTAACGACCAGGCGGCAGCATGCCGAAGGTGAAATTGCCCTGCGCGTCGGTCGTTTCCTGGAAGTGAAGCCCCCGCGAGGCATCGGTGACCACGACGACGGCTGTGGGAATCCGGGCGCCGCTCGCGTCTTCAATCATTCCCTGCAACGAGGTTGAGCCGTCTTGCGCGCGCACGTGTTGCGGGACGAGCGCAGCGATGAGGAAGCTAATGACAGCAAAAAGGAAATACAGCCGACGACGTGCCGCGCGAACCAAGGTGGGAACGGTTCGCAAAGGGGATTTATTGCCGGCTTCGTTCACAGTTCTATCTTGAAAAAGCCGGCGGGCGATGGTCTGTGATAACGGGCTACACCAAAGGCTAAGTTCAAAGTGGGAAGCACTTATACTTTCGTAACCGGCGATGTCCTTGACAAGCGATTACACAAACTGATTGCTTCTCAATCTAGACGCACCAGAAACACACCGCCTTCCTTCACATGCGTCTTGCTGGCGACCTCTTCGGCCTGACGCTTGTCGTCGCCCTGTGGGCGGAGGCGCACCCACTCGCCGGTGGGGCCGGTGAACTGGATGACGTTGGCGTTTTCGTAGCGGTCCTGTAGCTTCTCTTTGAGTTTGCGGGCCTCGTGCTCGCTATGGAAGGCGCCGATCTGCACGCACCAACGGCCGCCTTCGGCAATCGGCGCCGGCGCCGATAACACTTCCACTTTCACCTCGGCGGTGCCCGGCCTCCACACGTCGACGGCCTTTGCCGCCGCAAGCGACAAATCAATCACGCGATCTTCCACGAACGGCCCACGGTCGGTGATGCGCACCACTGCCGCGTGTCCGGTGCTGACGTTGGTGACCCGCACCATCGAGTTCAGCGGCAGCGTGCGATGCGCGGCGGTCATTGCGTTCTGATCGTAGATTTCGCCGTTGGCGCCGCGTCGATGGTGATACGGAGGCCCGTACCAGCTCGCCAAACCGGTTTCGACGTAGATGGGTCTGGTGTTGCGCGAACTTGGAGGGACGCTCGGCGGATTTGTGGTCTCAGGCGCCGGCTCTTCCGTCGCAATCGTCGGCGGGGGCGGTACACGCTGGCTGCGAGCGGTCTTGTGGCCGCCGCATCCCGAGAGCAACAGCGCAGCGACGAGGAGGGTCAACAGCGCAACGTGGGACGGGCAGTGCATTAGAAGCGCACGGAACCCTTGCGAGGTCAGCGCTTGTTCTGCCTGCTCGACTCCATGTGTTCGGCGGCCTGGGCCAGCTTCTCGCTGGCGATGCGCAGCGCGCTGCTGGAGTGCTGCCGGATCGCCGGCACCAGCTCGTCGTTGATGTACTGGATCAGCGTTTGCGTTTCTTCCTCGATGCGCGCCGAAGCATCGCCTAGTATGTCGTCGAGCCGCTCCCCAGCCGTCTGGAAGGGACGGCGGGCGCTCTTGTTTTGCTCGTTCACAGCAAGCCACCTTGTGAGTAGCGAAAAATCGCAGGCCAGATGATTATGGGGTGAATATCGGCCCCGGTCAATTGGCCAGCTAGGTGCCTCCTTAGGAGCGCCACTCCAATCAGGACTGCCCCAACTTCGGAGAGCCAGCTGGGAGTCGCGGTACAATCAGTGCCCATGCCAGCCATCCAACCAGCGCCCCAAAGCCGCGCTGCATGCCGCGTTGCGCGTTCCATTTTGTCGGTAGTTTGGCACCTCTCCCTGCTGGCGATGCTGGTGTGTTCCCTTCTTTGGGCAGCGGCGGCGAGCGAGGTCCGCGGCGTGGTGGTGGACCGCAGTGGCGCGGTTGTAGCGCGGGCGCGAGTGGTGCTGACTGTCGATGGATTGAACGTAGTCGCCACCACGCAGCCGGATGGAACATTCGTGTTCGGCGCCATCGACGCGACGTCCGGCAGCGTGCAAGTCAGCGCACAGGGCTTTGCGACGACCAGCTCAGACTGGCACGCAGGCGAAGCCGCGCTGAAGATCACGCTTCCGCCCGCCACTGTGCAGCAGAGCTTGGACGTCACAGCCACACGCACGTCCATCCTCCCGACGGGGGTGGATGATGTGGAGTCGCAGCCCGATGCGGCGGTCGTCAGCAGCACGCAACTGGAGCAGTGGGGGCCGCAAACAACCGACGACAAACTGCGGCAGGTGCCGGGGTTCACGCTGCTGCGTCGCTCGGGCAGCCAGACGGCCAATCCCACGTCGCAAGGCGTCTCGCTGCGCGGGTTAGGGGCGAGCGGCGCCAGCCGCGCCCTGGTGCTGGTGGATGGCATTCCCATCAACGATCCCTTCGGCGGCTGGATCTACTGGGCACGCGTGCCGCAGGCGTCGCTGAACGAGGTGCAGATCGTACCCGGCGGCGTTTCGGCACTATACGGCAATGACGCGCTGGGCGGGGTCGTGAACATGGAGACGCGCAGCGCCGTCCAAACCGCCAGTGAGATCACGGGCTCCTATGGCAACGAGAACTCTCCCTTCGGCTCGGGTTGGGGAGTTGTACGCTTCGGTCAGTGGAACCTCTCCGCCAGCGGCGAGGGCTATCGCACCAACGGATACATTCCCGTGCCTAAGGACCTGCGCGGCACGGTCGATCGCGACGCGAACGTGCAATACGGCAGCGGCAACCTGCGCATCGAGCGCTTGTTTGGCGAGCGCGGCCGCATGTTTCTGGACGGCGAGATGTACGGCGAGGACAGGCAGAACGGCACCGCGCTGCAAATCAATGACACCACAATCCGTCAATTAGCGTTCGGTACCGATTACGACAGTGCGAAGGCCGGACTGTTCACGCTGCGCCTTTACGGCGGCACGCAAAACTATCACCAGACATTTTCGTCGGTGGCTTTGAACCGCGACAGCGAATCGCTCACCGACGATCAGAACGTTCCGGTGCGGCACATGGGCCTGATCGGGCAGTGGTCGAAGCAAGTCTTCTCGCGGCTGACCATGCTCGCGGGCCTCGACGGGACGTATGTCCAGGGCGCGAGTCTGGAGACGACGTACTCCAGCGGTCAGCGTACCGCTAATCTTTCCAACGGCGGCTCACAGCAGGCCCTCGGGGCATTTGTCGAGGGCATCGTCCAGATCACGCTGCGCTGGTCGGTGACACTGGCGGGCCGGGAAGACCTCTGGAGCAACTACGACGGCAGTTCCATTCGCGTTCCGGTGCATGGCGCCGAGACCACGACCGACTATCCCGCGCGCGGACAGAACGCTTTCGACCCGCGCGTGACCACGTCTTATCGCGCAAGCGATCACGTCGTGTTGTACGCCTCCGGCTATCGCTCTTTTCGCGCTCCTACGCTCAATGAACTGTACCGCTCGTTTCGGGTGGGGAATGTCGTAACGAACTCCAATGCTTTCCTCCGGGCCGAACGCTTTAGCGGCGGCGAAGCGGGGGCCCGCGCCACCATGCTGAACAATCGGGTTTCGGTCCATGGCAGCATCTTCGGCGGAGTTGTCACGAACCCGGTCGAGAATGTCACGATAAGTTCAAGCCCGACCCTCATTACGCGCGTGCGCGAGAACCTAGGGCGAACCGATTCTCTCGGTTTTCAGCTCGGCACCGATATCCGCTTTACCAGCCGCCTCAGCCTGTCGGCGGGGTATCAGTTTACGAACTCGACCGTGGCTAGTTATCCGGGCAATCCGACGCTCGTGGGCAATCTGATCCCGCTGGTGCCGCGCAGCATCTTCACCTTTCAAGGGACATGGCTGGCGCCGCAGCGGTTTACGGTGGCCATCCAGGGGCGCACCGAGAGTAACGAGTTCGACGATGATCAGAACCTGTTCCCGCTGGGCTCGGCGTTTGTCTTGAGCGCGACAGTGTCACGGCCTTTGCCCAAGGGCTTCGACGTTTTCTTCCAGGGCGAGAACCTGACCAACGATCAGTACTTCATCGCCAAGACACCCACGCCGAACCTCGGCCAGCCGGTCCAAGCGCGCATCGGTTTTCGCTGGCACAGCCGACGGTAGGCAGCGCGCACGGCAACACTAGTGGGGAATTCACGGGAACTGCGCTTCTTTCGCTGGCGAAGTCTATCTGAACTGGATAGGGCCATAACTCAAGGTCCGCGGGACTGAAATCATGTTAAATCGTCGATTTGAATTTGCCGCCCTCATCTTTGGACTCGTCATCATCCCAGCGTTCAGTTACGCCCAAACCGAGCAGCCGACGCGCTCGGCCGAATCGACCAAGCTGCTCAAGAGCGACCCCCTGCATGTTTTCAGCGAGTCGGTGCAGCAGTTGTCGAGCACCGTCACCAAGTCGGTGGTACAGGTGCTGACGGTGGGATTCGGCCTGGCGTCATCGGACACCAAGACCGATACCGCCTACCTGGAAGCGCAGCGTGGCATCGGGGCGGGCGTGATCCTCTCGGCCGACGGCTACATCGTGACCAACTATCACGTGGTCGAAGGCGCGCGCCGGATTCGCGTGCGCCTGCAAGGCCTGGACAAGCAGGAGGCCGCACAGATCAACGCGTCGCCGCACGGGCCGATCGAGGCCAAGCTCGTGGGCTCCGACCCGCTCACCGATCTGGCAATCCTCAAGATCGACATGAGCGGCCTGCCGGCGCTGCAACTGGCCAACTCCAGCGACCTCAAGCAGGGCGAGGTGGTCTTCGCCTTCGGCAGCCCGCTGGGCCTGGAGAACTCGGTCAGCATGGGCGTAGTCAGCGCGACCGCCCGGCAGATCGATCCCGAAAGGCCGGACATTTACGTTCAGACCGACGCGCCCATCAATCCCGGCAACAGCGGCGGTCCGCTGGTGGACGTTGACGGTCACGTGGTGGGTATCAACACGTTCATCCTGTCGCAGTCGGGCGGCAACGAAGGCCTGGGCTTCGCGATTCCCAGCGACGTAGTGCGCAACGTCTACGACCAGATCCGCACCGAGGGCCACGTGCATCGCGGCCAGATCGGCGTCTATCCCAAGACCATTACGCCCGACTTGCTCGAAGGCCTGCACCTGCCGACCAACCGCGGCGTTCTGCTGGAGGACATCGTGCCCGACTCGCCCGCCGATCGCGCGGGATTAAAGGTCGGCGACATTGTCGTCACCATCGGTGGCAAGCCGGTAGACGATATCCGCCACTTCGCGCTCGGCATGTACGACTACAAGATTGGGCAGAAGGCCGAACTGGGCGTGCTGCGCGATGGCCAGGTCCAGATCGTGGCCGTGCGCGTGGTCGAACGCCACGACGATCCCCAGCGCTTTGCCGACCTGGTCACCGGGCCCAACAATCTGGTGGGCCGTATCGGCATTGTCGGCGTGACCATCGACAAGGACCTCATTGATGCCCTGGGCGATCTGCGCATTCCCAGCGGAGTGCTGGTGGCCGCGCGCACGCCCAGCGCGACACTGTTCGGCGAAGGTCCGAAGCCGGGCGACGTCATCCACAGCGTCGATGGCACGGCGGTCGAGAACTTACAGCAGCTCAGGCAGGAGCTGCATAAGATCAAGCCGGGCGATAGCATCGTTTTGCAGGTTGAGCGTTCGGGCTTGTTGAGTTATCTGGTGCTGGCGTCGGAATAAGCAGACTTGATTTGTACGAACACCTTCATGGGCGAGCCGACGTGCCGCACGTCACTGACAAGTGCAAAGCCCCCTCCTAACATTAAGGCTGAAAAGACGTGCGGCGGCTCGCGTGCCGCTGGAGTTGCACGCTTCGCGATCCTCGCCGCCCAAAGACACTCAACGACAAGCTGCCAGCCTGAGGTGTGCCCCAGGCGTGGAGGTATGCGATGGCCGTGCTCAGCGCAATCCCGCGAGTTGCCGTCAAGAACATCATTGTCACCACTGATTTTTCTGCCGCCTCTGATTTAGCCCTGGATTACGCCATCTCAATTGCCCGTTACTACGGCTCGAAAATGTTTCTGGTGCATGCGCTCGAATCCGCAACCCATGCACCGGCCTCTCATCCGGGCACGTTGTGGGGCCATGAGACGGAGACCGAAGCCCGGGAGAAGCTGAGCCACGATGCCGAAAGATGCGGCGACATCGAGTGCTCGCAGCAGTTGCTGAAAGGAACGGCGAAACAAGTGGTCGACCGCATGTTGTCCTTGGACGAGATTGATCTAGTCGTCATCGGAGTGCGCGGGGGCAAGGGATTCCGTAAGGTGGCGTTCGGTTCGGCGGCTGAACACTTCTTCCGCAACATTCATTGCCCAGTGCTGGCGGTGGGGCCCTCGGTTGGTCACTGCCGTCCGGTTTGGGGGCCTCGGCATGTGCTGTTGACTACGGACCTCCAGTCCGACGAGTCCATGGCCGCGCGCTGCGCCGTGTTTCTAGCCCGCGAGCATAACGCCCGACTCGCCTTTCTGCATGTGGCGCCACCTGCTCCTCCACCCTATCCCGACGATCAAAACGTCATAAGTCAGCCATACTTTCAATCGCGCCTGCGGCAGTTGCTGTCCTATAAGCCGGGATTGGACTACTCGGCTGAGTTCTGGGTGAAGTTCGGCGAAGACGCGGTAGCGGAAATCGTGTGCACGGCCAGGGAGCGCGCGACCGACTTGATCGTACTCAGCGTTCATCGCCAGGAGCCCTGGGGTTTTCACTTTGTACATGAAGCTTACCGGATCGTCGCGGAGGCGCCTTGTCCGGTGTTGATCACGCAGCGGCCGTATTGATCGTGCGGCCCAGGTTGTAGCCAGTGAGAAGAGGGGAGGCTGTTCATGTTTGCGCTTAGGCTGGTACGTCTCATCGAAGATCACGCTGACCAACTCTCCGCGGGGCTGGTGAAAAGACTGAAGGATTCGGAAGCCTGTGATGAATTGCTGAGGCGCGTGCCCGACACCGAGTTGAAGCATCGCGCCTTCGAGATCTATCGCCACGTCAGCGACTGGCTGATCACGAAGAGCGAATCCGAGGTGGAGGAGCGCTACATCGGTCTGGGGGCGCGGCGGGCGCAACAGGACGTACCTTTCAGCCAGATGCTCTTCGCAATTGAAACCGTAAAGGAAACCATCTGGGGATTTCTGCGTCAGGAAGGCTTGTTCGAACCGCAGGAGTTGCTGGGCGAGTTTGAGCTGCTGTTCGCACTGGACCGGTTCTTCGACCGCATAGTCTATTTTGCGTCGGTGGGCTACGAAGGCGCTCGCGCGCGGCAGGTCGCGCACGCGCTGGCGGGGCACTCGGCGTAGGCGGAGCGGCCCGCAACAACTAAAGTGGCGTGCTCGGCAGGCGGGCGAGGTGTCGTCGCACTCCCGATGCGTTGCGGCTCGTGCTCCTGCATCGACGTGCGTCACCCGGCGAAGAGTTTGCCCTACATGCTCATCCCGCGTCAATCATTTACAATCCAAGCGCCCAGTATCTCCGACACAATCATCAATGCGGACTTCATTTCTACTCGCTACTTCACTTCTGTTCTGTGCTACGCTGGCCGCGCAAACGGGACAACTGTCATCGCCCAAACCTCGAACGGACAACGGCTGGCGCGCGATCCACGACAACGCCATCATCATCGACACACATGCGGACACGCCGGGACGGTTGGTCGATGAAAACTTCGACCTTGCGCAGGACGCGGGCACCGGCTATCTCGACTTCAACAAAATCAAGGCCGGCAACCTCGGCGCGGAGTTCTTTTCCATCTGGGTCGAGCCCAAGGGCAACCAGGGCCACGAGGCCAAGCGCGCGCTCGACATGATTGACTCGGTCTACGAGCAGGCGCGCCGGCATCCCGACCGGATGATGATGGCCTTCAGCATCGATGACATTCTCACCGCGCATCGCGAGCACAAACTGGCGGCGCTGCTCGGCGTGGAAGGCGGCCACGCCATCGAGGGCGACATCCGCATCTTGCGCGACTACTATCGCCTTGGCGTCCGCTACATGACGCTGACTTGGTCGAACACCAACGACATCGGCGATTCCAGCGGCGATATCAGCGACACTAGTGTCCAGCACCACGGCGGGCTCACGCGGTTCGGCCGCGAAGTAGTGGCGGAGATGAATCGCCTGGGCATGATGGTCGACATCTCGCACGTGGCGGATTCGACGTTCTATCAGGCACTGGAGCTGAGCCGTGCCCCGGTGATCGCGTCGCACTCGTCCTCGCGGGCGCTGACCAATGCTCCGCGCAACATGACCGACGACATGCTGCGCGCGCTGGCCGCGAAGAACGGTGTCGCGCAGGCAAACTTCTATTGCGCGTTCGTCTCGCAGAAGTATCTCGACACGGCCAACAAGCTGCGCGCGGAGCACGATCCTGATTACCTGAAGGTGCAGGAGTTGTTTGTAAAGCCCCAGACGCCCGAGGTCGTGAAGGAATTGGCCGAGGCCAAGGCGCGGCTCGCGCCCAAGCTGCCGCGTCCGCCGCTCAGCGACCTCACCGATCACATCGATCACATGGTCAAAGTCGCGGGCGTGGACCATGTCGGGCTGGGCTCGGACTTTGATGGCATCGACTGCTCACCACAGGGGCTCGACTCCGCCGCCGACCTGCCGAAAATCACGCAGGCGCTCTACGCACGCGGCTATTCCGCCAGCGATCTTGATAAGATTCTTGGCGGCAATCTGCTGCGGGTGTTCGGCGAAGTGGAGAAAGTTTCGCAGCAGAGGAAATCGAGGGACTAGGGGACTTTGGGGAATGGAGGCTGGATTAGGCGAATCCCGCCAGTAACCCCCAATCCCCAGCCCCCATCGGAGGAATAATGCACAAGCTACTTATCGCAATCTTTTGCCTCGCCGGCTTCGCTTTTGCGCAGAGCACGCCCTCGGAGCAGCACTCCGCGACCGAGAAAGCGGCGCCCAAGGCCGAGCCGACCGCCGTCATTGAGACCACCTTGGGCAACATCACCTGCACGCTGTTTCCCGACAAGGCCCCGGAAACTGTCGCCAACTTCATCGGGCTGGCTACCGGTAAAAAGCCGTGGACGGACCCGAAGACCGGCAAGACCGTAACAGGCAAGCCGCTGTACGACGGCGTGATCTTCCACCGCGTCATCCCGAACTTCATGATTCAGACCGGCGACCCGCTGGGCAACGGCACCGGCGATCCCGGCTACAAGTTCAAAGACGAGTTCAGCCCCGACCTCACCTTCGACCAGCCCGGCCGGCTGGCGATGGCGAACAGCGGCCCGGGTACCAATGGCTCGCAGTTTTTCATCACCGAGGTCCCGACGCCGTGGCTGAACAATCACCACACTATCTTCGGCCAATGCCAGGATATCGACGTGGTAAAGAAGATCGTGAACGTACGCGCCGACCCGCGCAACAACCGCCCGTACGATCCACCGAAGATCACCCACATCAAGATCATCGAGCCGGGACACGCGGCAGCGTCGGGAAAAGCGACGCAGAGCGGCGCGAAAAAGAGTTCGCCTTCCAGTCAGTAGCGGCCACTCTCATTTGACGGCGAAGCCGGGGCGCGCGCTCCGGCTTGGCGCTTGGAACCGAGCGTCTCGCTCAACAATGTGTCCTCCTGTCCCAAATATTCATCATTCCGCAATCGAACTGCGTCACACTGAATCCAATCAACTAACCTGCGAATGAAACCAGTCGAAGCGCCCATACGTACTCATGGGTAAGGGAGCTTGCGGAAAGTTTATGCTGAGAGTCGACATCCAGAGCGCGCCGTCAAACGTAACCCTGCATTGCTGCGGTCGGGTGGTATTCGGCGTGGAGTCAAAGACCTTGCGTCGCATAACCACCTCTCGACGGGAGCCGCACATTTCGCTGGACCTTAGCCGGGTAGATGGCATTGACGCCGCCGGGTTGGGCCTGCTGGTCGAGCTGCATCGATGGACGCAACGGCACCGTTCTCGCTTGACCATTGCGAATCCGTCACCGCGGGCGCATAAGCTGGTCGCCTTGACCGGCCTGGATCGCGTGCTGCACATCGTCGGCGAACCGGTTGGGACTGGCCTGCTCAAGGCTGCGGAAAGATGGCAAGGCATGACAGCTTAGCGGAGGCTGCCTTTGCGCGAAACCGGAGAACAACTGCAGTCGGAGATGTTGTCGCGCGAGTTTGCGCTCTCGGGCACCTTGGCCGCTTTGCCGCCGGCGCGCGATGCCATCATGGAATTTATCCGCCCGCACTGCGGCGGCGAGCAGCAAGAGCTCGACATCATGATCGCCCTGCAAGAAGCCTTGGCCAATGCCATTGTTCACGGCTGCCAGGGCGATGCCGGCAAGATGGTGCGTTGCACGGTCGACATCAGTCCATCGGCTATCGAATTGACCGTCCGGGACCCTGGGCAAGGCTTTGACACTACGAGTTCGGACGATCTCAGCGAAGATGGTACCAACCTCACCCGGCATGGCCGCGGAATTCAACTGATATGCGGCTTGATGGATGAAGTAAGTTATCGCCATCGGGGCACGGAACTGCACTTGAAGAAGCTGCGGTCGTGAAGAGTGGATAGCGATAGAGAAGAGCTGCACCTTCGCTTTACGGCTGAGCGCCGTTCGCCAGAGCAGTTTCGGTATTACTGTGTCTCGGTAAGCGAGTCTTCAGGCTGGCGTTTCGCGGCGTCGCCCGAGACGGATTTTGTATTCTGCTGCATTCGCAGCCGAATGCAAAATCCAAAATTAAGAAGGCGGCCTTAACGCGAGCCTGAAGGCTCGCCCTACCGGGGCCCGCCAAATCCGAAACCGCTCTAGCCAATGTCTACTCGGCTCGCGACATTCAGACTCTCCCCGAAATCTACCTGCAACGTGTTACAAAGGAAATGCAACTCCTGTCGCAGCAGGATTGCATGAGCATCTGAGCGTCTCGCGATGGTACGCGATCGGCAAGCCCGCATTCCCCGCAAAATCAGCCGCAGCTTCGCTCCCGTTTACGCGGCAGCGCTTGCGCTCGCCGGTTGCGTTCTGTTGACCCCCGCAGCCCATTCGGCGCCACCTGACAACACCGCCCTGCACCTCTCGACGGGCGAGCAGATTTACGGCACCGCCTGCATCGCCTGCCATGGGCCTGAAGGCAAAGGTGTGCCCGCCGAGCAACGCGGATTCAAGCAGCCTTCCACGTTCCCGGACTTCACGCGCTGCGACCAGACCACGTCGGAACTCAACAATGACTACAGGGCGGTCGTGACCAACGGCGGACCCTATCGCGGTTTCTCGCAGATCATGCCTTCCTTCAAGGAAGCGCTGACGCCGCACCAGATCGACGAGGTGGTGCGCTACCTGCGAGGCTTCTGCCCCACATCACGCTGGCCGCGAGGCGAGCTGAATCTTCCGCTGGCGCTGGTGACCGAGAAGCCTTATCCCGAGGACGAAGTCGTGCTGACCTCGGGAGTGAATGCCACGGGCGCCGGGGGCGTCAGCAGTCATGTGATTTATGAGCAGCGTTTTGGCGTGAAGAACCAGCTCGAAGTCGACGTGCCCATCGAGTTCATGAAGCCCGACCGAACGTGGTACGGCGGCATCGGCGACGTGTCAGCGGGCGTGAAGCACGTCATGTTCTCGCACCTGAGTTCCGACGAAGGTCTGGGCGCGGGCAGCATCTTCAGCCTCCAGGGCAATATCAACATTCCGACAGGAAACAGCACGCACGGACTCGGCGCGGGGACAACCGCGTTCGAGCCGCTCGCCGAATTCGGGCAACTGTTCTCGACACGAACATTCATCCAGTTCCAAACGGGCGCGACTTTGCCGGTCGACACCTCTAAGGCTCCACAGTCGGTGTTCTGGTACACCGCGCTGGGGCAGATGTTTCCGCAAGGGAATGGGCTGGGGCGTTTGTTCTCGCCGATGGTCGAATTTCTGGCCGATCGCGACCTGGTCAACAACACCCACACCAATTGGGACGTGTTGCCGGAGATGCAGGTGACGCTCAGCAGGCGGCAGCATGTGCGCGGCAACGTCGGCGTGCGCGTGCCGGTCAACTACACCCAAGGCCGATCGACACAGGTGCTGTTCTACGTCCTCTGGGACTGGCAGGAGGGTAGCCTGTTGAAAGGCTGGTGATGAAGAAGCTCGGCTATTTCGGTTTGGCTCTGCTGCTGGTGGCGTGCCTTCGCCAATCGGCCAGCGGCGGCACGCGCGACAACTCGCCCACGACAGCCTTCCATACTTCAGACCGCTGCCTCGCCTGCCACAATGGGCTCACTATCCCCGACGGCAAGGACGTCTCCATCGGCTACGCCTGGCGCGCCAGCATCATGGCCAACTCCTCGCGCGATCCCTATTGGCAAGCCAGCGTTCGCCGCGAGACCCTCGATCATCTCGATGTGAGCGACAAGGTGCAGGACGAGTGCTCCGTCTGCCACATGCCCATCACGCGCTACGAGGCCAAGTCGCAGGGCAAGGAAGGACCGGTGTTCGCGTTCCTCCCCTTCAGGCAGCACAGCGACGCGCAGAGCGCTGCGGCCGAAGACGGCGTGACCTGCTCGGTGTGCCACCAGATCAGCAAGCAAAACCTGGGCACGAAGGAGAGCTTCACCGGCGGTTTCCTGGTGGAGCAGCCCGCATCGAAGGACGATCATCCGGAGTTTGGGCCGTACCTGATTGAGCCCGGCCAGGCGCTGGTGATGCAAAGCTCGACCGGCGGCTTCCGTCCTACGCACGGCTTACATATGGCCGACTCGGCGCTGTGCGGCTCGTGTCACACGTTGTACACGACGGCGCGCGGCGAGGGCGGCAAAGAACTCGGCCGCTTTCCCGAGCAGATGCCGTATCTGGAATGGCTGCACAGCGACTACGCCGGCCAGCAGAGCTGCCAATCGTGTCACATGCCCGAAGTGCATGGACCGGCGCCCATTGCCGCCGTGCTGGGCATCGACCGGCTGGGCGTGCGGGAGCATTATTTCAGCGGGGCCAACTTCTTCATGCAGCGGCTGCTGAATCGGTATCGTGACGAGCTGGCGGTAAAGGCCTTGCCGCAGGAGCTGACCAGCGCCGCCGATCGTACGTCGGAGTTTCTGCAATCGGGATCGGCACGCGTGAGCCTCCCGAGCATCACAGCCAATGCCGGCAGGCTGGACCTCGAGGTCTTCGTCGAGAACCTGACCGGCCACAAGATGCCTACCGCGTTTCCCTCGCGGCGGGCGTGGCTGCACGTCGCGGTGCGCGACCGCAACGGCAAAACGGTGTTCGAATCCGGCGCGCTCAATGCGGACGGGTCCATCGTAGGCAATCGCAATGATACCGATGCCGCGCGCTACGAGCCGCACTATCGCCGCATCACCAGCAGCGATCAGGTGGAGATTTACGAGCCCATTCTCGGCGACTTCTCCGGGCACGTCACCACCGGCCTACTGAATGCGGTGCGCTATCTCAAGGACAATCGGCTGCTACCGCGCGGCTTCAACAAGCAGACCGCCGAACCCGACATCGCGGTGGTGGGCGAGGCGGCCGACGATCCCAATTTCACCGGAGCGGGCAGCCGCGTCGAATACTTGATCGCGCTCGGGGATGCGCAGGGGCCCTTCCACGTTGAAGCCGAGCTCTGGTACCAGCCCATCGGATTTCGCTGGGCGCACAATCTGGCGCCTTATCAGGCGGCCGAGACGCAGCGCTTCATCGGCTACTTCCAATCCATGTCCTCGGGAACTGCGATCGTGCTGGCACGGGCGGAAGCTACGCGCTAGGAAGACGAACATCCGGCAGCGCTTGGGGTCACATCGAACTCCCCGCACTCGTGCTACAGTTGAGCCGCAAAATTCAGCGGGTGCCGGTTGCGGGCCGTAGGAGGACAGCATGTCTGCGTGGCCTCGATATCCCACATTGTATGAGATCAACACCTGGGTCTGGCTCGGCGAGCTGGAACTCAAGCACGGCGAGCAGGTCGATCTGGGCTCGGTTCCCGACGCGGAGTGGGACGCTATCGCGAGCTTTGGCTTCGACGCCGTGTGGTTCATGGGCGTATGGCAGCGGAGTCCCGCCGGAATCGCGGTCGCCAACCGCAATGAAGGTTTGCTGGCGGACTTTCGCCACGTGCTGCCCGATTTTCGCCCGGACGACAACGTCGGCTCTCCCTACTGTGTTCGCTCCTACGCTGTCGATAAGCGGCTCGGCGGCCGCAAAGGGCTGGCCCGCGCTCGTCAGGAACTGGCGCGCCGGGGCATGCGCCTGCTGCTGGACTTTGTGCCCAACCACGTCGCGCCTGACCATCCCTGGGTTGCGCAGCATCCCGAGTACTTCATCCACGGAAGCCCAGACGATGCTCGGAACGATCCCGGCTCTTACATTGTGGTAGGCGACAATGTTTTCGCCTGCGGCAAGGACCCCTATTTCCCGGCTTGGCACGATGTCCTGCAACTGAATGCATTCCAGCCGGGACTGCGCACGGCAGTGGTCGAGACATTGACCGACATCAGCGGCCAGTGTGACGGCGTGCGTTGCGATATGGCTATGCTGCTGTTGAACGATGTCTTCCAGCGCACCTGGGGCGCTCGCGCCGGAAGCAGGCCAGCGACCGAGTACTGGGATGACATAATTCCCGCCATCAAGAAGGCGCGTCCCGATTTCCTGTTCATTGCCGAAGCCTATTGGGACCTCGAGTGGGAGCTGCAACAGAAGGGATTCGACTTCTGCTACGACAAGCGGCTCTATGACCGGCTCGAACATGAGAACGCCGAGAGCGTGCGCCTGCATCTCTGCGCCGACCAGGTCTATCAGCAGCGGTTATTGCGGTTTCTGGAGAACCACGACGAGCCACGCGCAGCCGCAGCGTTTGCGGGGGCCAAGGAGCGCGCGGCTGCGATCGTGACATCGACGCAGGTCGGGGCGAGGATGTTCCACGAAGGTCAGTTCGAAGGACGACAGATCAGGCTCCCGGTGTTCCTGGGCAGGCGTCCGCATGAGCACCTGGACAGCGACTTGCAGGAGTTCTATCGCAGGCTGCTGGCGTTCATCAATGCGCCGATCTTCCGCGAAGGCGACTGGCAGCTCTGCGAGCGTACCGGCTGGCCCGATAACGCGAGCTTTCAGAACCTGGCCGCGTGGAACTGGACGCGCGGCGACGACACCCGCTTAATCGTCGTCAACCTGAGTGCCCAGCCGGCTCAGGCGAATGTGCGCATTCCGCGGGAAGAGCTTCTCGGCAAGTCATGGCGGCTTACCGATGGGCTCACGGGTGCGGTCTACGACCGCAATGGCGACGAAATGTTCTCGTCCGGCCTCTACGTTGATGTGGCGGCTTGGGGCTGTCATTGCTTCCAGTTGGTCGCAGCCGGTTCCGGCAAAAGCGCCGTCGCAGGCTCGTGATGGCGATTCGTGGGGAGCCGGCGGGCCAGTTCAAGTGGTGTCCGCGCTTATAATCGAAGGGTGACCGATTTTGCAGTCAAGAAGGTTGCCGAGGCCAATTTTCCCACTCGCTGGGGAGGCTTCCGCATCCACGGCTATGAAGCGCAGTGTGGCGAGCCGCCTTCGGCTTCGGTTGCAAAAGGAAATGGCAATTGCGACGGCCAGGCCTGCTCCGAGAAGGAGACCGCGGTCGCGCTGGTGATGGGCGACATTCATTCAGCGCCGCCGCTGGTACGCATTCACTCGCAGTGCCTTACCGGCGACGTCTTCGGTTCCATGCGCTGCGACTGTCGGCAGCAGCTCGAGCTGGCGCTCTCCTCCATTGCCGAGGCCGGCGCCGGGATCCTCATCTATGAGCAGCAGGAGGGCCGCGGCATCGGCCTGATGGCCAAGCTGCAAGCCTACGAGTTGCAAGACCGCGGCCTGGACACCGTCGAGGCCAACGTCGAACTCGGCTACAACAACGACTACCGCGAGTACAAGCTACCCGCCGAGATGCTGCGTCAGTTGGGTGTGAAGCAGGTGCGGCTCATGTCCAATAACCCGGACAAGGTCGCAGCGCTGGAGAACGCCGGCATTCAGGTGGTCGAGCGCGTTTCTGCCGAGGTCGAGCCTTACGAGCATTCCGAGCACTACCTGCGGACCAAGAAAGAAAAGATGGGGCACTTGTTCACCGAGCGGTAGCGGGTGCGGCAAGCCGTGCTTGGAATGTGGAAAGCGCTGAGGTAATGCTGGACAGTGCGCTTTTCATCTCCATCTTCCCGTAATCTTTCTCAACTTCTGCTTTGCTAAACTCGCAAGGTGAGACGTATCCGCCCGCGAGCTTGGATCTTCGCCTGCACTTCGGGCGTGCTTCAGGTCCTGATTTTCCCCAAGCCGGCGCTGTATCTGCTGAGCTGGATTGCGCTGGCGCCGCTGATCTACGCCATCCTCAAATGCCGCGAGCAGGATGTCACCCTGGTGCTCGCCGATGGCGGCCAGTTCCTCGCGCCCGCCACCGCGTGGCAGGGATTTCTGCTGGGCTACGCTAGCGGCATCGTCTGGTATCTGGGCAGTTGCTACTGGGTCTATCACGTCATGCACTTGTATGGCGGGTTGGACGTGGCGACGTCAGCGGTGCTGCTGCTGTTGTTTTCGCTCTATCTCGGCCTGTATCACGGACTGTTTGGGCTGCTGCTTGCGTTGATCGCTGCGCGGCGCAACGGCTTCAGCCTGCGCGCGCTGGTGTTCACACCCTTCCTTTGGGTCGCGGTCGAACTGGCGCGCACGTACATCACGGGTTTTCCCTGGGACCTGCTGGGCACCACACAGATCGACAACATCCCCATGGCGCGCATTGCCACGGTAACCGGCGTTTATGGGCTTTCGTTCGAAATCGCGCTGGTCAACACCGCCGTGACCGCAGCGTTTCTGGTGCCACAGCGCAAGCGTCGGTTACTGATCGCCACTTGTGCGGTCGCGATCCTCTTGCTGCATGCGGGGAAGATGTACAAGCCGGCCGCGTTGCCCACAACCCAGGGCGTGACGCTGGTGCAGTCCAACATCCCCATTCTGGACGCGGGCGCCTGGGACCTCGACTATCTGCAAAACACTTTGCGTGAGCTCGGTGAGCTGAGCCTGCGCCCCAAAGCAGAGCACGCGGATACGCCCGGACTGATTCTCTGGCCGGAGTCGCCGGCGCCTTTCTTCGTCACCGACCTGCACCTGCGCAGCACCGTCGCCAACATCGCGCGCCGCACCGATTCGTCCATCATCGCGGGCACGCTGGGAATCCGCCATGCCGGGGATCCATCACGCACACCGGTGATCTATAACTCCGCGTCGGTTATCGCGCGCAACGGCGCGTGGACTTATGAATACGACAAAGTCCATTTGGTGCCGTTTGGCGAATATGTGCCGTTCGCCGACTTCTTTTTTTTCGCCAAGAAACTTACACGCGAGATCGGGACCTTCGGCCGCGGCACGAAACGCGAGCCGCTGGACGTGGATGGAACGCGCATCGGCGTATTTATCTGCTACGAATCCATCTTTCCTGACGAAGTGCGGCAGTTTGCGCGCAATGGGGCCGAGGTCTTCGTCAACATTTCGAATGACGGCTGGTACGGCAATACCGGAGCTCCGCTACAGCACCTGATCATGGCGCGCATGCGCGCGGTGGAGAACAATCGCTGGTTGCTGCGCGACACCAACACGGGTGTGACCGCGGTCATCGACCCGTACGGCCGCATCACCGCGGAAGCGCCGCGCTGGCAGCGTACCGCATTGCAGGCCGCATACGATGTGGAGGAAACCACGACCTTCTATACCCGCCATGGCGATTGGTTCCCGATTCTGTGTGCGATAATCACGGTGTTGGGGCTGGTGCTGCGGTATTTCGGACGTACGCGAGCCGCCCAGCCGGTTTACAAGGCGAATTAGCAGCAGAGGCACAGAGAATTGTTGATTTTTTCAGAAACACCGGCGGGCCGTAAACTTAGGTATCCACTTTGCTGACCACGAATCTCCAAGTGCTCATAAATTTCTTCTTCTCTATGCCTCTGTGTCTCTGTACCCCTGTGGTGAATAAAGGGTTTCCATGGTCGAAGAACTAGAACAGGAATATTCCGCACTCCGCGACAGAGTCCACGATCTTCAGGAGTATCTTTGACGCGCCCCGCCTGCGCGAAAAGCTGAGCGCGATCGAGAAGCAAGCCGCCGACCCCACGCTGTGGTCGAACCCCGGAAAATCGCAACACGTGATGCGCGAGAAGAAGCGGCTGGAGAGCGCCCTCGCGACTTATGACGAGCTCACGCGCCGCTCTGGCGACATCAGCGCGTACTTCGATCTTGCACATGAGGGCGAAGACGTCTCGGCTGACCTGCGCCGCGAAGTCGACAGCCTGCGCGCGCTGGTCGACAAACTCGAAACCGAGACGCTGCTCTCCGGCGAGAATGACGACCGCAACGCCATCGTGACCATTCACCCCGGCGCCGGCGGCACCGAGTCGCAGGATTGGGCCGAGATGCTGATGCGCATGTACCTGCGCTGGGCCGAGCGCCAGGGCTTCTCTACGTCGCTCTACGAGTATCAACCGGGCGATGAGGCGGGCATCAAGTCGGCTACCTTCGGCGTCAACGGCGAGTACGCTTACGGGCTGCTGACCAGCGAGATCGGCGTGCATCGGCTGGTGCGCATCTCGCCCTTCGATCAGGCCAAGCGCCGGCACACGTCCTTCGCCAGCGTCTTCGTCTCCCCAGAGATCGACGAGAGCATCCAGATCGACATCAAGCCGGAAGACATCCGCACCGATACGTATCGCTCGGGGGGCAAAGGCGGCCAGCACGTCAATACGACTGATTCCGCGGTGCGCATCACGCATATCCCGACGGGGATCGTCGTCGCTTGTCAGAACGAGCGCTCGCAGCACAAGAATCGCGAGAAGGCGATGAGCATCCTACGCTCGCGGCTGTACGAATACGAGTTGGAGAAGAAGCGCGCCGAGACCAAGCAGATCGAGGACTCGAAGCTCGACATCGACTTCGGCTCGCAGATCCGCTCCTACGTGCTGCAACCGTACCGCATGGTGAAGGACCTGCGCACACGCGTGGAGATCGGCGACGTTGACCGCGTGCTCGACGGCGACTTTAACGAGTTGATCCGGGCGTATCTTCTGGCGCGACGGAAAGAGCAGCAGGAATAAGTTCGCCGCCAAATTCTCGTTCTAGGAGGCCCACGACGGCGTCTCACCCGCTTCGCACGATCATGGCGGCCGGCCTGCTGGCGGGCGTGCTGGATGGACTGGATGCCGTCGTCTTCATCGGGTTGATGAGCGGCATCCCGGTGGTCCGCGTCTTTCAGTTCATCGCCAGCGGACTGATTGGAATGCGTGCGTTCGATGGCGGCATACCGGCCGCGGCGCTCGGCGTGGTCCTTCACTTCACGATCGCAATAGGGGCGGCGGCGACGTTCTACCTTCTCAGCCTGAAACTACCAATCCTCCTGCAACGTCCGCTGTTGTGCGGCCCGATCTACGGCATCGGAGTCTTTGCCTTCATGCATTACCTGGTCGTGCCACTTTCGGCCGCTCCCCGGCAGCCGCCCCTGAGAGTAAGCTCGCTACTGAATCTCATCTTCTCGCACATCTTCTTCGTTGGAATTCCCATCGTGCTGGTGACCAGCCGAATGGCCGGAAGACAGGATCCCGCTGAGGACGCTTAACGCAGCTCGTCCAACGCCTGTCCCAGCCGCTCGAAGGCGATGCGCGTCATCTCCGGCTCGCCGCCGATGCCGATCCTGAAATGCTGCGGCGCGTCGAAGAATCGACCGGGCACAATGCTGGTGTCGTACTTTTCGCGCAGCAACTGGTGCAGATCGCCCACGCTGCGACGAAGCAGCTTGGGGAATGCCACCGTGCCGAACGCCGGACGCACGCAGGCGATGTCGTCGCGCGAAGCGAGAAAGCTTTCGAGCACGGGGCGGTTCGCTGTCAGCACTTTCTTGGCGCGCGCCATAACGAGGCCGAGATTGTCGAGCGCGATCACGCTCAACAGCTCGGCGGGATACGCGGCATTGACGCCGTAGAGATCGTGGATGTGCCACATGCGCTCAACCAATTCGGGCGCGGCCAGCACCCATCCACAACGCAGGCCGCTCAGGCCGTAGGCTTTCGTCAGGCTGCTGGTCACCAGGAATTGATCGCCCAGGTGAATCGCCGGCCGCGGCCGCTGCTCGAACATCGCCTCGAGATAGACCTCATCCACAACCACGCGTGCGTTGTGCTCGCGCGCTATATCCCCGACCGCGCGCAGCGTGGCTTCGTCAATCAGCGCACCGGTGGGGTTGTGCAGGTTCGTGAGGACGATCAGTCGTGTCCCGAGCGTCATGCGTCGCGCGACTTCTTCGGGATCGACCCGCCAGCCGTCCTCAAATCGCCGGTCGAAGTAGTGGACCTTCACCCCGAGATATTCCAGCGTGCTGGTCAGCAACTCGTACATGGGACGCTCGACCAGCGCCTCGTCGCCTGGCTCGACTGTCGCCGCAAACGCCAGGTGGTTCGCCATCGACGTCCCCGCGGCACACATTACATTCTCCGGTTTGACTCCATTGAGCTTCGCCAGGCGCTCCTTGAGCGGCGCGTAGCCGTAGAAGTCCGACCCGGTGATCTCCAGGTCGCCGATCGTGACTGGCAGTTCCAAGAGCGGATAGGAAATCATGCCGCTGCTGGCCAGATGGAACGTCGCCCCGGAGCGCAGCTTGGCGAACTGCATGTAGGGCGAGCCGCTTTGCGTGCGCGGAATCATGCGCCCCTCCGACGCGCCCAGATGGCGTACACCGGCACGCCGAGCAGCAGAATCGAAAAGCCCACAAGAGTATGGCGCGGATACTTGTAAACGGTGTTGATCACGACTAACCAAGATATCAGCACGAAGGCCGCCGTCGTCGCCGGATGGCCGGGAGCACGATAGCCGCTGGGCTGCCCCGCGTCGCGCGCGCGACGCCGCAACACGAAGAGGCTCGCACCAGTCAGTCCGAAGAAGACAAAATCCATCGAGACCACGTAGTTCAGGATCTGCTCGTAACGGCCGGAGAGTGCAACCACCAGGGTCCACGCGCTCTGCAACACAATGGCCAAGGCCGGAACGTGCGTGCGCCGCGTCACGGTCGCGATGCTGCGAAAGAATAGCCCATCGCGCGCCATGGCGAAGTAAACACGCGGGGCGGTCAGCACTGACTGGCTCAGAAAGCCAAGCGTTGAAATCGCGATGCCGAGCGCGATCAGCCGCGCTCCGGATTCGCCCATGGCAACTCGCATCACCGCCGAAGCGGGCGCGCGCGTATCCGCCAGGCCTTGCGGTCCGAGCGTCCGTACACAAACGAAGTTCACAGCAACGTACAGTACGATCACGCCTGCAACTCCAATTACCAGCGCGGTCGAAAGGTTCTTGCGCGGCTCCTTCACCTCTTCGGCGATGAAGTTCGAGGTCTGCCAGCCGCCGAAGGCGAACAGCACGGGGACCATGGCCGCGCCGACAGCGGTGACGAGATCGAACGATGGAGGACGATCGAGCACGGGATGCAGCAACGGGTGCGGCGCGCGCACCAGCAGCAGCCCCGCAAGGATGAGGCCCGCTATCGCACCAATCTTCAGCACCATCAATACGCTTTGCATCCGACTGCCCAGCTTCACGCCCAGGCAGTTGACGACTGTCAGCACGACGAGCGTGAGCACGACGAGCAATCGCTCGGAGATTTGCCATCCGGTGAGCTCGATGAAGTACCGGGCGAAGGTTACCGTGACGGCGGCCATGCCGCCCGTCTGGATGACCAGAAGCAACACCCATCCGTAGAGAAAGCCGACGATGGGATGAAACGCTTCGCGCAAATACGCATACTGTCCGCCTACTGCCGGCCGGAGCGCAGCGAGCTCAGCGTAGATGAACGCGCCCAGCATGGCGACAAGGCCGCCGGCGATCCACACTCCCAGGATCAGCACGGGCGTGTGCACCTGCTGTGCCACAACGTAAGGGTTGATAAAAATGCCGGATCCGACAATGCCGCCCATCACCAGCATGGTGGCGTCGAACAGGCCGATCTGCCGCAGCAGCGTGGGCGGGGACGACTGCGCTTGCGAGTTGGAGTGAGAGGCGGTCAATGGTCACTGGCCGCGCGTTGCAGGCGGTCGCGTACAGCTTCCCACTCAGGCGTGTCGGGCGGCGCGTCCACGGCGATCCAGTCGTAGTGGCATGCGTCGAGACGATGCAGCGCGTTGTAGAGTTGCGCGGCATAACCTGACGCGTCAGTCGGCATCAGCAGCAGCTCGCGCACCTGCCTTCCCGGCGCACGGTGCAACTGAAGATACGCGCCGTTGCCATCGCCCGGAACATCGCCGTTGGTCACCAGCAGCAGCCTCGTCCGCGGGCTGTAGTGCCGTGGATGCATTCCGGGCGAAGGATGCGCATCGCCGATGGCTGCATCACGCTGTTCAATTTTGCCGATCACAGCTTCGAGTTGCGGGCGCGAAACTCCCCCGGGCCGCAGCAGCACTGGCGATGAATCCGCGAGCGACAGCACCGTCGATTCGATACCAACCGAGCACGGGCCGCCGTCCAAAATGTAATCCACCACGTCGCCCAGTCCCTCGCGCACATGTTGCGCCGTCGTCGGCGAGATTTGCGAGAAGCGATTCGCGCTTGGCGCGGCGACGGGACACTGCGCCGCTTCGATCAGTGCCAGCGCCACCGGATGCGCGGGCACGCGCACCCCCACCGTCTCCAGCCCGGCGGTTACGAGCGCAGGAACAACCGACTGCTTGCGCAATACGAGCGTCAGCGGTCCCGGCCAGAAGTGTTGCACCAGCCGGTCAGCATTCTCGGGCCACTCGGCGACTACGCTGCGCGCCATGTCCACGCTGCTCACGTGCACAATCACCGGACTGGTCGTGGGCCTACCTTTCGCCTCGAAGATGCGCGCCACCGCCGCTTCGTCGAGCGCATTCGCGCCCAGTCCGTAAACTGTCTCGGTGGGAAACGCGACCAGCTTGCCAGCGCGCAGCATCCGTGCGGCATGCGCGATTTCCTCACGCGACGGCTGCTTCGTCTCGCTCATTTCGCGCGCCCATGCGACGGGTCGGGCGAGTCCGCCGTATCGACGTCGAGATACAACCCGGAGTTCGCCGCGAACCCGGGCGCATAACAGTCGCCGTCCGTCGCATAGGTCTGACGGCACGCGGTCGTCATCTCCGGACGACGCGGCGACTGCGCATATTGCCAAACGCTCGCGAAACCGACGCCGCTCTCCGACGCGCGTGGCGGTGACTTGGGAAAAACGCAGCCTGGCGACGGCCCGCAGTGATCATTGCTGACGAAGAAGTGCAAATCGCGCCCGCCCGCGTTGTCGCGGATGTCATTGGCGGTCACGACGGTCACCTTGCCCGACTCGCGAAACGGAATGCCCGAGCAGTACACACCGGCGCGATAGCCGCCGCGGCGCACGCCGTCGGCCCAGGCGTGGATATAGGCGCGCTGTTCCGGCAGCATGCGTCCGCCCTGCTCCTGATCGAGGAAGATGATGGCGTTCTTGGGAAAGCCCTCGGAGCGCGCCGATTGCACCGCGGCGTCCGCATCGCTCGCGCCCAGACGCGAGGCGTCGCCTGCGGCCTTGATCTTGGCGTACTCGCGCCCGTTGAACAGCAGGATGAAGCCGTAGCCCATCGCGTCGAGGGCCGCGCGATGCCCGCGCCACGTGTTCTGTGATTCGCCGGGAGGGTTGTTCAGCCAGTAGCCGGTGAATGCGAAGGTCGGGCGCAACGACTTCATCTGCGCGTCGCCGGGGTAGTGGTTGCGGTCCATGCCGAGGAAGCTGGACTGCGCACGCGCCGATGACACAAATGCGACAAGGGCCACGATGATTCGCAAAAGACGACCGGTCGGCACCTTACCAATATCGCACGCTGGGGTAAGTTGGTGGCCTGGGCGAACAGCTTGGTTCACCACGGAAGCACGGAAATCACGGAATCGATCAAATCTATTTTCTTCCTCGGTGCCTCCCGTGCTTCCGTGGTGAAAACAAGAGCGTACGACGACTTGTAGCACTTCTTAACAGTTCCCTGAAAAACTTCGGCCCCGGCCATGGGTTTGACTGAGCGAAACCGAAATACCGCTGTTCTGCCGGAGGCAACGCCGCCGATGTTTCGCCAGCTCAACTCGTTGCTGTTGCTGATGACCGCCTCGGGCTCGCCGTTTTCGACCGCTGCGCTCTACGTCGCGGCCGGCGCCTGGCAGACAGTCACCAAGGAGTTTTATCGCATGAAACGCAGCTTAGTTTGCGCGCTGCTGTCGCTGGCCATGGCCTGCGGCGCCACCGCGCTTTATGCCCAGCAGGACACGATGTCGCAGGGCGGCCCGCCGCATCACCAGATGATGTCGCCCGACCAGCGCCTCCAGCACATGACCAAGATGCTCAACCTTACCGCCGATCAGCAGCAGAAAATCAAACCCATCCTGGAAAACCAGCAGACCCAGATGGAGAGCCTGCATCAGGACACCTCCATGTCGCGACAGGACAAGATGTCGAAAATGCAGGAACTCCGGCAGAGCACCAATCAGCAGATCAACGGCCTCCTGACGCCCGACCAGCAGCAGAAGTGGTCGCAGATGCAGGAGCGTCGCATGGAGCATTCGGGCCACGGCGCGGGCACGGGCGCTGGTTCAGGTTCAGGACAGGCCCAGCCGCAACAGCCCCCGCCGCAGTAGTTCTCGATGGCGGGTTCGACAGCGGCTCGGCGATCACAAGGAGGCCTGTGCCGTAGGCCAACATGGAGTTTCCTAGCGGAATGCATTCCAGTACGAGTTTTCCCTGGGAGTGTACAGGAACCTGCTTGCGAGCCAGCCGCGCAGCGGCGGGATGATGTTAGCCCGGGGCGCAAGCCCCGGGTGCCGAAGATCGAACGGACTGAGCCGCGTCAGCGACGACACGGCCGTCTACGCCCAAAGTTGTATCGACATAGTAACAGGGATGGTTACCATAATTTTGGCGTTGGAAAAAGCTAGACGTAGCTTCTTTCCAGCGCCTTCTTGCTTTGCGGTCGAAACGCACGCCGACGGCCTTGAGTTTGATTTGACACACTCGTCGATTGTGGTTAAAGTTCTCCTCCGCCGCTCTTCGGCGCAACCCTGTCCGTTCCAGCTCGCGCTGACCAGCTCAATCCGGCTCTGGAAGGTCTCATGAAACCTGTATGCGTGTGCATTCTTGTTGTACTTGCCACCCTCTGTGCTTGCGCTCAATCTCTGCCCGTTAAGGACGGCCTCTGGGAGAGTACGGTCTATGGCGATGACGGAAAGCCGATTATGGTCTCGCTCAGCTGCCTTACACAGGCCAGCTTTACCGAGATGATGACGAAGGCGGCGCAGCATCCCGGCTGCAAGATTTCCAACCAGGTCGTCAACGGTAAGGGCATGACGGTCGATATTTCCTGCGGCAATGCCAAAGTGCAGACGAGTTCGCATGGGGTGCTTGAGGTAATTGATTCCGAACACGCACGCGGTACGACAACCATGAAGATGACCATGAACGGGCAGACGAAGGAGACGGTCGCGAAGTCCTCAATGCACTTCAAGAGTTCCAACTGCGGCGATGTGAAACCGGGCCAGCCGAAGACCACGATGATGGAGTGAGGCTTCGGGGACAGTCGAATTGCACGAACTGGTTGCTCCTCGTGCTACCATACCGACATGTGCACGACGGTTCGCTGCGACAATTTTGCCATTGTTCCTTCACCCGGCCGCTCAGACCTGCAAATGCGCTGAACCCGCGCCTGCTCTGGATCGCGCCACCTTCCACAAAACCAACTTTACCTGCGATACTGAATTACTAAGCTGCGCGTTCCTCTCTTCCCCTTTGCGACGAAAAACAGGTCCCTCGGCGAGTGCCGCGGCGGACTCGGTTCGGGATGACAAACATTACGAGGAGCGCGTTCCGGCACGGCTGAAGCCGTGTCATTTCAAGGCAGCATGTTTTCGGCACGGCTCAAGCTGTGCCCTGTTACAAAGCAGCATGCGGCGCAGCCGAAGCTGCGCCCCTTCAAAATGAGCGACTACTTAAAAGCCGTCGAGGAACGCGTCGTCATCTACGACGGCGCGATGGGGACTTGCGTCCAGAGCTACAACCTGCCTCTCGAAGAGTTCTGGGGCAAGGACGGGTATAACGATGTACTCGTGCTCAGCCGTCCCGACGTAGTGAAGGAGATTCACTCGAAGTACTTCAACGCCGGCGCCGATGTCGTCGAGACCAACACCTTCAGCTCGACGCGGATCGTGATGGCCGAGTACGACATGGCCGACCGCGTCCACGAGGTGAACCTGGCGGCGGCGAAGCTGGCGCGCGAAGTCGCGTCGGACTTCTCGTCGAACGGGCGCAAGCGATTCGTCGCCGGGTCGATGGGCCCTACGACGAAGCTGCCCTCGCTCGGCCACATCGGCTTCGATGACATGGCCGCCGCTTACACCGAGCAGGCTGTCGCGCTGATCGAAGGCGGCGTCGATGTGCTGCTGCTGGAAACCTGCCAGGACATCCTGCAAGCCAAGGCCGGGCTCGTCGGCATCTTCGATGCCCTCAAGAAGACGGGCAAGAACGTTCCCGTCCAGGTGCAGGTCACGCTGGAAGCCACCGGCCTGATGCTGCTGGGCACCGAGATCGGCGCGGCGCTCACCACGCTCGAGATGTTCGACGTCGCCGTCATCGGCATGAACTGCGCCACTGGCCCCAAGGAGATGAACGACGGCGTCCGCTATCTGGGCGCGAACTCGCCGCGGCCAGTCTCGGTGCTGCCGAACGCCGGCCTGCCGCAGAACGTCGGCGGACGCGCGGTGTATGCGCTGCAACCGCAGGAGCTCGCCGATTATCACAAGCAGTTCATCACCGAGTACGGAGTGCGCATCGTCGGCGGATGCTGCGGCACGACCTACGAGCACATCAAAGCCGTCGCGGAGACTTGCGCGAATCTCGAGCCGGCGCGCCGCGAGCTAAAGACCGTCGCCGCGGCGGCTAGCGCGTACTCCATGGTCCCGCTCGACCTCGACCCCAAGCCCCTCATCGTGGCCGAGGAGATGAACACCACCACCCGCGTCGAGCACTTCAAGAACATGGTGCGCGCGCAGGACTATGACGGCATCCTCACGCTCGCCAAGAAGCTGGTGAACGAGGGCTCGCACATGCTCGACCTGTGCTGCGCCATCGTGGGCGAGGACGAGAAAGGCTACATCTCGAACATCCTCGAAAAGATCGCCACACGCGTGCCCGCGCCCATCACGGTTGACTCCACCGAAGCCGACGTAATCGAGGAGGCGCTGAAGCGCATCCCCGGCAAGGCCATCATCAACTCCATCAACCTGGAGGACGGCGAAAAGCGAACGTCCAAAGTCCTGCCCATGGCCAAGCGCTACGGCGCGGCGGTCATCGCGCTCACCATCGACGAAGACGGCATGGCGCTGACCTGGCAGAAGAAGCTGGCCATCGCCAAGCGTATCTTCGACCTGGCAGTGAACAAGTACGGCATTCGCCCCTGCGACCTCATCTTCGACGCGCTCACGCTGCCGATTTCGACCGGCCAGGAGGACTACCGCACCGCCGGCATCGAGACGCTGAAGGCGGTGCGCGCCATTAAGCAGGAGCTGCCCGAGGTGAAGACCATCCTCGGCGTCTCGAACATTTCGTTCGGGCTGAACGTCTACTCGCGGCGCATCCTGAACAGCGTCTTCATGCACGAGGCGGTGGACCACGGTCTCGACATGGCCATCGTTAACTACAGCAAAATCTATCCGTTATACAAGATCCCTGAAGCGGAGGTTGATCTGGCGCGCAAGCTGATCTTCTACGACCAGGCGAACGGCGATCCGCTGCAGATTTACATGCAGCACTTCGCCGGCACCAAGGGCAAGCAGGAGACGACGACCGCGCACGTCGACACGCTCTCGGTCGAGGACAAGCTGAAGTGGGCGATCATCAACGGCGAAAAGTCCGTAGGCGACGGCGCGAACAGGAAATCGCTCGACGGATTGCTGGAAGAAGCGCTGGTGAATTATTCGCCGCTCGACCTCATCAACAACATCCTGCTCGACGGCATGAGGACCGTCGGCGACCTGTTCGGCGCGCGCAAGATGCAGTTGCCGTCGGTGCTCGACTCGGCCGGCGTGATGAAGGCCGCGGTCGCGTATCTCGAGCCGAAGATGGAGAAGATCGAGGGCTCGCAGAAAGGCACCATCGTCCTGGCGACGGTGAAGGGCGACGTTCACGACATCGGCAAGAACCTGGTGGACATCATCCTCAGCAACAACGGATACCGGGTGGTGAACCTCGGCATCAAGCAGCCGTCGGACGCGATCATCAAGGCCGCGCAGGAACAGAAGGCCGACGCCATCGGGCTGAGCGGGCTGCTGGTGAAGTCCACGCTGGAGATGAAGTACGTCGTCCAGGACCTGCACCACCAGAAGCTGGAGTTCCCGGTGATCTGCGGCGGCGCAGCGCTGACGCGTAAGTATGTCGAAGACGACCTGCGGCGCGAGTACAACGGCGGCGTGTTCTATGCCGACGATGCTTTCGCCGGGCTGCACCTGATGGAGGACCTCTCGTCGCCGAACGGCGAGCGGGAGAAGCGCATCGCTGAAGGTCGGGTGGTGAAGGAGTTTGCGCGTGCAGCGGTCGCGGGCGGCAATGGCGAAGTTGCGACCGCGCCGAGCATCGAGATTCCGCCGGCGGCGAACATCCCGCAGCCGCCGTTCTGGGGCGTGCGCGTGCTCAAGCCTGTGGACTTCGATCTGCGCCAAATCTTCCGCTACATCAACGAGACGGCGCTGTTCAAGAACCAGTGGCAGTTGAAGACGGCGTCGCAGGAAGACTACGCGCGGCTGGTTGAGACGAAGTACCGGCCGATCCTGCGCGATCTGGAGGAGGAAGTGATGGCGGCCGGGTGGTTTGAGCCGAAGGTGGTCTACGGCTACTTCGGCGCGCAGGGCGACGGCAACGACGTGATCATCTACAACGTGCCTGAGGGCTGGAACCTGGGCGACGCAATTCCCGCCGAGGCGCTGCGCTTCACCTTCCCGCGCCAGCGCGAAGGACGGCACCTGTGCATCTCTGACTTCTTCCTGTCGAAGGCGAGCGGGCGGATGGACCTGCTTGGCATGTCGTGCGTGACGATCGGCGACAGGGCGTCGCATGAGACACAGAAGCTTTTCGAGGGCGGCGAGTACACGAAGTATCTGTACCTGCACGGGCTGAGCGTGGAGACCGCCGAGGCGCTGGCCGAGCTTTCGCACAAGCGCATTCGCGAGGAACTCGGCATCGCGGGCGACGACTCGCAGCACGTCCGCGACCTGTTCCATCAGAAGTATCGCGGATCGCGCTATTCGTTCGGCTATCCCGCGTGCCCGAACCTGGAAGACCAGACGAAGCTGTTCGCGCTGCTGCATCCGGATGAGAACATCGGGGTGCATCTGACGACGGGATTCCTGCTGGAGCCCGAGCAGAGCACGTCGGCGATCATCGTGCACCATCCCAACGCGAAGTATTTCGTCGCGTGAGGCAGACGGGGTAGAGCTGGCCTTTAGGCCAGCGTCAAGGCCGGGCGCACGTCGTCCCCGAGGGACTCGGGTCACCAAACTACGCGCATCCCCCAGGACTCCGCTGCGCTGCGTCCTGGGCTGTCATGCACGCCCTCCGGGCTCCGGATTTTCAGTTAGGCCAGATTTCCTGCCTTGTCAAAAAAATGCTCGAGAAAACGGAACAACCGAATCGCCTGTAATCTGCCACGGTTATCAAATGACACGCATTCTCCTCTCCTGGAGCAGCGGCAAAGACAGCGCGTGGACGCTTCACGTCCTTCGACAACAGGCTGATCACGAAATCGTGGGATTGCTGACGACGCTGAACAGCGAGTTCGATCGTGTGGCGATGCACGGCACTCGGCGATCGGTGTTGGAGGCGCAGGCGAGCGCGGCCGGTTTGCCGTTGTGGGATGTTCCACTGCCGTGGCCCTGTTCGAACGAAGACTACGAGGCGCGCATGCGGGACGTGTGCAGCCGCGCAATCAACGAAAGGGTAGACGCCATCGCGTTCGGCGATCTATTTCTCGAAGACATCCGCGCCTACCGGGAGGCGCAACTGCGCGATACGGGGCTGCGACCGCTCTTTCCGCTGTGGCAGTTGCCGACGCCGGCGCTGGCGAGGGAAATGATTGCCGGCGGCCTGCGCGCGAAATTGACGTCCGTCGATACGCACCAATTGCCGGCCGATTTTGTGGGCAGAGATTTTGATGAGCAGCTCTTGTCCGACTTGCCAAGCAAAGTAGATCCGTGCGGCGAGCATGGCGAGTTTCATACCTGCGTCTATGCGGGGCCGATGTTCAACGCGTCAATTGCACTTGAGTCGGGCGAGATCGTGATACGCGACCAATTCGCGTACGCGGATTTTCTGACTGCGGCGGCGAGAGCCTAAGCCCTTCGGGCGCAAGTCCGCATCTAAGTTCTCGTGCCGCGGAGACCCTCATCACATTCGCCGAAAGTCAGCGATGGCGCGGTCGCGGCCGACGACCTCAAGCAGGAGTTTCCGCCCATCAAGCTGCCCATTCGTCCGCCGTATCCGCCGATGGAGGCGAAGTCGGTCGACGAAATTCCGCGCGGCGACAACTGGCAGTATGAGCCTAAGTGGGACGGATTTCGCTGCCTGGCATTTCGCAAGGGCGACGAGGTTATTCTGCAATCGAAGGCCGGGCAGCCGCTGGGACGATATTTCCCCGAGCTTGTCGCGGCGCTCACCAAACTCAAGCCGCCGCAATTCGTTCTCGACGGCGAGATCGTCATCCTGCACGACGGGCATCTGTCATTCGACGATCTGCTGCTGCGCATTCATCCGGCGGCAAGCCGCATCAGGAAGCTCTCGCAGGAAACACCCGCGACGTACCTGCTCTTCGACCTGCTGGTGGACGAAGACGGGCTGTCGCTGGTCAACAAGCCGCTGAGCGTGCGGCGCCCGCAACTGGAGCGGCTGGTGAAGGGCTTCGGCAACTCACGCCATAGGGGGCAGAGCGGGCACCCATCCGAGACTCTGGAGCAACAGTCGATTCGTCTCTCTCCGGCCACGCGCGACTACGCCACCGCGCAGCGCTGGATGTCGGAGTTGGCCGCCAGCGGCTTCGACGGCGTCGTCGCCAAACAAGTCGATTGTCATTATCTTTCCGGCGAACGCTCCGCCATGCGCAAGATCAAGCGCATCCGCACCGCCGATTGCGTAGTCGGCGGATTCCGCTACGCCAGCAAGGGTGGCGCAGTCGGTTCGCTGCTGCTCGGACTGTACGACGACAGTGGCCGGCTGAATCACGTAGGCTTCTCGTCCAGCTTCACCGCGCCCGAGCGCAAGAAACTCAAGGCAATCCTGAAACCGTACGTGGGTGGCTCAGGATTCACTGGCCACGCGCCCGGCGGTCCCAGCCGCTGGAGCACCGAACGCAGCGGCGAATGGGAGCGGCTGGAGCCGAAGCTGGTGTGCGAGGTGCGCTACGACCACTTCTCCGGAGGGCGCTTCCGCCATGGGACGAAGTTCCTGCGCTGGCGTCCCGACAAAGGCCCGCGAAGCTGCACCTACGGGCAGGTAACTTCCGCCTCGCGAAAAAATGGCCTGCGCGAACTGCTGGCGGCGTGACAGGGTAGCGGCCAGTGGTCAGTCGAAACCAGCGAACTTACTTCGAAAAACCTCGTAAGAAACTAGCCACTGACCACTGGCCACTGCTTCGGGCAGCTCACGATACCGTCCATCCCGCGGCAAACTTCTACTCGCGCATTGCATCCTATGCCTGTTGACAGCGATGGCCTTCTTACTCCGGGGCTGTTGAGCAGCACACATCGATGTTTGGAGGACTGATATGAAGAGTTTCTTGATCGGAATGGGGCTGGGTGTCGGCCTTGGACTTCTGTTCGCTCCCATGAGCGGCGAAGAGACCCGCAATAACCTGGCAGACCGTGCCAACGACCTGGCAAGCACGGCACGCGAGACCTACGAGCAGAATCGCGACCGGGTGCAGCGCGGCGTGGAAAGCATTCGGAACACCGCCGAACGCGCCATGGGACAGGTGCGTCACACCGCCAGCGACGTCGCTTCCAAGGCTGGCGACACCACTTCAGGCAGCAATTACAAATCGCCCAGCAGCCAGGCTGTTTAATTTCCTCTCTCGCAATGGACTGCTCGCTTTGGCGGACGGGACGGTTGCCCTGTCCGCCTTTTTTTCGGTCGTGCGATAGGACCTCCGGCGCACTACACTATTGCCAGCATGGAAACTCTCTACTACTCGCGAATGTCATCGCCAGCAGGACCTCTGCTGATCGGTATGTCGGATTCAGCACTGGTGATTCTGGAGTTCGATCGCGGTCTGCCGCAGTCGATTGCCGGCCAGCCGGTCGAATTGCAGAAATCCGAAGATCGCACCGCGAGAGTTCGGCAGCAACTCGAAGAATACTTCGCGGGAACGCGGCACAGCTTCGATCTGGAGCTTGATCTCCGCGGGACTGATTTTCGCAAACGCTGCTGGCAGGAACTGCTTCGCATCCCCTATGGCGAAACGCGCTCATACGCCGACATCGCGCGCGCGGTCGACAATCCAAACGGCTTTCGCGCGGTCGGGCAGGCGAATCATTACAATCCGATCGCCATCATCGTACCCTGCCATCGCGTGCTGGCGTCAGACCGGAAGCTGGGCGGTTACGGCGGCGGGCTCAACGTGAAGGCGTTGTTGCTGAAGCTGGAGGGTGCGAGTTTTCAGGAGTCGCAACCCTAAACCGTCGCGTGACGGCTCGTACCTAACGCCTCCAGCACATCGACCGCACAGGAGTAGCGCCCGAAGGGCGCGCTGATCTGTGCACCCTGAACGATGTGCTTCACCGCCGCCAGCATGTCGCGCGCAATCGCCACGCCCTCGGCGCGCGCTGCATCAGCGGTCGTCGCCTTCGCCATGCGCGCGAAAATCTCGTCGGGGATTGACACGCGCAGCTCGTTCTTCATGAACTCCGCATTGCGCGTGGAGGTGAGCGGCCAGATACCGGCGACCACCGGCACGTGGCAGTGCTCGATGCGGCGCATGAACTGTTCCAGCAGCCGCACATCAAAGACTGGCTGCGTCACGGCCAGTTCTGCGCCCGCTTCCACTTTGTATTCGAAACGGCGAATCTCTTCGTCGATGTTGGGGCTGCCGGGGTTGGCGCCCACCGCAATCACGAAGGCAGTCGAGTTCCCCGTGGGATTGCCGCCGATATCGAGCCCGCGATTCAGATTTCGCACGATGTTGACGAGGCCGATCGAATCGACATCGAAGACCGCCGTCGCGTCGGGATAGTCGCCCATCTTCGGCGGATCGCCGGTAATGCAGATGAGGTTGCGAATGCCGACAGCGCTTGCGCCCAGCAGGTCCGACTGAATGCCCAGCACGTTGCGGTCGCGGCAGGTGTAATGCAGGATCGGCTCGATGCCGACCTCCTGCTTCACCAGCAGGCAAAGCGCCTGGTTGCTCAAGCGGGCCGAGGCGCGCGGGCTGTCGGGAATGTTGACCGCGTCGACGCCAACCGACTTCAGGAACTTGGCGCCTTCCAACTCGCGCTTGGCGTCGATGCCGCGTGGCGGAACGATCTCGACCATGGTCACGAACTCGCCAGCGGCGACCTTGCGGCCCAGGTTCGAGCGCTCGGCCAGCGGCGGTGGTTCGACCGGCTTGGCTTCAGCCGCCTTCGTGACCTTGTAGGACGACGCGCGCGCCGCGCCCACCTTCAAGAAAAGCTTCATGGTGTGGATGTGCTCCGGCGTAGTGCCGCAGCAACCACCGATGAGCCGCACGCCCGCGTTGACGAAGGGCTCCATGTAGTTCGCCATGTATTCCGGCGAGCAGAGATAGATATTGCGGCCCTCGACCGAGCGCGGAATGCCGGCGTTGGGTTGCGCCGCAAGCGGCTTGGTCGTCACGGCGTGCACGCGTTCCAGCGCATCCAGCATCGCCACCGGCCCGACGCTACAGTTGCAGCCGACTACCTCCGCGCCCCACGCCTCCAGTTGCGGCCCATAGTGTTCCGGGCTGGAGCCGTCAAGACAGTTGCCGTCCTCGTCGATGGTGACCTGCGCAACAACTGGAAGCTGCGGGTTGACATCGCGCGCGGCGAGGATTGCCTGATGCAGTTCCTCCAGGTAGCCGAAGGTCTCGAGGATCAGCAGGTCGACGCCCTCTTCGTTCAGCGCCGCAATCTGCTGGCGAAAGGCATCGCGGGCCTCGTCGAGCGAAATCTTGCCCAGTGGCTCGATGCGCACGCCCAACGGGCCGACCGCCCCGGCGACAAACGCCTCGTGATTCTTGGCCGCCTCGCGCGCGAGCCGGGCACCGGAGCGGTTGATGTCCACCAGCCGATCGACACAACCGTGTTTCGACAGGCGAAACGAATTGGCGCCGAAGGTGTTTGTTTCAATGACCTCGGCGCCGGCCTTCAGGTAATCCTGATGAATACCGCGGATGAGGTCGGCGGCTGAAAGATTCAGCTCGTCGTAGCAGCGGTTGATGAAAATGCCTTTGGCATACAGCAGGGTACCCATGGCGCCGTCGCAGAGTACAGCGCCCTTCTGTAGCCGGGAGAGAAATCCAGTTGACATGGTGTTCTCAGGAACGTGCCCGCAAAAAGGTTGTTGGAACTTTATCGTAAATCGCGGGAAAGCGCCATTGGCGCGCCCGCGGCAGCACATAGCAGCGCGCGGGAGCGGAGCTTGCGCTCTGCTATAATTCAGCGAATTACAGCATCTCATGTTCAATCATAGTTCCTCCTCCGGCGCCCGCGGATTGCAGCGCCTCGCGCTTGTTCCGGCATTCGCAATGCTTCTGTTGATCGCGGGGTGCGGCGGCAATGGCACTAGCAGCACTCCCACCAGCATGCTGAAGCACCGCGCCTTCGTCAGCAACACCTATTCCGGGAACCTGCAAATCGTCGACACTCAAAACGACACCACGGCTTACACACAGCAGACGGTCAACTCCGCCGGGCAAGTGGTTCCCGGCGTGCCCGTGACCGTGGCGGTATCGACAACCGTAAGCCTCGAGGTGGAGAGTCCCAACAACACGCTTACCGCGGTCTTGGATCCCAGCACGAATGCCATGTTCTTTGTGACCAACTCCACGGAGATGGTGGCGGGAGATATTGCGCTGACCAGCGCGGCGAGCACCGCAATATTCTCTCCCGACAGCACGCTGATGTACGCCGTCGAGCCGAACCTGCCAGTAAGCGGATCGCGCGCCGGCGGAGTTGAGGTCCTGACGCTTTCCACTACTTCCATCAGTGCCACTTACCATGTGCCCTCAGCGCGCTACGTCGCGATCAGTCCCAGCGGCCAGTACCTGCTGGTCTTCGCCGGTAACTCCGATTCGGTTTTCCTGGTCGACACCACGGCAACCACGCCCATGGCAGTTGAGATTCCAGGGTTTGCGCGGCCCATTAACGCCTTCTTCAGCAGCGACAGCAACACGGCCTACGTACTCAACTGCGGGCCAGAATGCGGCTCCAGCGGCGCGGCGTCGGTGTCGCAGCTCAATATTCCGATGATGATGATCACGGCCACGGTGCCGGTGGGCGGCGCCAGCGTGGGCTTGCTGAACGGCAGCACGCTGTATGTGGCCGGCAGTCCGGTACCGCCCGGCATCACGTCGACCTACGACGCAGTGAATGTCAGCAATATGACGCGGCTCACCGCGAACTCCGTGGCCATAGGAGACGGCTTCCACACGACCATGGCGCTGGCGCCCAACAACCAGCTCTACATTGGGGCGATCACGTGCAGCAATACGGTCACCGGCTGCTTGTCGGTGGTTGACGTCGCCAGCAACACCGCCGCGCCTCCGCTGCCGCCGCGCGGGGCCATCACTTCTCTGCTGTCGGTCGCGAACCGCAACGTCATGTACACCGTCGAAGGTGGCTATATGCGCATCTACGACACCAACACCAACACCCCACAAGGAACGCAGATCATCTTCAGCGGCGCGCTGTATTCTATCGTCCAGGTCGATCCGGACTAGTCGGCTTACCGCGGCTCCAACCGCAGGTGATGCTCAGCCGCCTGCCGCACAGCCGTCTCCGAAAATGGCAACGGGAAGCTCAGCCCGCGGTAGTAGGCGTCCCACTGATCATTGAAGTGCGGGTCGAAGATATCGCCCGATTGTCCATTGACGATGTCCAGCGTACTGGCATCCAAGTCGGAGAAATCGACGGTGAGCCGCTCTGACGGGCCGAGGGGCGGCGCCTCCTGCTGCACCGTCTGATCGTCGCCCGCGATAGGCACGCTACCGGGGCCGGCCGCCCGCTTGAGCACGGGAAAGTGGCTCCAGAAGGGATGCTTGATGTCCAGCCGCTGCACGCGTCCCCACCTCCACGACGACAGCACATGGGCCGCACTCGCATCGGACAAGGCGGATTCGACCGCGGCGGTCAGCAGTTCGTCATAGTTGGCATAGGCCTGCGGCAGCCAGCGCGGCGGCTGGTGCGCCAGCACATTCTCCAGCCACACCGGGGCCATGAACCAGCGGTACTCGCGCCAGTCGTCGCCCAGCTTCGCTTGCAGCAGCATCCGTTGCAGGCTGTGGCGCGAGGCAAAGGCAATGGTCGCGGCAATCGAGTCGGTGCTCATCGTACCGTCCCAGTTGCGCATCAGATCAGCGGCGGCTTTCGCACGTGCGGACGCCTTCGGTATATGGTCGATGGCGTAGACGAAGCGCTCGGCGCAGAAGCGGTCAAGGGCTGAAGTCACGTCGGTCTGAATCGTCAGCATGTCCGCCGGCGCGAATTTCTTCGGTGCGCTCAGTAGCCTGTAGATGCGCTGCGTGCGATACGGCGGCATCCACTCGATGCTCAATTCGTAGGGATAATTGTCCGGCGTCGCCCGTCCGTTTGCGGTGGCGATGATGCCCGACGGTGGATCGTAGACACTGGGCAGCTTGTCGAACGACACGTAACCGGTCCACTCGTGCGAGTCATCGTCGCCGGGTTCCGGAACATCGCCGTCGCCACTGGCGCGAATCGGGATCAAGCCAGTCGCCTGGTATCCGATGTGGCCGTCGACATCCGCATAGACAACGTTCTGCCCCGGCGCGCCGAACTGCGAGAACGCCGCCTCGAACTCCTGCCAGTTGTGCGCCGAATCCACCGCGAAGAACGACATGCGCCAAGCCTGCGGATCGTAGACGGTCCACTTGAGCGCGAGCTTGCGCTGCTCGCCCGGAATGAGGTCGGTAATGATCGGCCCGTGGCGCGTGGTGATTACGTCGAGTGTGATCTCCGGCTTGCCCTTGACGCGAATGATCTCCTTGCGATGCTCCGGCTGCTGCCAACCTCGCGGCGTAAGGTACTCGCCCTTGTCGTTGAACCTCTCGACGTATAGGTCCTCGACATTCGGGCCGAGATTGGTGAAGCCCCAGGCGATGCGGCGATTGTGGCCGACGATAACGTAGGGCATGCCCGGCAGCGTGACGCCGGCAACATCGAAGTCGCCCGCGGTGAGGTGCGCCTCGTACCACACGTTGGGAATGGCGAGGTCGAGGTGCATATCGTTCGACAACAGCGGCTTGCCGGAAGCGGTGTGCGCGCCGGAGATGACCCAGTTGTTGGAGCCGGGACGAAGTGGCCGGTCAACAGCAGACGGGCCCGTGATGAGTTGCGTAACCAATCGCCCTTCTTTGCCTGCGCGACGGTCGCCCGCGCTTTGATCAGTCTCATCTTGAGCGGAGCGCCTGCATGTTTTTTCCGCCCCGCTGCTTTTGGCGGGGCGGGCGGGCGCGTAGTCGAAGGACCTGGTTTCCGAACTTGATGGAAGGCGCGCGGCGGACAGCAGGTCCCTCGACTCCGGCGCACAAAATACGCGCGCCTCCGCTCGGGAAGACACTCTGGATTTTGCAACTGCGTCACTGCCGATTCGCGGCCGCGCGCGGGCGCCGCTCTGCTCTTCATCTTTCTCCGGCGTCTCTCCGGGGACCTCCTGTTCGATGGAGTTGCTCTCCGCACCGGGTGGATGATCGCGCCACGACGTGTTTACGAACAAGTCCGCGGTCAACTCCGGCCCGAGCTTCGCCAGGATCTTTTCCTTGCCCAGCTTGCTCTTGTACAGCCCGTGATTCAGGAACTCGGTCATGGAGAGGCCAACCAGGACTGAGTCCTCCGTCGTCCACGCGTGCGGGAAATATTGCAGGAAGCGGAACTCCAGCGGCAGCGTCTTCTGGTGCTGCACGATGTAAGCGTTGACGCCCGCGGCATAGGCTTCAAACTGCGCGCGCTGCTGCGGGTCCAAAACGGCTGCACTGCGCTGCGCCACCTGCCACAATCCCAGGATGCGCTGCTCGCGGTCGTACTTGACGTATTCTGGTCCGAGAATCATGGCCAGATCGCCGGAGGCGAAGCGCCGCATCATGTCCATCTGCCAGAGGCGGTCCTGCGCCGTGACGTAGCCCTGCGCGAAGAAGAGGTCGTTCAGGTTCGCGGCGGAGATGTTAGGCACGCCGAGTTTGTCGTAGCTGACGATCACCGGAGCGGTGAGCCCCGCAAGGCGCACCCTGCCGTCGCGCACCGGCAGGCTCACGCGTACCGCGCGATAGAACCAGTAGTCGAATGCGAGGAAGATGGCCAGCAGCAAGATCAGGACGACGACAACCGAACGAAAGATAATTCTGGATTTTCGCGGGCGAACAGCGGGCGCGGTGACAGGCATGGGAAAACCCGATTATAGAGCCTCGGCGCGAAAGACAAATCAACCACAGAGACACAGACGCACAGAGTTCAAGGCAGAGAAAAAATCAGGTCAGGGAAGGTCAGAAGAACCAAGCCAGGACACCAGAAAAATTCTCTGTGTCTCTGTGTGGTTGATTCGCTCTTAAACCAGCTTCCGCAGCTCGCGCCGCAGGATTTTGCCGGACGCTGTGCGCGGCAGCGCCTGCACGAAGTGGATTTCGCGCGGCGTTTTGTAATTCGTCAGCCGCTCCGAGACGAATGCCTGCAGCTTCCCAACCGTCTGCTGGTTCGGCAGCTCCGTGTCGGCCAGGACCACGAAAGCGCAAGGAATCTCCTCGCCCTCTCCGTCCGTGCGCGACACCACACCGCAATCGCGCACCGCCGGGCACTCCAGCAGCACGCTCTCCACTTCAGCGGGCGCGATAGAAAATCCCTTGTACTTGATCATCTCCTTGCGCCGGTCGACGATGTAGTACAAACCGTCGGCATCCTGCCGAACGACATCGCCGCTCCAGTACCAGCCGTCGCGCAGCACGGCCGCCGTTGCGCCGGGCGACTTCCAGTAGCCCAGCATGAACTGCGGCCCGCGCATCACCAGCTCACCGATCTCGCCCGGAGCCACGTCTTTCTCATTGGCATCGACGACGCGACACTCGGTCAGCGCTACCGGGGCTCCCACCGATTCGGGCCGGTAGAGCTCATCGGTCAAAAAGCCGATGTGCGTTACCGGCGAAGCCTCCGTCATGCCGTAGCCCTGGCGTATGCGCACCCCGGTGCATGCGGTGAAACGGCGCGCAAGATCGGGCGCCAGGGGCGCGGCTCCCGACTTCACCCAGCGTAGCCGATGCTCACGCGGGAACTTGCTTTGCTCGGCCGCCTGACAATAAGCCAGCAACGTGGGCGGCACGCATAGCGCGATGGTCGCACCCTCATGCGCAATGAGTTCGAGCGAGCGCTCGCAGTCGAAGCGCGGCATCAGCAGCAGCGTGCAGCCGGTCATCAGCGTGAGGTTCAGCCCGATGGTCAGCCCGTAGATGTGATAGAGGGGCAGAAAGCAGAGGAACACGTCGTTTTCGCTAATGGCGCCGTACTCGCCGGGCGTGAGCGTCTGGTAGACGTTGGCGACCAGGTTGTAGTGCGACAGCATCACGCCCTTGGGAAGGCCGGTGGTGCCGCTGGAGAAGGGCAGCGTTGCCAGCGTGGAACGCGAATCGTTTTCCGGATCGGGCAGGGGCGCGGTCGAAGGCGGGCTGAGCAGTGTTTCGAATGCGATTGAGCCGCTCGGGCCGGGCGTTCGCGTCGTAAACACGTGGCGCAGCGTCGGCAGGCCGCTCAGGTCGATCCCCGCGAGCAGCGCGCCATCGCTGATCAACGCGGCCGCTTCCGAGTTTCCCACCTGGTGGTGCACCTCGCGTTCGCGGTAGGTCGGATTCATCGTCGTCGGCACGGCGCCGACCAGCGTCGCCGCGTGAAACGAGACCGCATATTCCCACGAATTCGGCAGGAAGATACCGACGCGCTCGCCGGGACGAATGCCCGCCGCAACCAGCGAGCGGGCGGCGCGCTCCACCATCTCGCCATACTCGGCGTAGGTGATGCGGCGTGCGGGCACGCAGGAGGAGTCGACGATCGCGGTCTTCTCCGCGTGGCGGCGGCACGAATCGAGCACCGCCTGGTGCACGAACTTGCCTTCGGGATCGGCGAAGAGCCGCGTGCGCAAGGTGTCCGCTTTGCCTTCCATAACGGTAGCGCAGAAGTGTATCAGGTCGAATCCGCCGAAGTGGTATCTTTACCCGGATGCGGGGCCTGCACGACAAATGCGTGCTCATCACCGGCGGCGCCAGCGGCATCGGCGCGGCCACCGCAGCGCGCTTCCTGGAGGAAGGCTCGCGCGTCGTAGTCGTCGATCGCGACAAGCAAGGCTGCAAGCGCATTCAGCGGGAGCTGCCTGCACTCACCGCCGCCTTCCATGGCGACGTGAGCGATGCCCGGCAGGTGCAGCACGTCTTCGGCAATGCGATAGTGGCCATGGGCGGCCTCGACGTCGTCATCAACAACGCCGGCATCAGCATTCGCCACAAGTTCCTCGAAATCGCACCCGAAGAATGGGACCGAGTGCTGGCCGTGAACCTCAACGGGGTTTTCTACGTTGCACAAACGACCGCCAAATACATGATGCAGCACGACGGCGGCGTCATCCTGAACATGGGATCGACGAACGGCATCGTCGGACATCCCTACTACGCCGATTACAACGCCAGCAAGGCCGGCGTGATCGAGTTGACGCGCTCGATGGCGCTGGAGCTGGCGCCCAAAGTGCGCGTGAACGCCATCGCTCCCGGTTATGTGCTGACGCCCATGCAGCGCGCCGAATATTCGGAAGCCATGCTGGAAGCGGTGAATCAGAAGATACCGCTCGGGCGCCACGCCACGCCGGAGGAGATTGCCGGGCTGTTCGCGTTCCTGGCCTCCGACGACGCGGCGTACCTCACGGGACAGGTTTATGTGATCGACGGCGGCGAGACGGCAGGCGGCCTGGCCAGCAGGTGAGGCAGTTTCGAGTTTCAAAGTTGCACCGCCTGACAGCAACACCACGTAACTTCCCTTAATTCGTCCCACAGACAAGTGCCGTCGGCCCGCGCGGTCCTACAGGCAAGTAGCTGCCTTTTTCTGAAGCGAGAGATAAAGCCTGCACATCTTCGATGGCTAAGGAGAAAAATCTATGAGGATAGCAGTTACAACTCCAACCGGCCACATCGGCAGCAAACTCGCCAACATACTTCTTGACCGCAAGGCCGATGTCACTCTGATAGCCCGACATCCGGAGAACGTGAAAAATCTAGCCAGCCGCGGTGCAAAGGTCATCGCTGGTGAGCACAGCGATCCCGCGATCGTTGAGCAGGCGGTGCGTGGCGCCGACACGCTGTTCTGGCTGACGCCTGCGGAGATGACCTCGCACGATCCGTTGGGCACGGCCCGCCGCATGGCCGAGGCCGGAGCCAGCGTTATCCGTGAGCATCCAGACCTGCATGTGGTCCAGCTTTCGAGTGCAGGAGCATTCCTGCCTAGTGGCACGGGGCCGATCGTTGGACACTACGAGACGGAAGAGAAGTTCCGCGCTGCAGGGAAAAACATCGTGTCGCTCCGCCCAAACGAGTTCATGGAGAACGTGTTTTTCTCGCTGCCGACGATCATCGGACAAGGCAGCATCTACACCTCGGTCCTGGGGTCGGTGAAGGCGCCGTTCATTGCCACGCAGGACATCGCCGAGATTGCAGCTGAGTTTCTGCTCAAGCCGATCGACGGCCATCACGTGATCGATATCGTGGGCCCGCAGGAGATTTCGTTCGACGAGTGGGCCCGCATCGCCGGACAGGCTATCGGAAAACAGGTCCGCGTGGTCACCGTCCCGGGCGACAAATTGAAGGCGGCAATGACCCAGAGTGGGATGTCGCCGGAAATGGCAGCACTGCTGGTGGAAATGGAGGAGGCATACCCCAAAATACAAGGCCAATTCAAAGGCGAACAAAAACGCACCGGCAAAGTTACGTTCTCACAATTTGCCCGGGAGGTGTTCGTGCCGGCATACAAGAAAGCCGTGCAAGCCGCGGCGTAGTCAGTCCACAGTTCCCACACATCGGAGTCTTCCGATGTGTGGGACTGGCGAGTAGTTTGATAACTGAACACTGCACTTGCTAATTCCGCCACCTGTGGGATAGGAAGGCAAAATACGCACTGAAGCAGCCACTTCTTCTAACGTGTCCTTCGGATTAAGCCCAAACTATTACAATGACACTGAAACCGCCATTGGGGGCCCGAACCTGCCTGTCCGCAACTCGAAACTCGAAACTCGAAACTTGAAACTCCTTCTGCTGTGGCTCGCGCTGGTCGCCAGCTCCTGGGCCCAGTCCACGCGCACCTGGGAACAAACCAAATACGACGACTTCGAAAAGGGCACGGCGCATGGCATCGCGATATCGAGCGACGGCGAGCTGACTCTGGCGCCCGCCTTCACCGCACTCTACACTTCGCCTTCGACCTATCTGTGGGACATCGCCTCCGACGCCCAGGGCAACGTTTATGCGGCCGCAGGCTCTCCCGCGCGCGTCTACAAGCTGACGCCGGACGGCAAGGCGCGCATCATCTTCGCGCCCCAGGAGCTGCAAGTACAGGCGCTGGTGGTGGACAGCTCGGGCTCAATCTTCGCGGCAACGTCGCCCGACGGCAAGGTCTACAAGCTGGTGCACGGAGGACCGGCACCGGGCAAAACGCCGGAGGGCTCGCACACCACCGCAGAAGTTGCCGCCGCCCAGGAAGGCGCCAAGCCCAGCGAGAAACCGCGGCCGTCGGTCGAGGTCGATCCCAGCTACACCGCCAGCGTCTTCTTCGACCCCAAGACCAAATACATCTGGGCGCTGGCACTCGATGCGCAAGGGCAGCTCTACATCGGGACTGGCGATCGCGGGGAGATTTTTCGCGTCGATCGCAATGGGAAGGGCGGCTTGTTCTTCAAGAGCGATGAAGCGCAAATCCGCGCCTTGGCCTTTGATAATTCGGGCAGTCTCATCGCGGGCACCGATGGCAGCGGGCTCATTTATCGCATCAAGCCTGGCGGCGAGGGCTTCGTTCTGTATAGCGCGCCCAAGAAAGAGATCACGACGCTGGCTGTCGATCGCCAGGGCAACATCTACGCGGCAGGAGTAGGCGAAAAGCGCGGCACGGCGGTGCCGGCGGGCTCCCCTGCCGGCAGCATCGGGGTCATCGTGATGGCTCCGGCTTTGGGGCAGCAGACCGCTCCCCCCGTCGGGCCTCCTCCAGCACCAGCGCCTCCTGGCGCTGCGCCCGGCGTCGCGAACCTGGGCGGTGCGGAGGTCTATCGCCTTTCGCCCGACGGTTCGCCGAAGACCATCTGGGGCTCGCGCGAGGATCTGGTATATGCGCTCGCCTTCGATCGCGACGGACAGCTGATGGCCGGCACCGGCAATCGCGGGAGGATTTACGCCATCGCCGAACATCGCTATGTCGATCTTGCCCAAGCAAGTGCTAGCCAGGTGACGGCGTTCGCCCACGACGCGAACGGCGGCCTCTACGCCGCGACCAGCAATCTTGGCAAGGTTTTTCTGCTGGGCGCGAAGCCCGCCGCCGAAGGAACCTACGAGAGCGACGTCTTCGATGCCAAGAATTTTTCGCGCTGGGGCCGGGCCGAAGTGCGGTCCCAAGGCGACTTGCAGCTTTTCGCCCGCAGCGGCAACGTCGATAATCCTGATCGCAACTGGAGCGCCTGGCAGCAGGTCGACCTCAAGAACGACTCACCCATCCCTTCGCCGTCCGCTCGCTTCCTCCAGTGGAAGGCCGTGCTGCGACCCGGCAAAGCCGAGCCGGTCCTCGATAGCGTGAGCGTCAACTACCTGCCCAAAAACGTCGCGCCGGAGGTGCAGAACGTCACGGTGATCGTCGGCGCGCGCGTTCCCTCGAGCGTGCATACCGAGCCCGAACCCCCAGGCTCGAACTATGAGCCGCCCATCCCGACGGTGAAGGATCGGGGCTCGATTGCGGTGAAGTGGAAGGCGCATGACGACAACGGTGATGATCTTGTCTACAGCATTTACTATCGCGGCGACGGCGAGGCGCGCTGGAAGTTGCTGCGCAACGAGATCGACGAGCGTTACACCAACTTCAATGCCGACCTCTTCCCCGATGGCGGCTACCAGATTCGCGTGATCGCTTCCGATTCGCCCTCGCGTTCCGCCGCAGACGCGCTGACTGGGGATGCCACCAGTCCGCGCTTTGAGGTGGACAACACCCCGCCGCGAATTGAAGCGTTGACAGCGAAGCGGGCAGGAGCCAAGATTCGCGTTACTTTTCGCGCTGTCGACAGCTTCTCGCCCATCAGCCGGGCCGAGTACTCGATCGACGCCGGCGACTGGCAGGTGGTCGATCCCGTGGACCAGATCTCCGACTCGAAGACCGAGAGCTACGATTTCCAGGTGGACCTGCCGCCTGCCGGCGCCGATGCAAACACCAAGGGCGACGCTTCGCCCGATGTCGAAGAACACACCATCGTCGTCCGTGCCTATGACCGCTTCGATAACATGGGCAGTGGCAAGGCCGTGATGACAGTAGAGCATGTTCACGTGGTTACGCCCTGACGCGATGCAATTCGAACTCTTCGTAGCGGCGCGGTATTTGCGGGCCAAGCGCCGGCAAGCGGTCATCGGCATCATTACCGTGATCTCCATCATCGGAGTCGCGGCGGGCGTCGCGTCGCTTATCATCGCGTTGGCCATTAACAACGGCTTTCGCCAGGACCTGCAAGACCGGCTGCTCGGCTCGACCTCGCACATCAACCTGCTGCGCGTACATAGCGACGGTATTCGCGATTGGCAGGCGCTGCTGGCACGGCTGGAAAAGCAGCCGCATGTTGTCGCCGGAGCGCCCGCGATTTATGAGCAGGTGCTGATCTCGCGCGGAGCGCGCGCGCAAGGCGGCATTCTGAAGGGCATCATTCCGGAAGACGAGAGCAAGGTCAGCACGATTCTGGAAAGCGTGAGGCAAGGCTCGGCATCCGCGCTGGACGAGCCGACGCGGGCGGGACCAGATGCTTCGGACGAGCTTCCGCCAATCATCCTTGGCAAGGACATGGCCGACGAACTGGGCGCGAACGTCGGCTCGGTGGTGACCATCACTAGCCCGCAAGGCGAACTGACGCCCTTCGGCGTCGTTCCCAAATACAAGCGGTTCAAAGTCGCCGGTATCTTCGCGTCCGGCTTCTTTGACTACGACAACTCGTGGGCGTTCATCCGCCTTGCCGATGCGCAGCGGCTGTTCGACCTCAGCGACGTGGTCTCGGTACTGGAGTTCAAGGTCGATGACATCTACAAGGCACGCGAGATCGGCGAGAAGCTTGAAGCCGCGGCCGGCAAGGGTTTCATGTCGACCGACTGGATGGACCAGAACCACGCGCTCTTTCATGCGCTGCGCCTGGAGCGCATGGTCACGTTCATTACCATCGGGCTGATCGTGTTTGTGGCTGCGCTGAACATTCTCATCTCGCTCATCATGATGGTGATGGAGAAGACGCGCGATATCGCCGTGCTGGTCTCGATGGGGGCCAAGCGGCGGCAGGTGCGGCGGATCTTCATGTTCCAGGGCATCCTGATCGGCGTGATCGGAACGGTGCTGGGGCTGATTGCGGGCTTCGCGCTCTCTTGGGCGGGCGGACATTATCACCTCGTCTCGCTATCGGCCGAGGTTTACTCCATCGACTACGTTCCATTCGCGCCGCGAGTGATGGACGGCATGCTTGTGGCGCTGGTGGCCATCGGAGTGTCGTTTGTGGCGACCCTGTATCCGTCCTGGTCGGCGGCCAGCGTGCTGCCCGCCGAAGCACTGCGGTACGAGTAGCCAATGAAAATCGAAGCCATCACGCTGCGCGAAATAAAAATGCCACTCGTGCATTTCTTCGAGACGAGCTTCGGACGCACCTACACCCGGCGCATCCTGCTCGTCACCTTGCACTGCGATGGCGTGGAAGGCTGGGGCGAGTGTGTGGCCGGCGAAGGCCCATACTACAGCGGGGAGTATATCGACGACGCGCGGGACGTCATTGTGCGGCATCTCGCGCCCATGCTGCTGGGCAAGTCGGTGGCTTCGGGACGCGAGGTACCCGCGCTGCTGGCGCGAGTGCGCGGACATCGCATGGCGAAGGCGGCGCTGGAGAACGCGGCCTGGGATGCGGAGGCGCAGGAAAAAGCCGTGCCTCTCTGGCAACTACTCGGCGGCGCCCATCGCGAGATTGCCTGCGGCGTAAGCATCGGCATTCAGGATTCGCATGAGCAACTGCTAGAAAAGATCGAGACGGAACTAGCGGCTGGCTACCAGCGCATCAAAGTGAAGGTAAAGCCTGGCTGGGACTTGGAAGTGCTCGAGAAAATCCGCGCGCGTTGGCCCGGCATTCTGCTGAGCTGCGACGCCAACTCCGCCTACACACTCGCCGATACCGATCACCTCCGGGGATTCGATGGCTTCAGGCTGCTGATGATCGAGCAACCGCTATGGAGCGACGACTTCTACTTCCACGCGTGCTTGCAGAAGCAGATCCAGACGCCAGTGTGCCTGGACGAATCCATTCACAGCGCGCGCGATGCTGAAGCCGCGCTTGAGCTGGGCGCGTGCCGGATCATCAACATCAAGGTTGGACGGGTGGGGGGCTTCTCGGAGGCCATCGCGGTACACGATGTGGCGCAACGCCTCGGCATCCCGGTGTGGTGCGGAGGCATGCTGGAGGCCGGCATCGGTCGCTCCCATAATGTGGCACTCTCGACCTTGTCCAATTTCACGCTGCCGGGAGATGTATCGGCGTCGAAGCGCTATTGGAAAGAAGACATCATCGAGCCGGAAGTGGAAGTGTCCCCCAGCGGCACAATCGCGGTCGGGGATTTGCCGGGACGGGGACATGAAGTTCGCAAGGAACTCATTGAGCAACTAACTGTGCATGGGGAAACTGTGCGTTTACCAGGCTAGTCAGGGCGCAGGCGCAGCGAAAACCTTTTCGATCATGGTAGGTGTGAGTAAGTCCTTCAGCGAGTCCGTGCCGAACTTTGGCTTCAAGTCATAGATCAAGAACTCGCGCCAGCGGAACGGTTGAAGCTGGTAGATGTAGACGTAATCGTCATCGTCCCACTGGCCGCTGTCTTCCGCCTCGTACCTGTCAAGAAAGCCTTCTGTCTCAAAGCTGATGTGAGCGGCAAACGATCCAGTATCGTCGTTCAGGTGGACCTCTGCGATGTCACTCGCGAAATTCTGCGGATCGCACGCCCAGTTCCTCATGCGGCACCGTTGGTCGTCGACAATCTTAGCCAGGCGCGCGCTAAACGCATCGCGCAAAGGATCGCCAGGCTGAGGATAGAGTTGCTTCGATTCCCTGGTGAGGGAATCGTATAGCCACAGTGTCTCCGCGTGCACGTCCGCAAAGTGAATCATGTTCTTCGTGTACAGAATGGCACCTGACTTGAACCACCCAAGCGGCCCTCCTGCGAGCGCGTCTACAACATTCAAGTCATCATCCAGGATCAAAAGGCATCCCGCTGAAGGCGTCCAATGTAATTGAAGGTAGTAGCCATGCGCGGTGCGATTGATTTCAAGTACGGACCCAACACTCCAATCCTTCAGCTTGCTAGCCTGCAAAACCTCCGAGGAGTCGATTGCAACGTGGCTCCAGTCTCCGCCTGCCTTGCTGTAACGCGTGACAAACAGTGGCGGCCGTAAGATCTGCGTCTGCGGGTCGGCAAGGTAGTAGCCGATAACGAACTCGCGCGTGTCGTCCAGTACCGCATAACTGGTGACAAGGGCCTGCAAGTGTGGGATTGAAGCCGGCGGTATGGGAACGGCAGCTCGCTGCAATAGTTGACCGAGAGTCGAATATTGCTGCGATAGTACCGGGCTGGCGCACGCACAAACAACGATGTACAGCAAGTAAACGCGCCTGAGCACAGCCGCCTCCGGCGGAACTCTATCACGGTTCCGAGACCAACTGTAAGCGAACCGGAGCAATGATCCCGGCGCGATGGCTGGATTTCAGCCTACTTGTGGTTTTGCTGGGTGTTCTGCGCTTCGCTCACGCCGCCGCGGCCGTCTTCCGCCATCACGTCGGCGTTGTGCAGCAGTCCCAACGCCTGGGCGGTAGTGAGATTGGAAGGCACGGGGCGGAAGTCGGTCATGGTCTCCGTCGACCAAATGGTCAGCGACTTCACCAGCAGGATCTTGCCGTAGAAGTGCAGTGTCTCTTCCACTTCCTCCCAATGTCCATCGCCCACGTCGCGCTGCGCGATGCGGAACTTGCCGCCTTTGTAAAGCTTGCCCAAAATGCCCCAGCCGAAATCGACGTCCCTGAACAGCGTGCCATCGATCAAGGCGATGCGCTTGGCGCCAGCGTCAATGATCATGTCGCCTTCCATCCCTTGATAGACGGCGGTCTCGTGATTGGGAGGACTGAAGTTTGGATTCGGCTTGAACTTCAAGTGCACCAGTTCCTCGCCCCTGGGCCCGCGGTCGGTTCCGTTGTAGGTGTAGAGGAACGCATCGGGCAGGCTGGTCAACATCAGCTCGGAGCGCTTGTCGTCGGCCTTGTTGGCCTCACGCCGCTTGCGCCGCGCTTCGGGATCGTTGGCGTACTTTTGTAACTTGTCGTCGTCCTTCTTGCGTTCGTCGGCGTTCAACGGGCGTCCGTTGATCAGGAGCGTGCTGCTCAGGCCCCCTTGCGGCGTGCGCACGATCTCCTTGGCGATGGAGTGGTCCTTCCACTGAGTGTTGTCTCTGAACATGTAGTACTGCTGCACATCGGTGGCCCTGATCTCGTTCTTAGCTGCCTCGCGGACCAGTTGGGTGGCGTCAGTCGGCGCCTTCTGCTGGGCGAGCGCGGGCAAGGCGGCCCAGATCAGCAGCATCAGCACCGCCGGGGCGCTCTGTAAGACAGCTTTCCTGTAAACGTCCACGGAACCCTCTATGAGAGTACCTAGTCTACAAGTTAGACGGGCGAATCGAGAACTCCGTTGCTTTTTGGAAGGTCAGCAAGTGCTAAGTGCCGGAAGGAAAGCTATCGCGCGGGCTTCAACTTCACGATGAGTGTCGATCCGGCAGAAAACAGTCCCATTAGTTTTTGCCGGCGCCTGCGAACAAATCCGCTGTTCCCCTGGTTTCGGTTCTGCCCGCTGCGCGCGGCACTCCGCCGGATCGACCTGCATTCCGAAGAGCAAACGAATGTCCAAATGCCGTGTCGGGGGTGATGGTCCGGAGCACCAGGGCCATTCGCGACGGAATTCGGCCCTGACGCAACCCAATCGGCAATCGCGATCGCCCGGCCCTTTTCCACAAGATGGTATTGCCGTTCCATCTCTGGGCAGCCGAATTCCCGCCGCAGGCCTCTTGCCATGACCGTCACGCGGCCTAACCCAGACTTCGTGCAATGATGAAGAATGCGCCGCGAGCTCATTGCCGAGTTGCTGGACGACGACATCGGCACGCCTAACGAGATCGCTGCCAGCATTGACGACCTGCGGGCCATCAACTCGCGTTTCGGGGGCACAGGCACGACCGTGTCGATGCTGCGACGCGTGGCCGCAGAGTGCGGCTGCCGCAAGCTTACGATGCTCGACGTTGCCGCCGGCGGCGGAGACGTGGCGGCGGCAGCGCGAAACATCATGGCCTCTGGCGGCATCGAACTCGCGCCGACTCTGCTCGACCGCATGGCATCGCACCTGGCCGGCAGCTCTGCTCCGGCGGTTTGCGGCGATGCGTTGCGCCTGCCTTTCGCCGACGGCGCCTTTGACGTGGTGAGCTGCTCACTGTTCGCGCATCACCTTAGCCCGGACGAATTGCGGCAATTCGTCTCCGAAGGTCTGCGAGTTTGCCGGCGCGGCGTGCTGATCAACGATCTGATTCGCAGCCGCCTGCATCTATGGCTGGTATACGCAGGGCGGCCATCGTTCCGCAGCCGCTTGACTCGGCATGATGCACCCGCGTCGGTGCGCAACGCGTATACCGTGCGCGAGATGCGACGGCTGTTGCGGGACCTGCCGGCAGAACGCGTGGAGATCTCCCGGCATTTCCTTTTCCGGATGGCAGTCCTGGTGTGGAAGCGCCGTTAGCGGAGCGGCGGGATACTGGACGCCATGCTGGGCCGCCTACCGCACTGTGGGGCAGGTTCTCTCGCGGCCCGGGCAAGGCATACAATGTGGCGTGTCTGTCGTTCGCCGCGCCCCGTCTCACATCCATTTGCGGCGATGGCTGCGGCGCCTCCGCCGTGACGTAAGGAGCTGTCATGCGAAAGCTAGGAATCGCGGTTGCCGTCATCGTTATCCTCGTCGTGATCGTCATCCTCGTGCTCCCGCACATCATCGATGTCAACCAGTATCGCGGCCAAATCCAGTCGGAGCTTCAGCAGCGGCTGAATCGCCCCGTGCAACTGGGCGAGCTGTCGCTGGGCGTCTTCCCAGTGCGCATCGAGGCCAACAACGTCGTCATCGGCGAGGACCCGAGCTTCCACAGCAACACTCCGTTCGCTCAGGTCGAGGAGCTGGATGTCAGCGTGAAGCTGATTCCGTTGTTGAGTAAGAACGTCGAGATTGAAAGCCTGAACTTGAAGCGGCCGAAGATCGAACTGATTCACAACACGCAGGGCGTATGGAATTTCTCCACCATCGCAGCGGCGCCGGCGAATGGCACGCCGCCCGTCCAGCAACCGGCCCAGCCGGCGAAGCCAGCGCAGGCTTCCAGTTCTGGTGCCCCGCAGATTTCGCTCGGCGAACTGAAGATCACCGACGGCCAGATCGCGGTGACGGATTACCAAAAGCGCCAGCCCCGTTCGGTCTACGACCACATCGATGTCACGCTGAAGAACTTCGCGCCCGGCGAGCCCTTCTCGATTGAGCTGGCGGCGCATCTTCCCGGGAGCGGCTCGCAAAAAATCAGCCTTACCGGCGATGGCGGCCCCATCAATAACGCCGACGTCACGGCCACGCCGTTCAAAGGCACAGTGAAGCTGGACCAGGTTTCACTGGCGGGGGTGCAGAAGTTCCTCAACTCCAGTTCGCTGGAAGGAACGGACGCGACCGTCACCGGCACCGTCGATCTGAACAGCTCCAAGAGCGTGATGGCGGCGAACGGCTCGCTGAAGCTGACTGACGTGGTTGTGCATGGCTCGAAGGTCGGCTATCCCATCACCACCGATTTCAACGCCGACGACAACCTGGCCGGCAACGTCCTCGACGTGAAGAAGTTCGACGCGAAGGTCGGCTCGACCTCGCTGGCGGCACAGATGAAGATGACGCAGGCGGGCACGCCGTCGCCGAACGTCGACGCGACGGTGCACTGCGATAACGCGAAAGTCAACGAACTGCTCAGCATCGCCCAGGTGTTCGGTGTGGGCGCCGTCGCCGGCATGACCGGCAGCGGCAACATCACGCTGAACGTTCACGCCGTCGGGCCGGTGAATAACCAGGGCGCGATGCAGATGAGCGGCTCGGGCGCGCTGCAGAATGTCGCCTTGCAGCCGGCGGGCTTCACCCAGCCGATGCACATTCGCACGGCCAACATCCAGTTTGCCCAGAACAGCATGAACCTGACCAACCTGACCGCATCGCTGGGCTCGAGCAACGCCAGCGGCAATGCCAGTGTGGCGAACTTCGCAGCGCCGCACATCACCTTTGCTCTCAACATCGACAAGGTGAATGTGACCGAACTGGAGAAGATTACCGGTGGCTCGTCGCAGCCGGCGACGAAGCGTGCCGGCGCGGACTGGAGTCTCATACCGTCGGCCGAGGCCGCGGCGGCGTCACAGCCGAGCATGATGGAAACCGCGACCGGCAATGGCACCCTCGCGGTGGGCACCATCACGTACGAGCAGACGGTGCTTACTAACGTGCGCTCGAATGTGGAGTTGAATCGCGGGGTAGTTCAACTCAATCCGCTTACATCGAAGATTTTCGGCGGACAGCAAAGCGGCAGCATCACCATTGACACGCGCCCCAACCCAATGACCTACCAGGCGAACATCAAGCTCGCCGGAGCGGATGCCAACGCCATGATGTCGTCGGTGTCGTCGGTGAAGAACACGGTGTATGGCACGCTGGGTGCGACCACCAACATCAGCTTCGCTACTCCGCCGTCCGGTGACGTAACGCCAACACTCAACGGCACCATGGCGATGAGCCTGGCCAACGGCAAGATCATGAAGCTGGATCTGCCCAGTGAACTTTCGAAGATCGGCAAGTTTGGCGGAGGTGCGGCGAAGGGCTACACGGCGATCTCGCAGATGACCGGCACCTTCAATGTGCATAATGGCGTGGCGCAGACCAACGACCTGAAAGCCGCGCTCGACATCGGCACCATGGCGGCGACGGGTACCATCAACCTCGTCAACCAGGGCCTCAACATGCACGTGACCGCGGTGCTGAACAAAAGCTTCAGCCAGTCGGTGGGTGGTACCGGCGTCGGCGGCTATATGAATACGGCCCTCGGAAACAAGAACGGCGAACTGGTTATCCCGGTGCTGATCACCGGTAGCATGGACCATCCTCTAGTTGCGCCCGACGTGGAGCAGATTGCGAAGATGAAGATGAACAACCTGCTGCCGACGGCTGGCGGCTTGCTGAGCGGCAAAGGCGGAGGAGTAGGCGGGCTGGTGGGCGGACTGCTCGGCGGCGGGAACCAGTCGCAACAGCAGGGCAAGTCGCAGCAGCAGCAGAACAACAATCCTCTGGGTGGAGTGCTCGGAGGGATCCTCGGCGGCGGGAAAAAGCATTAGGACTACGCTTTGACCCGCTAATCAGCGATACTGGATTCAGAGCTTAAGTAAATGACCCGGTCTAGCGGCCGGGTCTTCTGTTTTTCGCATGCGACGGGGGAAATCAGCACTCGGCAATCCACCGAGGCGGCTTTCCTGGCGCTTTGGCCGATTGCCAAAATCTGTTCCACCGTTTGACTGAATCCCCTGTCTATCCGTAACGTCTACTTTCGAGATGTCTTCCTGCTCTGGAGGCACGATGAAGCGTTGGTGTACCACCCTGGCCGTCCTGGTTATGTGGGCGGTTGCTATACCCGTGCTCTCGCAAGGTCCTCAGACGGCGGCGCCGGGTCAGACATCGCAGACGCCGAACGCCGCCCCCACGCAGTCGCCGATCGGCACGATTAATCTGGCTGAATACGAGAAGCATGTCTCGGTGAAGACGCTGCCCAACGGCCTGACGGTCGTGTTGTGGCGGCGGCCCGAGGCGCCGGTGTTCTCGTTCTTCACCATGGTAGACGCCGGCTCGGCGCAGGACCCGCTGCACGAAACCGGCTTGGCGCACATGATGGAGCACATGGCCTTCAAGGGCACGCCCGACATCGGTACGACCGACTACGCCGCCGAGAAGGTCGCGCTGGAGAAGGTCGAGCAGGCGTATGCCGCCTACGAGAGCGAGCGCGTCCGGTCGATGCACGAGGTTCCAGGGGAATCTAATGCCGCTGCCGATCAGCAGAAGCTGAAAGAACTTCAGCAGGCGTGGCTGGATGCGAGGAAGACTGCCGACAAATACGTCATCAAGAACCAGTTCGGAAAAGTGGTCGAAGAGCACGGCGGCACGGGCATGAATGCCTTCACGGACTATGACGAAACGGCCTACATGTATTCCATGCCATCGAACCAGATCGAGCTGTGGGCGGCGCTGGAGTCGGACCGCATGACGCATCCGGTGATGCGCGAGTTCTACAAGGAGCGCGACGTGGTGATGGAGGAGCGGCGCCTGCGCACCGACAGCAGCCCCACGGGCCGCCTGCTGGAGCAGTTCCTGGGCACGTCCTTCATGGCGAACCCATATCACCGGCCCACGATCGGCTACCGCTCCGATCTGGAGACTTTTTCCGCGACCGATGCGGACGAGTTCTTCCATCGCTACTACGTCCCCAGCAACATGGTCATCGGGCTGGTGGGCGACCTGAATCCTGAGCAGGTCTTTCCTGTCGTCGAGCGCTACTTCGGACAGATACCATCTCGGCCGAAACCGCTTGAGGTAACGACGACCGAGCCGGCGCAGAACTCGGTGCGCGAGGTGACGATGCCCGACCCCTCGCAGCCCTTCTACCTTGAGGGCTATCATCGGCCAAGTTATCGTGCGCCGGATGACGTGGTGTACGACGCCATCTCCGACATTTTGTCGAACGGGCGCACCTCGCGGCTGTATCGCTCGCTGGTGCGCGACAAGCAGATTGCAGCGATCGCCGCCGGCATCAGCAGCTATCCCGGCAGCAAGTACTCGCACATCTTCACGTTTTACGCGGTGCCGACGCCGGGGCATACCAATGCCGAGTTGCAGAAAGCATTCAGCGAAGAGATCCAGAAGTTGAAGACGAAGGACGTCACCGACGAGGAGCTGCGCATGTTCAAGACGCGCACCGAGGCCGATCTGATTCGCGGGCTGGCCAGCAACGAGGGCCTGGCCGAGCAGCTGGCGATTTACCAGACGCGCTATGGCGACTGGCGGGAGCTGTTCCGCTATCTGGATCGGGTGGACAAGGTTACCAAGGCGGACATCCGCCGCGTGGCTAACCAGGTGTTTCAGGACACCAACCGCACGGTGGGCGTGATTGAGACGAAGATGCCATCGGGCGCGCAGACCGGGCCGGGCAAAGGAGGCGCGCAATGAGCGCGAGCATCGAACGGGAGCGCCTTCAGGCGCGCCAGGGGTGGAAGGGCACGGCTTCAGCAGTGACGCACGCTTACATCGAGAGATTGGGCTTTAGCCCATGCGCCCCGTGCCTAAAGGCAGAGTTGTTATCGCGCTTGATCGCGGGGCTGAAGCCCGGCGCTTCTACCCTGCTGGCATGCTGCCTGATACTGCTCACACCTCTCGCCCCGGCGCAGCAGCCCCTGCCCTGGAACAAAGTGCAGGCACCCCCGCTGCCTGCGTTCACGCCGCAACAGCCGACGCGCATTCAGCTTGCGAACGGCATGGTCATCTTCCTCCAGCCTGATCACGAGCTGCCTCTCATCACTGCGGTAGCGCGCATCCGCGGTGGCAGCATCAGCGAGGCGGCGACTAAAGTCGGGCTTGTCGATCTCTACGGCGAAGTTTGGCGTACCGGCGGCACCAAGACCGAAACCGGCGACCAGATGGACGACTTTCTGGAAGTCCGCGCCGCCAAGATCGAGGCCGACAATCAATCGGACTCCACCAGCATCTCGCTGAACTGCCTGAAGGGCGATTTCGACGCTGTCTTCGATTTGTACCTTGACCTGCTGCACGACCCGGAATTCCGCGAGGACAAGCTGGCGCTGGCCAAGCAGCAGATGTACACCGCCATCGCACGCCGCAATGACGACGTCGAGTCGATCGTGCATCGAGTGGCGCTGATCCTCGGCTACGGCAAGGACAATCCCTACGCGCGCGTGCCCGAGTACGCAACCGTCGCAGCGGTCACGCGCCAGGACCTGCTGGACTGGCACCGGCAGTACGTTTATCCCAACAACATCATCTTCGGCATCACCGGCGACTTCGATCCCCACGCGATGGAAGCCAGGCTACGCCAGGCCTTCGAATCGTGGCAGAAAGGGCCTGTGGCACAAATGCCGGAGATCAGGTTTACCGAGCCCAAGCCCGGCTACTACCTGGTGAACAAAACCGACGTGAATCAGACGACCATCAGCATGCTCGACCTCGGCATCGAGCGCTCGAATCCCGACTACTACGCGGTCACGGTGATGAACCAGATCTTCGGCGGCGGCTTCTCCTCGCGGCTGTTCAACAATCTGCGCACCGCGCGCGCGCTGGCGTATGCCGTAGGGGGCGGCGTGGGCTATGGCTGGAACCATGCGGGTCTCACCGATTTTGTGATGCAGACCAAGAGCAGCACCACGGTGGAAGGAATCACAGGGATTTACGGCCAGATCGATGATCTTTTTAGAGACCCGCCCACGGCAGAGGAGCTAAAGCGCGCCAAGGACGACATCCTGAACTCGTTCATCTTCCAGTTCGACACGCCGGAGAAGGTGCTGCGCGAGAAGATGGCGTATGAGTTTTATCACTATCCGCTGGATTTTCTGGAGCGCTATCGCACGCAAGTGGAGAAGGTCACGGCGGATGACGTCGAGCAGGTCGCGCGCAAGTACATCCACAAGGACAAGCTGGCGGTGCTGGTGGTGGGCAACGCGGCAGACTTCGACAAGCCGCTCAGCACGCTCGGCCCGGTGACGGATGTGGACATCGCGATTCCCCCGCCACCGGCAAGCCTGATGCAGGAACAAGGGGCGCCCTAGGCGTCAATACTTCGGCACTTTGGGATCGACGCGGTCGGCCCAGGCGTTGATGCCGCCCACCAGGTTGTGCACGTTGGTGAAGCCCTGCTGCTTGAGGAAGTCGACGGCTTTCGCGCTGCGTCCGCCCATCTTGCAGTGGACGACGATCTCGCGCGAGGCGTCGAGTTCGCCGACGCGCTGGGGCAGCTCTTTCAGCGGGATGAGATGTCCGCCGAGGTTGCAGATCTGGTATTCGTGCGGGTCGCGGACGTCGAGCACGAACAGGTCGTCGCCGCGATCGAGGCGCTCTTTCAGTTCTTCCGGAGTCATGTCGCCGAGTTTACCAGTTGCCGGCTGCTCCGCTCCACGGATGCCGCAGAACTGCTCGTAGTCGATCAGCTTCGTAATTGTGCGGTGCTGCCCGCAGGCCGGGCAGTCGGGATTCTTGCGCAGCTTGAGTTCGCGGAACCGCATGGCCAGCGCGTCCACCAGCAGCAGGCGGCCAATTAGCGGCTCGCCCGAGCCGAGGATGAGTTTGATGGCCTCGGTCGCCTGAATCACCCCCACCAGTCCGGGTAGAATTCCCAGCACACCGCCTTCGGCGCATGACGGCACCAGGCCCGGCGGCGGCGGCTCGGGATACAGGCAGCGATAGCACGGGCCTTGTTCGGTTGCGAAGACGCTGGCCTGGCCCTCGAAGCGAAAAATCGAGCCGTAGACGTTGGGCTTGCCGGTGAGCACGCAGGCGTCGTTGACGAGATAGCGCGTGGCGAAGTTGTCGGTGCCGTCGACGACAAGGTCGAAGTCGCGGAAGATGTCGAGCGCGTTGTCGCTGGTGAGGCGCGTCTCAAACTTGCGGACATCGATATTGGGATTGATTCCGGCGATGGTCTCGGCGGCAGAGTCCAGCTTCTTGCGGCCGACATCGGCGGTGGAGTGGATGATCTGGCGCTGAAGGTTGCTGAAGTCGACGACATCGAAGTCGACGATGCCGAGAGTACCCACTCCGGCTGCGGCGAGATACAACGCCAGCGGCGAGCCCAATCCGCCTGCGCCGACGCACAGCACGCGCGCCTGCTTCAGCTTGAGCTGTCCCTCCATGCCGACCTCGGGCATGATGAGGTGGCGCGAGTAGCGCAGAATTTCGTCATTGGTTAGCGTGGCTGGCCGTTCGGCAATGCTCGCCATGGAGTCACCCTCTGCCGCCGGCGATGGACGGCACAATGCTGAGCGTGTCGCTCTCGGCCACGGGCGTCTGCTCGTGCTGGAGATAGCGCACGTCGTCCTCGTTCAGGTAGAGGTTGACGAAGGCGCGCAGCTTGCCCTGATCGTTGTACAGGTGCTTGCGGAGATCGGGATGCGAGCTGAGCAGGGCCTGGACAGCCTCACCAACGGTCGAGCCGGGCACCTCGACGGCCGACTGGCCGGCAGCGAAGGGACGCAGTGGAGTGGGAATCAGAATTTTCATCGGGCTCCTAAAGATGCGGCGCCTTGATGTCGGGATTCAGCCCCGGCTCGTGAAAAAAGGCGTGTCGTCGTCCCTAAAAGGGACTCGGTTCCTTTACTACCGCAACCCAGGACTCCGCTGCGCTACGTCCTGGCTATCATGTCCGCCGCGCCTGCGGCGCTCTGATTTTCCGGCAACCGCACCTGACTCATTTCGCTTTGTCTCTGGCCTCTGTGTCTCTGTGGTTACTACCGCTTCCTCAGGACGACGCGAGCCGGTCATCGAGCCGGCGCCGAGTTCGGCTGGACATCCCCGCGAAACGCGTTAAGATATTGTAACTGTTGTCTGGTTGTGAGTTGCGTAGGTAGTAACGCCATCCTGCCGTAACCTCCACCGCATCAACGTTCTTAGCCGTAGGAGTCCCATGTCCTCTCTGCTGCCCATGAAAGAGAGCTCGCGCGAAGTGGTCGTGGAGGTCACGCGCGCATTGCAGCCGTACTTTCCGGAGATCACTGCCAAGTGGCGGCAGCGGATGTTTGGCGAATTCGACTTTGACGGCCGTGCCATGGCCGCGCTGGAGCGCCTCACCATCGGCACGGGGTTTTCGATCTTTTCGCAGACCGACTTCGCCACCTTCTACGACAACCTGCAGCACTTCGGCGATCGCCTGGCCAAGCTGAAGGTCAGCGCACGCGCCGTAGCGCGTTCGCTGCAAATTTATCAGGAGCTCATTGACCCCTGCCTGGAGAAAATCTTTCCGCCGGGTCGCCTCGCCGAGGTAATGGCGGCGATGGAGACACTGTCGTGGGCAAGCTATGTCGCGGTGTCAACGGCGTACTCCGACGCGCAGAAGCAAGAGGCGGAGACGCTGCTGTCCGTGATGGACGCGGAGTTGTCCGCGGGCAATCTGGACGCGCTGCTGGGGCGGGTGCTGGGGATCGCCTTGCATACGTTTGGCGCGAATCTGGGGCTAATTCTGCTGCGCGATGCGGAGCAGCAAGTGTTGCGCGCGCAGGCGCAGGCTGGCTTCAGCGAAGAACTGGACGACAGCAGTTCGGCCGCGCTGGCGGAGGGCATTGCAGGATCGGTAGCTTCGGCCGGCGAAGCCGTCATCCTTCACGATTTGCGAAGCTATCGCGACAGCGTCGATCCCTTGCTGCGCGATAAAGCCGAAGCCCTGTGGGGCATTCCGCTCAAGTTGAACGACACGGTCACGGGCGTGCTGTTGCTCGGCTTCTCGCGGCCGCATGCCTGCCTGCCTACCGAGCAGGCGCTGTTACGCGCCATTGCCGATCGGTCGGCGATGGCGATCGATCGTGCGCGCATGACTGACGCACTGCGCGAGCGCGAAACCCGCATCGCCGAGCTCTCCGCACACCTGATGCATGCGCAGGAGGAGGAGCGCAAGCGCATCAGCCGCGAGCTGCACGACGAGACTGGGCAGGCGCTGATGGTGATCCGGCTGTACCTGGGGATGCTGGAGAGCAATGTCACCGCGCACAGCGCGCGCATGAAAATCCGCGAGACCCTGGAGGTGGTCGATCGCACCATTGAAGGTATTCGGCGGATCATCGGGAGGCTCTCGCCGCTGGTGCTGCAGGAGCTGGGGCTCATCGCGGCGGTGCGCAAGGAGGCCAAGGACCTGGCCAAGAGTGCGGGCGTAAAGGCGCGGGTAACGGTCTCGCCGGATTTTGGGCGTATGCCGACGCCGGTGGAAGCGGCGTTTTACCGCATCGTGCAGGAGGCGCTGCACAACGTCGCCAAACACGCGAGCGCCACCACCGTGAACATCGAGATGAGCCGGGAGAGCGGCTCGGTGCGCCTGCTGATCGAAGACGACGGTGTCGGAATCGCGCCGCAAAAACCGAATCCCGGCCGGCAGACGTTTGGAATGGCGGGGATGCGCGAGCGCATCGGCAATATCGGAGGAAAGATGAAGGTGACCTCGTCGCGGGGTAAGGGTACACGCATCGAAGTAATAGCGCCCGTTATGGCCAGCGGTGTGACCGCGGAGACAAGGGTGCTGGCTGGCGAGTCCGGCGCAGTGGCGCGGGGCGCCTGAAATTGTCGACGGCGACACATGCGCGTTGTTATGGGCGCACCAGGGAGGTCGCGGTCAGTATTGGCTAACCGCTAATTGCTAACTGCTAATTGCTTATATGCCGAAAATCAGATGCTTGTTGGTAGATGATCATACGTTGTTCCGGCAGGGGGTACGACGGCTGCTGGAGAGCGAGAGCGATTTCGAAGTGGTGGGCGAGTCGCCCGATGCAGGCGACGCGGTGGAGAAGGCGCGGGACTTGCGGCCTGATGTGGTGCTGATGGACATCGGCATGCCCGGCCTGTCGTCGTTTGAGGCCACGCGGCACATCAAGAAGAACCGCCCGGAGACCAAGGTCCTTTATCTGACAATGTATGAAGACGAGGACTATCTGTTGCAATGTCTCGAAGTGGGCGCCGCGGGATACGTTCTGAAGGACACACCTGCGCCGCAGCTGGTAAGCGCCGTTCGAGACGTCTATCGCGGCGGAAAGTATCTAAGCTCGCAGGTGCTGGGCAAGCTGGTGGAAGATTTTCGTGCGCGGGTGCGCGACACGCGCATGCAGCCACGCATGTCGACGCTGACGCCGCGCGAGCGTGAGATCTTGAAGCTGCTGGCGGAGGGAAATTCCGTCAAAGAAATTGCCGTGCTGCTCGGCCTGAGCGTCAAGACGGTCGAAGCGCACAAGTTCAACCTGATGCGCAAACTCGACATCCACAACAAAGCGCAACTGGTGACCTACGCGATCCAGAAGAAGATTATTAAGGTGCCGGTGAATCAGTAGCCAACCCGGTAGAGCGGGCCTTCAGGCCCGCGTTCCCGGTTTAGTTAGATCCCAGTCGGCTTCAGCCGACGACAGGCTTGTGCCGTCGGCTGAAGCCGACTCTTCTTTTTAGTACAGCCTAGACGCGGGCCTGAAGGCCCGCTCTACCTGCAGCTAGTTGCTAGTTGCCAGTCGCTCTCTCTACAATCACCCTTCTCATGCTGCGATTTTCCACGGCGGGCGAATCTCACGGCGAGGCTCTGGTGGCGCTGCTTTCGGGCCTGCCAGCGGGCGTCGCGGTCGATCTGGAGTTCGTCAACCGCGAGCTGTGGAGACGGCAGCAGGGCTACGGACGCGGTGGAAGGATGAAGATCGAGCGGGACGCGGCGCGCATCCTGAGCGGCGTGCGCCATGGCAAGACCATCGGCTCGCCGATTGCACTGCTGCTGGAAAATCGCGACTGGCAGAACTGGACGGAGGCGTTGCCGGTGGAGGAGGGCGATCCCGCAAAGCACAAGCGCGTGGCCTCTCCGCGTCCGGGGCACGCTGACCTGGCCGGCGCGGTGAAATACAACTTCCCTGAAGCCCGCTATGTGCTGGAGCGGGCATCGGCGCGCGAGTCCGCGGCAAGGGTTGCAGCGGGGGCGATTGCCAAGCTGCTACTCCGCGAGCTGGGGATCGAAGTTCTCAGTCACGTTATCGGCGTAGGCGGCGCGCGCCTGGACAAGCCAGTCACATGGGAAGCAATCGCGGGGCTCGTCTCGAAAGACGACGTGCTGCTCAACTGCATCGATCCCGAATCCGAGGCGCGCATGAAAGAACAGGTGGATGTGGCGTTGCGCACCGGCGACTCGGTGGGCGGAGTTTTCGAAGTCGTCGCGCACAACGTTCCTCCGGGGCTGGGCACCTATGCCAACTGGGACGAGCGTCTGGACGCACAGCTTGCGGCGGCAGTGATGTCGCTACAGGCGGTGAAGGCGGTCGAGATTGGCGATGCCGTCGAGGCGGCGGCTTCACTCGGCTCCGCGGTGCATGATGAAATAGGATACGAACAGGGCCGCGATGCGTTCACCGGGTTCACGCGGCGCTCGAACCATGCCGGCGGACTCGAGGGCGGCGTCTCGAACGGCGAAGACATTCGCGTGCGCGGCTACCTGAAACCGATTTCGACTTTGCGGCGTCCGCTGGCGTCGGTCGATTTCGCGACGCGGGAGCCGGTGAAGGCCGCGTATGAGCGCTCGGACGTGTGCGTGGTGCCGGCGGCGGGAGTTGCAGCGGAAGCGATGGTCGCGCTGACGCTGGCGCGCTGCGCGCTGGAGAAGTTTGGTGGCGACTCGCTGCTCGAGATGAAGCGGAATTTCGAAGGCTACTGCGAGCAGTTGCGTAATTTTTGAGCCGTTCGGAGTTGCTAGGACGAGCAGGTAGAGCGGCGCTTCAGCGCCGTGTCAAGGTGACCATGTTCCCTAAAGAGCCCGCGTCAGCGGGCGACACTCTGTCGTCGGCTGAAGCCGACTCGAAAGCGAAGAGCGGCTGGACGCGAGCCTAAAAGCTCGCTCTACCAATCTACAAAACCATAATGATCTATCCCATCGTGAAATTCGGCGACCCGGTGTTGGAGAAGCCGGCCGCCACCATCACCGAATTCAATGACGAGCTGCGCAAGTTAGCCGAGGACATGTTCGAGAGCATGTACGCCGCGCACGGCGTCGGCCTGGCCGCACCGCAGATCGGCATTGCCAAGCGAATCGCGGTCATCGATGTCACCTTCAAAGAAGATCCCGGTGCGAAGATCGTGCTGGTGAATCCCGAGATCGTGCATACGGAAGGCAAGCAGACGTCGAACGAGGGCTGCCTGAGCCTACCGGAATTTCGCGAGAACGTCAGCCGTCCGATGAAGGTGACGGCGCGGGCGCAGGACCTGGACGGCAAGACCATCGAGGTCGCCGGCGAGGAACTGCTGGCGCGCGCGCTGCTACACGAGACCGATCACCTTAATGGCAAGCTCTTCATCAGCCACATCAGCGCGCTCAAGCGCGACCTGATCAAGCGCAAGATCCGCAAACTGATAAAGCAGGGCGAGTGGAAATGATTAAACACAGAGACACAGAGACACAGAGGAATACCTTGCCCAAGAAGACCTCTTCACGCGGTTCTCCGGCGCTTCTCCTTGGACAATCTTGCCCGTGCTTCGTCTTTCTTTTCGAAACCTCTGTGTCTCTGTGTCTCTGTGGTTAATTCCCATGCTTGATCTTGTTTTCTGCGGCACGCCTGCTTTCGCCGTTCCGACGCTCGAAAAGCTGGTCGCTGCCGGCTTCCGGGTGAAGCTGGTGGTCACGCAACCCGACCGGCCCAGCGGACGCGGCATGGAGCTGGCGTCGTCGCCGGTGAAACGCAGTGCGCTAGCGCTCGACCTGCCGGTCATTCAGCCGGACAAGATCAAGAACAACGAAGAGTTTCGTGAGCAACTGCTGTCGCTTGCGCCGCAGGCGATCATCGTGGTCGGCTATGGGCGCATCATTCCGCAGTGGATGATCGACCTGCCGCCACTGGGCAACATCAACCTGCACGCTTCCCTGCTGCCGAAATATCGCGGCGCCGCGCCCATCCAGTGGGCCATCGCGATGGGCGAGACCATTACCGGCGTAACCACCATGCGCATTAATGCCGGGCTGGACACGGGCGACATCTTGATGCAGGCCGGAGAGCGCATTGCGCCCGAGGATACCGCGGTGACGCTCGCGCCGCGACTAGCGCAGTCTGGCGCCGAGCTGATGATCGCAACCCTCGCGGGGTTGCAGAGCGGCAGCGTCGCTGCCACTCCACAAGACGACGCTAAGGCAACGCTCGCACCCATCCTGAAGCGGGAAGATGGGCTGATCGATTTTTCGCGCACTGCGACGGACGCGTGGAACCGCCTGCGCGGGTTTCAACCGTGGCCGGGGGCGTTCGCGAAGTTCCGCGGCAAGACGCTGCACATTCAAGCGGCAAAACCCACGCCAGAAAATGAGGCAATCGCACCGGCACACTTTGCGGCCAAGAACGAGCGCTTGCTGCTGGGCTTCGCACATGGTACTGCGCTGGAGGTGATGGAGCTGCAACCCGAAGGCAAGAAGCGGATGAGCGCCCGGGACTTCGTAAATGGCTATCGCCCTCGCGGTGACGAGACGCTGGGTCGGTAGTCAGTTGTCATACTCCGGGGATCGCGAAAGCGGCCAAGTGTCTGCAATCGACGCGGATGCATCTTACCAACTCGCTCTCCGGCATGCTCAAGAGACGGTTACATTGCCGACGCATCCGCAGCCGGCGCGCAGAGCTGCGACCCCAATCTACGTCCAACATCTAATGTGGTAGCCTCTACTGGGGTAACTGTGTCTCGCTGACGACCCGACGCGTGTGAGCGTTTAAGCGAGCGGTCCAAGGACAAACATTGTTTAACAAAGTTGTTGCCGCAGTTTTCGGCACCAGTAACGAACGCGAGATCAAGCGCATTCTGCCGCTCGTCGACCAGATCAACTCGCTCGAGCCGGCGATGAAGCAGCTCTCCGACGAGCAGCTCCGTGCCAAAACGGACGAATTCCGCCAGCGCATTCGCGAGCGCCTCGATCCCATCGAGGACGTCGACGAAAAAGACCAGGCGTTGAAGGAAATCCTCGAGGAGCTTCTGCCCGAGGCGTTCGCTGTCGTGCGCGAGGGCGGCTGGCGTGTGCTGAACATGCGGCACTTCGACGTGCAGCTTATTGGCGGCTCTGTGCTGCACCAGGGCAAGATCGCCGAGATGAAAACCGGCGAAGGTAAGACGCTGGTGGCCACCCTGCCGGTGTACCTGAACGCGCTCTCCGGGCGCGGCGTTCATGTGGTCACCGTGAACGACTACCTGGCCAAGCGCGACTCGGAGTGGATGGGCAAGCTCTACACCTTCCTCGGCCTGAGCGTCGGCGTTATTGTGCACGATCTTGATGACGTGCAACGGCGCGAGGCCTACGCCTCCGACGTAACCTACGGCACCAACAATGAGTTCGGCTTCGACTACCTGCGCGACAACATGAAGTTCGACTTGAAGGATTGCGTGCAGCGCGGTCATAACTTTGCCATTGTCGACGAAGTCGACTCCATCCTCATCGATGAGGCCCGCACGCCGCTTATCATCAGCGGCCAGAGCGAGGAGTCCACCGACAAGTACTACAAGGTAAACCGCATCATCCCGCAGCTCGAGATGGGCGAGGAAATCGAGCGCGGGCTGGGCGAGGACAAAATTCTCACCGGCGATTACGTCATCGACGAGAAACACCGCACCATCACGGTCACCGATCCCGGCTGGGAGAAGGTCGAGAAGTTGCTGGGCATCGGCAACATCGCCGATCCGGAGAACTGGGACCTGAAACACCACGTCGAAACCGCCATCAAGGCGCACGCGCTATATCGCCGCGACGTCGAGTACGTGGTAAAGGACGGCGAGGTCATCATCGTCGACGAGTTCACCGGCCGCCTGATGCCGGGCCGCCGCTGGTCTGACGGATTGCACCAGTCGGTGGAGGCCAAAGAGAACGTCAAGATCGAGCGCGAAAACCAGACGCTGGCGACGGTCACCTTCCAGAACTACTTCCGCATGTACAAGAAGCTGGCCGGCATGACCGGCACGGCGGAAACCGAAGCCACCGAGTTCTACAAGATTTACAAGCTGGAAGTGGTCGTCATCCCGACCAACAAGCCGCTGCTGCGCAAGGAAAATCCCGACGTTGTCTATCGCACCGAGAAGGAAAAGTTCTTCGCGTCGGCCGACGAGATCCACAAGATTGCTGAGACTGGGCAGCCGGTGCTGGTGGGCACCACCTCGGTTGAGAAGTCGGAGCGGCTCTCCGACCTACTGAAGAAGAAGGGCATCAAGCACGTCGTCCTCAATGCCAAGTATCACGAGAAGGAAGCCGAGATCGTCGCGCAGGCGGGGCGCAAGGGCGCGCTCACGATTGCGACCAACATGGCCGGCCGCGGCACCGACATTCTGCTCGGCGGCAATCCCGAGTTTATGGCCAAGCAGGAGATGCTGAAGAAAGGCATCGCGCAGGCGCTCAAGCCGGTTGCGGGTGAGGTGTCGGTGAAGCCCGACGATCCCACAGTCTCTTACTTTTATTACGGGGGCGTCGAGTACAAAGTCGATACCGCGAAGTGGAACGAGACCTATCAGAAGTATAAAGAGGCGACAGACGAGGAGCACGATGAGGTCATCAACCTCGGCGGGCTATTCATCTTCGGCACCGAACGCCACGAGGCCCGCCGCATTGACAATCAGCTACGCGGGCGCGCCGGCCGCCAGGGCGACCCCGGGGCATCGCGCTTCTATCTGTCCCTGGAAGACGACCTGATGCGCATCTTTGCCAAGGAATGGGTCTCGAACCTGCTTCAGCGCCTGGGCATGGAAGAAGGCGTGCCCATCGAGTCCAAGATGATCACGCGGCGAATTGAGGCAGCGCAGAAAGCCGTCGAAGGCCAGAACTTCGAAGCCCGCAAACACCTCCTCGAATATGACGATGTGATGAACAAGCAGCGCCAGGCGGTGTACGGACTGCGCCGGCAGCTGCTGGAAGGGCTCGATCAGAAGGAACTCATCCTTGAAGATTACGTTCGCGACATTCTCGGCGAACTGCTCGATAAGTACGCCGCGAAGGAAACGCGTCCGGAGGATTGGGATGTGGTCGGCCTGAAGAACCAAATCTTCACCCGCTTCGGCGTCGATATTACCGCCGAGGGCATCGACCCGGAGAAGCTGAACCGGCAAGAGCTGGGTGACACGATCTTCGACAAACTGAAAGAGCGCTACGAAGCGAAAGAGCACCTCATCGGCCCCGACGCGATGCGCCATCACGAGCGCATCATCATGCTCAGCGTGCTGGACCAGCAATGGAAGGACCACCTGCTCTCGATGGACCATCTGCGCGAAGGCATCGGGCTGCGCGGATACGGGCAGCACGATCCGCTGGTGGAGTACAAGCGCGAGTCGTTCGACATGTTCGAAGCCATGATGGAGCGCTTCGAGGAAGAGACCGTCCGCTATCTGTACCTGATGCAGGTGATCGAAGCGCCGCAGCGCCGGGAGCCGCAACCTGCGCCCGCGGACGCGGAACTCAGCGGGAACGGCGATTATGGGCGCCGCGGCCGCGCCGCCACTTCGATGGACGATATGGAAGAGGCCTTCCAGAGGCGCAAGCGCCGCGAGCTGGAGCAGGCGCGCATGGCCGGCGCCGGCGAGATGGGAACTGTCCAGCAGGTCGTGCGCGGCGACAAGGTCGGCCGCAACGATCCCTGCCCCTGCGGCAGCGGCAAGAAATACAAAAAGTGCTGCGGAGCGTAAGAGAGTCGTTGTTCGTGGGCTACTGAAACTTCCCGCTGCTACTGAAACTTGAACATCGCCACCAGCAGGAAGATCGCTTCGGCGGCGGCCAGGCCAATCCAAATTTTGCGGCGGAAGGACGTGAGTCCGATATCGCGCGCCAGTTGCATGCGCGCAGCGTACAGCGCTGGGTTAGCAGGAGGAGCTTCGCGGACCGGTGCGGCAGCCGCTGAAGGCATGTCGAGCGTGCCCGGTTTGGCGTCGGGCGCATCGGCGTGAAAGATCTTCGGGCCTGTGATCAGGTCGGACCAATCGAGAATCTGAAGCGTGGATTCGGCTCCGAATCCCGGCACCGGTTGCGAGGTGAGGTCCAGCGGTGCAGCCTTCTCGGGTGCCAGGCGATCGCGCAGGTTCTGCAGCAGCGAATCCCACCAGCCATGGCTCAAGTCATCGGCGAGCAACTCGCCCACGTCGACGGGCCGCGATTCCAAATCCAGCGGCGGAAGCTTCTCCGGAGAGACGACGTCGCCGATGTTGGTGAACACTGTGCGATACCAGGGTTGATCGAGGGAATCGCTGGGAAGAATGACATCAATCGGCTTGGAGCTTAGTTGGAGGGGAGGCAGTCGCTCCGGGGCAAAGCGATCAGCCATATTGATGACGAGAGAGCGCCACAGTGGGCGGTCAATCTCCGGCGGCGGTGAAAAATCGGGATCGTACATCGGGTCCAAATTCGAAACGGTATAGCGGCGCTTCAGCGCCACGTTCCCTAATGCATGAAGACGTCTTAGGCTGCGGTGGTCATTGCCATGACCACCGCAGCCCAAACCCTATCGCGTGGCCTTGAGACGGGCCTTAAAGGCCCGCTCTACCTAGTTATTCTCGTTGCTTGCGCGCTTCCACGACATGAATTCGCCGATCGTGGAGCCCGTACCCGACGAACTCGCCGCCGGCGCTTTGTAGGTCTCGACGTCGGCGCGCGTCGCCTCTTCGCCGCTAACCGCGCGAATGCTCAACCCGACCTTCTTCTCCGCCGGATTCATCTTGATGACCTTGAACTCGTGCTCCATGCCGGGCTCAAGCTTGAGGGGCGCGCCATGCTCATCCACCGCCTCGGAGTTGTGGCACAAGCCCTCGACGCCGTCGGCAATCTCGACGAACGCGCCGAAGCTCGCCAGCCGCAGCACCTTGCCGTGGATCACATCGCCAATGTGATGCTGATCGAAGAAGGTGTCCCACACATCGGGCTGAAGCTGCTTCACGCCGAGCGAGAGCCGCCGTTGCTCCGGCTCGATGGCGAGCACGATGGCCTTCACGCGGTCGCCCTTCTTCAGCACTTCCGAGGGATGCTTCACGCGCTTGGTCCAGCTCAGGTTGCTAACGTGCACCAGACCGTCGATGCCGTCCTCGATCTCGATGAACGCGCCGAAGTCGGTGAGGTTGCGGACTTTGCCTTCCACCACGGTGCCCACCGGGAACTTGTCGTGTAGCGTCTCCCAGGGATTCGACTCCAGTTGCTTCAGGCCGAGGCTGATACGGCGCTCGGTCGGGTTCACGTTGAGCACTACTGCTTCCACGTGGTCGCCCACGTTCACCAGCTTCGAAGGATGCTTCATCCGCTTGGACCATGTCATCTCGCTGACGTGCACCAGGCCCTCGATGCCCTGTTCCAGCTCGATGAACGCGCCGTAGTCGGTCACGCTGATCACGCGACCTTTAACATGCGCGCCGATAGGATAGCGTTCCGCGGCATCGAGCCACGGGTCAGGCGTGAGCTGCTTGAAGCCCAGCGACACGCGCTGCTTCTCTTTGTCGAACTTCAGCACCTTCACTTGAATCTGATCGCCAACCTGGACCAAGTCGCGAGGGTGCGTCAGGCGTCCCCAGGACATGTCGGTGATGTGCAGCAGGCCGTCGATGCCGCCGAGGTCGACAAACGCGCCGTACTCGGTGAGGTTCTTCACCGTGCCGGTCAGGATGGCGTCTTCGTGCAGGTTCTCCAGGGTCTTGCCGCGCTTTTCCGCTTGCTCCTCTTCCAGGAGCTGTTTGCGCGAGGCCACTATGTTGCCGCGCTTCTTGTTCAGCTTGATGATGCGCACTTCAATCTCGTGGCCCTTCATGCCGTCGAGATTGCGCACCGGCCGCAGGTCGACCTGCGAGCCCGGCAGAAACGCGCGCGCGCCCATGATGTCTACGGTCAGCCCGCCCTTGATGCGATCGATGACCTTCGCCTTCACCGGCGCCTTCTCGTTGAAGGCCTTCTCGATGTCGTCCCAGGCGCGCAGACGCTGCGCCTTGTGGTGCGACAGATGGATGTAGCCCTCTTCGGTGTGGCCGGGTTCGCGCATGACGGCGATTTCGTCGCCGCGCTTCAGCGTAACGTTGCCCTCGGAATCCTGGAACTCCGCGACCGGAATGGCGCCCTCGGACTTGTAGCCGACATCGACCACGATGTACTGCGGCGTGATGTTCAGCACCTTGGCGGTGACGACCTGGTCTTCGTTGAGCGCGGCCTCGGTCTGCGCCTGCTCCTGCTCGAACGACTCGAGCGCGCTGGCGAAGTCCTCCATTCCGGGCTCTCGTTCAGCGCGCGGAGCGGCGGCGGGCCCTGGCGCGGCAGGGGCGGCGGAGGAACTGGCGGGCCCACCGGTTGGTTCGGGGTGCGACTGCGTAGGCGCCTCGCTCGGCGTCTGCACCGGGGCGGCCTGCGGCTCGGCTGCGTGCTGCTCGGCAGGTTGCGTCTCGTGCTGCTCGGTGGCAGCGGCTTCATGGGTTGGGGCGGTCGGGGCGTTGTGGGTTTCTTCGAAAGACATGGGTTGCGTACGCACACTCGCACACCTTGATGGTGGCGAGAGCCTGATATAAAACGGACGGCTGGCTTGAATCGTTTGTGTGTTTTTCCCGCTCAAGGCGGGTTTTGGACAACCCAGCGGCCGGATCCTTTGGAGCGGGTTGCGCTTCCACGGAACCCTTCGACTATAGCAACGGGTGGAGGCAGTGTCAAACTTCTACGTCCATCTTCCCCGCTGATTTTGCAGGGTTTTCTTCGAGTTTTAACCTGCACGTCAGTGCGCGGGGTCACGGCTTACTGTGACGAGGCCTGAAGCCCTTCGATGTAGTTGCGCGCCCGCGTACCGCGCGCGAGTTGGGTGCCGTCCATCCCGTGTCCGCTCTGTCTGCCGTCGCGCGGCAGATGGTACTCTGCCCACTATGGACTACCTCTGGACCCCATGGCGCTACTCGTACATTACGAACGCGGACACCTCAATTGACGGCCGGACTTGTATCTTCTGCGAACTGCTGCGGGCCGGCGACGACGAGAAAGCGCTCATCGTCTATCGCGGCGAGTTCAACTTCATCGTCCTGAATGCCTTTCCTTACACCTCGGGGCACACCATGATCGTTCCCTATGAGCACCTCGACCGCCTGAGCAAACTTCCCGAAGCTGCGGCGAGGGAGATGATGGCGCTGGCCCGCAAGCTGGAGGCGGCCCTGTTCGAGCTCTATCATCCCGACGGCGCGAACATCGGCATGAACGTAGGCAAGGCGGCCGGTGCGGGGATCGCCGGCCACATCCACATGCACGCGCTGCCGCGTTGGGTGGCCGACGCCAACTTCATCAGCGTCATCGGCGAGACGCGCGTGATCCCGGAATTGCTGGAGACCACCTACGCACGGCTGAAATCGAAGTTCTAAGAACTCACCCAGAGACCCCGCGCAGGTTTAGGACAGTAAGGCTCGAACTTTCAAGCTAGCCAAGATCGCTCGCATTCGACAGCCCGAAGGGCGAAAGTGATCAAGGAGCCGGTTGAGATCGCGTGGGCATTACCCAGCGCTTCCGTACTCGGTTAATACCTTCGCCCATGGCATTGGCGACCACTACCAGGACGCCGCCAATCTGGCAACTGGTTTAATTCAGCACGTGGATGTTTCGCTTGTCGCACATGTCCTTCAGCACTTTCGGCCACACCGTGACGCTCACCTCGCCGAGGTGCGCCTTGCGCAGCAACAGCATGAGCGTGCGCGACTGCCCAATGCCTCCGCCGATGCTCAGCGGAATTTCGTGATTCACGATGGCCTTGTGATACGGGTAGTTGAGGAAGTGCGTCTGGTTGGTCAGCTCCAGCTGCTTTTTCAGCGACTCGGGATTGACGCGGACGCCCATCGACGTCAGCTCGTGCCGCCGCTTCGTCACGGGATTCCAGACCAGGATATCGCCGTTCAGCCCGTGCCTCACGTGGCCGTCTTCGGAGCGTGTTTCGGTGACCCAGTCGTCGTAATCGGCCGCACGCATCTCGTGCGGGTAGCCGTCCTTCAGCGTCCAGCCGATGCCGATGATGAACACCGCGGGATACCTCTGGAGGATCGCCGTTTCGCGCTGCTTGCGCGGCAGGTCGGGATACATGTCCAGAATCTCTTCGGCGTGCAGGAACTTCAGCTCGCGCGGCAGGCTGGGATAGCGTGAGTCCTTGAGCTGCGGGAAGAGTTCCTGAGCGTAGCGTTCGGCGCCGGTCATGACGAACCAGATCTTACTGACGACCTCTTTAAGAAAATTCAGGTTGCGCTGTTCGGGCGTGATCACGCGCTCCCAATCCCACTGATCTACGTAGGCGCTGTGGTCGTGGTCCAGAAAATAGTCTTTGCGCACGGCGCGCATGTCGGTGCACAGGCCCTCGCCGGGCTGCATGTTGAATTGCTTTAGCGCCATCCTCTTCCACTTGGTCGCCGCCTGAACCACCTGCGCGTTGATGGGGTGCTTGTCGCGGTCGTTGGAGATGTGGAACTGGATGGGGGTGCGCGAGCCGTCGCGGTCGAGATAATCGTTGACGCCTGTCTCTTCGTCGACGATCAGCGGCACGGTGACCATCATCAGGTTCAATTCTTTGCAGAGGTTGTCTTCGATGTAGTTCTTCACCTCGAAGATCGCTCTCTGGGTCTCTTTGGGTGACAGCAGCGAGCTGTAATCCGCCGGAAGCACACGTTCCAACTCGGCGTAATCGCCAATTCCGGGGCCAGCGAGATCTGCCTTCTTGTCAGCCATGCGGTTCTCCTTGTGGCGTTGACGCGCCGACCCACGCGAATGCGGCCGCGAGGCCTGGGCCGCGTCATCGCCTATAGGAGAGCACCAGTCCGGCAAGGCGGCAGTAACCGGCGTCACGTGGGCGTGTGCGATGCGGCCGATGTGTTTTCTTGGATGTGCTTTGAAGGGGCACGCCTTCAGGCGTGCCGGTCGACAAAGATAATTCATGTCATCCCGAGCGGAGCGAGAGCGGTCGCGCAGCGAACGGCCTCGCAGAGTGGAGGGACCTGCTTTCCGCGACGAAAGCAGATCCCTCCACTCGGGCTGAAGCCCTCGGTCGGGATGACGAACCGATAAAAGGGCTGAGACGACGCGGCTGAAGCCGCGCCCCTTCAAGGCAGTGAATAAGGAATCTTCGAAGCGGCGATTGCTCCGAAGTTCAATACTGCCCGTATCGTCCTCTCACCGACTCCAGCAGCTTCTGCGAGTCATAGCCCACGCCGTCCTTGAAGACGATCTCCACGTTCTCGACATCGGAGATTTGCTTCGAGGGATCGCCTTTGATGACCACCAGGTCGGCGTTCTTGCCGGCCGCGACCGAGCCAATCTCCTTATCCCGCCCCATGTAGATGGCGCCGTTCAGCGTGGCAATCTTAATGGCCTCAACCGGCGTGAAGCCCGCCTCGACCAGCAACTCGATCCCGCGCTGGTCGCCGAAGCCGGGCAGCACATCCCCGCGGCCGGTGGGATCGGGGCCGGAGAGCAGCAGTCCTCCGGCGGCAACAAACGCGCGTTCCATCGCCAGCTCGTGCTTCCAGGCCAGCGCGAGATCGAGCTTGGGCGGCGGAGCGGATGGCGGCCGCGGCTGCCGCAGCAGGAAGAAGTCTTCGCGCGCCTGCGGCGTCATGGCATCGAGCATCGCCTGCCGCACCGGCGGTCTGCCCGGCCCCGCTTCGGATTCGAAAACCGGCAGCGTCGAGGTCACGGCTACATGATGGCTGACGAGCGTCTGGATGAGATCTTTCGCTTCCGGGCCGTTCGGGTCCATGCGAGCCAGCGTCTCTGCGCCGTCAGTCGGCGTGCATACGTCCGGCTTCTTGCCCGAATCAAGTTCGGTGTTCACCTCGAAGCCATGTTCCAAATCGTCAATGCCGAGCTCGGCCGCCTCCTTGTAGGTCACAGCACAGAGATGTCCCGTGATCTTCAAACCCCGCGCGTGCGCGGCATCGATCGCCGCCTTGAGCTCGGCGCGCGTTAGGTTCATATAGGCCTTGAACGAGGTTACGCCCTGGTCGGCCCAGTAGTTCACGAGTGCTCGCGCCTGCTCCGGGCTGGTGAGGTGCGGCATCTGGATGAAGTAGCTGGTCGCGCCCTCGAGGTAGGGCCCGGTTACGTCGATGTGGGGGCCGGGCAGCTTGCCGGCTTCGATGTCGTGCTTCAGGTTCAGGTCCGCATACGTCTCAACGCTGCCAGTGGTGCGCATCGTCGTCACGCCGCCCGCAAGATACAGCCGCGGCGCGGAGAAGGTCATCTGCGGCACCAGCGCCGGCTGATCGAAATGCCGGTTCGCGTCGAGGTTCGGGCGCGCGATGTAAAAAAGATGATTGTGCATGCCGACGATGCCGGGCATAACCGAATAGCCGCGAAGGTTGAGGACTATCTCGCCGCCAGTGTCGGCAATGTCGGCACCGGGCTGGATTGCCGCGATCTTCCCATCCCCGATGAACACGTTCTGATCCTCGACTGCCGGCGCGCCGGTACCGTCAATCAGGCGCACATGCGTCAGAACGATCCTCGGCCCCTGCACACGCACGAAGGGCTGCACAGCTTTTGACAGTTCAGGACTTTGAGCAACTGCAGCGGCTGATACGAGCACCAGCACAGCAAGACGCGAGAGAAAACGTGACATTGAGCTTCTCCATGTGGATGTTCTGAATCTGTAAAGCCTTGACGAAAAACCAGCCCGGAGGGCGACACAATCGTAGCCCAGCACGTGAGTGCTGGGCTACGTTCCCCTGGAATTCCCGAGTCTCTTTAAGGACGACACGCGGTTTGTGCCGTCCTGTCGGACTCCGTTCAAATCAACACTCTGCGACCCAGCACTCACGTGCTGGGCTATGCTTGTGTCGCCCTGCGGGCTGGGTCTCTGGACGATGGAGCATCCTTGCCCGCGTTTGAGACGCCCAATCCCCGTGTGCTAGGATTTCAAGTTTGTTACAGCTTCGCCGTCTGCATCTGTCCGGCGCCCCGCCTTTGTGCCTCACCGGCAACTCGGGGGTTTGATCGCACGAGCCCAGCGTGCCCGGGGCCCCCAACGCGGCCCGGGGTTGGCGCGTTGGGGTAGGTGCTCAGGAGTCCTACGTGAAGAATTACGAAGGCGCAAATATCCGCAACATTGCCCTGGTCGGGCACTCACACTCGGGCAAGACATCGCTCGCCTCCGCCATGTTGTACACCGCCGGCGCTACGCAGCGCCTGGGTCGCGTGGATGAAGGCAACACCACCACCGACTACGACGACGAGGAAATCTCGCGCGCGATGTCCATCTCCGCCGCGACCGCCGTCGTCGAATGGGGCAAGACCAAGATCAACCTCATCGACACGCCCGGCTTCAACATGTTCATGCACGAGGCCGAGATGGCGCTGCCTGCCGTCGAAGCCGCGCTGGTCGTGGTCGATGCGGTCAGTGGCGTCGAGGTCGTGACCGAGCGCATCTGGAACTATGCCGAGAAGCTGGCGCTGCCGCGCGTCATCGTCTGCACCCGCATGGACCGCGAGCGCGCCGACTTCAACCGCGTGATGGAGTCGCTGACCAGCGCGTTCGGACGCTCCGTCGTTCCTGTGCAGTTGCCCATCGGCAGCGAGAAGAGCTTCACCGGCGTCATCGACCTGGTCAAGATGCAGGCCTACACCTATGAGATGGGCGGCAACGGCAAGGCCAAGGTCGGCCCGATTCCCGACAATATGGCCGAGCAGGCGAAGGCTGCGCACGAGCGCCTGATCGAGTCGATCGCCGAGGGCGACGACGCGCTGATGGAAGAGTTCTTCGACAAAGGCACCATCGCCGAGGAGCACATCGTCAGCGGCCTGCACAATGCCATTCGCGAGGACAAGATGTTCCCCGTGCTGTTCGCCTCCGGCCTGGGCAACATCGGCACCGACGAAGTTCTCGATTTCATCGCGGACTATATGCCGACCGCGGTCGAGCGTGGCACCATCAGCGCCGCTCCAGCCGCCAACAACGGCGAGCCCGCCAAGCGCAAAGTCAGCGATTCCGAGCCGGTGTCGCTCTACGTCTTCAAGACCATCAGCGATCCCTTCGCCGGGCGCATCACGTTCTTCAAGGTCTATTCCGGGGTGTTGAAGAACGACGCCACGGTTCAGAACTTCACGCGCAGCACGGCGGAGAAGTTCGCGCACCTCTCAGTCATGCAGGGCAAGAACGTCGTCCCGGTGAACGAGCTGCACGCGGGCGACATCGGCGCCGTCGCAAAGCTGAGGGACACGCTCACAGGCGATACCCTGGGCGACAAGGCCTCGCCCATCCAGTATCCGCAGGTGACGTTCGCCGAGCCGGCCATAACCTTCGCCATTGAGCCGAAAACGCGCGCCGACGAAGACAAGCTGAGCAACGGCATCCACAAGCTGATGGAAGAGGACGCCATGCTGCGCTTCTTCCGCGATCCGCAGACCAAGGAATTCCTCATCGCGGGTACCGGCCAGCAGCACATCGAAGTCGTGGTCTCCAAGCTGAAGAACCGCTATCACACCGAGGTCAACCTTAAGGCGCCGAAGGTGCCGTACCGCGAGACCATTCGCGGCCGCGCCGACGTGCAGGGCCGCCACAAGAAGCAGAGCGGCGGTCACGGCCAGTTCGGCGACTGCAAGATCAAGATGGAGCCGCTGCCGCGCGGCGGCAACTTCGAGTTCGTCAACGAAATTTTCGGCGGCGCGATTCCCAAGAACTACATTCCTGCCGTCGAGAAGGGCATCGTCGAAGCGGCGCAACGCGGCTACCTTGCGGGCTTTCCCGTCGTCGACTTCAAGGTGATTCTCTACGACGGTTCGTATCACGATGTCGATTCCAACGAGCTGTCGTTCAAGACGGCAGGCCGCATCGCGTTCAAGAAAGCGATGGAGCAGGCGAAGCCGACGCTGCTGGAGCCCATCATGAACGTCGAGATCACCATTCCCGACGAGTTTGCCGGCTCCATCATGGGCGACCTCAACGGCCGCCGCGGGCGCATCCAGGGCATGGACAACAAGGGCGGCAAGACCATCGTGAAAGCTGAAGTGCCCATGGCCGAGATGCTCACCTACGGCACCGATCTGACCTCGATGACGCAAGGCCGCGGCAGCTTCTCGCTGGAGATGGACCACTATGACGTGGTGCCGCAGGCCCAGCAGGAGAAGATCATCGCGGCCGCCAAGGCCGCGCGCGGCGAAGAGGTGGAAGAGGAAGAGTAAGAGAGCAATTCAGCAATCAGCAATTAACTTGCATATCGCTCACCCGTTCGTGCGTTTCGAAGGGGTGGGTTTTACTTTGTCAGCGAAATTATCTTTGCGTACCCCCCTCCCCCCCAACTTTGCAAAATGTTGAGCCCGTGTGAATTAAACAAGGAGAACCCCGGATGTATGCGAGCAGCAGAGGACTTAGGGCCCAAATTCTTGCCCAGCAAGCGGTTTCTGTCCACGATTTTCAAAGAGCAGAGCCCCCAGCAAACCTCGGGGATTGGACACTAAGCCCAACATACCAGCGTACCGCACAGGCCATTTTCGTCAAGATTACGAAAGTAGGGGGTGCGCCCGACTAGACTTTCGTAACCTGTGCGGACATGGGTTGAAGCGAGGCGTGGCGGATGTTGCTAGGACTTGCGTTTGGTGCTGCGTGCTTCGCGCTCTAACGGTTGCGCCGGCGCAGCGAATATCCCCGACACGTGCTCGAGCTCGGTCACCACGCGATCAAGGTCGTCGATCAGCGGCTTGAGGCGATGGGTGACGCCGCCCAGTCGATACTCGCGCACTAGCGAGCGGTAATACCACAGCGTCTTTGCCTTGGGCGCAGTGAAGCGGGCGAAGGCGATATCGCCGTCGTTGCGCAAGTCGCGCAGAATGGCGCGCGCGTTGTAGAGTTTGTCGGCCGCCGAAACAAAGCGGGTCTCCGCATCCTCGTGGCGCACGCGATGCAGGTAGCGGACCTTGCGCCGCTCCCAGTTCTCCTTCTTCTTCGGGTCCTCGACATACGAGTCGGTGCAGCCGTCCACGATCTTGGCTACGCGCGGCCCGAAGAGTTGCTCGATGGCCTTCAGCATGGGACGCCCGCCATGGTCCTCGACGGCGTCATGCAGTAGCGCGCCGATCGCCATCTCTTCGTCGCCGCCATAGTCGAGCACGATGGAAGCCACGCCCAGCAGATGCGAGAGATACGGAATGCCGCTCTTCTTGCGGTCCTGATGGCGATGCACCTGTGAAGCGAAGAGCAGCGCGTGATCGAATCGCGTGGACAGCGGGACAAACTTGCGGTCGAAGGAGCTGCGGTGGCGGGTCGTCATAGTCGTGCGCAAAAATTCGTAGCAGACAGGATAGCGGAAAGTTGCAAGGGGCGCAGCTTCGAACGCAGCGCTAGAACGGAGGACTTGAAGGGGCGCAGCTTGAGCTGCGCCGTAGCGCCGTTTTCTTTATTATTGTCATCCCGACGAGGCCGCCAGGCCGAGGAGGGACCTGCTTTTCGACCGTACTCCCCGGCGAATGCCTGCTAGAATCGGCACCAGCATCGAGGAGCCAAGCGCGTGATTTACCAGGGTAAAGATCTGTCGGCAGATCAGAGGACAGCACTGGAGAATCTCTTGGGGCGTCCGGTACGGGAGGATGAGACGATCAGCGTTCGCGCGATCAGCCCCGCTTCCGCACCAGAGTGGCTGCGGAACTCATGGGAGAACGCCGAGCGCCTGGGCCTGACTCGGCTCACGATGGAACAGATTGACGCGGAAATCGAAGCCGCACGAAAGACGCGTCGTGATCCCCGGCCGCGCCCGCAGCAATGACGCGTATCGTCGTTGACACCAACATTCTGGTTTCTGCTCTGCTGAATCCATACGGTCCCCCGGCCCAGGTGTTTCTGCTTGCAACTTCGGAAGATGATGTCCAGCTCTGCGTGAGCGGCGAGATCTTTGCGGAGTACGAAGAGGTGCTACATCGTCCTGTGTTTTCTTTCAGCGATGCGGTGATTGATGCCGCGCTTCGAACCATTCACGAAACAGCGCTGTAGGTGAGACCCACGCAGGCCGTGCATGCCTGCGCCGACCCCGATGACGACATCTTTCTGGAATGCGCTCAGGCCGCGGATGCGCATTACCTGGTGACCGGCAACGTCAAGCATTTTCCGGCCACACCAGAAGTTCACCCTTGAGCCCTTCAGGCACAAGGTTCGGGTGTCGTCTGTAAATCGGATATAAAAAGCTGTCGCCGAGCTCCACGGCTACTCTGCCAACGGCTTTTTCAAATTTCTTGTGCTCGGCCTCTGCTTCGCTAGCTTTTGACTCATCACCTAAATGCGTCAGGTCACCTTCGAAATCCGAAACCAGCGCTAGCAATTTCCTGGCGAGTTCAGGTTCGAAAAAAAGATTGTCGGGAGCTTCCGAAGAATGCTTGATTTCGCTTGGACCGTCACCTTCACCTTCATCCAAGATGCTGATTTCGACTGAGTCGCCCGCATTCAGATCCAATGTCGGCCAAGCCATCCTAATTGTCTCGGTGTCCAGGGTCTCACTGTCAATGACACTCACCCTGCGCGCATAGTCGTTTTCTTTTGGACGGTCATGCAAGTTGAGGCGGGCCCCGAGAAAGCCGGGTCCGTTCATGGCAGCGACGTACTGGGTTATGCCGTTGACCTAGACAGCAATCCGCATGTGTTCCTCCCGGATTGCCTAAAGTATCTCAACTGTGCTCCTGTGACCGGAAGTGCCTCAGTTTTGAACCGAGGCATTAGCCCTGTGACCCACATCGTTGACCACCAAAAATCGCGCGTGTTACCGTACCTAGTTGCACCAACCTGATTCGCGCCTTCTGTGCGCCGAAGGACCCCGATTTGTCTGCTGAATCCTCTGTGGCCGCGCCGCCTCGCAAGACAGCCCTGAATGCCGTCCATCGCCGGATGGGCGCGAAAATGGTTGATTTCAACGGCTGGGACATGCCGGTCGAGTACCCCTCCGTCGGCGGCCTGATGAAGGAACACCTGGCCGTGCGCACGGGCGTCGGCGTCTTCGACGTCAGCCACATGGGCGACATCCGCATCTCCGGCCCGCAGGCGCTTGAGGCCGTGCAGCACATCACCATGAACGACGCGGCGGGCATGGGCATCGGCCAGTGCCGCTATTCGGCCATGCTGTATCCCGCGGGCACCTTCGTCGATGACGTCATCGTGCACCGCATGGGCGAAGAAGATTACATGCTGGTGATCAACGCCGGCACGCGCGAGAAGGACGTCACCTGGGTCACCGACAACACGCGTCAGTTCGACGTGAAGGTCGAGAACCTGAGCGACGAGTACACGCAGATCGCGATCCAGGGGCCGAAGGGCGTCGATACGCTGCAGAAGCTGACCGACGCCGACCTGTCGCAAGTGAAGTTCTACTGGTTCACCCACGGCGCGGTCTGTGGGCTGAGGAACATCCTGATCGCGCGCACCGGCTACACCGCCGAGGACGGCTTCGAAATATACGTCCCCACCGACGAGGCAACCAGCGCGCGCGTGTGGAACGAAGTGCTGGAGGCGGGCAAGGAGTTCGGCATCGTGCCCTGCGGGCTGGGCGCGCGCAACACGCTGCGGCTGGAAGGCAAGCTGCCGCTGTATGGCCACGAGATCTCGGATGAGATCAACGTCTGGGAGGCGGGGCTCGATCGCTTCCTGAAAATGGAGAAGGGCGAGTTCATCGGGCGCCAGGCGCTGGAGAAGGCGAAGGCTGATGGCATAAAGCGCACGCTGGTCGGGCTGGAGTCGATCGAGCGCGGCATTCCGCGCGACGGCTATCCTGTGATGGACCTGGACTGCAAAGAAATCGGCTACGTCACCAGCGGCTCGTACGCGCCGTTTCTTAAGAAGAACATCGCGCTGGCCTATGTGCCGGTGGAGCAGTCGGCGATTGGCAACGAATTGAATGTGCAGTGCAGGAGCACGCCGGTCCGGTGCAAGATCGTACCCACGCCGTTTTACAAGCGGCCGAAGAAGGGCTGAGGCCCGTTGCCAGTTGCCGGTTGTCGATCGTCGGGTGGCGCAGGCGCGAAAGAGCTTGGCCCAGCGCTTCAACGCTGGGTAGCTTGGCAAATTTGATTAGTCCCTCCAGGGACGGCACGTTTCTGTCCGCAAATTGCGAGGAGAACGACAAGATGGCTTATCCCGCGGATTACAAGTACACCAAAGAACACGAGTGGCTGAAGATCGACGGCAACACCGGCACGATCGGCATCACCGACTACGCGCAGAACTCGCTGGGTGACATCGTGTTTGTTGAGCTGCCGAAGGTGGGCACCGAGATCGCCGCCGGCAAGACCTTCGGCTCGGTCGAATCGGTGAAGGCGGTGAGCGACCTGTTCGCGCCGGTCTCGGGCTCGGTGACCGAGGTCAACGAGGCGCTGAACACCGCGCCCGAGCAGGTCAACAAGGACGCCAACAAGACATGGATGATTAAAGTCGCGCTGAAGGACCCGGGTGAGGCGGGCGGCTTGCTGTCCGCCGCCGACTACGAGAAGTTCATCGCCGAAGAGGGCGGACACTAGAAACGGCAATGACGAACACCCCGATAGTGTCATCTCGAGCGAGCGGCTTTAGCCCGAGTGGAGAGACCCGCTTTCGACCCGCGGACAGCAGGTCCCTCGACTCCGCTGCGCTCCGCTCGGGATGACACTCTTCTTACTAAGATCGGCATGATGAGCCCAGCCTGCATCCGACATCGCGCGAACGCTGTCTATATTTGGTTCTCCCTCGCCATAGCACCGGCGAATTCATTACTCCAGACGCCCAGGAAAGCCACAGGTACCCATGCGCTATCTTCCTAAGTCGCAGGCCGATCGCGAAGTCATGCTCCGCGAGATCGGCGCGAAATCCATCGACGACCTCTTCGCCGCCATTCCGGCCGAATATCGCCTCACCCGCGACCTCAACATCCCGCGCCAGTACGCCGAGAGCGAGATCGTGGAGTTCTTCCGCGAGCGCGCCGCCAACAGCGCGCAAGGCTTCGCCACCTTCCTCGGCGCGGGCGCGTATTCGCATTACCGCCCCGTCGTGATCGACTCGCTGGTCTCGCGCGGCGAGTTCTTCACCGCCTATACGCCGTATCAGCCGGAGATCGCGCAGGGCACGCTGCAATCCATCTTCGAGTTCCAGACCATGATCTGCGAGCTGACCGGCATGGACGTGGCCAATGCGTCGATGTACGACGGCTCGACCGGTGCGGCCGAAGCGCTGATGATGGCCGCGCGCGTCACCGGCCGCTCCAAGTGCGCGGTGGCCTCGACGGTGCACCCTGAGTATCGCGAGGTCATCACCACCTACTCGCGCTACCAGGGCATGCCGATCGCGACCTTCGGCTATGCGAAGAATGGCCGCATCGATCTCGATACGCTCGACATGGCGCTCGACGAAGAGACCGCGGGCGTGCTCATCCAGTCGCCCAACTTCTTCGGCACCATTGAAGACGTTGCGGCGATTGCCGACATCGTGCACAGCAAAGGCGCGCTGCTCATCGTCTCGATCGCCGAGGCGGTATCGCTCGGCATCGTGAAGCCTCCGTCTGAGGCTGATATCGTCAGCATGGAAGCGCAGTCATTCGGCGTGCCGTTGGGATTCGGCGGCCCGTACTGCGGCGTGATCGCCACGCGCGAGAAGTTCGTGCGCCAGATGCCCGGCCGCCTGGTCGGCGAGACGCGGGACCGCAACGGCAAGCGCGGCTTCGTGCTGACGCTCTCCACGCGCGAGCAGCACATCCGCCGCGAGAAGGCGACGTCGAACATCTGCACCAACCAGGGATTGGTCGCGCTGATGTGCGGCATCTTCATGAGCGTGTACGGGCGCGAGGGGCTGAAGGACCTGGCGAAGCATAATCTCGCGAAGGCGCATTACGCCGCCGAGCAATTCAAGAAGGCTGGTGCAACGATGCTCTTCGATGGCGCACCGGGCTTCAACGAGTTCGTTATCCACACCAAGAACGACCCGTACGCCATCAATGACAAGCTGCTGCACCAGAAAATTATCGGAGGCTTCCCACTGAAGAAGTTCTATCCCGAGCTGAGCAACGCGGCACTGTGGTGCTGCACCGAGACGACAACAAAAGCCTCGATTGACGCGGCTGCGAAGGAGGTGGCGCTGTGAAGCCGAACGAGAGGATCAAGAAGGCGACCACCCACATCAGCCAGAACGAAGGCCTGATTTTCGAGAAGTCGTCGCCCGGCAAGAAGGCCTACAAGCTGCCGCCGCTGGATGTGCCCGAGATCGATCCCGCCGAGTTGCTCGGCGACCACGCGCGCGAAAACCTGGGCGAGATGCCCGAAGTGAGCGAGATCGAGATCATCCGCCACTACACGCGCATCTCGACATGGAACTACGCGGTCGATCACGGCATGTACCCGCTCGGCTCGTGCACCATGAAGTACAACGCGCGCGTGAACGAATACGTCGCGCGGCTCATGGGCCTGGCCGAGGCGCACCCGTATCAGCCGGAACGCATCAGCCAGGGCGCGCTCCGTATCCTGAAGATGCTGAGCGAGCAGCTCATCGAGATCACCGGCATGGACGCGATCACGCTCCAGCCGGCGGCCGGGGCGCACGGCGAACTCACCGGCATCCTGATGGTGCGCGCGTATCTGGAATCGCGTGGCAATCCGCGAAAGAAGATCCTCATCCCCGACTCAGCGCACGGCACCAACCCCGCGACCGCTGCGATGTCGGGCTACTCGGTCGAAAACATCAAGTCGAACGCCGCCGGCATGGTAGACATCGCGTCCCTGGTGGCCCAGGTGAACGACGATGTTGCGGCGCTGATGCTGACCAATCCCAATACGCTCGGCGTCTTCGAGCAGGAAATCCACAAGATCGCCGATGTGCTGCACGCCAAAGGCGCGCTGATGTACATGGACGGCGCCAACATGAACGCGCTGGTCGGCAAAGTCCGGCCCGGCGATTTCGGCGCCGACGTGATGCACCTGAACCTGCACAAAACGTTCTCGACGCCGCACGGCGGGGGCGGACCGGGCTCGGGTCCGGTGGCGTGCAAGAAAATTCTGGAGCCGTTCCTGCCCGCGCCGATCGTCATCCAAAAGCCCGATGGCACGCTCGGCTTCGAGTACAACCGGCCGAAGTCGATTGGCCGCGTGCGCATGTTCTATGGCAACTTCGGCATGCACGTGCGCGCGCTGGCGTACATCATGGCCAACGGACCCGACGGCCTGCGGCAGACCACCGAAGATGCCGTCCTCAACGCGAACTACATCCGCAAGAAGCTGGAAGGCTATTACGATCTGCCGTACACGACACCGACCATGCACGAGGTGGTCTTCAGCGACCGCCTTCAGACACCGAAGGGCCTCAAGACCGGCGACATCGCCAAGCGGCTTATCGATTACGGCTTCCATCCGTATACGGTCAGCTTCCCGCTGGTGGTGCACGGCGCGCTGATGATCGAGCCGACCGAGAGCGAGTCGAAGGAAGAGCTGGATCTGTTCATCGATGCGATGAAGGCGATCGCAGAAGAAGCCGAGCAGGATCCGGAACTGATTGCGACGGCGCCGCACAACACGCGCATCTCGCGGCTGGACGAAGTGAGCGCGGCGCGCAAGCCGGTTCTGCGCTGGAAGCCGCAGAGTGAAGCAGTAGCAAAGTAAAAGACTCTTCACCACAGAGACACAGAGGAATTGGGATCGGATAAGCCTCTGTGGCTCTGTGTCCTCTGTGGCCTCTGTGCCTTCTGTGGCTCTGTGCCTTCTGTGACTCTGTGGCTCTCTGGTTGGGGTGGCGCACTGCTTCAGCAGCGTAGAAATTTCTCATGAGAGCTTCCTGAGCGCCGAAAGAGCTTCCTAAACGCCGAAGGCGCGGAAAGAGCTTAGCCCAGCCTGTCGAAGGCTGGGTCAGCTCGCAATTAAAGGTCGAGAGTCGCTAGCGAACGCCAATACAAAGAAATACAAAATCGTTCACATCCTCTTATGATCCCGGATGTAAAACGCGGAACTAAATCCCAGCCGCTTCCGTCTATCAACCCAGCTTTTCTCGCCGGGGGAGATCCATGCATTCTTTCCGCCAGGATTTTCGCTTCGCGGTGCGGCAACTGCGCAAGTCGCCGGGATTCACCACCGTCGCCGTGCTTACGCTTGCGCTGGGTATTGGCGCGGCGACCGCGATGTTCAGCGTCATCTACGCCACCGTGCTCCGTCCCCTGCCCTTTCCCGAGCCCGATCGCATCGTGTTTGTCGAGACGCACGCGGCGGCGGACTATACCCAGCCCTCATCGTGGCCCGGCTATCTCGACGAGCGCGAGCAGAATCAGAGCTTTGCGTGGCTGGCGGGCTTCGCCTCGTTCGGCGGCGTCAATCTCGATACCGGCTCGCAAATTGTCCACCTGCATAACACCGCGGTCACCGACCACTTCTTCGACGTCTTCAGGGTGAAGCCTCTGCTGGGCCGGACGTTCGTACCGGGCGAGGAGCAGGAAGGGCGCAACAGCGTGGCCGTGCTGAGCTACGAGGTCTGGCAGCAGGATTTCGGCGGCAACCCCGGCATCATCGGCCAGTCGGTACATGTCGATGGATTTCCCTACATCATCGTGGGCGTGATGCCGGCAGGCTTCCGCTTCCCCATCAGCATGCCGAACCTGCTGTATACGCCGATGCGCATCCCCAAAGAGCTGCGCACGTCGCGCGGCGATCACTGGATGCGCGTCATCGGCCGGCTGAAGCCGGGCCTTACCGTGGCCCAGGCGCAAGCGGACATGAACCATGTGCTGGGCAACATCGGGCAGGCGCATCCCGACACCGACAAGGGCCGCACCGCGCGCGTGATGCCTCTGACCATGTTTGTAACCGGCAGCGATCAGCGGCAGGCGCTGTGGATTATGGCCGCCGGCGTAGTCTTTGTGCTGCTCATCGCCTGTGTCGATGTGGCGGTGATGCTGCTGGCGCGCGGCGTCAGCCGCCAGCGTGAGATGGCCATCCGCACCGCGCTGGGCGCCAGACGCGGGCGCATTGTGCGGCAAGTCCTGCTGGAAAACTGCGTCCTCGGCGTCATCTCCGCCATTGTGGGACTGCTTGTCGGCTGGGGCGTGACCGTCGGCCTGGAGCAGTTCCTTAGCAAGTCGTTCCAGCGCGGCGGCGACATTCATCTCAACTTAGCGGTATTCTTTGCTGCTCTGGCCATCGCCCTCGTTTCCAGCCTCCTCTTTGGAATTCTGCCGGCGCGGAAGATGTCCACCAGCGACCCCAATCAGTCGCTGAAGTCCGGAGCCAATGCGGGCACTGAGCGCGGTGATTATCGCCTGCGCTCGACGTTTGTGGTCATCGAGGTGGCGCTGTCGTTGATGCTGCTGGTCTCGACCGGGCTGGTGCTGATGCAGCTCTGGCGCATGCAGCATCTCGACTTCGGCTATACGACGGACCATCTGCTCACGCTCGAGATCAACGTCTCGCCCGGCGACTATGCGGGCAAGGACCTGGACGCGGCGCTGTATCGTCCGCTGGAGGAGAAGGTGCGCGCGATTCCCGGCGTAAAGGCGGTGGGATACAACCGGCTGATCCCGCTCATCGAATGGGGATGGAACAGCGGGATCGAGATGGTGGGTAAACCGCCGGACCCGCCCAATCGCGAGCGGCTGGCCGAAGTGCGTATGGTCTCGCCCGGCTGGTACCAGGCCATGGGATTGCGCTTGCTGCGCGGGCGGCTGTTCGATCCCGCGATCGACAAGCCAGGCGCGCCCGCTGTGGTTATTGTCAACCAGAAGTTCGTGGATACCTTCTTGCCCGGCGAGGAGCCGATCGGCAAGCAGATCAAGCAGGACCCGAACAACCAGACAATCATTGGGGTCGTAAGTAACGGGCGGCAGGCGGTAACTGGACCGGATCTCGCCGAGGTGGACTACCCGATGTCCGAGGTGCCCCTGAAGGACAGCGCCGACACGCTTACACCAATGGCGCTGTTTGTGCGCACGGCGGTGCCGCCGAGCACGATTGCGGGGCCGCTGCGGCAAGCATTACATGAAGTCGGACCCACGGTTCCCTTCCAGACGCCGGAGTCGATGGACGATGTGCTGGCCGACGCGCTGGTCTTCAATCGCATGCAGGGATGGCTGTTCGGCATCTTCGCCGCGATCGCGTTGGTGCTGGCGCTGACGGGGATTTACGGCGTGCTCAGCCAGGAGGTCAGCCTGCAGACGCGCGACATCGGCGTGCGCATGGCGCTGGGGGCGTCACGGCCGGCCATCGTGCGCCTGGTGCTGGGACGTGCGGCGCTGCTGATGATTTGCGGCGTGGTTGCCGGCGTACTCGGGAGCGTTGCCTCGCGAAGACTGCTAATCAGCATTCTCCCCATGTCGCCGACACGCGATGCGGCGGCGATTGCGCTCCTGGCAATCGGACTGACGATGGTTGGGCTCCTGGCCAGCCTGGTGCCGGCGCGAAGGGCGGCGTCGATCGAGCCGATGCAGGCGCTGAGAAATGAGTGAAGGCAGCATCATGCGGGTGCCCCGGGTCTGGCAATTTTCCAGACCCGGGTCCTTTGCTGTGCGATGGCTAATCAGTTTGCTGAAAAACTCGAAGAACTGGATTCCTCGCGAGCTAAAGCTCGCTCGGAAGAACAAAAATGTAGAGGTTATGCCGGCGCAACGCACCTGAAGGTGCGCCCCTTCAAAGCAACTCAAAACAGAGTTTTTCAGCAAACTGTAATGCCCAGGTCTCGAAACCGCGAGACCTGGGGCACCCCCATGACCCTCAATTGCAAACCAACCCACAACTCTTTTCGCTTGGCGTTGCTGCGCCCATTTGCCCACTGATAACATCAATAGTTTGTAGCGATTCAAGTCCATCATTTCCTATAGCCATGCCGAACAAAACTGATATTGCCATCGTCAACGGCGCCCGCACGCCTATGGGGCGCTACTGTGGAAAATTACGAGACTTTACAGCCCAGGAACTCGGGGCCATTGCCGCGGTGGAGGCCATGAAGCGCTCCGGCGTTGAGCCGGGCGAGATCGATCACGCCGTGTTCGGCAACGCGCAGCAGACCTCGGGCGACGCCATCTACGGCGCGCGTCACGTCGCGCTCAAGGCCGGAGTGCCCATCGAAGTGCCCGCGCTCACGGTCAACCGGCTGTGCGGATCGGGGATGCAGTCGGTGGTGACGGCGGCGCAGATGATTCAGCTCGGCGAAGCCAAGACGGTGCTGGCCGGCGGCATGGAATCGATGTCGCAGGCGCCGCACGTGATTCGCGGCATGCGCTGGGGCGTGGGGCTGGGCGAGGGCAAGCTGGAAGACTCGCTGATGGTGGCGCTGCTGGACAGCTACTGCGGCATGTACATGGCCAGCACTGCGGAGCTTTATGCCGAGCAGCAGGGCATCACGCGCGAGCAGCAGGACGAGTTCGCGCTGCGCTCGCAAAAGTTGGCGGACGAGGCGTACAAAGCCTGCCGCCTCAGTGAGGAGCTGACGCCGGTGGCGCTGCGCAACAAGCGCGGCGAGCCGACGGGCGAGATGTTCACGCAGGACGACCATCGGCGTGCCGACACGACGATGGAGAGCCTGGCCAAGCTGAAGCCATCGTTCGGCAAGAACGGCACAGTGACCGCCGGCAATGCCAGCGGCATCGTCGATGGCGGCGCGGCGATGGTGGTCATGCCGCTCGAAGAGGCTGAGAAGCGCAATTTGAAGCCGCTTGGACGGATTGTGAGCTGGGGCATCGCGGGTGTCGATCCGAAGATCATGGGCTCGGGGCCGGTGCCGGCAACACACATCGCGCTAAAGAAGGCCGGGCTGACGCTCGACGATCTCGACCTGATCGAGCTGAACGAGGCGTTCGCCGCGCAGGCGCTGGCGGTTGAAAAGGAGCTCGGCCTGGATCGTAGCAAGCTCAACGTGAACGGCGGGGCGATCGCGCTCGGCCATCCGCTGGGCGCGACCGGCTCGCGCTTGCTCATCACGCTGCTGTACGAGCTGCGGCGCCGCCAGGCGAAGTACGGGCTCTCAACCGCGTGCATCGGCGGGGGCCAGGGGATTGCTGTGATTGTGGAGAATTTGCGGCGCTAGTCAGGTCCCCAGGGGCGCGCTTCCCTATTCGTGACGCAGGCACTCCACCGGATCCAGATGGGAGGCGTTGTTGGCGGGAGTGATGCCAAACGCCACGCCGACCACGCAGGAGACAAACAGGGCAATGAACGCGGACATTGCAGAAATCGACAAGTGAATATTCGTGAACGTCTCGATGGATATTGGGATGCCGAGACCGACGATGGTACCCACTATCCCGCCCAGCAGCGCAATCAGAACGGCCTCGGAGAGGAACTGAAGCAAGATCGCGCGGCGGGTGGCTCCGATAGCCATGCGTACACCGATTTCGTGGATACGCGAATGGACGGTGGCCAGCATAATGTTCATGATGCCGACGCCGGCCGCGATCAGCGTCACCGCCGCAAACAGCAGCAGCACGGCAGTAAACGCTGCGGCCGTCTTGTTGGCCAGCCGCAGCACCTCGGTCATATCGCTCACGTTGTACACCGACTCAGGCCGGTGCCGTGAGGCGATGATGCGCGAAATTGCGTCGGTCGCCTCGGGAATCCCGGTAGAGTTCGCCATCGAGAAGTAAATCTGATTGACATACGGTGTGCCCGTCATCGAACGCGCGACCGTGTAAGGAATCAGGACGGTGTCGTCTTCGATTTCCGAGTGGCCCATCGTGTCCACGCTCTCGCGGAAGGTGCCGACGATGACGAACGGGACTTCCTGGATCTTGATGGTTTGCCCGAGCGCGAGATCGAGCGCGCCGAACATCCGCCGGGCCAGATTGTCGGTAATCAGCGCGACTTTGTTATCGGACTGCGAGTCCTGCTGATCGAAGAACCGCCCCGCGCTGACAATCATGCGACGCACCGTTTTGTATTGCGGGTCGACGCCGAGCACCAGAATCTCCTGCTCCTGTCCGGAGCCGACGGCGATGCGTGCGTGCATGTTCAGCACCGGCGAGGCTTCTTTGATGCCGGGCACCTGCTGCTCGGCGGCGATCATGTCGTTGATGGTCAGGTAGTCGGCGGTGGCAGCGTTGACGCCGGCGGCCGAAACCCCCTTGTACTCCGCCCAGATGACGTTCGTGCCTACCGCTTCAATCTGGGCCAGCACGTAGCCCTTGCCGGTCAGGGCGACGGTGACTACGAGAATCAGGGCCGCCGTGCCGACGGCCATACCGAGCGCGGTCATGGCCGTGCGAATTTTGTCGGCGCGCATTGAGTCGATGCCCATGGCAAGGATTTCGCGAAATACCAGAGTGCGGCCCAGATTCAGGCGCACACGGGCCTCGCGTGCGCTGCCGGGCGGCAGCACTCTGTCGCGCACTTCTGCTATTTGCGGTATTGCCATGAATTCACGATGTCAGCAGGACTGCGACATACAGTCCAAGGTCTGCTGCTGCTATTTTGCCAGCAAAACCAGGGTCACTCCTACGCAAACCAGCAAAATCCCGATCCAGCGCTGCCGCTCGACCCGCTCACCCAGAAAGAATATGCCACCCAGCGCGCCGACCAGGTAGCTTAGGGCCGTTACCGGAACGACAAAGCTGACCTCCTCAAAGGAGAGCAGCAGGAGCAGCGAGAAGAAGGCCAGAGTCATCATGGCGACGCCAATCCAAATCCATTTGACCCGCAAAGCGCGCCATAGCAGACTGGCGGCGGCGCCCGGCCGGAAGCGGTGCAGTTCGCCGGTCTCGCGCATAGCTCGCCCCAGGCAGAGCTCGCCCGCGGTGCCGACCACGATGATCATCACAAATAGGACGAATTCCAACATCACTCGGTGGTCTCGGTGGTGCGAGGCTGAGTGTTGCGGATGAAAGCGACGCCGAAGCAGATGACCCCGATGCCAACCCAGCGCAGCGGCGAAACCGTCTCGTGCAGCACGAAGTAACCCAGCACGGCGACCACGCCATAGCCCAAGGCTGCCGCAGGCTGCACGTAGCTGTAGTCGGCCAGTGACAGCGCCAACATGTATGCCACGATAAAGCCAATTAGTGAAGCGATACCGACCCAGATGGTCAGCGAGCCGAAGACGTGAGTGAACGTGACCAGCAGCTCCGACAGCGGCCATAGCTTCACTTGCCCAGCCTGCCGCATGCCTTTGGCGATCATCAGATTGCCGATCGGCCCGGCCACGACCATGATGGCGATGAGAACGTAGGTTTTCAGATGAAGGCGATCGTGCATTCGCGCAGGGTCAAGGCTCTCCGAATTGAGCTTCATTCATGGTACACGAGGGTTCATCCTTAGCGGTCAGAAGCGATTCACGCGCAGGCGGTGCAAATCAAGTACGAAGACGCGGAGAATGCCCCGGGCATCCCGATTCGAGTCTAACGACCGGAAAATCACGCTCAAAGGCAGAGTAATCCGAAGCTCGGGGCCGGAAGCAAGCGCGCCTCCGGCCCTTTTCCGCGGATATTGTGGCCTGCCCATGTGATAGTTTAGTTACAACGGTGTTTCGCAGAACCCAGGCCTTAAACACGTGTGCGGGATAGTCGGTTTCACACATAAGAGCGGACTGCTGCGCCCTGAGCGCATCGCGGAAGCAACCGCAACGCTGGTGCACCGCGGCCCTGACCAGCAGGGCACGTGGGAGTGCGGGACCTGTTCGTTGGGCGCTACCCGATTGAAAATCCTGGACTTGGAGTCCGGCGACCAGCCGATTGTGTCGCCAGACGGCGACAGCGTCATCGTCTTTAACGGCGAAATTTACAACCACCTCGAACTCCGCGCCGAACTGGAGAAGTCCGGCCACACGTTTCAAACTCACTGCGATACCGAGACTGTTCTCCACGCCTTCCAGGAGTGGGACAGCGAGTGCTTCCAGAAGCTGCGAGGTATGTTCGCCATCGCCATCTGGAGCAATTCCAGCCGTCGGCTGGTGCTCGCCCGCGACCGCATGGGCATTAAGCCGCTGTACATCGCTCGCCGTGGCGAAGAGCTGTACTTCGGCTCCGAGCTGAAGGCAATCCTGGTTCATCCCGAGATCGAACGGCGCCTCAGCCCATCCGCTCTGGATTGTTATCTGGCCCTAAACTACATCCCAGCGCCTTGGACGATGATTGAAGGCATTGAGAAACTCACGCCGGGAACATGGCTGGAGTGGCGCAACGGAACGACACGCACTGAAGCCTATTGGCAACTGCCCGAACCTCACTCCGAGTCGCGCACGCTGGAGTCAGCCTGCGAAGAGCTGGACGCGCTGTTACAGCAATCAGTCCGCGAGCACCTGATCTCCGATGTTCCCCTGAGCGTCTGGCTGAGCGGTGGGCTGGATTCCTCGACCATCCTGCACTACGCCTCGCAGGCTTCTTCCTCCCAGGTGAAGACCTTCTCGATTTCATTCCGGGGCCGCAGCTTCGACGAGAGCGACTACATCCGAACCATAGTGCAGGAGTACGGGACCGAGCATGAAGAGCTGGATCTGAACCCCGCAGAAGATCTCGAAGGTGCGATTCAGGAGTTCGCGTACTACTCCGACGAACCCAGCGCCGATGCCGGCGCGCTGCCGCTCTGGTTTCTGGCCAAGCTGAGCCGCGAGAAGACCGAAGTCGCGCTCAGCGGCGAGGGCGCCGATGAGCTGTTCGGCGGATATCTGACCTATCGGGCGAACCGCATTGCCGACAACGTGCGACGGCTGCCTGCGCCTTTGCTTCGCTTCGGCCAGCAGGCAATGCAGCTCTGGCCCGTGTCGGACGACAAGATCGGTCTGGAATACAAGCTCAAGCGCATGCTGGCCGGCAGCCTGATGCCCCCCGATCGCGGCCACGTCTACTGGAACGGCACCTTCTCCGACTCGGAGAAGCGGCGGCTGGTGCCCGATGCCCTGCCCGGAGCGCTGAACGCGGTGCTCGGCGACCTGCGCGACCAGCTTGGCCGTAACGGCAACGTCCGCGACCTGAACGCCTACCTCTGGTTCGACCAGAAGTACTATCTTGCCGATGACATTCTGGTGAAGTCGGACCGCATCAGCATGGCGCATTCGCTCGAGGTGCGGCCGCCATTCCTCGACCACCGCATCGTCGAGTTCGCCAACCGTATTCCGGCATCGCTGAAGATCAACGGTTCACGGCAGAAGGTCGTGCTGAATGCGCTGATGAAAAATAAGCTGCCGCAAAATGTGTTGCGGCGGCCCAAGGTCGGCTTCGACATTCCGGCGCATGACTGGCTGCGCGGCCCGCTGCGTTCGCTGCTCATTGACACGCTGCGCTCCGGTGTCGCCGAGCATCCCGACATTTTCTGTGCCAACGTGGTTGAGTCTCATCTCGAAGATCATTTGGAAAGGCGAGTCAATATTGGCTATCACCTATGGGGATTGATGGTTCTGTTGTTGTGGATGAAAAAGTGGAAGGTCAGGGCCCCGAAGCCCGCGTCAGCCACGCAGCGGACCGTTCCCGCACTTGGAGCCTATATCTAGCGCTGCTGCTGATTGCGGCTTCGACATATCTGATCGGGATCATCTCTCCGCCATCGCTGTCGGACGACGTCGATTCGGTCCAGGCGCAGATTGCCCACAACATGCTGACGAGCGGCGACTGGGTCACCGCGCGCGTCGACGGCATCTCCTATTTGGAGAAGCCGCCGCTGGTCTATTGGTTGATGGCGGGTTCGTTCAAGATTTTCGGCGTGCATGACTGGGCCGCACGCTTGCCCATCGCGCTATTCTGCGTCGGGCTGCCCCTGTTGACGGCAGCCTTTGGCATTTGGGCCTTCGGCAGAAAGGTCGGGTTTTACGCCGGGCTGGTGATGGCCACCTGCGTCGGCCTGTTCCTGTTTACGCGCGTCGTCATACCCGACGTCATCCTCACCTTTACGACCATGCTGGCGATGTGGGCGTTGCTGCGCGTCACCGACGATGGCGAACGTCATCCCGGCCGCTGGGCCTTCCTCCTGGCCGCGAGCGTCGGCACCGGGCTGCTGTTGAAGAGCCTGATCGCAGTGGTTTTCCCCGTTGGCGCGGGCCTGATTTACCTGTTTCTGACGAAGCAGCTATTCCTGCGGAAGACCTGGAAGCGGATCCACCCGTTCAGCGGTCTCGCCATCATTCTGCTGATCGCAGTTCCCTGGCACGTGCTGGCGACGCTACGCAATCCGCCGTACTGGTCCTGGTCGATGCACAGTGGCCCGGGCGAGTATCACGGCTTCCTCTGGTTCTTCTTCATCAACGAGCAACTGCTGCGCTTCCTGAACCTGCGGTACCCGCGCGATTACAACACCGTACCTGTCGTACTCTTCTGGCTGTTTCACCTGGCGTGGTTGTTCCCGTGGAGCGTTTACTTCCCTGCCATCGCGAAACTCTCGTTCCGGCCGGTAGACCGCGCGGGACGTACCCGCCTGCTGGCGCTGTGCTGGATCGGCGTCGTGCTTGGCTTCTTTACCTTCTCCACGACGCAGGAATACTACTCGATGCCAATCTACCCGGCGATGGCGCTGCTGCTGGGCTGCGCCATAAACGACGAGGGAAAATGGATTCGCCGCGGAACCGCCGTGCTTACGGCAATTGCAGAAGTTGCGGCTGCCGTATGTATCGGCATCCTCATCTACGACCGCAACGTGGCCACGCCGGGGGACATCTTCAACGCCCTCACCTCGCATCCGTCCGCCTACACTCTCTCGCTCGGACACATGGAAGACCTGACGCTGCAATCGTTCGCCTATTTGCGGACACCGTTGTTGCTGGCTGCGATTGCGCTGGTGATCGGCGCAGCTGGAACTTTTCGCGCCGGCGCAAAACGCGCCTTTCTCTTCGCGACGGTAATGATGCTGCTGTTCTTCCAGGCCGCGCGGATCGCGATGGTCACCTTCGACCCGTACTTCTCCTCGCGCCCGCTGGCCAATGCGATCCTGCGCTCGCCCGAAGGCAAATTAATCGTCGATAAGCACTACTATGCGTACTCGTCCGTGTTCTTTTATACGAACCGCACGGCCCTGCTGCTGAATGGCCGAATTCTGAATCTCTCGTATGGCTCGTACGCGCCCGGCGCTCCTGATGTATTCATCGACGACGCACAACTTAAGCAACTTTGGTCGCAGCCGCAACGATATTATCTGGTGGCCGGGCATGTCGCGCTGCCTCGACTGGAAGGCGTGCTGGGCCGCGAGAACATGAACGTAGTGGCAGAGAGCGGCGGCAAATACGTCTTCACGAACTCGCCGTTGCCCGGTTCGAGGTTGCTTCCATCGGATGCGATCGCAAACATAAAATTGGTACCCCAGGTTCCCCCTTCAGTTGGGCTAATCTGGGCCCAGGTTAGCGTCCAAAGAACGGACGCGAACCCCTCGGCAAGCTCGGGGCAGGCTCTGGGGCACCAACACAGGAACGACCCCGCTGTTCCGGCCGAAAACACACCCCACCATGGGGTGAGGTGGTATAACACTGAGTTCCCCCGGCAGTCTTCCGGGCCCGCGGCGACTGCATTTCGTCACCAAACCCGGTATATTCTTTCTAGTAGAGATTTTTTGGGATCAAACAGAGCCGATCGGGATCCGGACTCCCACTCCGCGCGACGATTGCGGCAGATGGGATTCAGGGCCGGCTCTCCGAGTGACCGCCTCGCCTGGCCTCTCGACCTGCGCCACTTGCTGCCGGTTGGGGATGTTGTCGCGCCTGCCTGCGGAACCTCGAAGCGCGGCAATAGTTCTACGGACGCCTCGCTACACTGTACAAGCCCTGAGGAGGATGCATGAGAATTGCAGTGCTGGGGGGAGATGGTTACTGCGGATGGGCAACCGCCTTGTACTTGTCCAAGAAGGGCCACCAGGTGGCCATCGTGGACAACTTCGTCCGCCGGCAGTGGGACCTCGATCTCGGCGTGCAGACCTTGACTCCTATTCGCTCGCTGCATGAGCGCCTGAAGGTGTGGAAGGACCTCACCGGCAGGACCATCGAAACCTTTGTCGGAGACATGACCGACTACGGCTTCCTGTCGGCGCACATCCGCGATTTCGAGCCCGACACCGTCATCCACTTCGCCGAGCAGCGCTCCGCGCCCTATTCGATGATCGACCGCGAGCACGCGACATTTACGCAGGTCAACAACCTGGTCGGCACGCTGAACCTGCTGTTTGCGCTGCGCGAGTTCCGCTCCGACTGCCACCTGGTGAAGCTGGGGACCATGGGCGAGTACGGCACGCCCAATATTGACATCGAAGAGGGCTACATTCGCATCGAGCACAACGGCCGCGCCGACAATCTCCCCTTCCCCAAGCAGCCCGGCTCGTTCTATCACCTCTCGAAGGTGCACGACAGCCACAACATCATGTTTTGCTGCAAGGCGTGGGGCCTGCGCGCTACCGACCTGAACCAAGGCGTGGTGTATGGCACCACCACAGATGAGACTGCGCTGGACGAAGCGCTGATCAACCGCTTCGACTACGACGAGATCTTCGGCACGGCGCTCAACCGCTTCTGCATCGAGGTGGCGGCGGGACATCCCATCACTGTCTACGGCAAGGGTGGACAGACGCGCGGCTTCCTCGACATTCGCGACACCATCCGCTGCGTCGAAATCGCGTGCATGAATCCCGCCGATCCTGGCGAGTTCAAGGTTTTCAACCAGTTCACCGAACAATTTTCCGTGCTGGAACTGGCGCAGATGGTGCAGGGAGCGGCGAGAAAGCTGGGACTCAAATCCGAAATCGACCACTTGCCTGATCCGCGCGTCGAGGCCGAGACCCACTACTACAACGCCAAGCACTCCAAGCTCATTGACCTTGGCTTGCAGCCGCACCTGCTCTCGGATTCGCTGATCGACTCGATGATCGGCATCGCGCTGAAGTACAGCGACCGCATCGATACCTCGGTCTTTCTGCCGCACGTGAACTGGCGCAACGCGAACAACAGCCGCAATGGCACCCGCCTGCGCACACCGCTGGCACCCTCGCTGATCTCGTCCGGGGTGTAGGTAGGGACAGAACACTTCGATGGCGAACGAAACGCGGGCTTCGGTCCGCGTTTTACATTTTGTTGAAGAAGCGCTGCTTCAGGCGTCATGTTGAACGGACGCGACTCCAGCACGCCGTACACTCGTGTCGAGCGCGCTCCAGCCGCCTTCTTGAAGGGGCGCGGCTTCAGCCGCGCCGTAAACCGATGCCAAGCTTCGGCTTCAGCCGCTGAGGTACTTCGGTTTGCTAGAACAGCCAGCCCTCCGCGGCTAAAGCCGGTCGAGACCAACACGCGACGGCGCGGCTGAAGCCGCGCCCTTTCAAAGCAAAAAACCTCCCCTTACGACCGGCGAATCCCCAGCCCAGATGCAACACTCCAATCGCGTATGCCAACCCAATCCGAAAAAGCGCACCTCTTCCGTTCGCTTCATCACCGCGACCACGCCTTCGTCATCCCGAACCCCTGGGACATCGGCACCGCCCGCATCCTGGCTGCGCTCGGCTTTGAGGCGCTGGCGACGACGAGCATGGGATACGCGTTTTCCATCGGTAAGCGCGACAACACGGTGGATCGCGAACACGTCATCGAGCATGTCGCCGCAATGGCTTCGGCGACTGACTTGCCTGTGAGCGCCGATCTCGAGAATGGGTTCGGCGACGAACCAGAGGCTGCGGCGCAGACCATCAAACTGGCGGCCGCTGCGGGCGCAGTCGGCGGCTCGATTGAGGACGCAACCGGTCGGGAGGATGAGCCAATTTACGACCTGGAATTCGCGGCGGAGAGAGTTCGCGCCGCGGTGGAAGCCGCGCGCTCGCTGCCTTTCCCTTTCACACTGACCGCGCGAGCGGAGAACTACTTGCACGGCCGCCCAAACTTGAAAGACACCGTCGCGCGCTTGCAGGTCTTTCAAGACGCTGGGGCAGACGTGCTCTATGCTCCCGGGCTGACCAGCAAAGACGACATTGCCGCGGTAGTGAGCTCGGTCGACCGCCCGGTCAACGTGGTGATGGGACTGCGCGGTGTTCAACTGAGTCTGGCCGAACTCTCCGCGCTGGGAGTGAAACGTGTCAGCGTTGGCAGCGCACTCGCGCGCACAGCATTGGGCGCATTTTTACGCGCCGCGCGCGAGATGCGCGAACAGGGCACGTTTACCTTCGCCAAAGATGCTGCCAGGCCGCAGGAAGTCAGCGAGATGCTCGGGTAGCCGGGTGACCCACACAACCCGCCTGTTGGGTTGTGTGGGTGTTGGAGGGTGCTATTGAGACGACATCCCTGCGTTCACTCCTCGCGCGACCCTCTCGCACACCAGCCGCGCCGCCTTCACCGCGCTGACCACCTTCCCTGAGAAGATGTGGATCTCCCCCGGCGCGGTCTCGTGCACATACAGCGTCCGGCGGTCCTGCGCGGGATTGTTCTCCACTACGCGGATGGTGAATCGCGAGCCGAGATACTCGGCCTCGATCGAAGCGGGCACGGCCAGCGCTGCGTCCTTTCGCATCGCATCATGCCGCGTCCAGGAAATGGGTTCGAAGCGCGGACCGTTCAACAGCGCGCGATACTGCTTGGGAATCGGCTCGTCGGGATTCGTCGTCGTCCAATGATTGGAGTGTTTGGCCGAGCCCCACATCGACAGCTCGGAGCTGCCGTAGGGATCGAACGCAGTGAACGGGCCATCGACGACCACCAGCGAGATGCCTTGCAGCCGCTTTGGCAACTTGACCAGAATTTTCTCTGCCACCTGATACTTCACCGACCGGAACAGCCCGCGCGAGGGACCGAGCCCGTAAGTCGCCCACACAACGAAGTCGTAGTCGGGCCGCATGGCGGCGGTGAATTCCTGCTGATGAACGCGAATCCCGAGGGACTCGATCTGCTTCGTGAGTTCGTCGCGCAGGACCTCCGGATCGTAGATTTGTTCCTCGACCTGATAGCACTTGTCGATGAAGTCGAAGTTCATCCACTCCGGCCGGCACGGGCGCAGGGGAACCTTGTGCTCTTCCATCACGCGTTCGAACAGCTCCGGCGGCGTTTGAGAGCCTTCATGCGGGATGGCGTAGTAGTGCGTGCTGTTGCGCACGATCGCGGGCGCGAAGCTCTGAAGGAACTCCGCGCGCGCTCCCATGGTTTCTTCAATCGTTTCCGGGCTGCGCGGGTAGTGATATCCCGAATGAATGCGGAATTGATTGATGCCCGACGCAGCATTCAACACGCCGAGCGGATCGAACAGGTGAACTGCGTGGCCCTGTTCGGCGAGCCGAATGGCGATGGTAGCACCGTAGATTCCGGCGCCGGCAATAGCGACCGTATTGGGTTTTGCCCATGACATCTTTTTGGTTCCAGTTCGCTCGAAACTTGAAACTCGAACTGCTACTTTCCCAGCGGCGTGCTTGCCGGATTAACCGGGACCAGAATCCCGTCGCGGATGTAGTAGTCGTATCCGCGCCAGCGGATCACGTTGCGCCCGAAGCTGGCCACCCAGATCGAAAACGCCACCAGGTCCCACAGCGGAATCAGCACCATCTTCGGCCACAAGCCCTTCTGCTTCATGCCGTGGATTCCGATCAGCCACGTCATAATTACGCGCAGCACGATGTAGGTCCCAAGATAGCCGATCGCGACCGGCCACGTGGGATGGACGGCGATCGCAATGAGCGCCCAGATCAATCCCCAGGTGAAGATCAGCCCGCGGTGACCTTGCCGGCGCACCAGCCGCATCACTGTCATCCAGCGCACACGCTTGTAGAACAGGTCTTTGAGCGACTGGAAATCTGCGACTGTCTTCACCACGTACGGCAGCAACTTGACTTCGCAACCCTGGGCTGCGACCAGACGGCCCACGTTGAGGTCGTCGGCGGGCCGGTTCTCCAGCACTTCGTAGCCACCAAAACCGGCGATGCGCTGTTTGGTGGTTAGGATGGATTGCCCGAACATAAACTTCACGCCGTCGAGCTGCCAGGCGACCAGAATGCCCGCGAAGAAATCCGATGCCATGCCGATGGATTGCAGCTCCTGCACGAAGCTGGTCTCTTCGGTCGAGACGTAGAGCGTCGTTGCGCCCCCGACTTTCGGATCGCGGAAGGCATGCGCGACCGCACGCAGATAATCCGGCCCGACACGGATGTCGCCGTCGGTGATGGACAGCACATCGTATCTCGCCTCGCTTACCAACCGCGTGAGTCGGCCCACTTTGTCGTTGATGGCGTTGCGGCCCGAGCCGAAGATGAGGCGGATCTTGCGCTCGGGAAAGCCGGCTACCAGCTTCTCCAGCACGGGCACCGCGGGATCATCCCGGTCAACGCAAAAAATAATCTCGTACTCGGGATAGTCCTGGCGGCAGAAGCTGGCGTAGTTCTCGTAAGCGTCGTCGTCAAGGCCGCGGATCGGCTTCAGGCAGCTGATCGGCGGAAAGAAGTCGTCGTTGTATGGATTCTCGCGCCACGCCACGCGAAAATAATGTGCTGCGCTGTAAATTGCCAGCAGGTAGTAGATGCCGGGAACGGCGGCGACCGCGAGGATTATGTAGCTGAGTATGGCCAATTCTCGTTCTCTCGATCGCTGGAATCACGCGGCAATGTGCGCATGCCAAGGGCAGAAAAATAGCGGCAAACTACGCCGCAACTGGATTGGTTAGCGAAGTTGTAATCTAACACACGTAAATAGCACGGTCGAGATGCGGACGCCTTGCTGCTTGAAACTTGAAACTTGAAACTCGAAATTGCCTCATGCGCGTAACCGTCACCGGCGGTACAGGATTTCTCGGCGGCTACCTGGTTCGCGATCTGCTCGCGAAGGGCGTGAGTGTACGGGTACTGGCGCGACCGTCGGCTCGTGCCGAGGCACTGCGGGCTCGCGGCGTCGAAATCATCCCCGGCGATCTCGCTGACGCAGACTCTGTCGCGCGCGCGGTCCTGGGCGCTGACGTTGTGTATCACCTGGCTGCGAAGGTCGGTTCGGGAGCCTACAAGGACTACTTCGAAGTAAATGTCGGAGGAACTGAGCGCGTCCTGGCCGCCTGCACGACGCATGGCGTCGGACAACTTGTCTATGCGAGTTCGCTGGCGGTCTACGGACCGGTCAAAGAAGGCGAGCGCATCGACGAGAGTACGGCGTTCGATAACAAGCCTGAGCTGCGCGATCCCTACGCGCAGTCCAAAATCGCAGCAGACCGACTGGTGAGCTCCTTCGCCCAACGCACGGGCCTCCCCACGGTGATTCTGCGCGAAGGCATCATATTCGGCCCGGGACGTCCCTTGCCGCTGGGCATGTTCGCCTTCGGCCTCGGCAACACCAACATCGTCTTCGGCAGGCCCAAGCACCGCTTTCCGTTGAATTATGTCGGGAACATTGTTGACGCAATGCAAGCCGCCGCCAGCGCCGGCGCTGGGTTCCGGCAGTACAACGTGCTGGACGACGATGAACTCTCACTCGGCCGCTACCATGAGTTCAAGAGCGCTGCCGACCATTCCACGACTCACTTCTTCGCCGGATGGCCGCTGTTCCTTGCGTCGCCCTTCACCGAAGCGCTGCGGGGCATAATCCCGATGGGCGACACGCGCCTCTCGGCGCATCAACTGCGGCGCGCGCTACAAGACCGCTGGTACGACACCGGCCGCATTCGGGAAGAAACTGGCTGGGCGCCCTCTGTGCCGCTGCGCGAAGCCGTCCTTCGAACCTTGGCGCATATCGGCGGCTCAGGATGACAATCGGTAGCAAGCTGCAAGAATATGCTCTATCTTAAACCAGTCATATGATGGAAACCCTGAAGGCGCTGCTGAAACAACCTTACTGGACCGTCGCTCTCGTGCTGGGAGCCGTGCTCGTAGTTCTTCCATGTGTGACGGTGGACAAAGATCATGGTTTAACGACCCATGCTCCAAGCACACTGTGGCCGCTGTTTATCGGAGTGGCGCTTTTACTAGTATCTAGCTCTGCATTTGCATTCACGATCTGGTCTGAGCGATCCGCCAGCAGGTCCGAGTTGGGCACTGGCCTAGATTTAAGCCGCGTTAAGCTAGAAACCGGTGCATTATGCACGACCGTAAGCGGATGTGAAATCCGAGTTGTAACGGGACGCATTGAGGAGTACGCAGTAGATGAACGAACGGCAGTAGTTCTGCCCTGCAATGAATATTTTGATGATCGCTGTGTTGCAGATCCGAGGAGCGCGCTAGGGGCGTATGCAAATCGGGTATTTGAGGGTCAGCAGAAGGATCTGATCTCGCTAATCCAGGACGAATGCAAACGGAAGCTGGGTGTAGGGAGCGAACAGCAGAAGACGAATGATGAGCGTGCACGTAGCTTCGGAGCCGGGCAGTGCGTACTCATTCCCAAACCACTCGGTCGCTCAGCACCAATCGCGCTGGTTTCGACCACAACTCAACGAGCTGGCCAAGGCCTTTCGGCGCGAATCTCATATCTTTTTCAGGGCATGCAGGAGCTAGTAACCGGTCTCGCCGATGCCAGAATCGCCGAAGTGGTTATGCCTGTGTTGGGGGCGGGGCACGGAGGTGTCGATGCTTCCCTTGCATTTGTGGGCCTGGTGTTAGGAGTCGCGGAGGCTGCCAGATATGGACAAGGAATGCAACGCCTGAGGAAAGTGACTATTGTGGTATTTAAGCGAGACGCGGCTGCCATCCCAGAAGTGAATGAAGTGGTAGTTCGCCGCACGCTGGCACTTGTAGCTACGCAGGGCTGATTGAAGAGCGGCATGGTTATGAAGGATGATCCTCACAATTTGGAACGGTTTCTCGCCGCTCAGGATCCGGTGTTCGAAAACGTGTGCTCCGAGCTTGAGTGTGGACGCAAAACCAGTCATTGGATGTGGTTCATATTCCCGCAGATTAAAGGACTGGGGCGCAGCTCGATCGCACAGCATTATGCGATTTCGTCAAAAGCGGAGGCCGAGGCCTACTTGAACCATCCGGTCCTCGGGCCAAGGCTGCGGGAGTGCACACGACTCGTCCTCGAAGCCCAGGGCGGCTCGCTTGATGACATTTTCGGCAGTCCGGACGACCTGAAGTTTTGCTCCTCGATGACGCTATTCGCGCATGCCACCAGCGACAACCAGCTCTTCCTGGACGCACTGCAAAAATACTGTTCGGGCCGATTCGATCCGCTTACCATCCAGCGCCTCTGATCGCGGTTTGGCTTCATTTGCGATAATTGCTGCGTGACCGATCGCCTCTATTACACCGATTCGTTTCTGCACGAGTTCGACGCGCGCGTGCTGTCCGTCGCGAGCGCGTCCGGACGAACAACCGTCACCCTCGACTGCTCGGCTTTTTATCCCACCAGCGGTGGACAGACCTTCGATACTGGCTGGCTCGCTCTGGCCGACGGATCGGAGGAACCTCGTTTGCGCGTAATGGAGGTTTCGGAAGACGACAAGACCGGCGACGTGTTGCACATCGTTGAAGGTGAACCCGCAGCGCTCCAACCGGGTCTGACGGTCCGCGGCGCGGTTGATGTCGAGCGCCGGCGCGATCACATGCAGCAGCATTCCGGCCAGCACGTGCTCTCGGCGGCATTCGAGAGACTGTACAAGTTCGAAACCGTTTCCTTCCACATGGGCGAGGAGAGCTGCACCATCGATCTCGCGACGCTCTCCGTCAAGCCTGAACAGATGCGCGCGGCCGAGCGGCTGGCGAACGAGGTGGTAGCCAACGACCATGCGGTGGAGGTTCGCTTCGCGACCCCCGATGAAGCCCGCACCATGGGAGTGCGCAAAATCCCCACTGCCGAACGCGATCGTCTACGGCTGATCGATATCCGTGACTTCGACCTCAACGCCTGCGGCGGCACCCACGTGCATAGCACGGGGCAAATCGGCGCCATCCTGCTGCGTAAGACGGAAAAAGTGCGTCAGGGTACCCGAGTGGAATTCGTTTGCGGACTGCGCGCCGTCGCGACCGCGCGGCGTGATTTCGAGACGCTGACCGAAGCCGCCGGAATGTTTTCAACTCATATTTATGAGGTGCCGCAGCAGATTCGCAAATGGCAGGAGGAGATGAAGTCCACTCTGAAAGCGCAGCACAAGTCGCTGGAAGAGGTGGCGGAGTTGCAAGCCGAGCGATTGTTGCAGACGGCCGAATTGCGTCATGGACAGCGGCTTGTCGTCCAGTTCTTCGCGGATCGCGATCTTTCGTTCCTGAAGATGCTGGCGCAGAAGTTGGCGCAGACAGGGCACGTGGTCGCGCTGTTGGCTTGCGGCGGCGCGCAACCATCGCTGGTGTTTGCGCAGACGCCGGGAGCGGGCAGTGACATGGGCGAGCTGATGAAACAGACCTTGCAATCGCTGGGCACGCGCGGCGGCGGCACGCGCGACATGGCCCAGGGCGGCGCCCCCGATCCTGCCGGCGCAGAACGGGCGCTGCTCGAAGCGGCCAGCGCGATCGGGTGAAGCAGTGGCCAGTAGCTAGTGGTCAGTGGCCAGGTGAAGCTCGTAACCTTGCCGGCGTCATTGCTCTTACTGGCCACTGACCACTGGCAACTGACTTTGGACTCGCGTCTCATTCTCGTCACCTTGCTGATCCGCCTCGGTGTAGCCGCGGCGATCAGCAGCGTGCTGGTGCGCGCGCGGCGCTTCCGCGTGCTGCTGTTCCGCGAAGAGCGAACCGTCCGCGAGAAGCTGGAGATTGTCTACATCGTAGGCGCGCCCATCGCGCTGGGCGTGCTGGTGCGCGGGTGGGTGCATAATTTCCTCGCCGCCGACATCGCCTTCGTAGGCGCCATATTGATGGGCGTCATCGGCGGCCGGCTTGTGGGTGCTGCCGGCGGCCTGCTGGTGGGCTTGCCGTCGCTCCTCCTGGGCAGCGCGCCGGGCTATTCCACCGAGTGGCTGGCTGTGCCGATGTACGTTTTCGCGGGTACCTGCGCCGGCTTCCTGCGCCATATCGCGCCCGATCGCGAAGCCATCTGGTCGTTCTCGCCGCTGTTCGACCTCAGCATTTATCACTGGATCCGGCGCAGCATCCAGAAGTCGTTCATCGACTGGCAGACCTCATTCTTCTTCCTCATTCTCGGCCTCGAGTTCATCCATATTCAGCTCTATGAGGCGTTCCCCAAGCGCATCTTCGCCTTGTACTCCCCGAACATCTGGGTGAAGCTGGCGATCTATGCGGGCACGGTGATGGCTGTCGCCATCGCACTCAAGGTGCTGAACAACGTGCGCATCGAGATGAAGCTGGAGCAGCAGGAACGGCTGTTGCTTCAGGCGCGCATGGAGGCGCTGCAAAGCCAGATCAATCCCCACTTCCTGTTCAATACGCTGAATTCGATTTCGTCGCTGGTGCGCGCCGATCCTGATTCGGCGCGGGTGATGATCGTGAAGCTGGGCAATATCCTGCGGCGCCTGCTGCGCAAGGGAGACTCGTTCGTCCCGCTGCGCGAGGAGTTCGACTTTCTCGACGATTATCTTGACATCGAAGTCGCACGTTTTGGGCGTGACAAGCTGCGCGTGGTGAAGGAACTGGAGCCGGTGTCGCTTGACCTGCTTGTGCCCAGCATGATTCTCCAGCCCCTGGTGGAGAATGCGGTGAAACATGGCTTCGCGTCGAAGGTCGATCCCGGAACGATCTACCTGCGCAGCCGCAGTGTTGAGCACCGTCTGATCATCGAGGTGGAAGATGACGGAGTGGGTATGCCCACTGCCGGCGCGAGCGCGTCGTCAGGCACCGGCATCGGCATGCAGAACGTGACCGAGCGTCTGCAAGTGGTGTATGGCGATGCCGCCGAGCTCAGCGTAAGCAGCGAGCGCAATCGCGGGACGCTGGTGCGGCTGGTGCTGCCAGTGTTACAAGCCGATGAGATGGGCGGATCCGTTGTGGGCGCAATCTACGAAGAGCGCAGAAGTCGGGCCCTGTGACACCTCCGGTAACGCCGCGATCTTACAGGCGCGCTTGCGTCTGCCGTACCGATGCAAGCCTTATTGGAGTGTCATCCCGACCGAGGGCTTCAGCCCGAGTGGAGGGACCTGCTGTTCGCGCGAGCACCATATTCTGCGCGGAAACAGCAGGTCCTTCGACTCCGCGCCCGCCCGACCCGCCAAGCGAGTCGGAAAAGCAATGCGGTCGCTCCGCTCAGGATGACGCGGTGAAGATGCGGGCCTGAAGGCCCTCTCTTCCACCTTCGCTCACCCCACTGCCGCCTGCGAGCGCTCCAGCACGGCGCGATAATGCCGCTCGTACATCGGGATGATCTTGCTGGCGCAGAAGCGCGCCTGCGCCCGCGTGCGGGCTTCTTCGCCCATCTGTCGCAGCCGCGCCTCATCCGACAGGATGTCGATGGCATACTTCGCCATCGCATCCACGTCCCCGACCTTCGCCAGGAAGCCGGTCTCGCCGTGGTCGATGACCTCGGGCACGCCGCCGGCGTTCGTTGCAATGGGGACCACCTCGCACGCCATGGCCTCCAGCGCCGCCAGTCCGAACGACTCCAGCTCGCTGGGCAGCAGCATCACGTCGGCGACGCCCAGCTTCTCGTGGATGCGGTCCTGTTTGCCAAGAAAATCGACCTTGTTGTGGATGCCCTTGTTCACTGCCAGCCATTCGGCACGCGAGCGCTCCGGGCCGTCACCGATCATCAGCAGCCGCGCCGGAATTACCTTCTGCACGCGACAGAAGATCTCGATGACGTCCTGCACCCGCTTCACCGGGCGGAAGTTCGACAGATGCACCAGGACTTTCTCGCCCGGCTTGGCGTAGTCGGAGCGCCGCGCGATCACCTCCGGCGTGCGCTCGTACAGGTCGCAGTTGACGAAGTTGGGGATCACCTCGATCGGCGTCTCCACCTCGAAGACCTCGATAGTCCGCTGCTTCAGATAATTCGAGATTGACGTCACGCCGTCGCTCTGGTTGATGGAGAAGCGCGTGATCGGCAGATACGACGGGTCAGCGCCCACCAGCGTGATGTCGGTACCGTGCAGCGTCGTCACGTAAGGCAGGTGGCGACGATTACGCGTGTGGTCGCAGTGAAGCATCTGCCGCGCCAGCATCGCGCTGACAGAGTGCGGAATAGCGTAGTGCACGTGCAGCAGGTCAAGTTCGTAAATTTCTGCGACCTCGGCCATGCGCGTGGCCAGCGCCAGGTCGTAGGGGGGATACTCGAACAGTGGATAACGCGAGACCTCAACCTCGTGGTAATGGATGTTGGGCAGCGGCTCGGTCAGGCGGATGGGCTGCGAGTACGAGATGAAGTGGACCTGGTGGCCGCGCTGCGCCAGCTCCAGTCCAAGCTCAGTGGCGACCACGCCGCTGCCGCCGTATGTGGGATAACACGTAATGCCAATGCGCATCGTCACCGCCTAACGTTCGCTGCCACTCTACATCTGATGAAATACTGCGGGTCCAGGAACCATGTTGTTGTGGCCTGCGATTTGGATACAGAGCCCAAAACCGCTGCAACTCTCAGGTTGCGCCGCGCGTCTGAATCTGAGACGTTGGATTTGACGATATGAAATCGCTTCTTTGTGTGGCAATTCTGGGACTCATCTCATGCGGGGCGAACCGGTCGCTGATTCCGGCAATCGCTCCCTTGCGTGTGCTGCCGGTCGGTCCTCCGATCGCGCAGCAGCAGCAGCAGGGCAATGCGGCCAGCGCCAGCAAAGACAACAGCGCCACCAGCGGCGACCAGATCACGAATCCTCCGGGCGCCAAGGATTCCACGCTCATCGGCTGCCTCGCCGGTCCGGACAAACAGGGCAAGTACACGCTGCGCAACATGAACCATCGCACCGGAGTCGAGGTGCTGGGCCCCGACACCTTGGGGGACGATTCGGGAGCGAAGGTGAAGCTGACCGGCAAGTGGGAAGCGCCGTCGCCCGCGCAGCAGGCCAACCGGCCGGTCGAGATGCGCCGCTTTCAGGTCACCGACGTAGAGGTGATGGCGAAAACATGCAGCGTCCCCGCAGAGACCACGCCGGTCAGCAAGAACAAGAAGCCGAAGCCGACGACGTACAACGCGCCCAGCAGCGACAGCTCCAAATAGCCGCAAAGCGGCCGCAGAAATGTCAAAAACGTATGGTATTAGTCGTCCTGGAGATACTCGCAGTAGTGGCCGCCGGGCTCATGGTGGGCAATGAGTTGACGGTGGCAATGTTCGTACACCCCACTCTCCGGCGCGCGGCGGATAACTGCCACGCCTCTGTTCGCCGAGACTTTGCGGCACTCCTTGGCCGCGCCATGCCGTTCTGGTACGTGGCGGTTTTTCTGCTCACGGTAGCGGTGGCCTGGATTGGACCGTCTTTCAGCTCGACAGACGGCAAACTTCTACTCGCGTCATCGCTCCTGTGGCTGCTCGCGATTGTGTACACGCTGATTTTTCCGGCGCCCCTGAATAGCCGGATCGCGCATTGGCAATTGCAGAGCTTGCCGGACAACTGGAAGGCCGAAGCGCTGCGCTGGGACGGCTACCACGCCTTGCGCATGGTCGTGCTCCTGGCTGCTCTGTTCTGTCTGGTTGCGGGGACGGTGGTTTCAGTGTGAGTTTCGCGTGAGGGTTGTGCTCTAGAACAGCTTCTTCGAATCCAGCATGATCGTCACCGGCCCGCTGTTGACCAGCTCGACGTCCATCATGGCCTGGAAGCGGCCGACTTCACAGCGCAAACCCAGCGCCCGCACGCGCTCAATGAAGTACTGGTACAGCTCCCTGGCGCGGTCGGGACGCGCCGCGGCATCGAATGATGGCCGCTTGCCCCGTCGGACATCGCCGAACAAGGTGAACTGCGAGACGGCAAGTACCGCTCCGGCAACATCAGCCACGTTGAGGTTCATCTTGCCGGCATCGTCCTCAAAAATTCGCAGCCCCGCAATTTTCTCCGCGAGATACTCCGCGTCAGCTTCGTTGTCCTCTTGCGCGACCCCCAGCAGCACCAGCAGACCAAGTCCGACCTCGCCAGTGATTTCGCCGTCCACCTTCACCGACGCCCGGCTGACGCGCTGCACGACCGCTCGCATGAGAGTCGTTGTATCACAAGGTCGCTTTTCGCTCTTCGCGATTCGCTGTTCGCGTTTTGCTTGCGCACCCGCCCCTCGGCACATCGGCGCCAAGGCACTCGGGAGTGCCCAGGGCCGAAACGCAAAACACGATTGGCGAACGACGGATAGCGAAAAGCGGCCTCTCCGCGTTGACCCTTGCGAGGCTCCCATTTAGCATGAAATCTGGACAGTTTCGTTGAGCGCTCTCCAGCTCTCTGTCCGCATCTGTTCTGGAGGTGCTCCGCATTCTTTACAGGTCTCCCGGCCTGCAATTAGACTTACAGGTTTGCCTCCCACGTGCGCCCCGAAGCGTGCGCTGGGGATTTCCGGTGCACGCGCTGCTGCGCGACAGGAGAGAAGCCATGGCTTCGGTTGAAGAACGGGTTAAGCAAATCATTGTGGAGCAGTTGGGCGTGGATGAAGCGGAAGTGACGCCGAACGCTTCCTTCGTGGACGATCTCGGTGCCGACTCGCTGGACACGGTCGAGCTGGTCATGGCCTTCGAAGAGGCCTTTGAAATCGAAATTCCCGACGAGGACGCAGAAAAAATCCGCACCGTGCAGGATGCGATCACCTACATCGACCAGCACGCCAAAGCGAAGAAATAGCTGCGAGCCGCGAACCCGCGAGCTCAAATGGTCACCAAGGAAGTAAATAAAGATTGCGCAGCACCAAAGCCGGTGTGAATCGCGTCAGGCACTCCGGCGAAGAGCGAACAGCGAATAGCGATCACGCGAAAGGCGAATAGCGAACATGGCATCCGTTGAGGAACGCGTAAAGCAAATTATTGTCGAGCAGCTCGGGGTCGAGGAGAGCGAGGTCACCCCCAATGCCTCCTTCGTCGACGATCTCGGCGCCGATTCGCTCGACACCGTCGAGCTCGTGATGGCCTTCGAGGAGGCCTTCGAAATCGAGATCCCCGACGAGGACGCGGAGAAGATCCGCACTGTCAAGGACGCCATCGACTACATCAACGCGCACGCGAAAGGAACAAAGTAGTTTGGACCGTCGCGTCGTGGTCACCGGAATCGGCGTAATTTGTGCCGTCGGCAACAACGCCGAGGACACCTGGCAGGCTTTGCTGGCCGGCAAGAGCGGCGTGGAGCGCATCACCAGCTTCGACGCCTCCGCCTTTGCCTGCCAGATCGCGGCCGAGGTCAAGGGCTTCGACCCGCTGCAATTCCTCGACAAGAAAGAGGCGCGCAAGATGGCGCGCTTCATTCATCTGGCCCTCGCCGCCAGCGACGAAGCGCTGCGCATGGCCAATTACAAGGTCGCGAACGAAGAGCAGGCCGAGCGTACTGGCGTTAACATCGGCTCCGGCATCGGCGGGTTCGACATCATCGAGCGCGAGCACTCGAACCTGCTCAACGGCGGCCCGCGCAAGATATCGCCTTTTTTCATTCCCGCGGCCATCGTCAACCTCGCCGCCGGCCAGGTCAGCATTCGCAACAACGCCAAGGGACCGAACGAAGCCACCTGCACCGCCTGCACCACCAGCGCCCACTCCATTGGCGATGCGGCGCGCGTCATCCACTATGGCGATGCCGACGTCATGATCGCGGGCGGCACCGAAGCCGCCATCACTCCCATGGGCGTGGGCGGATTCGCCGCCATGCGCGCGCTCTCCACGCGCAACGACGATCCGCACCGCGCCAGCCGTCCCTGGGATAAAGACCGCGACGGCTTTGTGATTGGCGAAGGTGCGGGGATTCTGATTCTGGAAGAGCTGGGGTTTGCGAAGAGGCGCGGCGCCCCGATCATCGCCGAGGTTGTGGGCTACGGCATGAGCGCCGACGCCAATCACATTACGCAGCCTGCGCCACAGGGCGAGGGTGGCTATCGCGTGATGCGTAATGCGCTGCGCGATGCGAAGCTGTCGCCCGAGCAGGTAGGCTACGTAAACGCCCACGGTACATCGACGCCGCTGGGAGACGAACTGGAAGCGACGGCGATTAAGCGCGCCTTTGGGGAGCACGCCTACAAGATGCTGGTCAGCTCAACCAAGTCGATGACCGGGCACCTGCTGGGCGGCGCCGGCGGCCTGGAAGCTGCCATCACCGTGCTCGCCCTGCGCGACCAGATCGCGCCTCCCACGACCAACCTCGACAACCCCGACGAGGGCTGCGATCTCAACTTCGTCGCCCACACCGCCCGCCCGGTGAAGATGGACTACGCCATGTCGAATTCGTTTGGCTTCGGCGGAACGAATGGGTGTTTGGTGTTCAAGCGGTGGACGGAATAAGTCGCCGGAGATGATTACGGATTGATCCCCAGCCGCTTGAGGCTGGCGATAGCTTTCTCTTCTCCAAGACCGGCGGCTTTCTTATACCAGGCGATGGCCTGGGATGAATTCTGTTGTACCCCATAGCCTTTTTCGTACATGAACGCCAGGTTGGTCATGGCTTTAGCGTTTCCCTGCTCGGCAGCCTTGCTGTACCAGCCGACCGCCTGAGAGTAATCCCGCGCCACACCCGTACCGCTGGCATACATATATCCCAAATCGTACATACCCATGGGATCGCCGGCTTCGGCGCCTTTGCGATACCAGGAGACGGCCTGTGGCGCGTCCACTGGTACTCCCAATCCCTCGCGGTACATATTGCCGAGATTGGTCATGGCCTGGCGGTCTCCAGCGTCAGCGGCCCGTTTGTAGAGGGCGAACGCCTTCTGGTCATCCTTGGGCACGCCCTGGCCACGCTCGTACAAAACGCCCAGGTCGTACATGCCATGCGCCGAGCCCTTGTCGGCGGCCTTGCGATACCAGTAGGCGCCTTGCGTGTCGTCTTTGGACACACCCTTGCCTGCGCGATAGGCGAAACCCAGGGCAACCATGGCGTCGGCGTCACCCCCCTGCGCGCGATGGTAGACCTCGGCCAGCTTGGGATCCATTCCGGCGGGAAGGGGCTTCGTGGCTGTGTGCGGCTTCGTAGGCGTGCCGGCCTCGCCGCCGGGCGATGACTTCCGCAACCCTTGTCCGAGCGACTCCTGTGTTTCAATCCACTTCTCGAATGCCGCACTCGTTTCGCCCTTTGCTTTGTCGCCGACTTTGGGCGCTTCCTTCTCCGCGACTTTGGGCGCCTCTTGGACTGGGGGTGGCGTGCCGGTTTTCTCTTCCGTTGCGGTGGCCCCGGTGGGAGGCTGCTCGGGCGGCTTCTGCTCCGGTGCGGTGTTAGTTCCCGCAGGCTGACCTGTGGCGACTTGAGTTGCTTCCTTTGGCTCGGGCGATTTGGAGCGTTTCGGGCGAAGCAGCAAGTATCCCACGACGACCAGGACAAGCACCGCGCCTACGGCAATGGCGGCCTTGATGCCGGCGGAAGGAGCGGAAGACTTTGCGGCAACCGGCCGAGGAGGGGGCGGAGGAGGTACGGGGATGTGCGTACCTGGCTGCACCGCGGGCGTTGGCGGCGCGGGAACGTTCGCGCCTGGCTGCACCGCCGGCGCCGCCTGTTCACGCTGCAACCGCGCCTTTTCCTCGTCTTGCCGCAGTTGCTCCTGGCGGGCCTTTTGCTGTTGCGCCTCACGTTCGCGCTGCGCGGCCGCCTCGCGATTACGTTCCTCCTCCAGCAGCCGCTCGTGCTCGGCGGCGCGACGGCGCTCCTGCCGCTGGCGCTCTTCCTCAGCCAAGTGAGCTTGCTCGGCCGCAGTTTGCTGGGCGACGGACGACGACCTCTCGGCTGCATCCTGTGCCGGAGCTGCGGCAGCACCCTGCTGGCCCGCCCCGGGCGCGGGTTGATGCATCGCAGCGACCCCGGCCTCGGCCTGCTCTTCTGGTGGTGAAACACGCCCCGGTGCCGGCGTCGCAGCGTCCGCAGGCGCCGCCAGATGGGGCTCAACCCCCAGCGTCCTGAGCATCACACTCAGCCCGCGGTCGTAGTCTGTCCTGAAATCGACATACTGGAACGGACGCAATTGGAACGGCACCTTGCAGTCGCGAAACAGCACCGGGATGATGGTCTTGCGCTCTTCCAGCGCGAAGTTGACTTCATCCTGAACATTCGTGGAACTCGCCGAGGCCGGGGACAAAATCACCAGCAGGCGCGGGGAGCTGTTCAAAGCCGACTCGACGGAACGCGCCCAGCGTTCGCCAGGAATGATATCCAACTGGTCCAGCCAGACATTGGCTCCGGCGGCCTTCAGGTCTCCGGCCAGCCGGAGAGCGAAGGCAGAATCTTCGCGACTGTAGCTGAAGAAGGCGGTTGGCGCGTCTGAGGACAAACCTAGTCTCCGGACAACAGGGCTGCGTGCTGTTCAGGAGCGAGAAGCTTACTCCAGAATGCCGACATTTTGCCACATTGCCCCGGAAATGCCAGAGAAATGATGCCGCTGGCGCTGCTCGAATCGCGCCCGCGGCAGCAGGGTCTACAGCTTGCGCAGCACCTCGAAGATGTCTTCGTTGCTGGGAACCTGGCCGATGGGATAGATACGGCTGAAGGCCAGCTTGCCCCGCTTGTCGACGATGAAGATGGCGCGCTCGTTGATGCCGGGGATGGGATCGCCATCGCGCAGAATGCCGTACTTCCTGGCGACCTCGCCGTGCGGGTAGAAGTCGCTGGCCAGAGGAAAGCCGAGAATGCCGATTTCTTTCTTCTGCCACGCGGTATGGCTGGGGATGGAATCCACGCTGATGCCCACAAGCTCGGCGTCGTATCCGGCAAAGCGCTCGAGATCGGTGTTGAGGCCGGGCAGTTGCGAGGCGCACACCGGCGTCCAGTCGGCGGGATAGAAGGCCAGCACCACGTTCTTCTTGCCGCGATAGTCGCTCAGCCGGAACTGGCTCTTGATATTTCCCACCACCGCGGGCAGTTCAAAGTCCGGCACTTCATCGCCGAGGTTCAAGGTCGCCATCCGCCCCTCCACGTGCACTCTCAGAGGTAATGAGCGATTCTAGAGGCCATGCGCAAACCGGAGCAAGTGAACCATTACAGATTGATGAATTTCTACAGCTCCACTTCCTGCAACACCGGTTTGGGCGGCGGAATGGTGTGCAGGGCCTCGACCATCGCGTCAGCGAATTGGCTTGTTCCGGCAGTGCCGCCAACGTCGCGCGTGAGGTGCTTCTTCTCGGTGTAGACCTTCTCCAGCGCGAGACGGATATGATTGGCGGCGTTCTCTTCGCCGAGATGACGCAGCATCAGAATGCCCGAACGCAATACCGCCGTGGGATTCGCGATGTCTTTGCCGGCAATGTCCGGCGCCGAGCCATGAACGGCTTCGAAGATGGCGCAATGCTCGCCGAAGTTGGCACCGGGCACCAGTCCGAGTCCGCCTACGAATGCCGCGCACAAATCAGAAATGATGTCGCCATACAGGTTCTCCAGCAGCAGCGTGTCGTACTGGTAGGGATTCATGACAAGCTGCATGCAGGTGTTGTCCACGATGTGCTCGCCGTAGGTGATCTCCGGGTACTCCTTCGACACATTGCGTGAGCAGCGAATGAACAGTCCGTCCGAAAGCTTCATGATGTTGGCTTTGTGGATGGCGTGGATCTTCTTGCGACCCACACGCCGCGCATACTCGAAGGCGAAGCGGGCGATGCGCGTCGAGGCCTTCTCCGTGATGATTTTCAGGCTCTCGACGACGCCGGGCACAACCTCGTGCTCGATTCCCGAGTAAAGCCCTTCTGTGTTCTCGCGAATGACGATAAGATCGACGCCCGGATAGCGCGTTGGGACCGCAGGAAGGTTTCGGATGGGGCGGAAGTTAGCGAACAACTCGAACTGTCTGCGCAGCGCGACGTTAATACTGGAGAAGCCGCCGCCGATGGGCGTGGTCACCGGCCCCTTCAGCCCGACGCAGGTGCGCTCGATGGATTCAATCAGCTCTCTTGGGATGTATTCGTGGTACTTCTCGTAAGCTTCAGCACCGGCGGCGAAGCTCTCCCATTCGAACTTGACGCCGGTGGCCTCCAGAATGCGGACCGTGGCGCGCACGACCTCAGGGCCGATACCGTCGCCGGGAATTAATGTGACTTTGTATGCCATTCTCTTCGATTCGCAGGATGGACGCTGCGCGGAGAGGCCGCACTGCCTAGTCCCCCGACTTCGCCTTTGCCGCCGGCGTTTCCTTCGTGTCCAGCAATTCCTTTAGCTCGGTCATGAACTCGCCCACGTCCTTGAAGTCGAGATAAACGGAGGCGAAGCGCACGTACGCGACCTTGTCGATGCGCCGCAGGCGGTTCATGATGAGCTCGCCGATCTGGCTGGTGGTGCGCTCGCGCTCCGGCGAGTCGATGACCAGGCCTTCGGCGTCATTAACGATCTGCTCCAGCTTGCCCATGGGCACCGGGCGCTTCTCGCACGCGCGCAGCAGTCCGTTGAGCACCTTCTGGCGCTCGAATTTCTCGCGTCGCCCGTCCTTCTTCACCACCATGTACGGGATTTCGTCGATGCGCTCGTAGGTGGTGAAGCGCTTTTCGCACTTCAGGCATTCGCGGCGGCGGCGGATCGATTCGCCCTCTTTGCTCTCGCGCGAATCGACTACTTTGTCGTTTTCATGGCCGCAAAAGGGGCACTTCATGGAATGGGAGCGGGCGCGTAGCCCGAACACCGATTGTAACAGGGTAAAATCGGGCGTCGGGTAGAGCGGGCCTTTAGGCCCGCCTCAACGCAGCTACTTGAGAGGTTGAGGCGATGAGATCTTCGATCTCATCGCCTCAACTTGCCTTCTGCAACCTACAACGCAGGCCTGAAGGTCTGCTCTACCCGTCATATTTGAGGCAAAAAGTATCTTGATGACGAAATCCACAACACGGCCTTCGGCCGACGCCACCCGCTGCATTCACTCGGGCGAAGATCGCCACGGCCAGGCTGCGCCGTTGACGACGCCCATCGTGCAGACCTCGGTCTTCACCATTCCGGGCGTCGACGGCCTGCGCCGCTACGCTGCGGGCGACAGCGGCATGTATCTTTACTCGCGCTACGGCAATCCGACCGTCACTGCGGTCGAGGAGAAGATTGCCGCTCTGGAAGGCGCAGAAGCCGCCGTCGCAACTTCCAGTGGCATGGGCGCGGAGCTCATTGCCGTACTGGCGGCGTGCCGGGCTGGCGACGAGATCGTCTCCATGCTCGATGTGTATGGCGGCACGGTGAAGCTGTTCGAGCAGGTGCTCCCACGCTGTGGGATCAAGACGCGCTTCATCCCCTACCATGACATCACGAACGCCGCGCGCTACTTCAGCCGCAAGACGCGGATGCTCTTTCTCGAATCGCCCACCAACCCCACGTTGCGCTGTGTCGATCTGCAAGCGCTCTGCGAACTCGGCCGCAAGCGCAGGGTCTGTGTCGTGGTCGACAACACCTTTGCCACGCCGGTGCTGCAAAAGCCGCTGGAGCTTGGCGCCGACATGGTGCTGCACTCCGCCACGAAGTATCTAGGCGGGCATAGCGACATCACCGCCGGCGTAGTGGCCGGCCCGAAGAGGTGGATGGACCCGGCTCGCACCATGATGATCTACACCGGCAGCGTGCTCGATCCCGGCTGTGCTTACCTGCTGCTTCGCGGCTTGAAGACGCTGGATGTTCGCGTCGAACGCGCCTGCCACAATGCGGCGCGGATCGCCGAGGCACTGGCGAAGCATCCCAAGGTCGCTCGGGTGTACTACCCCGGACTGCCGGGCAGCGACGCATACGAGATCGCGCGCGGTCAGATGAAGGACTTCGGCATGATGGTCTCCTTCGATCTGCGCGGCGGAGCCCGCGCGGCCGAGCGCTTCATCGACAGCCTGAAGCTGTGGTATCTCGCCGCCAGCCTGGGCGGAGTGGAATCGACCGTCTCCTATCCTGTGCTGGCATCGCACATCGGCCTGAGCGAGAAGCAACTCAAGCTGCTGGGAGTGTCGCCGGCGACAGTGCGGCTGTCGGTAGGAATCGAGGACGCAGACGATCTGCTCGCAGACTTAGATCAGGCGCTGGCACGAGCCTGAGGTTGCTGACTGAGGTTGGGAGTTGAAGTCGGTGCCTTCGTTTCGACACTAACCTGGAACCATGCGCGAAGACCCCACGTTAGTCCGAAAGACGGGCGAACCCTTCAGCAAGCTCAGGGCAGGCTGTGGGCACCCGGCACTCGAGGTATGCCCGCAATATCTGACGGCGTCTTTACTCCGCCCTTAGCGCCTTCGCCGGATCGATGGCCGCGGCCCGCTGCGCAGGGATAATGCTCGCTAGCAGCGCGCAGAATCCTAGCGCCACAATCGAGCCTGCCAGCACCAGCGGGTCCCATCCTTTCACTTGATACAACTGCGCTGCGATGAGCCGGGCGCATCCGATTGCAATCGGAATCCCAATCAGCAACCCGATCACGACCTGCACAAACGCGCCGCGCAGCACCAGCCGCGTAACGCTGCCGCGGTCGGCCCCCAGCGCCATGCGCACACCGATCTCGCTGGTGCGCCGCTCGACCGTGTATGCCGTCACGCCGTACAGTCCAACCGCGGCCAGCAGCAGCGCGAGAATCCCGAACAGCCCGGTCATCTGCGCAACCGCGCGCTGCTGATCAAAGCGCGCGTCCACCTGCTCCTGCAGCGGATGAAAATCTACGATGGTCAGGTTGGGATCGACCTCGCTGAAGACACGTCGCACCTGCGCCTCCAGGCCTTCGATCCTGCCGTGTGTCTGCAAGACCACGCCCCCGATTCGGTGCGAAGCGTCTTCCACCATCTGCATTATGGCGTTGTCGTACTGCACGCGTTGCGCCAGCGGCACGAAGAACATGGGCCGTGGGGGATGCTGGTTGGCCGCGTCGTTGTACTTGGCATTGCGCACGATGCCGACAATAGTGTAGGTGCGGCTGTTCGTGGGCAGATCGAGTCCGAAATGCGTACCCAGGGGCTCCTCACCGGGTTTGAAAAACCGTTTCACGAAGGCCTCGTCGACCACTGCCACCTTCTCGGTCGTCGCCGTGTCCTGGTCGCTGATGCTGCGGCCCCGCAGTATCTGCTGGCCCAGAGCTTCCAGATATCCGGGGCTGACGTGGTCCCACGACGAACCAACTTCATCTTCCATGTTCGGCATGCCCTTACCTTCGCGGATGACGATTTCCCCCCAGTTGTCCTGCAACGGGGTGTACAGGGCCAGCGCCGCGCGCTGCACGCCGGGGATATGCGAGAGCCGGTCCTGCAGTTCGCGATACATCGCATCCAGTTTGGCGTTGGGATACGACGCGAACGGCGCCGTCACCCAGATGGCCGTGCGGTTCTCGGTTTCATAGCCCAGCTTTTGATGTTGCAGGTTGGTGAGGCTGCGGGTCAGCAGGCCCGCGCCCGCGATGAGCACCACCGAGATGGTTGCCTGCACGATGACCAGGGCCTTCTGCGAGAACCTTGTCGTGTCGCCCGTGCTGCGATTGGCCCCGCGCAACGCGTCGGCGGGGTCGGCATGGGACGCGAACCAGGCGGGCGCCGTGCCGAAAATTGCCCCGGTGATGAGCGATAGTCCGAAGGCAAACGCGAGGATGGCCAGCGACGGCGTGGCGTCGATCGGGACGTAATGGGAGCTGCGGAAGGCGGCTGCGACCATGAACTTTACGCCCCCGTAAGCCACGGCCACGGCCGCCACTCCTCCGAGGATCGACAGCACAACGCTCTCCGTCAGCGACTGCCGAATAAGCCGCCGGCGCGAGGCCCCCAACGCAAGCCGGACCGACGTCTGGGTGCGGCGCGAGGCGCCCCGCGCCAGCAGCAGGTTGGCGATGTTCGCACAGGCAATCAACAGCACCAGGCAGCACACGGCCAGCAGAATGCGCAGGCTCGCACCGTACTCCTCCTTCATTTCGCCCACTCCGGCGCCGGCCGGCACCACACGAATGACCTGCTTCGAGAGGCCGGCTTTGATGCCCGACATCCATTCCGCCGGCATGCCGCTGTCATTCACCAGCCAAAGGCGCAACTGGTCGGTAAGCCTCGCGGGCAGCGCATTGACCGAAGCGCCCGGGCGCACGCGGCCGATCACGCGCAGCCAGGCGGTGAACTTGTGCAGGAAGGAATTCTCGCCGCTGAACAGCGGCTCCTGGTTGATGGGAAGCCAGAGGTCCGGTGGATCGCTTCTCAAGGTTTCGCCAAAGAATCCCGGTGGCGTGATGCCGATAACCGTAAACGGATGGGCATTTAGAATGAGCGTCGAGCCGACGATCCGGGGGTCGGAACCGTACTGCTGCTGCCACGCGCGGTAGCTAAGCATGGCCACGGGCACGGCCGATGGTGCATCGTCGGACGGCAGGATCGTGCGTCCGGCGAATGCGTTAACGCCCAGGGTTGCGAAGTAGTTGCCGCTCACGTATTCGCTCATCAGCGGCTTGGCCTCGTGGTCGCTCTCGCCGCGGCGGACGCTGAAGTTCCATTCACCCGCCTGAAACGCCGCCAGCTCTTCGAACTCCGGCGTAGTCTCCTTCATGCGCTCATAGAACGGGTAGGAGAACATGCCCCAGTCGTCCTGCGGACCGCCTTCGATGCAGCAATTGTGGCCGTCGCCGATGCGATAGAGGCTGGCGGGATCGACCACCGGCAACGACTTCAGCATGACGGTATGAATGAGCGAGAAGATGGCGGTCGTCGCGCCGATGCCGAGCGCGAGGGTCAGCATAGCCGTCAGGGTAAAGACGGGCGCCTGGCGCATCTGGCGCAGCGCGTAAGCGATGTCCTGCCGCAAAGTTTGCATCGCAACCTCTGGCCGCATGTACGAGCGTCCAGCGAACGATGTTCCCGAAACTCACGAAGACGGCAACCCCGCTCCACTCTGCGGCCGTCAAACCCTTCGTGCGCCAGTAGTTATTCTTGATTTAGTCCCGTTTCGTTGACCCTGAATTTCGGCGCGTAGTACCATCTCTGCAGCCGACGGCGAAGGAGAAAACGGTTTAGAAATTGTTTGCAAATGACGACGCTTCGCCTCATCGTGCCGGTCGCAATCTTTCTTAGCCTGCTTACAGGTTGCGAAACAGACGCCCCCAAGAAGCAGGCCATCCTTCCCGTTCAGGCAAACGCCCCCGAAATCGCCCCTGCCGTCGCCCAGCAAAGCAAGCAACCGCCCAAAATCCAGGAGACCCCCAAGCCCAAACCGCAAACCGACCCTGTCGAGGCGCTGATTGCGGAGGTCGAAAAGCTCTACGCCGCCGGACAGACCGACTATCAGGCGGGGCACCTGGAAGCGGCCAAGGCCGATTTCGACCAGGCCTTCAACAAGCTGCTGTCGAGTAATCTCGATGTGCGCAACAACGACCGGCTCCAGCAGGAGTTCGACAAGCTCATTGACGCCGTGCACGACCTTGAGATGGCGGCGCTGAAGCAGGGCGACGGCTTCACCGAGCCGCGTTCCGAGCCCGCGCCCATCGACGAAGCCAACAGCGTGACCTTCCCGGTCGATCCCAACATCAAAGCGAAGGCCGAAGCCGAGATCAAGGCCACGAAGTCCGACCTGCCGCTGGTGATGAACGACGAGGTGGCATCGTTCATCAACTACTTCTCCAGTCCTCGCGGCCGCGCCACCCTGGAGCACGCCTGGGCGCGGTCGGGCCGTTACCACGACATGATCGCGCGCATCCTGAAAGAAGAAGGCGTGCCGCAGGATTTGATCTATCTGGCGCAGGCGGAGTCGGGCTTCCAGCCGCTGGCGCTGTCGCGGGCGGGCGCGCGCGGCATGTGGCAATTTATGGCGGGCTCGGGCGAGCTCTATGGACTGGAGCGGAACTGGTGGGTGGACGACCGGCAGGACCCCGAGATGGCGACGCGCGCCGCCGCCCGGCATTTGAAGGACCTCTACAACCAGTTTGGCGACTGGTATCTGGCGATGGCCGCGTACAACTCCGGGGCCAGCACGGTGCAGCACGCCGTCGAGCGCACCGGCTACGCCGATTTCTGGGAGCTCTATCGCCGCGGCGTCCTGCCGCAGGAGACACGCAATTACGTTCCCATCATTCTGGCTGTGACCATCATGGCCAAGAACCCCGAACAGTATGGCTTGCAGCGAGTTTCGCCCGAGCCCGCCGCTCTGACCGATCAGGTGACCATCAACTATCCGGTCGATCTGCGACTGGTCGCCGAGTGCGTCGACACGTCGGTCGACTACCTTCAGGAGCTCAATCCCAGCTTGCTGCGAATGACCACGCCTAAAGACGAACCGTTCGTCCTGCGGCTGCCCGCCGGATCGCGCGAGAAGTACGAGGCGGCCATTGCCGACATTCCGCTCGATAAGCGTACCTGGTGGCGCTATCACCATGTGGAATACGGCGACACGCTGCCGGCCATCGCCCGCAAGTATCACGTCCCGGCGTCGGCTATCGCCGAGGCCAACAACCTTACGGATGACGACGTAAAGGCGGGCACAAAGCTGATTATCCCCATCGCGCCCGGGCACCCAACGCTGGCGTTCTCGCATAAGGCCACGCATTACAAGGTCCGCAAAGGCGATACCGTGGCGTCCGTGGCCGACGATTTCGAAGTGCCTGTCGAGAAGCTGCGCAAATGGAACCACTTGCACAGTAGCGCGCTGGCTCCTGGACGGACGCTGGTGATCTACAAGCCGGCGTCGTCGGAGAGCGACGAGCCGGAGGCCAGGAGCGAAACCGCTACCGCGCATCGGGTCAAGGCGGCTTCCCACGGCGCGCAAAGCGCGAAGTATCACAAAGTTAGGAAGGGCGAGACCCTCAGCAGCATAGCCGAAACGAACCACACCTCGGTAGCGGCGCTGAAACGCGACAATCCCAAACTGTCGGCGAACCTGCGCGCCGGGGAGGTGCTGGTGATCAAGAAATAGCTGGCAGTTGGCGCTTGGCAGTTGGCAATGGCAACTCGGACATTTCCCCTGGCAACCCATGTTTTGCCAAATGCCAACTGCCAAGTGCTAACTGCTAACCGCCCATTTGTCCCCTTCCCTTCCCGCAAGTCTTCTGTTACAAAGGCCATCTCAGCGATTCATCACCTCGCGCCGCGCCGACGCTGTGCTACAATCGCGCGCGGTTGCGCGGTATACGTCTTTGGTATAAAACCAGATTTTGCTTTTGCGAGCTGCCTCCGTTCAGTCATACGGAGTCCGGCACCATTAGGAGGACAAGCATATGGCATTCGATGAGAAGCTCTACGCACGTAGAGAAGACGAAATGGACGACTACGGAGACGGTTCCTATGGCGAGTCCCTCGACGACGAGGAATACGAAGAGGAAGAAGAAGAGGAAGAAGAACCTGAGTCCGTATCGGTGATCGAGGAAGAGGATGTGATCGTCGAGCCGGTCGGCGGCGGCGAACCGGCTGGTGCAACAGGTGGCGGCGGTGGCGGCGCTAAGAAACCGCCCGCCAAGAAAACGGCGAAGAAAGCGCCTGCCAAGAAGGCCGCGAAGAAAGCTCCGGTGAAGAAAGCAGCCAAGAAGGCGCCTGCCAAGAAAGCCGCGAAGAAAGCGGCCAAGAAGGGTGGCGCGAAGAAGGCGGCCAAGAAAGCTCCGGCCAAGAAGAAAGCCGCAAAGAAAGGCGGCGCTAAGAAAAAGGCCGCCAAGAAGTCAGGCCGCCGGCGTTAGCGATCCGTCTGGCTGCTCCTTGCTTGAAACGGGTGTTGCCCGGTCCTCGTCCTGGTGTTGCCAGGAGTGTCGGTCTTCGGCGACACCCGTTTTCCTTGTCAGCAAGCGATGCGGCCGGCTCTCAACACTGTACATCGCTCTGCGACCCAGCTCACCATACCGGGGTGCAGCACGGCACTGTGGAGGGTGACGGCCATCGCTGCACAACCAGAGGCCTCCAACTACGATTTACAAGTATCACCTGCCGTGCCGGTGCGACAGCAACCTACACCCCCAGTTGCGTCAAGCAGAAGTCCGGCACGGCGTTTTTGCCAGTACCTAATTCTGTCGAGTCCAAACTCTGTTCATGAGGACCAGCTTGCCGCCGCTGCGGGCGAGCTGATAACTCCCACTCTGCCGGACCAGCGCGGGGACGTGATCTTCTTCCACCCACAGAAAGACGCGCTGCGGGCCGCTCCACAGCGCGGCGAAGGACGCATCGTTGTCGAAGATCTTCGGCGCATCGGGAAATAGCGAGCCGTAATACATGTCTCCTTCGGTGCGAGTGTTAACCACGTGGATCGGCTGCCGCACATAAAAGTTCAGTGTGGACGCGTCTTCATATGTGCCATACGACACGATGACATCGCCCGGGCGAAACTCCTGCGCCACCGCGTCAGCCAGCTTCTTCGACGAGAGGATGGGCGAGAACATCACCAGTCCCTGGTGCACGGCAAGCAGGACGAACACCATCATGACCGCCAACGCGCAGTTGCCTGCGAACGCGCGATTGCGCCGGCGATAGAAGAAGTTGAATAGCGAACCCAAGCAGAGCGCGAGGGCGAACATCGCCAGCGGGACGCGGAACAATCCGAGCGCGCGCGGCGTCAGGTCGAAGATGTGGCCAAAGGAGAGCGCGTATTCGCTGGGATTCTTGCGCAGCAGATCGGCGAGGTCCGAGTCCGCCGGCGTGCTCTTGCTCTGCAACAACAGGAACATGGCCGCGACAAATACGATCGTGCCGATAATGGCCAGCGCCAGCGCTCCGATGCGCCCGCCCGTGCGCAATGGCGAATCCGCGGCTGAATCGTTCTCCTTTTGCAACCACGCTCCGATCAGCAGGGCCAGCGCGGGAAAGGCAGGCACGGCGTAGTATTCCTGCCGTGTCGAGAAGCTGAAGAACAGCAGAATCACCGCGGACCAGATTGCGCATAGCAGCAGCGCCTGCTCCCGCCGATTCAGTGCGCCGCGCCATTCACGCCAGCGGTGTGGTACTTGCCGCAGCGACTGCACCAAAAGCGCCGACCACGGAAACAGCCACACGAACAGCAATCCCCAGAAAATCAGCAACGGCACGGTGTCGTAGTCGTGCGGCACGCGTTTACCGAGGTAGCGCAGGAAATGCTCATTGACGAAGTAGAACCACAGGAACCCGCGCGCCTGTCCGGCTGCCGGATTGTCGACTGCCGCAGCGATGTGCCAAGGCGCAGCGATAGCGAGAAACACCACAGCGCTGGAAACCAGCCGCATCCGCAGCAGATGTTTGAGATTGCCGGTGAGTAGCAGGTAAATGCCGACAATCGCCGCGGGAAAGACGATCCCTATCAGCCCTTTGGTCAGCACGTTCAGCGCAGCGGCCGCGGCAAATCCCCAACACGAGAGCCGCGACGGTGGCTTTTCGTCAAGAGTTCGTAAGAAGAAGTCGAGGCCCAAGGTGAGCCACAGCCCGATCAGCATGTCGGGAATCAGGATCCGCGTGAACAGGTACGGCCCGACCGAGAGGGCCAGCACCACGGCGCCCCAGAATCCGGCTGGCTCGCCGAACGCCCTTCTGCCCAGCGAGTATGTCGCCAGCAGCAGCGCCAGCAGGCCGAGAATCAGCGGCAATCGTGCCGCCCAGTCATGCACGCCAAAAACCTTGTAGCTGGCGGCCATGCCCCAGTACAGCAACGGAGCCTTCTCCAGATAGCGAACGCCATCGATATACAGCGTGCTCCATTCGTGGCGCACCAGCATCTCGCGCGCAGCTTCCGCATGGACCGAGTCGGCGTCATCCAGCAGCGGCGGCGTCCACAGGCCGGGAACATACACAACGGCCCACAGCAGCACGATCCAGATCCATTTTTTTTGGGAACGCGGGTTTGCGCACGCCGCGCCGATGTCCCCGCTGATTTTTCCCGAGTAGGCTGGAGAGCTCATTCCGCAGGCTCGATTATAAGTCCCGCCAGTTAGCGACTCGCGAGCAGACCGGCGCCAATCGTCTTAACGAGTGCGCCTGGGCAAGCAACGGATTCCGTACAACAAAAAGAGGCGACCTTGATGGCCGCCTGTCCTTACTTGTTGATTCACATCCGCTGCGGAGGACGTGGGCCGGGCTCGCGGACCGGAGCATCGGGCTCCAGCACGGGCTTGTCGGGAGGCTCCTGCACAGGAGGCGGCGGATCCTCCCCCGGCGGCGTAGGAACAGGCGGATCTTCGTCGCTGCGTAATGATACCGCTAGCATATTGGGGCCTTCAGCCTCGGCTGTTAGCTTCTAGCTCTCAATTCTCAGCAAAATCTTTGATGCTTGCGCCTGCATGTCTGGAGCCGGCTAAACGTTTGTCGCCGGCGCGGCTCCGCGGGACGGCGCGACCGCGGCGCTTAGCGCGAACGCCGTCTGAAACCGTCTTCCTGGACGTCCCCTCCCGGCCTTTTTTCTCGCGACGAGCGGAGACTGATTCGCCGTGCGAGTGTGGATCCGATGCCTTTTTCGTCGTCTCCCTCGCGCGTTGATCCGCGGCGCTGCGTCCTTTGCCGCCGACCGCGCTGTGCGCCTCTTCCGCCGCTTCGCGGCCGATGATCTGGTTAAAGCTGCTGTTCTCTCCTCCGGCCGTGTGCTCCTGATACAACAGCGCGAGGTTGTGCTTGTCGAGCTTGTTGAACCACTCGTCCCAGCCGATCTCCACCAGAGGGGCGCCGCCGCTTTGGCCCGGGACATCGAGGCGAATGCTGCCTGCAGCGTCGCCGCTCCCGCCGCCAATGGCCGCTGCCGGTTTGGCGCCACGCGCTTCGGCCCACTGGCGAATCTCTTCGTGATCGCTTGTGACCTTCGTTGTCGTGCTGGGTGGCATGTCCTTCTCCCCTGGCGCGGAAGCGCAAATGGCGTTGCTTCTTTTCAGCGTAGGATGCAGTTGCATACGCACAAGTTTGTGCGCGATCAATGCTTCGGTCCCTCTCCCGCTTTCACCTGCCCGAAGTTCAGCAGCGTGACGATCACAACTCCACCCAGGATGTTTCCTGCTGTCGCCACCGCCAGCCATTGCAAATAACGGCTGAAATCTACGCTTCCGGCGAAAACCGCCGACATAATCTCTCCCGTACTGGCGATGCAATGGGCGAAATGTCCGAGGCCGACCACGAAGGTCAGCAGCCAGACGACAGCAATCTGGCCGATGGTCCAACGACTGGCGGTTACCATCCAGGCCACCAGCGCAATCAGCCAGCCGCCAATCACGCCGCTCCAGAAGATGTGCGTCAGGCTACCCTGTGCCGCCATAGTCCCCAATTGCGCCAGCGCATCGTGTATCGGCGGATTGAGGGCTGAGGTGCGCATCGCGAGAGCGGAAAATCCCACCGCGCCCGCGATATTGCAGACGAAGACGACGCTCCATAACCGCGCTGTATCGCCGAAATGCCGATGCTCATCCAGAATCAGCGCCACGGGATACAGCGTGTTCTCGGTAAATAGTTGCGCGCGTCCGATAATGACCGCGATAAATCCCAGTGGGTAGACCATGTAAGCGATGAACCCGCTGGCTGGCGCGTCGCCCAGGGCTACCGTCGCGGCGGCAACCGCAAGCCCGGTCAAACCCATCGAAAAGCCGCCCGCCAAACCCGAAAACGCCAGGGCGTGCGTGGACCGCCGCAGCTCCGCGTGGGCGTTGTCCTCAACCTGCTCGAAGATTTCGTGCGCCGTCCGGCGCAGGCTTTGGTCAGTAGTGGTGGCCATGCAGTGTAGCTCGTGGTTCGGCGATTGGATGCGAACGCGACACCGCGGGTGGGGTGCCGGGGAAGCAGTGGAGCAACGGCTTACATCTAAACAAATGAAACAGGAAACACGTTTTGGGAGGCGGCATGAAAACGGTGTTACTGATTATGATTGCGGTGATGGGCCTGTTGGGCGGCGAGATATTGGCGCAGCAGAGCGGCACTATCAACAACCTGAGCGTAAATCCCAGGCAGAACCAGGAGCTTACCAACAGTACCGGTACCGAAACCGGGCAACCGGCCGACGCCGTTGTCGGCAGTGAAAGCGAGCCTAATGGGCTCGTGCCGGTCACGAGCAACATGGTTGGGTCGGGCAGCAACAGCAATGCGAGGCAGCCTGCATCCACCGAAGGACCCGCAAGTGCAAGCACTTCGACGACTCCTACGGCGGAGAGACCTCCTGCGCGAAGCACCGCCAGGAACTCGAAGGCTAGACCATAGCGCCGGTTTTAACTACCACTGTAGTGCTATTTGAGGTGGTTACTAAGGTGTGACGCACATCACTCAGTTTTTTCGCAAACCCACCGATACTAGGGTGGGACCGATGTATCCGGCCCCAGACCTCTGTCCTGAGAGTGCCGCTCATGCCCGACCACAAGGATGATGGCAATCCGCCATTCCAATCTCTGGCGGAGAACCCCGCGAACCTCAATGGTGTTCTCGACGCCATCTTCGATGGCGTTTACTTCGTCGATACGCAGCGTCAGATCCAGGAGTGGAACTCCGGGGCAGTGTCGCTCACTGGCTTCTCGCGCGACGACGTGCGCCACCGAAGCTGTGCCGATAACATCCTGGTCCACGTCGATGAATGCGGCACCGAATTGTGCCGCAACGGCTGCCCGCTACAGAAGACGATTCTCGATGGCGAGACGCGCCAGGCCAAGGTTTTTCTGCGCCACAAGCAGGGCTATCGCGTGCCGGTTACCGTGCGCACGGTTGCGGTGCGCGATGCCAACTCCAATATCGTCGGCGCTATCGAGACCTTTCGCGAGATCGGCGACGCCGATCGTTGGAAGGCACGCATTTCGGAACTCGAACGCGCCGCCTATCTCGATGCTTTGACTGCAATCCCCAACCGCCGTTTCGTGGAGATGCAACTGGAGCGCCTGCTGCGCGAATTCGAAGCCACCGCCGAACCTTTCTCCGTCCTCATCATCGACGTGGACAGCTTTAAGGCGGTGAACGACACCTACGGCCACGATATCGGCGATCGTCTGCTCTGCAACCTGTCGGCCACGTTGATGAACTCCCTGCGGGCCCGCGACGTGCTTGGCCGCTGGGGAGGGGATGAGTTCGTCATGCTGCTAGCCAGTGCCGGCCAGCAGCAGTCCGCCGCCATCGCGGAGCGGACGCGAATGCTCGCCGCCCAGACTGCCACGCCCATTCCCTTAGGGTACGTGAGCCTGACGGTCTCGATCGGCGGGGCGGTCAGCGCGCCAGGCGACGCAGTCGAACAGCTTCTTAAGCGTGCTGACGCGCAGCTCTACGCCTCCAAGGTCCGGGGACGAAACTCCTGGTCGGTCGAATAGAGAACCGCATCGCCAACTCGCTGGCGCTTGCGCGGCGCGCCGCAGCGGTGTTTTACTCGCCCTAGGCCGGGATGGCGGAACTGGCAGACGCAGCGGACTTAAAATCCGCAGCTCCGAAAGGAGCGTGGGGGTTCAAGTCCCCCTCTCGGCACCACCATTACTGTATCTCTTGCTTTCCCAACCTCGCAGCAATGTTATCATCCGCTTAAATGGTGATCTCGGTCCATAGAAACAGTTTTGTTGTCGAGGGACCGTGCGCCGCCACGTAGTTATCTTCATCACAACCGCAATTGCTTTAACCTACGCAGCATTGTCTGCGGTCTAGTCATCATCCGGGTCGGTAGGCGGCCTTTTGTCGTTGATGAAGAAGCTGGCATCCAAAGGGGTGCTAACCGGATGGAACGTGCGCAGCGTGCCATTCAGGTTAAAGAACCGCGTGAGATCATTGGCCGCGCGCGCGTCCGCGAACGTCAAGGCGCCTTCGCTGAGGCCAAAATTCTGCTCGATAAACCGCAAGATGCTGCCGAAGTCGTAACGGAGATTATCAATGTAGCCGCTCGGCGTGTAAGCCGAAACCACCAGCAGGGGAACGCGAAAACCATACTGATAATCGCCCTCGGGCGGGATGAGGATAGGAGGCGGCTCATGGTCATACCATCCGCCCCAATCGTCCCAGGTGATGAAGATGGCGGTGTTTCTCCAGTACCCGTTGCCGCCATCGCAGTCCGCGCTGGTTCCCACGGCATTGACGATCGAGGCCACCCAGGAAGGTCCTCCTCCGTCGTTGCCGTTGGCGTGGTCGGAATTCGCGCCCGTAGGAACTACCCAGCTCACCCCGCGAAGCTGACAGTTACTAATGTCCATTAGAACGTCGGCGGGAGTAAGGTCCACATTATCGGCCCATGCCTGGCCCTGGCATTGTCCCCCGTAGCCGCTCGACTGGCAGATGTGTTGAATAGCATTGGGCGCAGTCCAGATCGAGCTCGCGTTCGGGGCGTAATACTTCCAGGAGAATGCCTGCTGAAAGTCACCCATCGTCTGGTGCTCGAAGCAGGGATAGATCACGTCTCCCTGGGCTTCAATACCCGGTGACCGGATCAACTGCACAGTTGCCCCCGGCAGGGCAATGCAGCCGGCGACTGGGCCCACCACATTCTCCGCGGCAAAGATACCGCGATGGTCTTCATCCGCGCTGGGCGCCGAGGTGCCGCCGAAGATGAACTGGTGGGCGGGAAAGCTGGGCCCCTGATTGGTCTGGAACATATAGTTCGCCCAGCCATATTGCGTGGCTATATCAAGATAGGGATTGAGGATGCCGGTGGAGTTATCCACATATCGGAACTGGGGCTGGCTTGGACAGGTACCCGAGCAGGTGACGTGCGCGCCTCCGTCCATTTTGCACCGGCCGGCGGGCGACGACTTGCCGTCGCACTGCGCCACGAACGCTGAATATGCATGGCTTAAATCGTATTGGTTGGCCAGCTCCACCGGCAGGGGTTGAATCACACGCTTGAAGGTAGCATTGTCCAGCCAGTTGTTGGTCTGGATGTTGTATTGGTTCAAACCAGGAGTAGTACTGCAGGAATTGTTGGACCCATAGGGCGGGACGCAGAGGCCCTGAAAGAGATTGTCGGGGGTGCGGTTTTCCTGGACGATCACAACGATGTGTTGGAATTGCTGTATCTGCGCGTTCGCGGCTGTCATCGCCAAACACACGAACACCGCCGGCAGTAGAGTTGTCCCCTTCATGCAACCTCCTTCGCCTGCCTAGGCAGGCGTTAGCACTCCCGGTCACGAGAGGCAGTTGTTCGATTAAGGACTTCTTCACTGGGCGCTATTCTGTTGGCTGAAAACACTCCTTCGGAAAGCACATAACTCATGGCATGAGCCTTCCGTATTGCTGATAACGCGGTTTATCAGAAGCCATCATACGCCAGGCCGGTTACTTGTGAAATGCCACATCACCAGCTATCTCACAACACCGCCTGCGCGAATCCGCCGTGCTCCACCAGCCATGCTGGATAGGGTTCCGCGTTCCCGGATTTGGATCAATCACGGTAGAATGAGCCGCTTGCCTTTCAGGTGAAAAATGGCTCTGACCCCGGGAACCCGCTTGGGCCCTTATGAAATCATTGCGACCGTGGGCGCGGGCGGTATGGGCGAGGTGTATCGCGCTCGCGACACGCGCCTGGATCGAACGGTCGCCATCAAGATCCTGTCGGAGTCCTTTGCCGGCGATCGCGAACGTCTGGAGCGCTTCCAGCAGGAAGCCCGCATCCTCAGTGTGCTTAACCATCCCAACCTGATGGCCATCTACGACGTCGGTGAGCAGGAGGGAATGCACTTCCTGGTTTCGGAGTTCCTCGAAGGAGAGACGCTGCGCGATCGATTGCAGGCCGGTCCGCTTCCCCAGCGCCGAGTGGTCGAATACGGACTGCAGATCGCCAAAGGGCTGGCGGCGGCGCACGAGAAGCAGATCGTGCATCGCGACCTGAAGCCGGAAAACATCTTTGTGCTGCCCGATGGCCGCGTGAAAATCCTCGACTTTGGATTGGCCAAGCGAAAAGCGATGGTCGGTACGGCCGACGCTACCATGACCAACTCCAATCAGACGTCGGCAGGCACCGTACTCGGCACAGCGGGCTACATGTCGCCCGAGCAGGTGCGCGGCGAAGCGGTCGACCATCGTTCCGACATCTTCGCGCTGGGCGCCATTCTTTACGAGATGATCGCGGGCCAGCGCGCCTTTCGCGGGGACTCCAGCGTCGAGGTGATGACTGCCATCCTGAAGCAGGAGCCGCCGGACCTGAGCGAAAGCGGTCTGAATGTATCGTTTGGGCTGCAGCGGATCGTGCACCGCTGTTTGGAGAAGAAGCCGGAAGCGCGTTTTCAGTCGGCCAGCGATCTGTCCTTCGCTCTCGATTCGTTGAGCAACGCCGGCACCTCGACCGGACGACTGCACGCCCTGAAGGATGCCAATCGGAAGCGTTCGTGGTTTCTGGTGCCGGCAATGCTGCTGGCGGCGCTGGCGGTCGGTGCAATCGCCACCTGGGCCCTGCATCGTCCAGCGGTGAGCCAACCCGCTTTCACGCAGATTAGCTTCCGTTCCGCATTCCTCCGCCATGCGCGCTTCGCTCCCGACGGCCGCACGGTGGTGTACGACAGCACCACCGAGGGCAAGCCCACGGAGCTGTTTTCCACTCGCACGGACACCATCGAAGCGCAGCCTCTGCATATTCCTGCCAGCCTGCTGAGCATCTCGTCGACCGGAGAAATGGCGGTCACGCTGGATACTCTGTTCGATCCGAAGTTCACTCCTACCGGACGCCTGGCGCGCGTACCGCTTGGAGGCGGCTCCACGCGCGAGCTGATGGACGCCGTTACGGATGCCGACTGGACGCCAAATGGCTCCGCCCTGGCGGTAAGCCGGCGGGTGGGACATCACTTCCAGCTCGAATTTCCTCCCGGCAAGACGCTGTACCAGAGCGATGGCTACATCAGCGATCTGTGTTTTTCACCGGCCGGCGACAAGATCGCGTTCGTGAACCATGCCATCCTGGGTGACGACCGCGGTACGGTTGAGGTGGTCGACCTCCAGGGAAACCGGAAGGTGCTGACCCGGGAGTTCGACACCGTACAGGGCCTGGCCTGGCCCTCGAAGGGGAACGAGATTTGGTTCACGAGTGCGGTTACCAGTGAGCCCAGTTCTCTGCGTGCCGTCAGCCTCGACGGTAAGGAGCGGCTGCTGCTTTCCTCGCCCATTCGGCTGAAGTTGCAGGACGTCTCGCCAAATGGCGCCGTCCTGCTGAGCGTGGAGGACTATCGCGATCAGCAGATCCTCTCCGACACGCAGACGGGCAAGGTGCGGGACGTCAGCTCGTTTCCCTTCCAGATAACCGAGGCGTTTTCGCCCGACGGGAAAACGCTGCTGCTGAATACCTACGTCACCGGTGCGAGCAGTGATTACAACCTCTACACGCAAGGCACCGACGGCTCCGCGCCTGCGCTGATCGGCCAGGGCGCAGGACTCAGCTTCTCCTTCGACGGCAAGTGGGTGTTAGCTCTCGACCCAACCAACCTGCAACGCCTGCGTGTGATTCCGACCGGAGTGGGTGAGGCCCGCACGCTGAGCGCTCCGCCGGGCACGGAATACCTCAACGCAGCGTGGGTCCCGGGCGGGAGGCAGATTGTAGTCCTGGCGCAGGCTCCCGGGCACACGCTAGCCACCTATATCCAGGATCTTGAGACGGGGGCGGTTCGGCAGATTGGGAAGCAAGGCCAGTATCTCTGGACCGTCGCCGAGTCGGGCAGTCTCGGCAGCGTCTCGCCTGACGGCAAGGGCTTTATCACGACCGACGGTGAAAAGCACTACTGGGTGCAACCGATGGATGGCGGGGAACCCAGCCAGATCAAAGGGTTGTCGCCAGACGACTTCCCGCTGGGATGGCATAACAGTTCGGAGAATATCTTCTTCGAGCGCACCATCGGCACGGACACGAGCGAGATCTACGATCTCAATCTTGCAAGCGGTAAAAGTAAACTGTGGTCGCGCTTCACTCCGACCGACAAAACAGCGATGGTGGCGCTGCGTCACCCGATCCTCACGCAGGACGGCGCCCATGTGCTCTACGTCGTACAGCGCATCTTCTCGACGTTATTCGTGGCGAACGGCATTCAGTAGGCGGTTGGCATGGCCGGAGGCGCCAGCTGGGTTCTTTCACCATGAATCCAGAGTACCTTTGGCTGACGGGCGCAATGGAACTGCTGACCTTCTTCGTCGTTGAGTTAGCACTCGCCATTGCAATGCGTATGCGGCAGGGCGGGGAAAACCCAAGAACTGCAAGCCTGAGCGGTACGGATGATATGCGGCGCCACGCGGGTCGGAAGCCGACATTGTCATGGAATCATTACCAAGGGCCTCCTGACCTTCTGGCGCGCAGCATCCGCCTGTTGCCGTTTAGTAAGACCATCTCCGCAAGAACACGCTGACAACTCCCACGGGCACTGGTAAGGGCAACCCGCACTTTCAGGCGCTCATCTTTCGCAGCAAACCAGTGTCCCTCGATTGGGACAACGTTTCTGCACGGAGAAAGCGTATGCCAAGCCTCTATCGATACAGCCGGTCGCTGTTACTCAGCGCTGTCGTTCTTTTCGAGCTAACTCTCATTGCGCCGCTGCCGGCATCGGGGCAGACGCTGCAAGTGCTCCATTACTTCACCGCCGGATCGGATGGGAGCGCTCCCTATGCCGGTCTGGTTCGTGACCGCGGCGGAAATCTCTACGGCACGACGGAACTTGGCGGAAGAATTACTTCAAACTGTCCCGGCGGCTGCGGCACGGTTTTCCGGCTGAAGCCGCAGGGCTCGGGCTGGATCTACAGCGTTCTTTACCGGTTTCAGGGCGGCGCCGACGGCTCTGGACCGGGCACTCTGGTCATTGGACCGGACGGAAGCCTGTACGGCACGACCGGGGCAGGCGGTGGTGGGGGCTGCATTGACTCAGAAGGATGCGGCACGGTTTTCAAGTTGCGTCCGCCTGGCACTTTCTGTGCAGCCGTGTCATGTCCGTGGGAAGAAACCATTCTGTATGTTTTTCCAAACCAGGACCAGAGGAATGGACAAAGCCCCGCTTCCCAACAATTGATTTTCGATCGGTCCGGCAATATCTACGGTACGACGGCGTCCGGCGGGTCCAACAATTTCGGAGTCGTATTTGAGTTGTCGCCCTCCACTGGTGGGTGGACAGAACAGGTACTCCACAACTTCGCCGGCCCTCCCGACGATGGCATCTCTCCCTGGAGCGGAGTTATCTTCGACAGCAGCGGCAATCTCTACGGTACAGCGCAGGTCCTGCCTAGCGGCGGCATAGTGTATGAGCTGACACCCACGCAATCTGGTTGGACGGAGACTATCCTCCACAACTTCTTTGGCAACGACGGAAGCATGCTGTGGGGCGGTTTGATCTTCGATTCCGCCGGCAATCTCTATGGAGCGACCGCCTCCGGAGGCGTCAACGGCGGGGGCACGGTGTTTGAGCTCTCACCCTCGGGTAGCAACTGGAACCTCTCCGTGCTCTACAGCTTAAGCGGGGAACCACAGCAGCGCCCTGCGGGCCCGGTTAGCGGCTTGACTATGGATGCCGCCGGAAACCTCTATGGTGGAACCACAAAGGACGGCCTTGACGATGAGGGCGCAGTGTTCAAGCTCACCCCCAACGGGGGAAGCTGGGTCTACACCAGCCTCCACGATTTCGATAACAATGGCCAACAAGGGCAGTCGGCGTGGGGCAGTGTGCTGCGGGACACGGCCGGAAATGTGTACGGCACCACAGTGTCCGGGGGGCAAAATGGCAACGGAGTGGTCTTCGAGATCACGCCCTAACGCGATGGCTGGAGCGGTCTCAGTCATGATGGTTGGCGCAGCATCGCCATATCGCAAGTAATCCGCTTATCCAGTTAACACTAGATCGTCGAGGGGTGGAGGAGTTATAAAGACTGAGAAGCACGGGCCACCGGAATTGCCGTGTATCGCAGACCTAAGAGCGCCCGAAGCGTAGGGAAGCAATGACCCGTCTTTGCGAAGTGGCGTTCTGTGCGATCGCTCTCGTTTACGCAAGCGCGACGCCTGCCCCGGCTGACCAGCAAATTACCGTTAAGCATTTTGTCATTGAAGGTGCGGATAGCCTATCCAGATCCCAGATTGAGGAAGTCAAGTCTTCGGTGATGGGCAAGCCGGAATCTGGCAAAGTATTGATGGATACTGCCAGGCACCTCCTCACCGGTTTTCTGGACGGCAAGTGTTATATCCGGTCGGACATTGACTTGACCGTCGTGAATGCGAACGCTGCGCCCGACGCGGCCTGGATGCAGGCTACGGTCAAGCAAGGCACTCGGTATCGGCTGCGCAATTTTCGTGTCCAATGGGCACGGGCCTTTTCAGCGCAGGAAATCGAGCAGCATTTGCCGCTTGACGCCATGCGCCGAGGAGACTGCTCAGGCCTGGCAAACGTGGAGAGTGCAGTTGCTGACTTCTACCAGAGTCGAGGCTTCCGCAATGTGAAGGTGCATCCACTGGTGCAGTCAAACAAGGCGACCGAGCAGTTCGACTTGACCTTGTATATCGACGAAGGCAAGTGAACGCAGTAGAACAATCTCCAGCTGCCGCTAGCTCCCCAGAGACCAGAGGGTCGTGAGCTATATCTTGCAGTCCATTGGCGAAATGTCGCGTGGCTGTTGAAAAACTCGTCCCTAGAGATCGCGCGGAAGAAATCGTCGCACTAGGAAGCCCTACAAACCGATTTTCTCCGACCGGGTAGACATTTCTCGTCACCGAATTTGCGCCGGGTTTCAGAGCCACGATCGCTTATCGACCGGAACTCGCAAACTGTTCCCGAATCCTGTCACCGCCGACTGGATCCCGGCGGGACGCATCGCGAGCGATGCAGCTCTCGAGATCTGTGCTCACAGTCCTCCAATCCAGCGAGGCGCCGCAGAGCAAGGCGACCGTTTCCCACCGGATCTTGTCATGCTCGTGCAGATTGCAGGCGTCAATGATGCAACTAATTCCGGCGTCAAGCAGGCGGCCGGCCGACTGAATCATGGTTTTCGTCAAATCGGAGTCGTCGTAGGTCGGATGGATTCTGCGCACTTCATCCCGAGACAGCAAGGCTGTGTGTCTCCGCTTGCAGTGCTCGATCTTTGCGAGCGTCGACTTGCCCGAACCGCATGGCCCCGAAAAGACGATTAACAGCTTCGCTTGGCCTCTCCCATTCCGCGCGTACTTGCGCAAGGATTTGCCCTTGTTCCGGACACCCACGCGATAGAAGCCTGCGCCTTGTTTCTTGCCGCGCATAAGCGATGCCGGGTAGCGGAAGACACACCGCCATCACCGGCAGTGTGCACGATCTCGGACGCGCCTGTCAGTGATGTAGCCTTTTTTATTGCAAAGGATCCTTACGAACTCTTTACGAACTTCTTGCTTCGCGCTTACGCCATGGACTGTCAAATCAGAGTAGCCGGATGTTTTCGGCAGGACGCGAGACAACATGACGTTTCTTGCAGCAGTGATGGCTTACCTGGTATTGGCATTTCTTCTCGTCTACAAAATGTTGGGCGCACCACGACGGCGGTCGGGCCGGGCGTTTGGGGCACAAAGTAGCCCACAACTCGCGAAATTTGCCAGCGGTGATGCTGACAACTCCCGGAAAATAACCGCAGTCCATCACTCTCCCAGCCACTCTAATGTGAGGAAACGAGCACAGAACACTGAACCGAGATCGATCGAGCGGCAATCACCACCCCCCGCGTGCACCGGCGAAGTGACAACACGTTCCCTCGCGCTTTCTCTCGACTGTCTTATCGATCACTTATGAGATTGCAAGCGTGGCTACAGTACGGGTTCTTCCTGCTGCTCCTGACCTTGCTGGTTAAGCCTCTCGGGGGCTACATGGCCCGAGTGTTCCAGCGCCAGCGAACCTTCCTCGACCCGCTGCTCACGCCCCTGGAACGTCTCCTGTATCGACTCACCTTCGTCGACCAACGAAAGGAGATGAACTGGCAACAATATGCTTGGTCCTTCGTCCTCTTCGGCTTCTGCGGCACTCTGCTTCTTTATGCAATCCTGCGCATGCAGCGTTTTCTGCCCTGGTTTTACCCTGCTTATCAAGCCACGCCGTTGACGCCGGACCTGGCGACGAACACGGCCATCAGCTTCTCCACCACTACGACCTGGCAGGCGTACAGCGGTGAAACGACCATGAGCTACTTCAGCCAGATGGTCGGACTCACCGCGCAGAATTTCCTTGCGGGCGCGTCCGGCCTCGCGGTGGGCATGGCATTTCTGCGCAGCTTCGCGCGCCAGCGCACGGTGAAGCTGGGAAACTTCTGGGTCGATCTAGTGCGCGCGTTGCTCTGGGTGCTGCTGCCTCTAAGTCTGGCAGGCGCCCTGTTACTGGTCTGGCAAGGCGTGCCGATGAACTTCCACCCCTACACCCAGGCGAAGACCATGGAGGGTCCGATCCAGACCATCGCGCAAGGGCCGGTCGCCGCCCTGGAGATCATCAAGAATCTCGGTACGAATGGCGGCGGCTTCTTCAACGCGAATGGAGCTCATCCCTATGAAAATCCCACTCCGCTCACGAACCTGATTGCCCTGCTGGCAATCGCGGCGTTACCGGCGGCATTCACCAACACCTTCGGCCGCATGGTCGGCAATCCTCGTCAGGGGTGGACGCTGTACGCCGTGATGACCGTACTGTTCGTGGCAGGGTTGGCCATTTGCGACCACAGCGAGCAGAAGGGCAATCGAATCCTCGGGGAAACAGCGCACCTACAAATGGGCCCGACGGCGCGGCAGCCTGGCGGCAACATGGAAGGCAAGGAGGTCAGGTTCGGGATTGCACAATCTGTTCTGACCGCCGTCGTCACCTCGAACGGCGCGACCGGTTCTTACAACTCCATGCACGACAGCTATTCAGCCATCGGCGGAGCCGTACCGCTGGTCAACATGCTACTGGGCGAGACTGTCTATGGTGGACTGGGTACGGGTCTTTACAGCATGGTCATGGTTGTTCTGCTGGCCCTGTTGGTGGCGGGCCTGATGGTAGGCCGCACGCCGGAGTATCTGGGCAAAACCATCGGGCCGTCAGAAGCAAGGATGCTGATGCTCTATGTCCTCGCCAGCCCATTGGCAATTCTTCCTTTGGCTGCGCTCGCGGTCGCCACGAAGACGGGTCTGGCAGGACTCACTACGAACACGGGCCCGCACGGCCTTACAGAAATCATTTATGCCTTCGCCTCCGCCACCGCCAACAACGGGCAAAGCTTCGCAGGGCTGAATGCCGGCACTCCTTTCTATAACCTCTCCACAGCCGTGGCGATGATGGTAGGTCGTTTTGGGCTGGCGATTCCCGCGCTGGCGCTCGCCGGAATGTTCGCGGCGCAGCGCCATCGTTACAGTGGTGAAGGCGCCATTCGCACCGACAGCTTTATCTTTGGCACGCTCCTGCTCGCGACCACTGTCGTCGTGTGCGGTTTGAGCTTCTTACCGGTATTGACGCTCGGGCCCGTGCTGGAACATTTAATGCGTTAGAAGGATTTTCCGAGTTGTTTACGAACTCCTTATAAAGTTCTTCTTTCGCCCTTACGACCTACGTTGTCAAATCAGACAGCGTCAAATCAGACAGCCGGGAGTGTGAGCTATTTTGCCTTGGCTTGCGGCTCCGCCATTCTAGCGATTGTTTTTCGGAAGAAAGAAGCGTTTACATCGGATGCTCGCCCCGCGCCCTACTAAGCTGCGTTCACAACGCGACGTTAATTTGTGGCGGATCCCGCTCCAGCTCTCGCTCGGCGCGGTCGCGCTATTCGCGCTCACCCTGGTTCCGGACGTTCTTGACAAGTTTGGCGTCATTCACATCCCGTCGTGGTTGACGATGGGCAGCATCGACGACGCGCGCGCCATCCTGTCGGCCATGATGGGCGCGGTCGCGACCGTGCTCGCGCTTATTTTCTCCGTCGCGCTGCTGGTGTTGTCGATGGTATCGACGCTGTTTGGACCGCGGCTGCTCTACCGCTTCCTCCAGGACTGGGTCACCCAAGTCACGATCGGCCTGTTCATGGGTACGTTCGTGTACATCTGCCTCGTCTTCCTAGTCACGCATCAGGACGCACAGTCGTCGTTCATCCCGCAGATCTCGCTCATCATGAGCTGGGTGCTGGTCGTGCTCAGCTTCGGGTTCCTCGTCTACTACAGCCATCGGGTCGCGAAATCGATCCAGAACCCCGACATGATCGGCGCGATCGTGGACGATTTGTATGTCGCGGCGGGCAGCGCGCTCAAGCCCGGCCCCGGCGAAGGCACCGGCGCGATGCCTGACGATGCGGCGATCCTGCGGCAGGCCGAGGCCGGCGCGATCTTGTTGTGCGCGAAGAGCGGATACCTCCAGCAGGTCGATCACCGCGTGCTTGTCGCTGCCGCGTATGCGGCGGATGCACTGATCGTGCTGAAGTTCCGTCCGGGCCAGTTCATGTTTCGCGGCGAGCCGCTCGCCGCCATCGTCCCGGCGGACCAGGCAGGCGCGCTCGAGGGCGCGGTAGATGGTGGAGTCCAGATCGGGCGCCACCGCACGCTCACCCAGGATAGCGAGTTCGGCGTCGCGCAGGTGGTTGAGATTGCGATCCGTGCCCTGTCGCCGGCGGTCAACGATACCTTCACCGGCGTGGCGTGCGTCGACTGGCTCGCCGACGCGCTGCTCACGCTGGCCGAGCGGCCTCCGCTCGAAGGCAACTGGTACGACACTGACGGCCGGCTCCGGGTATGGATGCCGTCGGTACGTCTCGAGCGCCTCGTCAAGCTGGCGTTCGATCAGATCCGACAAGCCGCCGCGACCACGCCCGCCGTGCTCATCCGCCAGCTCGACGCGGTCCGCCGGCTGGCACCGCGCCTTCCAGACGCCTGCCGCCAAACGCTGTCGGACCAGGCAGACGCGATCCGGGAAGCCGGAAGCGCGCTGGCTGCGCTTGATCGCCGCGATCTCGATGCGGCGTGGCAGCGGGCCCACACCGCGCTCGGAGTTCGGCCCCGGGCCGCCAGCGGCGAGCACGACCGCGCCCTCGTAGATGCTGCGCCCTCGCGGCCTGGCGATGACAGCCATTCCGCAACCGCAGGTCGGTAAGAGCGCCGATGAGATCTGCAGTTGCGGTTTCGGGCGTTCACTAGGAAGGACCCGCTCAAGCTCCGCTTGAACGGCACCCAAGTCTTCACCCGGACCACCCGCCGACTCACGGAGTGGATCACTGGTACGCGTCACGAGCGATCCCCGGTGACGGGTAGGCTGGACGGCCCGTTCACTCGGTGCGTCGCCCACCGCGCCTCTTAGCGGCATACGGCAGCACGAACAAATACAGGCCGGTGAAAAACTCTAAGGCGAGCACGGCCACCGCCATGAGGCCCAGTCGGTTGCTGTACTTCCCCTTTACCACTGCGACGCCGTTGACAATGACGGCCACCGTAAAGGCAATGGACAGCCAGCGGTGGGTCTGCCGAATCCATTTGTTCCAGCTCAATGGAACCTCCTCACGATTTTTGACCCGGACTTAGTCTGTGGTTGACGGGCGTTCGCTCGTCCGCGAGAATTACGGGCTAAAGCAACAGAATTACGGGCTAAAGCAAATGATAGTGACTACCAGCTACGCCGACATTCCTCTGCCGGGTTCCCCGATGCGGACCTTCGTTGCTGCGCCTAAAGCCGAAGGCCGATATCCCGGCATCTGGTGTTATTCCGACATCTTTCAGCTCACACCGCCGCTGCTGCGCTTCTGCGTGCGGCTGGCGGGATACGGATTTGTGGCCGCTGCCCCGGAAATCTATCGCCGCATCGAACCGCCTGGAACCGTCATTCCCTTCGACGATGCCGGTCGCGACCGCGGGTTGCAAGACGCCGGGAAAACGCCGGTCGCGCACTTCGATGCCGATTGCCGCGCCGGTCTGGACTGGCTTGCGCAACATCCGAAGGTCGCGCCAGGCAAAATCGGCGTCGTGGGTTTCTGCATCGGCGGGCATCTTGCCTTCCGGGCGGCGTTTCAGCCCGATGTTCGCGCCACCGTCTGTTACTACGGCACCGGCATCGACAATGGCAAGCTCGGGCAGGACGCAGATGCCGGATCGTTGGCCCGCGCCAAAGAAATCCGCGGTGAGCTTCTGATGATTTTCGGGACGCTGGATCCGCACGTGCCCGACGCGGGACGCCAGACGATCGACCAGGCGCTGCGCGCCTCCGGCGTTCGCTATCGCACGCTACTGTATCCTGCCGAGCACGCCTTCACCCGCGATGAAGGTCCGCGTTTCGATCCGGAAGCGACGGACCTGGCATTCGCAGAGATGGTTGGTTTATTCCGTCACGTGTTCCAGAGTTGAACTCGCAGTACGCCCACTCTCGCAATTCAGTTCCTGCGTTGCAGTCCCATCGTCCGGAGAAAGGCCGTAAATTGAGGATCGATTGCGAGGTTTTTCAATAGCGGATCTCCCAGGATCGCAGTGAGTCCGGCGTCTCTGTGAGTGCGCGCGACCTCCAACCACTGCAGCGCTGTTGCGGCTTCGCCGCGAAAGGCGTAAATCTCGGCGACTTGATAAGCCGCCGCTTCCCGATGATCGGCAATGAGCTGGTGCAAGGCTGCATCCGCCTGCGCCTTGCGTCCCAACGCGAAATATGCGAGCGCCTCTCCCGCCGTGCGTTCACTGGGCGCCTGGTTCTTCTGAAATTCAGCCAGCGCCTGCTGCGGATGCGATTGCTGCAGGTAAACCAAGCCCAAAAGATAATGTGCCTCGGGCGCGTCCGGGCTGATGGCCAATGCCTTCTGAAAAGCGTCGGTAGCCAGTTGAAGTTGTCCGGCATAGTAGGCGTGCATGCCCAGCGAGAGATGTGAAACCACACTGAGCGGATCGACTTCCACCGCGCGGCGATTCAGCGCGATGGCTTCGTCGAAGTTGCCCAGGCTGGCTTGTAAGCTCGAGGCCCCCAGCAGCACCACCGAGTTTTGCGGCTCCAGTGCCAGGGCCTTCTGGAACGCAGTGTTCGCTCCTGCCCAGTCCCAATCGTAGCTGCGCCGGATGCGCCCGATGGCGGCATGGGCCTCGGCGAGGTTGGGATCCAGTTGCAACGCTTTTTGGGCGGCGGCGATGGCAGCGCGATAACCCTGCTCGAACGACGGTCCGGCGCCGGCTTCGGTCCGGGCAATCAGGGTCCAGGCCAGCGCCGACCAGCCGCGCGCGAAATTCGGGTCGAGCCGCACCGCCTGCTGGAAATAGTCGTACGCCCGCGCAAGATCGTCCAGCGTGCGATGCTCGTAGAAGTAGCGCCCTTGCAGGTAAGCGTTGTAAGCCTCGGCGGTGGTGGGTCGCGGAACACTCCCCGCGTGAGAATCCAGCAGCCGCACTTTGAGCTCACTCGATATAGCGCGCGCAATCTCGTCCTGCACCGCAAAGACATCATTGAGGTCGCGGTCGTACTTGCCTGACCACAGCTGAAATCCATCCGCCGCCTTCACCAGTTCGGCCGAGATTCGCACCCGGTTGCCTTCCCTCTGAACGCTGCCCTCCAGGATGGTGGCCACCCCAAGCTGCTTGCCAATCGCGGCGAGGTCGGCGCCCCGATCGCGAAACTGAAACGATGAAGTGCGCGCGGAAACGTGAAGTCCCGGTGTCTTCGCCAGGTCGTTGAGCAGCTCCTCGGCGAGCCCGTCGGACAGGTAGCTCTGGTTCTTCTCCCGGCTGAGGTCGGCAAAAGGCAGCACTGCGATTGACGACGGCGCCGGCGCCGACCGCGCTCGCGAGCGCACGGCCCACCAGACACCAACGACCCCGGCCACCGCAAGCAATGCGACAGCGAACGAGAGCACCTGCCACAGCCGGCTGGTGCTCTCAGGCTGAACTGCTGCTCCAGCGAGTGATACATCAGGCTCAGTGTGCAGCATTACGTGAGCTTCACCTTTTGCCGGCAGCTCGGAATACTCCGCCGTGCCGATGAATCGGTAACCCTGGCGGGGCATGGTCTCGATGTACACCGGGCTCTGAGCTTCGTCGTTCAGCGCCTCTCGCAATCGCCGCACCGCGACGTTCAGGCTGGATTCGAATTCAACAAAGGTGTTCTCCGCCCAAAGCCGCGCTTTCAAATCCTCGCGCGTCACCATTTCGCCGGGGCACTCCAGCAGCGCCTGAAGGACCAGGAATGATTTTGGCTGGAGTTTGATGCGATAGCCGAATTTGCGCAGGTCGCCCGATTCCAGGTTGAGCGCGTAGGGCCCAAAGCGCACGAGGGAGGGGACTGGCCGCCTCGGCTGCGCGCCGTGCGGCGGAAACGAAGCGCTGGCGTGGAGAGCACCTGCCATCCCGTGGGCCGGAATGTTATCACAGATCGGTCAACAGAAACATTCGACCGAGACTTTAGTGATTTGCCGTCAAGAGCTTACACCGTAAGGCTCAATTAATTTGACTTGCCGGCTGCCGAGGAGCAAACAGGTACCAACGTCGCCGCTTCGTCGTCTTCTATTGCCAGAAAAAATCCGACCGTCTTGTCCAAGGAGCTTGCGGTGCCAGTCCATACCAGAAGAATTCTCCCCCAGAAGCTGCTCCGAACTGCCTGCCTCGTGATTATGTCCGCCGTCGTGAGCCTGCCCGGCTCCGCCCAGAACCTGACAATTCTGCACAACTTCGATCTGGGTGCTGACGGCGGAGCGCCATTTGCCGGAGTCACGCTCGACCACGAGGGCAGAATCTACGGGACCACCTCCGACGGCGGCACTAGAAACGGCGTCGTTTTTCGCTTGGTGCACTCGGGAACAAGCTGGGTGTTGACGCCAATCCACACGTTCCAGGGCGGAGCCGACGGGGCAGATCCCTACGCAAGAGTGCTCTTCGGCCCGGACGGCACTTTATACGGCACCACAAACTATGGCGGAGCTGGAGGCGCCGGGACTATCTACAACCTGAGACCTCCGGCCTCTGCTTGCCACGCTGTGCTCTGCCCATGGCTGGAAACGGTGATCTACAGCTTCAGCAATGGCGCTGATGGCGGCTATCCGTACTTTGGTGATCTCGCCTTCGACCAGGCCGGCAACATTTACGGGACCACCGCCGGTGGCGGCCTCAACAACAATGGCGTGGTCTATAAGCTGACGCGCTCGCAAGGCGGATGGAGCGAAAGCGTCCTCTACACCTTCACGGGAGGCGACGATGGCGGGGCACCGATGAGCGGCCCGGTGTTTGACAGCGCCGGCAACATCTACGGGGTCACCATCTTCGGCGGCGCCCATGGCATGGGCACCGTATACGAGTTGTCGCCTGCGCAATCGGGCTGGACGGAGTCGACGCTCTACACGTTCACCGACCGGGACGGTGGAAACCCGGTTGGCCTGACCATCGACGCGCACGGCAATCTTTTTGGCATGACCGGTTATTTCAGCGGTTCCGGCATTGCCTATGAGCTCAGCCCTTCCAACGGCAACTGGACTTTTACTCTGCTGCAAACCTTCCCGCAAGGATACGAGGGGCCCTATGACGCCCCGACTCTGGACGCGCAGGGAAATCTCTATGGAACGTTATGTTGCGCTCCTGAAAGCAACGGCGGCGTATTCAAGCTGACACCGGCGGGAACCCTATGGAACCTCTCGTTCTTGCACATTTTTGATGGCGAGAACGATGGAGACGGTCCGATCGGTGGCGTTACTTTTGACGACCAGGGAAACCTTTACGGCACCACAGACGAGGGCGGCAATAGGGTGTGGGGGACGGTGTGGGAGATCACGCCGTAAAGCAGTGGCGAGTGACCAAGTAGTCCGTTGCCAGAAAAAATGTGTCTGATGTCTTGGAAATTATCTATCGCGGAATATAGCCAGGCAGAAAAAGGGGAATCTATGGCGCGGACGAAGCAACAGAGATTTGTTGCGGCTAACTTGGGTCCAGTGGGTTGCTGGATCGCTACGGCATTCGTGTTCGCCATATTTCCTGTGCTGGCCGCACAGGCGCAGACCTTCAATATCCTTTACAGCTTCGGGGAAGGCGGCGATGTCGGACAGTACCCTTTCGCAGGTTTGGTCATGGACCAGGCGGGAAGACTCTACGGCACGAACTTCTTTGGAGGGGAGCACGGATTCGGTACGGTGTACCGCCTGGCCCGTGCGGGCTCGGGTTGGATAGCGACCGGACTATACAGCTTCCAGGGACAGGAAGTTGGAGGCACGGATGGAGCCTATCCCGAGTCGAACGTCACCTTCGGTCCCGATGGCACGCTCTACGGCACCACGGCCTTTGGTGGTATCGGAGATAACGAAGGACACGGCACAGTTTTCAACTTGCGTCCGCCGGCTACCGTCTGCAAGACCGCGCTATGTCCGTGGACGGAAACCGTGCTGTATCGCTTTACCGGCGGCAGCGATGGAGGCTTTGGAGAAGGCCTCCAATCCTATGGCGACGCCCTGGTCTTCGACCATGCCGGCAACATCTACGGCACAACGCCCATGGGCGGAGCTCATGGAGGAGGGGTAGTTTTCAGGCTTACCCGCTCCGGGGACAGCTGGACCGAAAGCGTGCTCTGGAGTTTCACCGGAGGGAGCGGCGGTACCACTCCACTCAGTGGCGTCGTCTTCGACAGCGCAGGCAACCTCTATGGCACCGCTGCTTTCGGCGGCGCTAACGGAGACGGAGTGGTTTACCAACTCTCGCCTTCGGGCTCGAGCTGGACGCAAACCACGCTCTACAGCTTTGGCTCGGAAGACGGCGGCGGAAACCCCATTGGCGGGCTCACCATGGACGCACAGGGCAATCTTTACGGCGTGACAGGCTTCGAGGGAAGCGGCGAAGCGTACGAGCTGACGCTCTCCGGTGGAAGCTGGACCGTCAGCCGGCGGCAAATTTTTTCGCAGTACGAGGGCGCCTTCAACGCTCCTACGCTCGACGCGCAAGGAAATCTGTACGGCACGATCAACTTAGGAACCAATGAGACTGGTGAAGTGTTCAAGCTGACGCCGTCCGGCAATGGATGGAACTACATCGATCTCTACGACTTCACCACCGACGGGTCCAACCCTATTGGCGGAGTCATTGTCGACGCGAGCGGGAACGTGTACGGCACCACCGCCGGCGGAGGATATGACGGTGGCACGGTGTGGGAGATCACGCCGTAGAGCAGTGGCTGTGGGGAGTACTCAGTACATCGACGAGGCGCCTACCACATTGTGGCACCCTTGCAACGGTGCGGGCGAGAAAAAAGGAGCAATTATGGTGAGCTCGGATAGAACGCGATTCTTGCAGACCAGCTTGTGGGCAGGTCTCTGGGTTGTTGCAAGCGTGCTCGCCGCGACTATGTTCCTCGGTGCGAACGCATGGGGTCAGACCTTTCAGGTACTGCATAGCTTCTCCGGCGGCGGGGACGGTGGCAGCCCTAGTGCCGGATTGACAATGGACCGCGCCGGAAATCTTTACGGCACAACACAATTCGGCGGCGCTGGACTCGAAGGTACCGTCTTCAAGTTGTCGCGCGCGGGTTCGGGTCGGGTACTTAGCACGCTATATGGATTCTGCGGCAGCAGCGATGGCGGCTATCCGGAGGGGCGCGTCGTCTTCGGTCCCGACGGCGGCCTTTATGGCACGACCAGCGTCGGCGGCGAGGGGTATGGGACGGTGTTTGAAATCAGGCCCCCGGCAACCGTCTGCCATGCGGTGAGCTGTCCCTGGACCGAGACAGTGCTCTACCGTTTTCAAGCCGGCAGCGATGGTGCCGGTCCGCAATATGTCGATCTAAGCTTCGATCGTTTCGGCAATATTTACGGGACAACATTGGCCGGTGGATTGTCCACCTGCGAGGGCGGCACTTGCGGCGTCGTGTTTCAGCTTACGCCTGCGGACGGCAGTTGGACCGAAAGCGTGCTCTATCGCTTCACCGGCGGAGCTGACGGCTATGCTCCTCAAAGCGGCGTGATCCTGGACGGCTCAGGGAATATATACGGGACCACGTTCGAAGGCGGTGGCGCAGGCAAAGGCACGGCTTATGAATTAAGTTCATCGGCATCGGGTTGGACCGAAACTACCCTGACCGACCTCAGCGGTGCTAGCGGAGGCGACCCAATAGGGGGCCTGACCTTCGATTCGCATGGGGATCTTTTCGGCACGGGCTACTTTAACGGCCCGGTTTTCGAGCTCCAGCCGTCCGGCGGAACGTGGAGCTTTACCCAGATTGCAGTCCTCAACGGCTTCGACGGGCCCACCGGCAGCCTGACGTTCGACAGCTCCGGCAACCTCTTTGGCTCCAGCTTGATCGGTGGCGCCAACGGCGACGGATTCGTCTTCAAACTCACGCCCTCGGCCGGCGGCTGGACAGTCACCGATCTCTACGACTTTCAAGGACTGGAGGATGGCGCCAATCCGATGGGCAACGTCATCCTCGACAGCAACGGCAATCTGTACGGCACGACCGTCCTGGGAGGAGCGCACGGCTCCGGCGTGGTGTGGGAGATCACACCGTAAGGCAGTTGTCAGTTGTCGGTTGTCAGTTCTCAGAACCGAGGAGGAACGATGACGCATTCAAAGGGGCGAGACCGCGAATCCAAGGGGACGAATTTCTGTATGGCACGTGCCGCATTGGTCGGCACGATGATCTTGATCTTTGCCGCGACGCCGCTTCACGGGCAGACGCTGACCGTGCTGCACAACTTTACCAATGGCGGAGACGGTGGAAGCCCCAGCGCCGGCCTCACCATGGACCATGCCGGCAACTTCTACGGCACCGCCATGTCCGGAGGCGAGGGCAATAGCGGCACGGTGTTCAAGCTGTCGCGCGCCGGATCGGGCTGGGTGCTGGCCACTCTTTACAGCTTTCGGGGTGGCGACGATGGTGCCTATCCTCAAGCCAGAGTCGTCTTCGGTCCCGACGGCACTCTGTACGGCACCACGACCGGAGGTGGCGGCGGGCGGGAAACATTTACGGAACGACATTCGAAGGAGGATCGGACGACAGCGGAGTTGTCTTCGAACTCACGCGCTCGGGTGAGGGATGGACGGAAAGCGTGTTTCACAACTTCGGCTGCGTGGATGACGGGTGTAATCCGTACAGCGGCGTGATCTTTGACAACGCGGGCAATCTGTACGGTACGACCCTGGACGGCGGGGCGGATAGCCTGGGCACGGTCTACGAGCTTTCGCCTTCAGCTTCGGGGTGGACGGCGCACTGCGTACAGTCTTGGCCTGGCAACTGGGAAGTCACGCCGTAACCGTTGTCAGTCGTCAGTTGTTTGAACCGAGGAGGAGCGATGACGCGTTCAGATGCACCGCGCAGCACGACTAGCGGAATGGATGTAGCGATGATTCTTGTATCGATGGCCGTCGCGGTGCTGTTTGCCTTTGGCGCCGCATCGGCGCAGGCGCAGACCCTCACCGTGTTGCACAACTTCACGGGCGGCAGCGACGGTGCGTTGCCTGCCGCCGGCCTCACCTTCGATCAGCAAGGCAGGATGTACGGTACCGCCTCCGGCGGCGGCAGCGAAGGCAACGGTGTGGTCTATCGTCTGGCCCGCGAGGGTGAAGGATGGGTACTTTCGCCCATCTATAGCTTCCGGGTCTTCGGTAGTCATGATGGACTGATCCCTTATTCCAGGGTCCTTTTTGGCCCGGATGGCCTGCTTTACGGGACAACGAACGGAGGCGGCGCCCACAACTTCGGCACTGTCTACAGCCTGCGACCTCCAGCAACCGCCTGCAAGACCGCTCTCTGTCCCTGGCTTGAGACCATCCTCTACAGCTTTACCGGCGGCTCCGATGGCGGATATCCACAATTCGGCGACCTGGTATTTGACCAGGCCGGCAACATTTACGGCACCACCTCCAACGGCGGCAGTTCGAACAATGGTGTCGTTTTCAAGCTGACTCGATCCGGCGCCAGCTGGACGGAGAGCGTGATTTGGGATTTCACGGGTGGTAATGACGGCGGGGGTCCCTATGCCGGAGTCATCTTCGACAATGCCGGCAATTTGTATGGCACCGCGACCTATGGAGGCTCCAGCTTCCAAGGCACCGCGTACGAGTTGTCCCCTACCGCATCGGGCTGGAACGAGACGACTCTCTACTCGTTCACGAACAGTGACAATGGCAACCCCTACGGTGGTCTCCTCATGGACGCGCACGGCGATCTCTTCGGTACCACCGGCGGTTTTTTGCCGGGCGCCGCGTATGAATTGACTCCGAACAACGGAGCTTGGTCCTTCACCCTGTTGCAAACCTTCACCGGCGAATTGGGGGATTCCTTTGCTGCACCCACTTTCGACTCACAGGGCAATCTTTACGGATCGCTGTCCGACGACGGTAGTGAGCTTGATGGCGAGATTTTCAAGTTGACGCCTTCGGGCAATCAGTGGATCTATAGCGCGTTCTACCAATTTGTGGACTTCAGCACCGGAGTCGAACCCACTGGCTCGCTGATCTTTGATGCCGCTGGAAATATGTACGGTACCGCGTTCGTAGGAGGCTCCCCTGGATCTTCGGGTACGGTGTGGGAGATCACGCCGTGAGGCAGTGGCTGGGGTTCAGCAGCCACATATCCCACGCTGTGGGACTTTAAAATTCGAGGAGGCCAGTATGCCAGCACCCTTTCGATTGGCAGAGCAAGTTCGACGCTTTGTACCTGCGTTGGTGGCAACGCTCGGGCTGCTATTCCTGCCATCCGTGCAGGCGCAGACCCTGACGGTGCTGCACGCCTTTAGCGCACAAGGGGACGGAGATTCCCCGGCGGCCGGCTTGATCATGGACCGCGGCGGCCGGCTCTACGGCATGACAAACGACCAAATTCTTCCCGGTACGGTCTTCAGGCTTGCCGACGTGAGGTCCGGGTGGGTGCTCTACACGTTACACAATTTCAGCTATTACGACGGTGGCGGCTACTACCCAAACGGCAAGTTGACATTCGGACCGGACGGCAATCTCTACGGGGTAAATTACAGCAGCCAGCAGGGAAGCTGCGAGACGGGTTGTGGAGTTGTCTTCAAGTTGCAACCGCCGGCCACGGCGTGTGCTGCCGTCTCGTGCCCCTGGACCGAAACCGTGCTGTATAGCTTCACCGGCGGCAGCGACGGCGGCAATCCAGTCGGGGAGATCGCCTTCGATTCGGCGGGGAACCTCTACGGCGCCACCGAGTATGGCGGCGACCCAAGCTGCGAATCCGGGTGCGGAGTGGTTTACAAGCTCACGCCCTCCGCCGGCGGCTGGACGCAAAGCGTCCTGCACAGCTTCGGCTCGCCTGCCACGGATGGGATTCTGCCTTCGGGCGGAGTCGCCCTCGATCCGGCCGGCAATCTGTATGGCGTGACAATGTCGGGCGGCGCCATGAATGAGGGCATCGCTTACGAGCTGAGCCCATCCAACGGCGGCTGGAGCGAGACCATCCTGCACAGCTTCCAGAACCTGGCGCAGTACAACTCGCCCGTCGGCACTCTGACCCGCGACCAGGCAGGGAACCTTTACGGTATCACCAGAGGCAGCTACTACGGCGGCAGCCTGATCTTTGAATTATCGCAACCAGGAACCTGGACCTACAGCGAGCTTCAACATTGGGGTGCCGAGAGGGCTGTCAGCCCCGGCCTCGTGCTCGACAGCGCTGGAAATTTGTATGGCGCAGTGAACGGAACGAACGGCAGCAACGAAGGCACGGTCTTCAAGCTGCAAAACTCGAATGGGAGCTGGAGCCTGATCACGCTGCATTCTTTTGCCGAGTCTGAGGGAGTGGAGGTGAACGGTGGCCTGATCTTCGACGCTGCCGGCAACATCTACGGCACGGCAGCCTTTGGCGGCGACCTGAATTGTGGGCTTTATGGCGGCGGCGGCGGCTGCGGCACGGCGTGGGAGATCACGCCGTAAAGCAGTGGCCAGTTGGCGGTGGTCTGTTGTTGGTTGGCGGACGAACTCTGACATTGTGTGACTTAGTCCCGAATGTTCGCCTGGGTAGAAGGAGTGAGTTTATGGCGCGCTCGAAACAACATCGACACCTGCCAAGAACTATTCGTGTATTGACGCTCGCCACGCTGTGCGCAGCAATTCTCGGTGTTGCGGGCCGCGCTCAGACCTTCACGGTGCTGCACACGTTCACCGGAGGGGCTGACGGTGGCGGGCCTATTGTCGGCTTGACCATTGATGCCGCGGGGAATCTCTACGGCACGACAACCAGCGGAGGTCCGGGCGGCTACGGTACCGTCTTCAAGATGACGCGCAGAGGTTCGGGATGGGAGTTCAGCACGCTGTACAGCTTCCATGGCGCGGACGGAGAGGAGCCTGAGAGCCGCGTGATCTTCGGACCGGATGGCACGCTCTACGGTACTACGAACATGGGCGGCGGCGATGGATGCGGCTATCTCGATGGCTGTGGTGTTGTCTTCAGGCTGCGGCCTCCTGCTTCGGCTTGCAAAACCGCAATCTGCTATTGGACAGAGAACGTAATCTACGGCGACTTCGGTTTTAATGCCAATTTTCCATTCGGCGACATTGCCTTCGACCAGCAGGGCAATCTCTACGGCATAGCAGGTGACATCTACCAGTTGATGCCCTCGAACGGAAGCTGGACGCTAAACGTCATCAACCAAACTGTGGGCTCCTATAACGGGGTGACGTTCGACGCTTCCGGCAATCTCTATGGCGCGGAAGACAACCTTATCTGGCGCCTGGTTCCGTCGGATGGGCAATGGATCGAGCAGGACCTCTATAACACGAACAATCAGACCCAGGGTGAAGGCATAGGCGGCTTGGCCTTCGATCAAGCGGGCAACATCTACGCAGGCAGCACTACCGGCGGCCCGAATGGCGGCGGTACCGCGTTCGAACTCACTCAGTCGGATGGCAGTTGGGTTTTCAACCTGCTTCATGCCTTCAGCGGGAACGGCGGACCGTATAACGGCAAGCTTCTTCTCGATGCGGCAGGAAATGTCTATGGCACGGCCCTGTCTGACGGCGCTGGCAACGAGGGCTCTGCGTTCAAGCTGACGCCGTCCAACGGGGGCTGGAGCTATACCGATCTCCACGGCTTTCATGGCCCCGATGGTTGTTATCCCAACAACTCGATGGTGATGGACGCCAGCGGGAACGTCTATGGCACGACTGAGGGTTGTGGCATGGGCAATCCCGCCTATGGCGTCGTCTTCGAGATCACGCCGTGAGGACAGTGGCTGGTTGTCAGAAGGAGAAACGATGACGCGTACAGATACGCGACTCGATCAGAGCCGCGGAATGGATTTCCGTATGGTGCTAGCCGCGTTGGCCGGCGCAGTGCTTCTACTCTTCGCCGCGATACAGTCGCAGGCGCAGACCTATCGCGTGATCCACGCATTTACGTTTAGCGACGGCGCCTTTCCCGAGGCAGGGCTCACCATCGACGCGCATGGCAACTTGTACGGCACTACGGCCGCCGGCGGCGCGCACGAGTGCGGCACGGTGTTCAAGATGACCCCGCACGGATCGAACTGGACGCTTGCCCCGCTCTATGCCTTTACCGACGGCGCCGACGGTTGCCAACCGGCAACCAGGGTGGTTTTCGGTCCGAATGGGACCCTTTACGGCACCACCTCCTTCGACACCGTGTATAACCTTCGTCCGCCACCGACACGTCCGGCCAGCGTTCTTCAGGGTTGGAACGAGACCACGCTCTACGGCTTCCAGGACAGCCTCCCTGCCGGCGACGTCATTTTCGACTCCTCCGGCAATCTCTACGGCGCGATGTCGATCGGCGGCTCGGGTTGTTACAACGGGTGCGGCTTCATCTATGAGCTAAGCCCTTCGGGTGGTGGTTGGAACCTCACGGTGCTTTACAACTTCAGCGTCAGCGATGGCGTGACGCCAGAAGGCATCGTGTTCGACCGCTCAGGAAATATCTTCGGCACGACCAACGGTGGGGGAGCAGAAGGCTGGGGAACGATTTTTGAGCTGATGCCGTCGTCGCAAGGCTGGATCGAGAGCGTCCTTTACAACTTCGAGTCTCCGGATAATGGAGGCAGCGCGCCAGGTGACGGTCTGGTGGAAGATGGAGCCGGCAATTTTTACGGCAGCACGAGTTACGGGCCGAATGGCACAAGCGTCGCCTTCGAATTGAGTCCGGCAAACGGCAGCTGGACGTATACCCCGCTCTACGACCTGCCCGGAGTTCCTAGCGCGCCATTGACGCTGGACGCGGCTGGAAACCTGTACGGGACCATTTACGACGCCGCGCAGTATCCGAATGGCGTCGTTTTCAAGCTGTCGCCAAGCGCGAACGGATGGACCTTCACCGCGCTGCACGAATTCACCGGCGGCACCGATGGCAAGTACCCCGCAAGCAACGTAAGCATCGATGCCAACGGCAATCTGTTTGGCACCGCAGAGTCTGGCGGAGAGGGCTGCGAGACGAACGGCTGCGGCGTGGTGTGGGAGATCACGCCGTAAGAACGGTTGTCAGTTGTCGGTTGTCAGTTGAGGTCATAGGCGGAGGGACTATGGCAGGTTGTCATTGGCCATTGTCTGAAAAGGAGGAACCATGGCGCGCACGGATGTCCCACATCGTGAGATCAACGGAATGAATCTGGGCCTGGCGGTGACCGCGATTGCGGGCGCGGTGCTTCTGCTCTTCGGCGGCGCACCAGCCCAGGCACAGTACTTCCAGGTCATTCACAACTTTAGCGGCATGGGCGAGGACGGGGCCAATCCCTATCAGGGCCTCACCATAGACCGCGCGGGAAACCTCTACGGGACGACGCGCATGGGTGGTACCGGGTCCTGCTCCGAAGAAGGTTATGCCCCAGGCTGCGGCACGGTGTTCAAGCTGAAAAAAACCACTTCCGGGTGGATCTACCAGCCGCTCCACAGCTTCGGTGGCCCATCCGCCAATGATGGCGCCTATCCGCAGTATGGCGCGATGATTTTCGGTCCCGACGGCGCGCTGTATGGAACCACCTCACAGGGAGGCACGCTGGTTGACTGCCAGGGCGCGATTCCCGGCTGTGGCGCTGTCTTCAAACTTCAGCCTCCTCCAACGCGTCCAGCGTCGGCAATCGCGCCCTGGAACGAAACCGTGCTCTACCGCTTTCCCAACTTGTCTGTCGGGCATTTTCCAGGAGGAATGCTGGCCTTCGACCCGGCCGGAAACCTGTATGGCACTACTGAAAATGGTGGTTTTTCGGGGCAAGGGATCGTGTACCAGCTAATGCCCTCGCCGGGCGAGTGGACCCTGAACACGCTCCACAACTTCTTTCCGCAGAACGACGGTGAGGTTCCCATCGGCGGTGTGACAATGGACCATGCCGGCAATGTTTGGGGCACCACCTGGGCGGGCGAACTGGATAACGACGGCACCGTGTTCGAGCTCACCCCGTCGCCCTCCAACAACTGGACAGAGAACATCCCACATATCTTTGGGAGTGCCAACGGCAAGCCTATCTCTACTCTCATTGAGGACGCCGCCGGCAATTTCTATGGTGCCACGACCGAACAATTCGATACCTACCCGGTGATCTTCGAGCTTTCACCTTACAACGGCTCGTGGATCTACACCGTCCTCTACACCTTCAATGGCTACGAAGATGGAGGGCCGGGTGCTCCGCTGATGATGGATGCTGCCGGCAACCTCTACGGCACAACCCTGGGCGATTCCGTTTTCGAGCTGTCGCCCTCCAACGCAGGATGGGTCTACACCAACCTGCACACCTTTTCCGGTGGCGCCGACGGCCGCGATCCGCAAAGCAACGTTGTGATGGATTCCGAAGGCAATCTTTACGGCACCGCCTTGTACGGCGGCAGTTCCGGCTACTGCCCGGGAGGCTGCGGAGTGGTGTGGGAGATCACGCCGTGATGCGAGCTTTGGTTGCCGGTGAGATCTCACATTGTGAGATCACGGCCCACGTTGACCGCGAGCCTCGGACGGAGCGAGCGGAGGAATTAATCCCATGAAGCGAAGAAAATCGATCGTCGCCTTAAGCTCAAAAGTCGCGGATGTGCTGCTTCTTTTCGCGCTCGCGACCGCAGCGGCTCATGCGCAAACCTACCAGGTGCTGCATAGCTTCTCCGGGGGCGGCGATGGCGACCTGCCCTCCGCTGGATTGACGATGGACCGGGGCGGCAATCTTTACGGCACAACACAATTCGGTGGCGCTGGACTCAACGGTACCGTCTTCAAGTTGTCGCGCGCGGGTTCGGGCTGGGTGCTTGTCACTTTGTATGGATTCCACGGTGGCAGCGACGGTGGCAACCCGGAGGGGCGCGTTGTCTTCGGGCCCGATGGCGGCCTCTACGGCACGACCACCTATGGCGGCGTCGGATCCGGGACTGTATTTGAAATCAGGCCTCCGGCAACCGTCTGCCACGCCGTGAGCTGCCCCTGGACCGAGACCCCGCTCTACACCTTTCAAGGCGGCAGCGATGGAGCCTTCCCACAATATGTCGATCTAACTTTCGATCGCTCGGGCAACATCTACGGCACAACGCTCGGCGGCGGACGCTTTAGCTGCCCTTCAGGAAGCTGCGGAGTGGTGTTTCAGCTTACGCCCGCGGGCGGCAGTTGGACCGAAAACGTGCTCTATCGCTTCAACGCAGGCGATGACGGCTACGGCCCATACAGCGGCGTCATCCTCGACGGCGCCGGCAACTTGTACGGGACTGCGGCCTTTGGGGGCGGTGCAAGCCTGGGCACGGCTTATGAACTGAGTCCGTCGGCATCAGGCTGGACACCGACGGTGCTGACTAACTTCAGCGGCGGTGGTGGATTTCCACTTGGGGGCCTGACCTTCGATGCTCATGGAAATCTCTTCGGTACTGGGTACATCGGCGGCACTGCTTTCGAGCTTCAGCCCTCCGGCGGAAACTGGATCTTCACCCAGATTGCTTCCTTCAACGGCTATGACGGTCCCACCGGCAGCCTGACCTTTGATAGCTCCGGCAACGCCTACGCCGCGAACTTGACCGGTGGCGCCAACGGCGACGGATTTGTCTTCAAATTGACGCCGTCAGGCGGTGGCTGGACAGTGACCGATCTCTACGACTTCCGCAACGAGGAGGATGGCGGCTTACCGATGGGCAACGTCATCCTCGACAGCAGCGGCAATCTGTATGGCACCACCGTCCAGGGAGGGCAGCACGGCGTAGGCGTGGTGTGGGAGATCACGCCGTAAGGCAATGGCCAGTGGCTAGTGGTCAGTTGGACTTAATGATCGGCTTGATGAGAGGTGGAACGATGGCGCATTGGAATGCACGACACGGCCAGATCAGCGCAGTGGACATATCGATGGCAATGCTCTCTATCGCAGTGCTCTTGCTCTTCGCTCCCGCGCAATCACAGGCGCAGACGTTGACCGCCCTGCACAACTTCACCGAGGGCAACGACGGCGGAGGTCCCATCGCCGGTGTCACCCTGGATCAACAGGGCAGAATCTACGGCACCACGGACGACGGCGGCAGCAGCAGATTGGGAGTGGTTTATCGGCTGGTGCGCTCGGGGGAAGGCTGGACACTCACTACACTCCACACCTTCCAGGGGGCGCCCAACGACGGCAACGATTCAATCGCGAGGGTGGTTTTCGGCCCGGACGGAACACTCTACGGCACCACTTACCTGGGCGGTACTTTCGATGCCGGAATCGTGTTCAACCTCCGGCCTCCCGCAACCGTGTGCAAGACCGTCCTCTGCCCCTGGACCGAAACCGTCCTGCATAGCTTCAGCGGCGACGGTCCCGACGGAGGATATCCCAGCTACGGCGACCTCAATTTCGACGCGTCCGGCAATATTTACGGCACCGCCTCGGGTGGCGGCGCTTTCGGCCAGGGAGTGGTTTTCAAGCTGACTCGCTCCGGCAGTGAGTGGACGGAAAGCGTGCTGTGGAACTTTACCAGAGGCGATGACGGCGAAAATCCCCAAAGCGGTGTCATCTTCGACAGCGCGGGGAATCTGTACGGTACTGCGACCTCGACGGTGTATGAATTGTCGCCCTCGCCGGCGGGCTGGACCGAGATGACCCTCTACACCGTTACCGACCAGGACAATGGAGAAGCGACCGGTGGCCTGGTCATGGACGCCAACGGCAATCTCTTTGGTCTGACCGGCGATCAGGGTCCGGGCGAAGCCTACGAACTGTCGTTCGCCGGCGGCCAATGGAATTTCACGCGCTTGCAGACCTTCACCGGACAATACCCGGGTCCCAGGGGTGCTCCAACTTTGGATGCTCAGGGAAATCTGTACGGGTCGCTGCCTACCTACGGTGAGGACGGCGAGATTTTCAAGCTCATGCCGTCCGGCGGCGGCTGGACCTACACGCATTTCTTCGATTTCGATAACAGCAACGGAGCGAACCCGCTCGGCGCCGTCCTCTTTGACGGCAACGGCAATATGTATGGCACTGCTTATGCGGGCGGGACGCATTTCAGTGGCACGGTGTGGGAGATCACGCCGTGAGGCAGTGGCCAGTGGCCGGTTGTCAGTTGTCATCGCGATCGGAAAACAAGGAGGAACCATGCCACGAACGCACGGGCCGTTTCAGCGGATAGCCGTGGCAGTACTTCGTATGACGTTCGCCATGCTAGTGAGCGCGCTGCTGCTCTTCGCCACGCTGCAATTGCAGGCGCAGACCTTCACCGTACTGCACAACTTCACCGGACCGGAAGGGGACTATCCCTACGCCGGCTTGACTATGGATCGAGCGGGAAACCTCTACGGAACAGCCGGCAACGGAGGCAATACCGAAGGCCAGTGCAGCACCTCGGGTTGCGGCACCGTCTTCGAGCTGAAGCACGAGGGCTCCGGCTGGATCTTGGATCCGCTCTACGCCTTCAGCGGGCCGGATGGAAACTCCCCGCAAGCCAGAGTCATCATCGGCCCGGATGGCAATCTTTACGGCACAACCACGTATGGAGGCACTGCCAACGCGGGCACGGTCTTCAAGCTCAGTCCTCCACCGTCGGCTTGCAAGATCGCACTCTGCCCATGGAGGGAAACCGTTCTGTATTCCTTCCAGGGAGGCAGCGATGGCGAGCAGCCGCAGTCTGGCGACCTGCTTTTTGATCAGCAGGGCGACATCTACGGAACCACGCCCTACGGTGGCACGGGGTCGGGTTGTTTCGCGAACTGTGGCGTTGTTTATAAGCTGACGCCCTCGAATGGCGCCTGGACGGAAAGCGTTCTTTACCGCTTCCAGGGAGGCAATGACGGCGCATTCCCCTTCGCCGGCCTGATTTTTGACACCGCGGGAAATCTTTACGGCACGGCTGAATTCGGCGGGACTGGCTTTTACGGCGTGGTTTACAAATTGAGCCCGTCTGAAAGCGGCTGGACCGAGAGTGTCATCTACGCCTTCGGTGATGACCCTAGTCAGCCTTATGGCGGCTTGATCTCCGACCAGAGTGGCAATCTCTATGGCGTTACATCCACGATGACGACCGAAAATACTGTGGTGTATGAGTTGACACCCACAGACGGCGCCTGGAGCTACCAGCAGCTTTACTCCTTCCCTGCGTATGTAGGTTCCGTGGCCAAGCTAACCATGGATGCTGCCGGCCGGCTCTACGGGACGATCTTGTTGGGCGGCCCAGAGGTTTTTCAACTGACTTTTTCGAATGGACAGTGGACACAAACCGGCTTCACCGGCTCTGCCGGAGACTATCCGTTTGGCAGCGTCGTTCTCGATGCGAGCGGGAATGTCTACAGCACAGCTAACCAGGGCGGCACGTTCGACAAGGGCGTTGTGTTCGAGATCACGCCGTAAGCAGTTGCCAGTGCTACAGCGGTCTGAAGAAGAAGGAGGAACGATGAAACCTTCAGAAATGCGCAAGATCCGCATCGGCGGACTGGATATCTGGATGGCGCTTGCCGGTATCGCCAGCGCGCTGCTGCTGATCTTCGCCGCGACGCAAACGCAAGCGCAAACCTTCCATGTGCTGCACAGCTTCTCGGGCTTCGGCGACGGCGGCCAGCCCACTGCTGGCTTAACGCTCGACCGCGCCGGGAATCTTTACGGCACCACAGAATTTGGCGCTATAAGTAATGCCGGAACCGTCTTCAAGTTGTCGCACGCGGGCTCGGGCTGGGTGGTCAGCACTCTTTACGCCTTCCGCGACGGGAGCGACGGCGGAAATCCGTCAGGCCGTGTCGTCTTCGGACCTGACGGCGGTCTTTACGGGACCACCTCCGAGGGCGGCCTTTTTTCCAACACCGGGACAGTCTTCGAGCTCAGGCCTCCCGCGACGGTTTGCCATTCCGTTAGTTGCCCCTGGACCCACACCGTTCTCTATCGCTTTGGGGGCGGCGGCGACGGGTACGCTCCGGGATTTGAGGACCTCGTCTTCGACCGGACGGGAAACGTCTATGGGACAACGACGGACGGCGGCCTGCCTGGCTGCCTGTGCGGCGATGTTTTCCAGCTCACGCCTTCCGGAGGCACTTGGACGGAAAGCATTCTCTATCGTTTCGCCGGTGGCGATGACGGCAGCACCCCCTACAGTGGAGTGATCTTCGACAGCGCCGGCAATCTCTATGGGAGTACATTCGAGGGCGGCGCGAACGGCGAAGGCACAGTCTTCGAATTGAGTCCATCAGGAGCGGGCTGGACGGAAACCACACTGACCGATTTCAGCGGTGGCTCCGGATTCCCGCTGGGCGGACTCACCTTCGATGCCCAAGGAAATCTTTTTGGCACCGGGTTCTTTTTTGGCGGGACGGTGTTCGAGCTTCAGCCCTCGGGGGGAACTTGGAGCTTCAGCGAGATTGCTGTCTTTGACGGCAATGAGGGGCCAAGCGGCGCGCTAACATTCGACAACGCCGGCAATATCTATGGCTCCAACGCTTCCGGTGGCCCGAGCGACGACGGCTTCGTATTCAAACTGACGCCTTCGCCCAACGGCTGGACCGTCACCCATCTCCATGATTTCAACGGCGACGATGGCTATTCTCCCATGGGCAATGTTGTCATCGACGGCAGCGGCAATCTTTACGGCACAACGCTCGGGGGCGGAACGAACGGCCAAGGTGTGGCGTGGGAGATCACGCCGTAGAAGAACCTGTCCGACGGTCTACAATTGAGGCAGGGGGGTGCAGGATGGCCACAAGGGATAATCGGCGGCGTTCTCTGCATCGCTGCACGGCGAAAGCGATGCGGATTTTTGTTGTGCTGTTCTTGGCAGCGTTTCTCGCACACGCTGCGCGCGCGCAAACCTACACGGTCATCCACAACTTCAGCGGCGGAGGCGATGGCCGCACTCCAACGGCGGGCGTCACGCTGGACGCGGCCGGCAACCTTTACGGGACTGCAAACTACGGCGGCAATGTGGGCGGCAACTGCGGGGCGCAGGGCTGCGGCGTGCTCTACCGCCTCTCCAACCATGGTTCCAACTGGATACTCACGCCACTCTATAGCTTCCACGGCGGCAATGACGGCATGACTCCTCTGCGCGCCAATGTGACCATCGGTCCTGACGGCAACCTGTACAGCACAACTTCTCTTGGGGGCGGAAGCTGTGATAGCAATAACCAGGGCTGCGGTACGGTGTTCAAGTTGCAGCCGCCCGCTGCCGCATGTCAAAGCGTCTCTTGCCCCTGGACAGAGACCATCCTGCATAGCTTCGACGGCGACGACGGAGCGAGTCCGCTCGGCGCTCTTCTGTTCGATCAGTCCGGCAACCTTGACGGCGCCACTAATTCCGGAAGCCTGCGCAACGGCGGCACCATCTTCCAACTGGACGCCTCCGGCGGCTACATGGAAGACATCCTCTTTCATCCCTACGGATATCCGGGCAGCAGCGTGACCATGGACCATGCGGGCAATCTATACGGCTCAACCTCCATCGCCATGAACGGCCCGGGCGCAATCTATGAGCTGACCTTTTCGGGGCTGAACTGGACTGAAACGCAACTCTACGCTTTCACCGGCGGCAGCGACGGGGCTTATCCGCAGGCTGGCGTAATTCTGGACCAGGCCGGCAACCTCTATGGTGCGACCAGCGCCGCGGGCTCCGGCAACGGCGGTACCGTCTTCGAATTGAGTCCATCGGCGGGCGGCTGGACCTACACGGTGCTTTATAGCTTCACCGGCCACGGGAGCGGAATGACCGTGGGGCCGATCGGCAACCTGGTGATGGATTCCAGCGGCAATCTATACGGCACTACCTTCATTGACGGCGCCTTCGGCCGCGGCGCCGTCTTCAAGCTGACCCCTTCCGACGGAGGCTGGAGCTATACCTCGCTCCACGACTTCACGAATGGAGCCGACGGCGGTTTCCCGTATAGCAATCTCGTCTTCGACGCTAATGGGACGATCTACGGCACAGCGTCGACCGGCGGCGCTTTCGGCGATGGAGTCGTTTTCCAGATCACTCCTTAGGAACGCGCTGACCATACCTACAATTGGATGCTCTGCTCGGGTAGTGCGGGCTCGGGTAGTGCGGGCTCGGGTAGTGCGGGCCTTCAGGCCCGCGGTACTGCTGAGATATACAAAGGCGGCTTCAGCCGCTGGGGACATCGCTCGAATGCGCAGGAATCGCGGCGGTTCGCATCCTGCTGAAATTACCTCAGGGCCTAAAGGCCTATCGAATACTCACTGCTGGACGCGGCGCTGAAGCGCCGCTCTACCCGAACTGAGCCCTCACACCCCCGCGGCGCTGAAGCGCCGCTCTACCCCGAACTGGGCCCTCTGAAGCCCCGCTCTACCCCGAACTGGGCCCTCGCACACGCGGCCCTGAAGCCCCGCCCTACCCGAACTGGGCCCTCGCTCACGCGGCCCTGAAGCCCCGCTCTACCCGAACTGGGCCCTCACACCCGCGGCGCTGAAGCCCCGCTCTACCCGAACTGAGCCCTCACCCCCGCGGCGCTAAAGCGCCGCTCTACCGGAACCGGACTTTCTCGCCCCCGGTGCCGAAGCGTCGCATCACTACCCGAATTGAGCTTTCCCATCAGCACGAAGCTAATCCATCGGCTGAATTCGTTTGCGCCCTGCCGCGTTTCACCGTCCTCCGGCGGGCGAATCCCCCGATTGCGGCGCGAAGTACCCGGAGATGTCCAGAATCAAGTGGGTCGGGTTGCTGACGAAAGCGTCGATCGATCCGCCGCCGTTAGGCACAATCGCCAGGTTTGACGTGATCCGGCCATCATAAGCGTTGAGCGTCGAAACGATCGGCTGATCTTCGCCCGCCGGCCACAACGTCAAATATCCCAGGGAATGAGGAGGCACTACGGTAGCGTTGAAAACATAGGCTGCGGCGTTTGCGGGCGGCGTGCATGGGCTGGCAGCCACGTTGATCGTCACCTGGCCGTCGATAGGCTGCCCGTTGTTGTCGCGGCTGTCGTAGACGCGGCACGGAGCCACGGGATACAACGCGTAGCCAACGCCCTGCGACGAGAAGAACCCGTTGCTGTCGATAATCAGGTCTGTGCTGTTGTAGGTAAACGCGTCGATCTTGCCGCTGTTTCCGGCCGGCACGATCGCGCCATTGGCTACCACCGTTGCCGTTGGGTTGTTGAGCGTCGAGACAAGTGGCATATTCTGGCCGTCGGGCCACAGGGTCAGATATCCCAAGCGCTGACCGGCGGGATGAGGCACCACGGTTGCATTGAACGAGTAGGCCGCCGGGGTGATCGAGAGAGTCTCAAAGCACGTACTGGACAGAATCGGCAAAGGCCGCGTTTCCATGTTTCCGAATGAAGGCGGCCCCAATCCTCCAGTCAGCAGCGAACCCGCACGGGTGTCCACGACCCGGCACGGGGGCTCCGGATAGAACTGCAAGCTCTGCTGATTCGCCGGCGCGAAGTAGCCGTCGATATCCAGAATGAGCTGGGTAGTATCGGTGACGAAGACGCTGACCGCGCCTTGATAACCGGCCGGCACAATTGCCGCATTGGCCTTGGTGCGGGCATCGGGAGAGTTCAGGGTGGAGACCAGAGGCTGGTCTTGGCCCGTCGGCCAGATGGTCAAGTAACCCAGAGGCCGGGTGGGCACCACGGTCACATTCAGCGAGTAGGCCGTCGCCGAGTTTGGAATATTGCATCCGCCCAGATTAGGGATCGCAAAGTTTTGGAAGGTGCCTCCGCGAATGGGGACGTTATTGCCGCGCGTATCCACCAGACGGCATGGCGTCGTGGCCACGAATTCCACAGCTGACGTGAAATCGCCGGTGACGGAATAGTTTTGCGTCATGGTCAGGTTGCACGAACTGGTGCCGGTGCAGGGGCCGATCCAACCGCCAAAGCTCGAGCCGGAGCCGGACGAAGCATTCAGCGCCACGCCTGCGCCTACCTGATAGGCATAGCTGCATGTGCCCGGGCAGTTGATCTGACCATCCGAGCTCCTCACCGTTCCGCTTCCGGCGACGGTCACGCTCAAGGTATATCCGGAACCGATGTTGGTGAAGTTGGCGGTGAGGGTCAGGTTCGCGCTCACCGTCAAATTGCAGTATCCGGTACCGCTGCAAGCGCCGCTCCAGCCGGTGAAAGTCCAGCCTGACGCCGGTGTAGCGCTGAGCGTTACCAACTGATTAGGGATATAGGCGTGAGTACACGCACCGGGACAATCAATGTACCCGTCGCCACTGGTAACGCTCCCCGACCCGTTGGCGGAGACAACCAGCATGTCGTCACCTTGCGTGGCGGTCCAGTTGAGCACCAGGTTGGCAACATTAACGCTCCCCAGACCGGCGGCTGCGCTGTAGCCCGCGCTTTGCGGAAATGCGGCCTCTAAGCTCGAATTCGAGACGGAGAGCAGGCCGTACATATCATTCTGTGTACCAGTGAAGCAGTTCGCCGTACCGGTCTGGCAAGGCTGGTCGTTGTTGTCGACCAGGCAGCCCGTGTTGTTACCGCCCAGGCAGGAGTTGAATCCGAACTGCGAGGTCCGGTTCACGTTATAGAACAGACAGTTCCCGAAGATGCCGGAAAAGGTGCTTATCGCGTTGATGTTAGAGCCTTCACAGGTGTAAAGGCTGGGCGTGGATGTGGAGGTGTTCGGCGCGCCCGGCGTGCCGTACTCCAGCGAGGCGAGACTATAGAACGTATGGTTCGCTTGCCCCTGATGCGAGGACGTCGCCTGATTGATGAGTCCCACGATGCCGGCAAGCTGGGGCGCGGTGAACGAAGTGCCACCCGCGGACAGCGCGAAATAATCGGCGTTGTTGTTCGTGTAGTCGCACGGATACCCGGAATCGGATTCGCAAAACATCAACAAGTGTGCCCAAAAGCCATCGCCCGCGAACAACGAAACGTCGGGCATATTGCGGTTGTGGGTGGAAGTGTAGTTGCTCCCTAGTCCAACACCATACACGCTTTGCCAACTGGGTCGGCCGTAGAGTCCACTGATGCCTCCGCCGGTGCCGTCGAGGTATGTAAATGGATAGGGCCCGTAGATGGAGTTAGCGTCATTACACAGCCCTTCTGGACCATTAGTGTAGGTGATGCCGTTATAGCGCAGAAAATCCACGAGTACCGTGCTCGCGCAAGTATCGTTCCACGTGATCTCCGGAACGTACGACAAAGCCGATCCATAAGGCGGCTGATCGTTGCTGTTCCAATAATTAACGGGTTCAAAATCCGTTTGATAGGTATCGCTGAAGTCGGTGCCGCCTGCTGCGACGTTGTAGGGCGTGGATGCCAGCCCATTCACGGACAGGCCAGACACGCCGATGCCTCCGCCGTTGGGTCCACCGCCGCTGCCCTGATCGCAGGTATCGTCACCCGAGTCGCCGGAGGCGACAACTACGGTTTGGCCCTCCGCTGCCGCCTGCTGCCACAATTGGTTGTAAAAGGCGTTGCTGCTCGATCCCAACTGGGCTTCGCATTCGCCAAAGCTTTCACTGAAGGCGGAAACGGTGCGTTCCAGGTTGTTGACGATGTACAGCGCCGAAAGGTCGCCGCCGAAAGTAGTGTCAGTGTCGGCGCAGGAGACGAAGTCAATGATGGCGGCCGGAGCGGTTGCGCCTATCCACTGCAGATCGATGTCGGCCTCGGTCTCGCCCACGTCTGTGATGCCCGGATCGCTGCAAGTACCGGGGATGCCGTTGAAGTAGTTGATCCCTCCCTGCGTGTTGTTGGGCGTTGAAGGATAGGCCGGCAGGCCAAATTGCGAGCGGAACGAGGTCACATCGGCCCGATCAACGTCGGAATCCTGCACGATCGCCAATGTCTGGCCGGCGCCGTTGATCGGCGCAGAAGACGTAAGCAGCGGCGTCTCGTTATAGATGGTGTAGAAGTCTTGTGGTCCCACCGCCCAATAGGTATCGCCGAAGCCGTCGCCAAACGTGATGAGTGGACCGATACCGCTGTGTTCGGACTTCACGCCCCGGCGCCCCACGCTGTGACCCGTGTCCATCATCCGCCATTTCCCGCTTTTGGAGTCGCGTTGAATAGGCGTCACGTTGCGCACCAGCGGCTTGGGAAAGAAGTTGTTCAACGAGCGCATACCGGCGATCACCGGCGCCAACGCGGCCGGCACCTGCGGCTCGCTCATGTTGGCAATGTGCTGCTCGCCCCGCACGTTCAGATTGTGAATCTCCGTCTTGAACGCACTGCGCACCTGTCCCGCAGTCCCGCTGAAGATGATCGTCATTTTGCCGGCTGGGACTGAGTCGACCTGGAAGCCCTGGCTCTGGAGCCAGTCGCTCACCTTGGCAATGTCGGAGTCAGCCACGCCATAGCAGCGGCCGATGTCCTCCGCCTGCAGCCACTGATGGAAATTGGGCGAGGCAGGATCGTGCATCTGCTGGATGCGCGCCGCCAGCTCTCTCTCCTGCTCAGGACTGCGCTGGAGCACCAGCAGCATGTGCTGGAGCGCCAGGCTGTCGCTCACCCGGCCACGATCGTATTGCGGCTGCGCCAGCGGATGAACGTTGCCGCGCAACGGGATGAGCACGGCCGGATTCACCTCGGCGATAAGGCGCGGGAGCGCCGGCGAAGAACAGCCTATCTCCAGGCTGCTTACGCCGGAGTTTCTTTGGCCGGCACTGTTCGGCCCCGACGCTGCCTGAAGCGTGATGGTGGATGCTGCGACAACTGCGATTGCGAGTAGAGCGCGAATGCTGTTCCGCATGGCTGGACTCCTGACAGATCCTGCTACTTCCCTAAGTGCGTGGCGACGCCTTGGGGGGTCAGACCTGGGCTACGAATACTTCTGCCGCATGGCCCGGCAGACGGTCATGAGTTGGGAGAGAGCGGCATCATACCATCGTTTGCGCTAAGCCGGGAATCCTACTTTTAGGGAAATTTTGACTTATCACTCGCGCGCGAACCGTTTCGGAACTTTAGGTCTCGGCGCGGGTCGCAGGGAGCTTTGGGCCGGCGCACGCTAGCCGCTTGTGGGCGCAGGTTCGGCGGAAGTCAGTTTGCGGCTGTGGTGCAGCAACTCCACAATCTTCTCGTACAATCGCGTGCGCACCGGATAGCGATTGTGGGCGTTCACCACGTAGCGGACCACTAAGTTCACTCCCAGGTTCGTCGGCCGCACGTTGATGGCAGGCGCGGCCTCAAACGTTTGCACCACCGATCCATGCGTCACCTTGCGCCACTCTTGCTCGGCGAGAGCAGCGTCCTCGCGCGTCTCCTCGGTCACCAGCTTAAGGACAGAGTTCGTCAGCTCGTAAGGATCTTCGCCCGTGGGAATGAGAATGTCCAACTCGTCCCATAACCATTGGCCCGCGGTGGTGAAGTTGAAGTAATGGCGCTCGATGGCGAAGGTGTTCACGAAGGAAACTCTGCGGCCCGTAGGATGTCCGGCATCGTTCCAATTGCCGGTTTCCAGCAGGATGGTGCGCAGCAGGCCGACCTCGACGACTTCGCCGCCGATGCCTTCGATTTCCACCCAATCGCCGCGGCGAATTCCGTTGGGGCCCATCAGCACGAACCAGCCGAAGAAGGCGACGATGAAGTCCTTGAGCGCGACGGTCAAGCCTGCGCCGGCCAGCGCCAGTATGGTGGAAAGCTGCGTGGGCGGACCGAAGACCACCAGCGCAATGACCAGCACCCCGATGACCTGCGAGGTGAAGCGCAGCACCATGCGCATGGTGCCCTGCCGCCGGTGATCAGGTCCCACGCGCATGTAGAAACGTTCGATGACGCCTTCCACCAACACGATCCCAATCAGCGCCAGCAGAATCCACAGCAGTGAGCGCACCATGGCATGGAGGGCGGCGCGGACCTGCGCGTTCAGCAGCTCCGACCATTGTCCGTACAACTCAACCAGTTGTTTCTCGGCGTCGATTCGCCGGTCGTACATCGACATGATCTTGGTGCGGTCGGAGAGGCTGTGCAGGTTGGCCAGGACCTGCTCTTGTTGCTCGGCGCCGGGAGCGCCGGAATCCGCCTCCTCGTCCACATCGACCGTGTCGGGCAGGCCTTGCTCCAGCGCCTGATGTTTGGCAGCCAGGTGTTGCGCCGCCGTTTCCGCCGCTTGTTGCGCCTGCAAGACGCGCCGCTGGTCGTCGCGCAGCATCCGCCATTGGCGGAACTGCGACAGCAGATTGGCTTCAACCGCGAGCGTTGCCGGCTTCGCAACCGATGCCGCTTTCTGCCCGTGCTGAAGCGCCTCGTGCTCGTCCAGTTCGCGCTGAATCTCCGACTGCGGATCGCCGCCCTGCCGCGCCAGGTCTTGCTTGGCGTCGTCCAGCGCGTCCTGCACCAGGGTGACTCGCGCCTGCGTGATCTCCAGTTGCTGCTGCGCCTGATCGTTGGTCTTTGAGGCAGCGAGCCTGGTCAAGTTGGCAGCCTGGTCTTGCAGCGACTTCAGCCGCGATTCCAGAAGGTGAATGCGATCGCGAAGCTGCTTGAAATTGGCGTTGGCCGGCGCAGGATTGTCTTGGGCCTGTCGCAGCGCGCTGGCGAAGGCCAGGTCGACTTCCTTATCGGCGACGCGCACCGCTTCATCGGCAATGCGCTGTTGGTCGGCGGTAACGGCGCTGAGCGCCAGGCCGTTGGCGGTCGCCAGCGGGCCCTGGTCAACCAGCTTGGGTGGCGGCGCCGCGACTGAGCGCTTGCCTTTGCCGAAGACGGGAGGACGAGTGATGCTGTCGCGCGTGAGCAGGAAAGTCGCGAAGGCCGCGGCCAGCAGCAGACCGAGTCCCAACAGCGTCCATTTTCGCGCGCCCTTAAACATGATGCGCTGCTTACTATAAACCAGCAATATCGGCGGCGAGTGGACGGACTTCGCGATGGCTAGTCGCGCGGCTCCTCGATTTCGTCCGTTTCGTCCGCTTCCGAAACGAAGTAGGCTTCCACCGCGCGTTGCAGTGCGGGCCGATCGAGACGAGGATCGCGGTTTTCGAAGCGCGCCGCCCAGCGTATCTGGCTGACTACGTCGCGCGGGTGACAGGCGCGCAGCGGCTCGTGGTACTTGTTGCGAATCAGGTCGATCAGCTCGTCCACAATCTCCGGCTCGCAGCGCATGCCGAATTCGTCGCACACGCGCTCGAAGATCTCGTGGAAGCGCCGGTAAGCGACTTCGCCCACACGAATCTTGGTTTGAATGCGGCGCAGGAAGGCGGCGTCGCCCAGCGTGGAGGGGTTCAGGTTGGTAGCGAAAACCACAAAGAGCTCAAAGGGGATCTCGATTTTCCTTCCGCCCGCCAGCGTCAGAAAGTCGATGCGACGGTCCAGGGGGACAATCCAGCGGTTCAGCAGGTCCTGGGGACGCACGCGCTGCCGCCCGAAATCGTCGATGACCAGCACGCCATTATTGGCTTTCATCTGGATCGGCGCGGTGTAAAACCTCGAAGTGGGGTTCAGTTGCAACTCCAGCATCTCGATGGTGAGTTCGCCGCCGGCCATGACCGCGGGCCGATGGCATAGCACCCAACGAGCGTCATGGCCATCGGGCACCTCGCCCAAGATGGGGGCATGTACGTGGGGGTCGTAGACGGTAATGATCTGGCCATCGGTCTGCACCGCGTGCGGAATCCAGACGCGATCGTCGGCCATGACCCGCGGCAGCGTGCTCGCGATGGCAGTCTTGCCGGTCCCGGTGGGGCCGTAAAGGAAGATGGCCGAGCCGGAATTCAACGCCGTACCGATCTTGCTCAGCGTATCTTCTTCCAGCACCAGTGAGGAGAACGCGCGGCGTACGTCGGGCATGTGCACCTGGATGTCGCGCACGCTCTGCTGCCGCACTACCTGTACATAGTGCTCAATCGATATCGGGGCGGCGCCAACATAATGGCTCAGCGCCAGCAGCTCCAACGCGTGGGTGCGGCCGCGCGAGGTGAGCGCAATCTCGCGCGCATTGCCGCGCATGCCGGTCACTTCGCAGAGTTGCTCGGCCCGCAGCCGTTGGAACAGCTCGTCCACTACGCGATAGCCGAGCCGCATGGTCTCCGCCAGCTCGATCAGCGAGGGGGGCGCGGTGACATAGATCGTCTTCAGCGCCAGGTCTTCCAGAAACGCCCGCCGTACGCCCACCTGATCGACGTTCGAGGGCTCGGGCAATCTAAGCAAGTCCGACTGCGTTGCCACCATTTCCAACCGCGCCATGATCGCTCCTCAATGCAGATGAAATTACGACAACGACTGCACACCGCGAAACTTTCCGTGCCGACGGCGCCAAGAAGGCATCGCTTTGCGTCCACTACTTTTGCGCGTTGCGCTAGCGCCCGGCACTATACCCTTCGTAACCCGACCGCCTTCTTCCCTGCTCTGGAGCACCGCGCCGACGCTAACCGGCTGTTTTCTCCGCGTGCTCCGGCACTAACGTTCGCGCTGCACGCCGGGCTTGTTCATCTCCCGAAGATTGGCTGACGCGCCGCGCAATGCCGACAGGATGAGCCCGGCATGGCGCGGTCGGATTCGATCTTCTACGACGGCGTGGATCACTTGCATATAACCGATCTGAATGGCCTCCAGGTCCCGCAAAGGCGGCAATCCGTTCGTGTCCTTCGCATGGGTTTCCGCGACTGGGTTGCGAAGCCAGATGAACGGATTGCTCTTGGGCGCGAGCTTGCGCCGGATCGAGTGATGATAGCAACCGCTCTCGCCGCGCATAGCTGGCGAGCCGCAACGCCGGCCGTCCGCCTTGATGTGTTCGCAAAGCGGAAACTGGCAGACATCGGTCGAATTTGAAGACTGTTGAGTCAAAATTTTCTAGAAAATAAGTTGCTGCGGAATCAATATCTTGCCCGCAAGATATTGATTCTTGAGGCTTTATTAAATCGGATAAGGTCCTCATAATCGTTGACTTAGGCGGATTGCGGCAAGATATTGAGCCCCAAAGAGTTAGCGCGGGAACCACCCAAGTCATTGACAGTACTAGAGTTCTTCTCATGGAAGGCCATGTACACGGACCGATAACAGGTGGGCCGGGCGAGCTGATCCACGACCCTCGTGCCAACTCAGATTTCAAAGATCACAATTACAACTCGGCCGCTTGCACCCGCAAATCGGCCAGGGGACACTAAGCCCCTCCGTCCAGAGTAGCCTGACAGACGCTCGTGTCAAGATTACGAAAGTACCGGACCGAAAGTGGGGGGCTGTGTTCCTGTGGCAGGAAAGCGGCGACCTCTGAAACTTCGCTCAGCGTCAGGTAAGACCTTCGACGTTGGAATGCGTCGAGGGCGACTCCGAATCCCGTTTGCGATGGCATGTGCCTTTGACTTCCCAATTCATTTTTCGAGCCCCAGAGGACTCAGCATGGATCAATACCGTGGCGCTTCGGTTGGCGGCTCTGGGACGATCGAACGAACAGCGCGATCAGGTCGTACCTTCCGGTCGCGCTAAAAGCATTTAGCTCCTCGTCGAGTGGAAGGCCCGAGATGAACGATCAACAAAAGAACGAGCAGGCTTCTCCGGTGCGAGATCAAGCGATCCGTGCGGCGCTGGACCAGCATTGGGCGGCGTCCGATGCCAACGATTTTGAAACGGAGCACCTTATCTATCATGAGGACGCGGTGCTGGAGTACCCGCAGTCAGGCGAGCGCACCCGCGGCCGGCGCAACATACAGGGCCAACGCGCCAGTCAGCCGAGCAACAAGCGGTTTACGGTACGACGAATTATCGGCAGCGGTGATCTTTGGGTCACCGAATTCATCCTGACCTATGACGGCAAGCCGTCCTATACGGTGAGCATCATGGAGTTCAGGGGCGAGAAGGTGGCGCGCGAAACCCAGTACTTTGCCGACCCATTCGTGGCTCCCCCCTGGCGCGCGCAATGGGTGGAACGAATGGATTCGTAATCTCGGGCGCGAGGATTCGCCGAGAACACCGCCATTTGCGGCTTGCAGCGTAATCGCCGAAAGATCGCCTAATCGGGTCGGGGCAGCACCGGTTACGACAAGGCTGTTCAAGCCAATTAGAGGTTCATTGGACCTACACCCATTGGCACGATTGGGAAGACAAACTGGACAACACGCCTTTGGATTTGACGGCCACTATCCGATGCCTGCAAGATGCTCGTGAAGTCAGCAGAGCTATCGCTGGCGTAAGTTCGCCATTTCACAACCAACCAAATCAGTCCCGGTGTAGATCGAGAGGTCGCACCGGTCAGACTGCCGGCTCTTTCCAACAACTACTCTGCCCGACCGAAACATGCATATTTCACTGGGCATTCCTGCTTGCATACCGCATAATCCCTACCTGTTGCCGTCACCGTAAGAAGATACACACCCCTAGAACAATCTCTGCCTAAAGGGGGCTACTCATGCGTGGAAAGACAATTTTCTTTGGATCCAGACTTTTTGTGATCCTCGTTGTGGCAATGCTGGCAGCCAGCAGTTGGGCGGCTCCGAGCTGGCGTGCGAGCGTGGTGCACTACTTCAACGGCACCGACGGGTCGTATCCCCAGTCTCCGCTGATCTTCGATGCCGCCGGCAACCTCTATGGCACTACGACAGCTGGCGGCGCGTACGGCGGCGGAACGGTGTTCGAGTTGTCGCCCGCCGCAGGCGGAGGCTGGACACAGACCGTGCTCTACAGCTTTTACGCGAATGCCTCGGACGGATTCTCTCCACTCGCAGGCCTGGTCTTCGATGCTGCCGGCAACCTCTTCGGCACAACCATAGGAGGTGGCCTTTACGAATATGGAACGGTCTTCGAGTTGTCGCCAAAGGCCGGCGGCGGCTGGACGGAGACGATCCTGCACAACTTCGGCGACGGCACCGACGGCGCCTACCCTGCCTACGGGAGCCTGATCTTCGATGCCGCGGGAAATCTTTACGGCACGACATCCTCCGGCGGTGCGTTCACGTGCCAAGGCAATGGCGGCTGTGGAACCGTGTTCGAGTTGTCGCCTCGGCCTGGCGGAGAATGGACCGAGTCGGTGCTGCATAACTTCGGCGTCGGCACAGACGGCTATTCTCCCGAGGCGGGGCTCGTCCAAGACATCAATGGCAATCTTTTCGGTACGACCACGTATGGCGGCACTGTGTTCTGTGCCGTAGCCGAGTACTCCGGTTGCGGGACGATATTTGAATTAACTCCTGCCGGGGGCGGCAGCTGGACAGAAACGGTGGTGCACGACTTCAGCGGCGGCATGGATGGAGCGACTTCCATCGCCGGCTTAACTCTCGACGCGGAAGGCAATTTCTACGGCACGACCGAAGAGGGCGGCCCCTCCAACCTCGGGACGGTGTTTCGATTGTCGCCGGCTGGCTTGGGATGGAGCGAGTCAGTGATCCATAGCTTCAGCTTGGACGCCGGGGGATGGGGCCCCGGCGCGGGCACCCTGGTTCTCGATGCGGCAGGAAATCTATACGGCACCCTTCCCTTCAGTGACAGGGCGTTCGAGTTGAGCGCCTCGGGAGTAGAAACAGCGCTTTACACCTTTGACCACAATGATTCTCCCTGGGGCGGCCTCATCCCCGACACGGACGGCAATCTGTATGGCACAACCTGGTACGGCGGTCTCGAAGAGTGCGATGGGACCTACCCCGGGTGTGGGAAGGTATTCAAACTTTCACCGGTCTATCCGTGTACCCGATGTAGTGCACACTCGAGATGAGGCACGGGCCTTGCTGTTCAACCCCTGAGGCGTCGTGCGGGATAACTGCGTGCGGTAGCATCTGGCGACAAATGGCCATTTCACTAGTGACTGAGACGAGCCGGGATTCGATGACAGAGATTAACGCCAAGGACCGCTAAGTCCTCGTTGGTCGTTACAGCAGATCTTCCGATGGAGGGCCAGAGATGGATTGGCAACGCTTGGTCCAGTTTGTGCTGCTGGGTAGCGGTGATTGGGAACAATATGCCATCCTGCTGGTACGCATTTCGCTGGGGCTGTTTTTCGCCATTTCCGGAGCAAACAAGTTATTTGTCCCCCGCAGCACGCAAACGATGTACGACACGCTGGTTGAGGCCAAGGTTCCGTTTCCCCGGCTGACGACTTACTTCGTGTCGGGGGTCGAGTTCGTTGGCGGATGCTTGCTGACCGTGGGATTTCTTTCGAGCCTGGCCAGCGTGGCTCTATTGGTCGATATGCTTGTCGCCATCCTGACTACCACCCTTTCCGCCATGCCTAAAGGACTTTCGCCGCTTAACTGGCTCGACGATTTTCTCTACCTTCCGGAAGTCCTCTACGTGCTCTTCTTTGTCTGGCTGATCTGCTCTGGTCCGGGGAAGTTCAGTGTCGATTATTGGCTTGCAGGCAAGTTAGGGGGCTGATCGATCGACGGAGTTCTCGGAGAAGCGAAGTACCGGCGGAGAGCGCCCACACTAGTCCGACCGGCCGAGAGGCCGACCAAGCGGAGACGGCCTTCGGGTGCTGTTCTGCCATACCGAAACTCCAGGCTGGGCAGAGATCCTACCCGGTTCGTCGCATTGACCCCGCGTATATCAAAATGTTATAAAAAATCGCCTTTTGTGCGCGCCAGTGGTGTGCTTCGCTATGCACAGAAACTGGTGCAAAGTGTTCCCGACGCGGCCAAACCTCAACACTTCTCGTCTTGAAGTGGAAGCGCGTTTCCGGGATTCCAGCGGGCGCATCCAGCCTGCTGGGTTGGTCAACGATCTCTAGGAAACGCTGCCCGCGAGAATTCGCGGCAGAGAAACAACCAAGTCATTATTGTGGGCACTGGTTCGCCCATGGAGGACTAATTTATGCACACCTGGCTCGCCCCTCTGCGGCGGCTATCGTCGGTAACAACTAACCGCGCAGGATTCCTGAGTGCCGCGCTCGCCCTTTTCCTGCTGCACGCTTCCGCAGCTTTCGCTCAGCCGAGCGAGGCCGGCGGCGAAGCTAACCTTCAGGTCCCCGATCTCTCCACCGTCAAGTTCCTGGGTATGACCGGCCACAATATTCTGCTGATCGGCCTTATCTTTTGCGCCCTCGGACTGCTCTTCGGGCTCGCCATTTACATGCAGCTCAAGAACCTGCCGGTACATCGCGCCATGCGCGAGATTTCCGAGCTGATCTACGAGACCTGCAAGACCTACGTGGTCACGCAGGGCAAGTTCCTGATGATCCTTTGGGCGTTCATCGCGGTGGTGATTCTGGCGTATTTCGGCTGGCTGCGGCCAATCAATCCTGTAGGCGTGACGCTGCCCATCATCCTGGCGTTTAGCATCATCGGCATTCTGGGCAGCTACGGCGTGGCGTGGTTCGGCATCCGCGTGAACACCTTCGCCAACTCGCGCACAGCGTTCGCCGGACTAAGAGGCAAGCCGTATTTGTGCTATTCGATCCCCTTACGCGCGGGCATGTCGATCGGCATGATGCTCATCTCGGTCGAGCTGCTCATCATGCTCTGCATTCTGCTCTTCATTCCCGGCAATTACTCCGGCCCGTGCTTTATCGGCTTCGCCATCGGCGAGTCGCTGGGCGCGGCCGCGCTGCGTATCGCCGGCGGCATCTTCACCAAGATCGCCGACATCGGCTCCGACCTGATGAAGATCGTCTTCAAGATCAAGGAAGACGACGCGCGCAACCCGGGCGTCATTGCCGATTGCACGGGCGACAACGCGGGCGACTCGGTTGGCCCTTCGGCCGACGGCTTCGAGACCTACGGCGTCACCGGCGTGGCGCTGATTACGTTCATCCTGCTGGGCGTGAGCAGCCATACCGTGCAGGTGCAGTTGCTGGTGTGGATCTTCATCATGCGCGTCATGATGCTGGTCTCCAGCACCGTGGCGTACTTCCTGAACGAAGCTGTCGCCAAGGCGCGCTACGGCAATGCCGACGAGATGAACTACGAAGCGCCGCTGACCTCGCTGGTGTGGCTCACCTCGATTGTGTCGATCGTACTGACTTACATCGTGTCGTTCCTCATCGTGCCAAACCTGGGCGGCGATTCGACGCAATGGTGGAAGCTGGCGACCATCATCTCCTGCGGCACGCTGGCGGGCGCGATTATTCCTGAGCTGGTGAAGGTCTTCACCTCGGTCCATTCGGGTCACGTGAAAGAAGTTGTGACCTCGGCGGAGGAAGGCGGCGCATCGCTCGACATTCTGTCGGGACTCGTGGCCGGCAACTTCTCCTGCTACTACCTGGGCTTCACCATGGTGCTGCTGATGGCGATCGGCTACGGCATGAGCACCATGGGGCTGGCGAACCTGATGCTGGCGCCGGCGGTGTTCGCCTTCGGTCTGGTGGCGTTCGGCTTCCTCGGCATGGGCCCTGTGACCATCGCGGTCGACTCCTACGGGCCGGTGACGGACAACGCGCAGTCGGTCTACGAGCTGTCGCTCATCGAGCAGATTCCGGGCATCGAGGGCGAGTTGCAGCGCGACTACAAAATCAACGTCAACTTCGAGCGCGCCAAACATTTGCTGGAAGAGAACGATGGCGCGGGCAATACCTTCAAAGCCACGGCCAAGCCGGTGCTGATTGGCACCGCGGTGGTCGGCGCGACGACCATGATCTTTTCCATCATCATGGCGCTGACGCGCGGGTTGTCGGAGAACGTGGATAAGCTATCGCTGCTGCATGCTCCATTTGTGCTGGGACTGATTTCGGGCGGCGCCATCATCTACTGGTTCACCGGCGCTTCCATGCAGGCCGTGACCACGGGCGCCTATCGCGCGGTCGAGTTCATCAAGGCCAACATTCGCCTCGAAGGCGTGGAGAAGGCGTCAGTCGAAGACAGCAAGAAGGTCGTGGAAATCTGCACCAAGTACGCGCAGAAGGGCATGTTCAACATCTTCCTCGCGGTGTTCTTCGTGACGCTGGCGTTCGCCTTCGTGGAGCCATTCTTCTTCATCGGCTACCTCATCTCGATTGCGGCCTTCGGCCTCTATCAGGCGATGTTCATGGCCAACGCCGGCGGCGCCTGGGACAACGCCAAGAAGATCGTCGAGGTGGAGCTGCAACAGAAGGGCACCGCGCTGCACGACGCGACGGTGGTCGGCGACACGGTGGGCGATCCCTTCAAGGACACGTCGTCGGTGGCAATGAACCCGATCATCAAGTTCACCACGTTGTTCGGCTTGCTGGCGGTAGAGCTGGCGGTGCAGTTGCGGGATACCAGCGGCGCAGCCTTCAGCCACGTGCTGGCCGTGGCGTTCTTCCTGGTGTCGTTCTTCTTCGTGTGGAAGTCGTTCTACGGCATGAGAATCGTGAAGGCCCCGGCGCAGAAAGAGCAACCCCAGCCGGAGCTGACGGGGAGTGTGCGGTAGAGGTTAATCAGTTAATTCAACCGAAAACGCCATCCCGAAAGGGATGGCGTTTTTTATTCCGAGGCAGGCAAACTCTGCAGTCAGACGCACAAGCCGCTAGCACCAAAAATTCTCTTGCAAGCTGGACCGACATCAGCGTTCATAGTACTAGGAGACCGTATGCGCAAGGGAATCGAGCTGTTATGCGTTGTTCTATGCTTGGCAATCGGGTGTTACGCGCAGGTAACGTCGAATGTTTTCGAGAGAGTAATGAATGTCCGCGTGCATCCCGGCACCGAAGATGACGGAACAGCCACGGCATTCACGATCGATGTAGATGGGCGGGAATACCTCATTACGGCGAAGCATGTAGTCGCAAACCTGAAAGATGACGACGCTATCTACGTATTCATGAACAATGACTGGTCAGCGCTGCGGGTGAAGATCTTCCGGTGTGCCGACCCCGTTGACATCGCGGTCCTGGTGCCGCCACGGCTGCTGACTGTAAATTTCGAATTGCCGTCTGAACAAAGTAAGTTTTACATAGGCCAAGAGGCTTACTTCCTCGGATTTCCCTACGGTATTCGAATCGATGCAACAGGGATAAACGGCCCATATCCAATGTCCGTTATAAAAGGAGCAAGAATCTCTGGCACAGTCGCTCTGGACACGCAACGAAAAGCAGTGATGATTCTGCTTGACGGATACAATAATCCGGGTTTCTCTGGTGGTCCGATTGTATACCGTGATCTAAATCAAGGGGCCGTCACTTTCAAATTGGCTGGCGTTGTGGCCCGGTTTATACCGGAAGTCGTGCCCGTCATGACGAAGCACAATCTTAAGTCTTTTAGTGAGGCGTCCAAAGCTTCTAAGGCACAGCCGTGGAAAATACAGCAGAGGGTGGATGGTACCTATTTTGAGTACGTCGATAGCGATACGTTCGTGGCTCTAAACACAGGGATTGTGCAAGGGTTCCTCATTCAACCGGCCATTGACCTAATTCGCCAGCACCCCATCGGCCCAATCGTGAAGGATCTTCCGGGTAACCAGCCCGGCAACTGAAAAGCCACTGGCGCCGGGCGTCGAACTATAACGACCGTCCCCGAAGGGGACAGCATATCTAAGCCCAGCGTTTTAACGCTGCGTGCGCGTGGGTTCGAGGTCCGAGTCCCGTCAGGGACGGCATATGGTCGCCCGTGCGTTCCCAACCTCCATCATCCGTGGCGCGCGCCGATTCATATGCCGTCCCTCCGGGACTCGGATTCGATTTGGGTCGGCTACCCAGCGTTGAAACGCTGGGCTTAGATATGCCGCGCCTTCGGCGCTGCGGTTTACTCACATCGCACCTCCCTAGCCAGTTCGCGAAAGAAGGCGCTCACCGGGTCCCCCGGCTTCGGTGCTGCCGTTCTCCTTTTCTCTGGAATCATCCCGCTCGTTCGGTGTAGAGTAAGCCACCTTCCAACAAGCGAGGCTATGCAATGAGGAAAGCGCGGAGCTATTCCACGCTGGCGATTTTGCTGTCTTTACGGGTATTGGTTTCTGTGCTCGTGGCCGCTTTGGTGGCGACTTCGGCGGCCGCGCAAACCTTCCAGGTCATCCACAACTTCTCCGGAGGGGGCGACGGAGCCAACCCACAAACCGGTTTTTCGATTGATGCTGCCGGCAACCTCTACGGCACCACCTTCGACGGCGGAGCCGGCTTCGGCACGGTGTTCAAGCTGAAGCGCTCGGGAGAAAGCTGGGTGCTGACGCCACTCTATACCTTCCGCGGTGGCAATGACGGCGCGTTTCCGAAAGGGAGAGTCATCATTGCCAGCGACGGGACGCTCTACGGAACAACCGTGGATGGCGGCGGAAACGGTTGTGCGACGCTGGGCTGCGGCACCGTTTATCGGCTGCAACCGACAGCCTCTCGGCCAAGCTCCGCCTTGTCGCCGTGGACAGAGACCGTGATCTATCGCTTCACGGGCACGAACGATGGGGCAAATCCGTCTGGCGAGCTCACCTTCGACTCAGCCGGGAATCTCTACGGCACGGCTGAGAGTGGCGGCCAAAACGGGGCCGGTGTGGTTTACAAGTTGACTCGCTCGGGTGGCGGCTGGACGCAATCCGTAATTTACACCGTGCAGAACAACGGTGATGGCTCGAATCCCCGCAACGGAGTTGTGCTCGACAGCGCCGGCAATTTGTATGGTGTGTTTCTTGGGGGTGGAATGTATGGTTTCGGCGCGGTGTACGAATTATCTCCCTCGGGCGCTGGATGGACCGAGCAAAACCTGTATAACTTTGGACCGCAGGACGCACAGGATCCCTGGGGCGGCGTGATCCTGGATGCCACAGGCAACGTATACGGGAGCACCAGTACTTCCGCCATGGGCGGCGGCTACGCTTTTGAGCTGACACCGGCGGGCGGGAGTTGGAACTATTCGCTGCTACCGAATCTCGGATTCTATGGACCGGAGGACAAGCTCTTCCTGGACGCTGCCGGGAATCTCTTCGGGACGTCGTTCGGTGGCGGCGAGACAGAATCAGGGTCGGTTTTTGAGCTGACTCCATCGAATGGAGGTTGGACCTACACCTCACTGCACGATTTCTGTTTGAGCCGCCCGTGCAGCGACGGTCAGAACCCGATCAGCAACATCGTCTTTGACCGAAACGGAAACCTCTATGGCACCACGTTGCAGGGAGGCTCCGGATCGGGGTGCAATGGCGGCTGTGGCGTGGCATGGGAAATCACGCCGTAATATCTCGACCGGTCAGCCGGTCGGACTTTCCCTATTCGCACCTGTTTTCAGAGCTGGGCTTAGATATGCCGCGTCTGGCGTTCTTCCTGGTGTCGTTCTTCTTCGTGTGGAAGTCGTTCTACGGCATGCGCATCGTGAAGGCCCCGGCACAGAAAGAGCAGCCCACGCCGGAGCTGACGGGCAGCGTGCGGTAGAGGCTAATCAGTTAATTCGACCGCCACTTCATGCCCACCCGATTCTGCTATACTACCCCCCAGTATGTCGCACGTTAGTAACAATCCCAAGCTGCTCACCCGCGTCCGCCGCATTAAGGGCCAGATCGAAAGCCTGGAGAACGCGGTTGTGGAAGGCCAGGACTGCTACAAGGTCCTGCAGCAGACGGCCGCGGTGCGCGGCGCCCTGAACGGCTTGATGGCGCAGCTGATCGAAAGCCATCTTCGCTTTCACACGCTGGAACGAAAGCACGCGAGACACAGTCCGGAGCACGAAATTCAGGAAGTCATGACCGTGATCCGCAGCTATCTGAGTTGACCCCCAAACCCGGCAGAGGAGCGATTTATGAATCTTGAACCCGAAACCCTGAGCGCACCACAACGGGACGAGCATTCGAGCGCCGAATCGGAGCAGGAAGAGCACAGCGTCATAGAACGGGCCGACATTCTGCGCATCGCCCTCGTCGTCGCCGCCGCGGTATTTGTGTGGTTCGTTCCGCGATGGGGTTGGGTGGGAACTGCTGGTGTGCTCGTTGGCGGATTCCCCATCTTCGCCGAAGCCTACGAGAACCTGCGCGAACGGCGCATGACCATGGAACTCTCGATGACCCTGGCTCTGGTTGCGGCGCTGGTCATCCGCGAGTTCTTCACCGCGCTCATCATCACGCTGTTCGTGCTGGTCGCCGAGATTCTGGAGGGCCTGACGGTGAGCCGCGGGCGACAGGCCATTGCTGACCTCCTCCAGTTCCTGCCCTCGACCGCTCTGCTGTTACTCAATGGCGAGTTCGTCGAATGTCCGATCGCAGCGGTACGTGCCGGAGACCGGGTTCTCATACGGCCAGGCTCGCGTATTCCAGTGGATGGGAAGGTTGTGGCTGGCGCTTCGAATGTGGAAGAGGCGGCGATTACCGGCGAACCCATGCCGCAGGAGAAGTTGCCCGGCGCGCCGGTGTACGCCGGAACGTTGAACCAGACGGGGGCCTTGGAAGTCGAAGTCGAGCGAGTGGGTAAGGAAACGACCTATGGCCGCATCGTAGAGGCGGTGGAAAAGGCTGAGCGTACTCGCGCTCCGATTCAGAAGACGGCCGACCGGTTGGCAGGCTACCTTGTTTACTTCGCTTTAGGCGCCGCACTGCTCACGTTCCTGATCACGCACAATGCTCGTTCGACGATCTCCGTCATCATCGTCGCCGGGGCATGCGGCATCGCCGCGGGTACTCCTTTGGCGATCCTGGGAGCGGTCGGTCGTGCCGCGCGACAGGGAGCGGTGATCAAGGGCGGCTTGTATCTGGAATTGCTAGCGTGCCTCGATACCGTTCTGCTGGACAAAACCGGCACGCTCACCATTGGCGTTCCCAGCGTACAGCAGGTCATTCCCACTGCAGGCCGATCGGCCGAGGAAGTCTTGCAGGTGGCAGCGTCCATCGAAATGCTTTCCGAGCACCCGCTTGCGGCCGCGGTGGTGCAATGCGCCAAAGCACACAAATTGGAACCGCGGCAGGCGAGCGGATTTCACTACTCGGTCGGGCGCGGCGTCGCTGCCGTAATCGAGGGAAAGACTGTGCGCGTGGGCAACGCAGCTTTTCTTGTCGAACACGGAATAGCAGCTCCGGAGGAGACCGCGACGGCGGGCACGCTGCTGTTTGTCGCTGCCGACCGTGAATTTCTTGGAAGCTTGGTGGTTGCCGATTCGCTGCGGCCGGAGGCGATCCAGGCCGCTGACGACCTCAGGCGCATGGGACTGTCGCTGGAGTTGCTGACCGGAGACACGCAACAAGCGGCAAACGAGCTCGGCAAGCAGGCAGCCTTCGCTCGCGTGTCCGGTCAAATGTTGCCGGAAGATAAGCTGCGCCGCGTGGAGGAATTGGTGGCCGCGAACAAGACTGTGGCCATGATCGGCGATGGCATAAACGACGCGCCGGCGCTCGCTCGGGCACAGGTCGGAGTGGCGATGGGAAGCGGTACCGCCGTAGCGCGGGAGAGCGCAGATGTGGTCTTGATCGGCAACGATCTCAACCGATTCGTTGAAACAGTGCGAATTGCCAGACGGTGCCTATCGATCATCTATCAGAACTTCTATGGGACGCTTGCCGTCGATGCCGCAGGCATGGCTCTGGCAGCTGTTGGGGTTCTCAGCCCGTTACTTGCTGCGTTCATTCATGTGAGCTCGGAGTTGACGTTTATCCTGAATTCCACCCGTATGCTTGCCAACAAGCGGACCGATGTTGCGGCCGAAGCGGTGACGCTCCATACGCCGATGCTTGGCGTGCCGGAGTGCGCCGGTTTCCCTATGGAGTCGTCTTCGAGGTCCAAGAGCACCGGATTCTGGTAATCGCCTGCTTCCACGGCAAGCGCAATCCAAAACGCTGGCAATCGCGTTGATGGAACGAAGAGTCTAGGGTTGCAGATACTGAGAGTCTGGACGGGAGTCCCACTCATTCGAAAACCGCGAATGAGTGGGGCACCCGACCACACAAGTGTAATATCTCGACCGGTCAGCTGATCGGACTTTCCCTATTCGCACCTGTTTTCAGAGCTGGGCTTAGGTATGCTCCGCCATCGCCGCTGGCTCGTTGCTTCAGATTTGTAAACCAGAATGGCCTCAGGTCAGTGCAGGAAGAGCATTGACGTGAGGCCACCAGTAACGCGTCAACCGGTTGGGCCAACTCTCATGGGTTTACGGCGTCCGGACAAATCCGTGCACATTGCTTGAGGAGTCGATAAAGAGTCCGACGATCACGCCAAGGACATTTATTCCCGTGCCTTCAGTTAAGCTAGCCCCTGGATAGTCGAACGACGTGTAGTTGCCATTGCTCCACACAAAACCATGCCCGTTGCCGGCAGTATCGACATATATCCCGGCAACGGTATTCCAAACGTTACCACCGCCGGCAAACGTAAAGCTGGAGCCAGGATAATTAATGGTCGTGTAGTTCCCATGGACCAGCAGATATCCCTGGCACGTGGTAGTGCATGTTGGCTCCGAGGTAGTATCGTAATTACCAACCACTGCGCCAACGAGGCTCACGGTGCTGGCCTCGCTGCCCGTTGCTCCGGGGGGATCGAAGGTGGTGAAGGCGCCGCTCCGCGAGCGTACAAAGCTGTGGAGAGTTGCTGAAGTATCGCACGCAGCATCGCTACAGTAGAACCCCGAAAGTTCACCCAAGTCGCTGATACCAGTAAGCGAAGCACCCGGCTGGCCTGGATAGTCTACGGTTGTATATGTTCCCCGGTTCAAAATAAAACCGTGGCTGGTACCGGCCGAGTCGGTATAGCTGCCCACAATGACTCCCTGCAGGTTAATGAAGTTGGGAGTAGTATTCGTTGCGTCCGGAACGTCGACCGGCGTAAATACGCCGCTCGCGGTTAAGGAGAAGCCGTGTAAGGCGCCCCCCGCTGTAAGGGTATAGACGCCGACGCTGGTGCCTTCCAGATTGGGACCGCCGACAATTTCGGTAAGGACCGCGCCAGGATAGTCAACCTGCTTATAAGTAGTGTGCGCCCATGCGCTAGGCAATGTCGCAAAGGCAGCACTGATTGTGAAAAGTGTTAGGAGCCGAAATACATTTTTCACGGAATTATCCTCCAGATTTTCGTATAGGTTGGGGACCGAAAGGCTGGCGGCTGATAGCCACCCGCTTCAAACACGCCGTGAGAAACTACGCGGACCTTTTGGTTGGGTTGTGACTTTGTTTCCGTGCTGGCGAGATGGTCAGGATTCTACACCTGTCTGATCTGGCAAAAAGGCTATCGAACTAACTATGGTTTAGAGTGCTCTTGCCCTGGTGCGAAGTGCTGGAAAAAGGCCGGGACCGGCTAGCTAAACCAGCTCTGCCTGGTGTTGGACGCGCTTGCGTGGCGACGGAAACAGCGTTAGCGTATCAAGGAGTGAACCGGTTTAGCTATGGAATTACCTTCGAGGTTCAAGAGGACCGGATTCTGGTGATCGCCTGCTTGCACGGCAAGCGCAATCTCAAGCGCTGGCAATCGCGATAATCGATCCGTAGATTTTGTTTATGTAGATTTTGTTTATAAGGAGAAGTAATGCAAAAGCGCAAACTTGGAAACAGCAACCTTGAAGTATCGGCCATCGGGCTCGGCTGCATGGGGCTGAGCTTCGGGCTGGGGCCGGCGGTGGACAAGCAGACTGGGATTTCGCTGATTCGCGCTGCGGTCGAACGCGGTGTGACATTCTTCGACACGGCAGAGATTTATGGGCCGTATACCAATGAGGAACTTGTGGGCGAAGCCCTTGCTCCGTTCCGCAGGAATGTCGTGATCGCAACCAAGTTCGGATTCAAGGTTGATCCAAGCACAGGCAAGCAGGCTGGACTGGACAGCCGGCCGGAGCACATCAAGGAGGTCGCCGAGGCGTCGCTCCAGCGCCTCAAGACCGATGTCATCGATTTGTTCTACCAGCACCGCGTCGATCCAGAGGTGCCGATCGAAGATGTCGCAGGAGCGGTGAAGGAACTCATCCAGCAAGGCAAAGTGAAGCACTTCGGGCTTTCGGAAGCGGGGGTGAAGACGATCCGCCGCGCGCACGCTGTCCAGCCGGTGACGGCGTTGCAAAGCGAGTATTCGCTGTGGTGGCGCGAGCCGGAAGCGGAGACATTCGCCACACTCGAGGAGCTCGGCATCGGCTTTGTGCCGTTCAGTCCGCTGGGCAGGGGCTTTCTCACGGGCAAGATCAACGAAGACACGAAGTTCGAGCCCCATGATATCCGTAACGTCGTGCCGCGCTTTACGCCCGAGAACCGCAAGGCGAACCAGGGAGTGGTGGATGTGATCGGCAGGTTCGCGCAGCAGAAGAAGGCGACGCCGGCGCAGATCGCGCTGGCGTGGCTGCTGGCGCAGAAGCCGTGGATTGTGCCGATCCCTGGCACCACCAAGCTGCATCGGCTGGAAGAAAATCTGGGGGCATTGAACGTCGAGCTCTCGCCCGAGGACCTTCGCGAGCTGGAAACGGCTGCGGCGAAAATCCCGGTGCAGGGCGCGCGGTATCCGGAGCACATGCAGCGGATGGTCGGGCGGTGATACTGTCCCAGTCATCCGGAAAGAACGGATGAGTGGGCACCCGAGTTTGTTCCACTCATCTTTCATTCCACTCATCTGGAGATCCCGGAGGAGTGGGACATCGACCGCCTCAAGGATGTGAAATGGAAATCAAAAGAGCCGGCTCGCAATCTTCTGAGAAGGGGCCATCGGAGTGGTTCACCGGAACGGTGAGGATCGATCCGCTATTCCGTGCGCCGGAGCCGGCGCGCGCCGCCGGAGCTATGGTGACGTTTGAACCCGGGGCACGGACGGCGTGGCATACGCACCCACTCGGTCAGACGCTGATCGTCACCGCAGGCCGCGGCCGCGCGCAGCGCTGGGGTGGACCGATCGAGGAGATCCGGCCCGGTGATGTGGTCCAGATCGCGGCCGGAGAGAAGCATTGGCACGGCGCCGCACCGACGACTGCCATGACACACATCGCCGTGCAGGAGAAGCTCGATGGGAAAGCGGTCGACTGGATGGAGCACGTCAGCGACGAACAATACGGCAGTTAGCAATTAATGCGAGTCGCTGATCGCTGATGAGGGCGGGAGGTGCATATGCCAGCGCAGAAGGACACTCTCAAAGATCGCCTTTCGCGCTATCGCGAAATCAAAATTACGGTGACCGGCAGAAAGTCGGGACGAGCTATCACCATCCCGGTATGGTTCGTCTCCGAGGGCGACACCCTTTACCTCGTGCCGGTGCAGGGCTCGGATACGCAGTGGTACAAGAATGTGCGCAAGGACCCGAAGTTTCGGATCGATGCGCGCGGCGCAGAGGGTGAAGTCGAAGGCGCGCCTATCACCGACCGCAACCAGGTCTCGGCCATAGTCGACAAATTTCGCGAGAAGTACGGGGCCGGCGACGTGAAAAAGTACTATTCCAAATTCGACGTGGCCGTCCGCGTCCAAATACGATGATGGAGCGCCTCATCCGGACGAGTGCGACCCACTCATTCGAAAACGCCGAATGAGTGGGGCACCCTCTATAACCGTGTCGGCGTTGTCAAGAGACACTTCGAGTGCCGAAGGTTTTGCTTTTGACTTTCCCTTCGTTGAGGGTTTTGCCTTTGGTGTTGCTTTTGCTTTTGGCTCATTGCGACCAGGGCCCGCCTACAGAATCCTGCGGTGGAAGTTTGGTTCCACCAACCATCTATCCGGTCACTCTGCTTCCGACCATGATTCGTGGTTCGAACTTCCCGGCTTCTCCGGGAAGGCAAGGCGCTCCATCAGGCCAACGGTGATTTACCACGCACCAGGGTGCCCCTCGAGCTGCCTTGCATGCGAACCAGCTGCGCGTAACTGACTTGGCTACGCAGCATCCAGTACATCCGTACCGCCAACTTGCGGGCAATGGCGACTTTCGCCACTCCCGTTCCACGGCGCAACTTCAGCCGCTGATAGTCTTGCTTCAGTTCGGCATCCAGTCGTGCTGCCGTGTGTCCGGCCTCGACCAGCAGCGACCGCATCAGGGGATTGCCTTGTTTGCTGATCGCGCCCAGTCGCTGCTTTCCGCCGGAAGAGTGCTCACGCGGATTCAACCCGAGGTAGCTCACCACTTGCTTGCTGCGCGCGAAGCGCTCGACCGGCCCCAGCGTCAGCACAAAGGCCAGCGAGGTGACCGGCCCGACGCCCGGATGCGTGCGCAACAGAACCGCCGCCCGATTCTGCTGCGACTGTTCCTCTACCGCACGATCCCACTTCGCCAGCCAGCCATCGAGTTCGTCCAGCAGGGTCAGCAATTCCTGTCGGCGATAGCCGGCCCAGTCGCCCAGACGCAAGCCTTCGAGTTCGGCGCGGCCCTTCTTCGTCCATAGCTGCTTCTTGCGGCACAGCCCTTCGCCCATGGCCAGCGCGTGCAGTTGGTTGCCCACCGCGTTGCGCATCCACACCAGCTTCTGGGGGTGCCAGACCAGTTGCCGCAGATCGCGCTCGGCCCAGCTCGGCCGCCAGATCCGCGGAAAACGTTCTTCCACCAGCAACTGCAGCACGTGGGCGGCATCGCGTGCATCCGTCTTCTGCTTGCGCACCATCGACGCCCGGATCTGGGCTGCGTCCCCGATCCATAGCTCGTGGCCCAACTCGGCCAGCATGCGCTCAAACCAGCCGGTGTGGCCGCTGGCCTCTATGCCCACGCGCACCGGCCCCTGCAGACTAGCGTAGAAGGCTCGGGCTTCTCCGTTGGCATGTTCCAGGCGACGCTCCGTCAGTTCGCCCGTCTCGGTGTCCAGCATTGCAATCTGCTGGTAGCGCGTATGCAAATCACAACCTACAATCTTCATGTGCTCGGCTCCTTTCCTCCGAGCCTTGGTTGCTTTGAGCGCACCAAGTTTACTCGGCGGCTGGAGCCGACACGGTTATCTAATCAGGCACGCGACGCGAAGGAGCAATCGCTACTTCATGTCGCCCTTCATCTCGGTCTGCACCAGATGAAACTCGGCGGTGCCGACGTTTTCTACCGCGTGCGTACCCGGCTCGCGCCAGGCGGCGGTGCCGGCTTTGCATTCGCCAACCTTGGTGGTTCCGTCGGGAAAGTTGAACTTGATCTTGGCGTCGGTAACGCAATAGACGACGCTGGCCGGATGCGAATGCATCGCGACCTTCTCTCCGGGTTTGATGTGAACGTCCAGCACGCGAACGTGCGCGTTATCGAGCAGCACCTTGTGGGTCTCGGCGCCGCCGGGCACGGTCACAACGTCCTGCGCCAGAGCGGCCGCGCAGGCAAGACACAACAAACAGGCCAGCAAAAATAGTCGATACATCTTCGCCTCCAATTCTGGATTGGACTACGCCGACTGCCCCCGGGCACAGATGTCCAGGTAATGACTCACAGCACGGTCAGGATATTCCGAATCTGCTCCACGTGGTTAAGATCGTGGCCGGCGATCTGCTTCATCAGATCGCGAACGGTCATCTCGCCGCGCTCGGCGTGGATGCCGCGGCTGGTCCATTGTTCCTCCGTCAGCCGCTCGAACATACGCACATTTTCCTCGCGCAGCAAGCGAAACAGTTGCAGCGAGTCGGCCGGACTCCGCGAGGAATTGTCCCCCAGCGTGTTCCACAACTCCTGGTCATACGGCGAGAGTGGGCCGCCGTTGTGCTCGATCATCTGCCGATAGCGCCAGGACGCACTGATCTCGGCGTCGGCCAGATGGGCCAGCAGCTCCGCTACCGACCACTTGCCCGCACTCGGCCGCTTCAAGAGCGCAGCTTCGGGCTCGCCCTCGATCAGTTGCGCAATCGCTTCCGGAGTGTGACGTTGGACAGCAATGGGGTCTTTGCCCTGGACGTAGGACATGATACGCGCCGTATACTCCGCCTGGGTCGGCATGGGAACCTCCGAATGTTCAGATACTAAGTTCGACGATTGTGGGCGTTTATGCGGGCGCCTCTCCGCGCGCCCCACCCCAATGTATTATCGGCCCAGCTTCCGCGCCTGGCACGCGTCCACGACCTTGGTCGGATCGATCGCGTCGCGGTCCAACTGCATCTCGATCACTTTGCCATCTTTGTCGATGAGGTAGTTCACTCGCCGCGCAGCTTTGTATTCCGGATTGTAGATTCCGTATTCCTTGGTGACGTCCCCGCCCAGATCGCTGAGCAGTGGGAAGGTCACCCCGATCTGCTGCGCCCAAGCTTTGTTCGCGTACGGCGAATCCATGCTTACACCCAGGACCTGGGTGTCGGCGGCTTCCAGCTTTCCGAGGTCCTGCTGGAAGGCCTGCATCTGCTTCTGTCAGCCGCCGGTGAAAGCGAAGATGTAAAAGGCGAGCGCGACGTTCTTCTTGCCGCGGAAATCGTGCAGCGAGACCTTTTTGCCATTCTGGTCTTCCAGCGTGAAGTCCGGGGCCACGTCGCCAACCTTGATCTTCGGCGCCGGCACCTTTTCCGGGCTAGCGGCAAAGCCGGGCGTCAGCGAGGCAGCGACCAGGAGCGCGAGTAAGAGGTTCTTCATGCGTCTATCCTAATCGAGAACCGTACCGCGCATCGAACGGGCGTTCCGCACCAGAGTGGGCCGTCGCCGTAGCTTTTGTACTCTGCGGTCCAGTTCGCGCGCGTGCAGCGGCATAGACACGTTGGATGCGGCAGGCCGAAGGCCGGTCCGCAGTCCAGCGACCCTCATCAAACGCTGTCCGTGCGCAATTTGGGATGCAAAGCGGTAACTGTAGGCGCTCGGTGAACATGACCATTTTGGGAGCTTGCACCGTTTTTGCAAAAAAATGCGGAACCGTCACTGACACGCGTTTGCCGCCTTGCATATATTGCGAAGCGACGACCCTGTAGGCAACAGACAACTAACTCTCCACTTCGTCTCCAAGTCTTCGAAACGGTTAACCCTTCCACATGGCAGTCTTTTCGCTAAAGGAAACCCTCGACCCCTCCTAACCCTTTCGAAAACGCTCCTTACTTGGCGACAGTCCACTCTTCCACCATTACTAAACCTCTGGTGCGGGCCGTCCTACCGGTCTGTCCCACACTTCCGCTCCGTTGAGGAGTAAAGGAGAAACGCGATGAACCGTTCCCGGGTTTGTTTGCTTCTTCTGTGCTCGTTGTTTCTGGTTTCTATTTCGTGGGCACAGACTACCCCACTAACCCTCATCCCGACTGGCCCATGCCGCGTGCTGGATACGAGAGGGGCGCCGGGTCCCTTTGGCGGCCCGTCTCTCGCGGCCAACACCGTCCGGCCAGTCAATATCCCGGCCAATCCCGCGTGCTCGGTGCCGAATACCGCCGCCGGCTATGCGTTGAACGTAACGGTTGTCCCTCACGGGCGACTGGGCTACATCACGATTTGGCCGGATGGGGAGACGCAGCCTTTGGTCTCCACCTTGAACTCTTATGACGGCCGGATCAAAGCGGTCAGCGCTATCGTCGGCGCAGGCAATGCCAACTCCATTGATGTCTTCACCACTGACAGAACCGATCTGGTTCTGGACATCACGGGATACTTCGTAGGCCCAGGCAACCGGAACGCGCTTTATTACTATCCCCTATCGAATATGTGCGAGTTGGTGAATACCATCAATCCGCCGACACCCGACGGTCTGGGTGGCCCGGCACTGCTCGACGGCATTCCCCGCACCTTCGCGGTGCGGAACAATCCGAACTGCCACATCCCAAGCCAGGTAGCGGCCTACGCGCTGAACGTGATTGCGATGCCAGTTGGCGGAGCGCCTCTGGGATACATCACGGTTTGGCCGGCAGATCAGGCGCAGCCCCTTGCGTCCCTTCTGAACTCGCCCACCGGAACCGATGTAGCCAATGCTTCTATCGTCAGTGCCGGCACTGGCGACATCTCGGTGTTCGCGTTCGGCAACGATACGAATGTGGAGATCGACCTGGTTGGCTATTTTGGGCCGGCGGAGATGAATCGACAGAATGGTGACGCGCTGTACGCCTTCACTCCCTGCCGCGGCTTCGACAGTCGCCCCTATACGTTTACCAACCGGCTGGACTACATCTTCCAGACGCAGGGAGGGTGCCAGGCCACGCTGCCCGCGTTCACCGTAACGCCACCGATCGATGCTTATGTGGTGAACGCCACACTGGTTCCCGACGGGCCGATTGGTTATCTGCCAATTTGGGCGTACGGCCAACCGATGCCAACCCCTACGACGCTGATGGCCATGGACGGAGCGGTTACTTCCAATATGGCGATCGTGACTACGGGGCGGCGCCAGGAAATCTCGACCTTCGCGGGTAGCCCCACGAACCTCATCTTCGACGTGTCCGGCTATTTCGCCAGCCCAAGGTTGACGATGTTGACGACGATGCCGATGCCTCCCGGACAGGACCACGTCGCCTATGGACCGGTCGTTATGTCGGCCCGGGGTGGAGTGCCGCCGTATACCTGGAGTGCGAACATGCCCTCTGACCTGTCGATCGATCCCGACACGGCAGCTGTCACGGGTTGCCCGATCCTGAGCGAGGGCGGAGGCGATCCGGAAATGACCATTCAGGTGAAGGACTCTGCTCACAATAGAGTGACTGAAACCGCAAACTTCACCATCAACCCGCTGCCGACACTGGCCATTGCCACGGCGACGTTGCCGGCGGGCACTCTCAATGTGCCTTATAGCTTCGCCATCACCGCAACCGGTGGCTACGGGGCATACACCTGGAGCCAGGTATCGGGAAATCTGCCGCCTGGTTTCACCTTCAGCAGCAACGGTGTCATCAGCGGCTACGATGCCGGCACTCGCGGCACGTGGACCTTCACGGTGCAGGTGACCGACCAGCAGTGTGAGGCTCCGGCACCGCCGGCACAGACGTTCCACCTGAGAATCAACTAAGCCCCCACGTTCAGCCGCAATCGCCGGCTGTAACGGTCAGGCTCCCGGATGGCCGGGAGCCTGAGTCTTTTACGCTGAAAGGTTCGGAGGAGCACATCCGGCCCGGCAGCCTTCCTGCCCGCAGCCCCGCGGTTAAAGTCTTGTCGCCACAAATTGCTTGTGTTAGCTTTCCGCGCATCAGGAGCGGACAACATGGGCCTTCGCAGTCGATCGTTATTCCCCGGAACTCTCTTTCTCCTTCAGCCAACGCTGGCTGTCCTGCTGGCGAACCTGGCTCTGTGCCCGCCGGCCTCGGCCCAGTACTGGCAGTTCGTGAAGACAATCGGCGTAGGCGAGTCGCCGGAGCGCATGGCGATCAGTTCCAATGGCCGTGAACTGTACGTTGCCAATCGCACAAGCTGCAGCGTCTCCGTTATCGACCTGCAACGCAACGAGAACATCGCGACCATTGAGCTGGGAAATGCGCCCCACGCAATGGTTGCCGGCAACGGACGGATTTATGTCCTGGAATACGATCCCCCGGCCGATCGGCCTTGTCCCTCGCGTGCAGCGGGCCGTGGTTGGTCGCTGGCGATCGTTGACTCTGCCGACCAGAAGCTCGCCGCGCCGATTTCGCTTCCTTATAACGACCGTTGGGACGAACTGGCCCTCACTCCCGATGGCAAGCGCCTGTTTCTGACCGCGCCCTATCATGGTGTCTTCGTCTTCGACACCGCCGCGCAAGCTTTGCGGCCCGAGCCGGTCATACAGGATTTGTGCCCCATCGGAATCGCCGTCTCGGCGCAGCAACAGAAGATCTTCGTCAACTACCAATGTCTCGGCCCTCCGGGCGGAGGCACGATGACCGCGCACGATTCCATGGGCGTGTATGAGTTGTCGCCGCCCTACCGCCGCATCGCCGTAATTGCCGGCTTGCCCAACGTCGGCGGACAGGTGGCGCTCTCGCCCGACGGCGTGCAGTTGTGGGCGGACGGCAACGACGCCTGCTCCCGTCCCGACTATCCCCACGACGGCTGCCCGGGCTTTCCCGTGCGCGTGATGAACATCGTCAACATTTCGGACCTGACGGCGCGCAGCTACGGATTCTCCATGGCCGAGTTCGACGGGCGTATCTCCTTCTCTCCGGAAGGCGAGGTGTTTGTCGGCGGCGGCGATGCGCTCAAAGAGATTCCCAAGCCGACGTTAGGCGTGGTTACAAGGCTCGCCGTCCCGCAGGCCGGTGACGTGGCCTTCCGGCGCGATGGACGGGTCGAATACATGTACGTCGCCGTGATGAACAAGGGACTGGTGCAGCTGCTGACGCGCAGCCAGTGCAACTGCAACGATCGCGGGCAGCAGGCCGATGTGGCCAGCGCCGCCTGCCGCTCTGAAGACAATGCGAAGAAGGCGGAAACCGCAAGACCGCCGGCGCCCGGCAGGAACTACGCTCTGGTCATCGGTATCAACGAGTATGATCATTGGCAGCACCTGGCCAATCCCGCGCATGACGCCGACGACGTGGCGCATGAGCTGCGCGACCACTACAACTTCGAGGTACAGGAGCTTCCCGGCCCCGGTTGCGGAGAAGCTCACGACCCGGGTCACAGTTGCCGCCTGACCAAGAACGACTTCCTCAGCGCGCTGCGCAGCTACGCGGCGGATGCCAACGGCCAGCGGCGCAGCTACAACGATCAGGACCAGTTGCTGATTTACATCGGCAGCCACGGCGCCTACGACGAAGTAATGGACCGCGGCTTTCTCATCGCTTCCGACTCCGAGACGAAGGACAACGATCCCAACCACGTGACCCAGATTTCTCACAGTGAACTGCGGGAGATCCTGGACCGCTTGCCCGTCAAGCACATCTTCGTGATGATCGACGCGTGCTTCGCGGGAACCTACGACCCGACCTTAGGCACCGGTGTGCTGCGGGGAAACGAGGAATACACGCCCATTCCTGTGTCCGACTTGCGGACGCGGTATCGCGACATCGTCACGCGCGAGTTTCTGACCTCGGGTGGGAAGACGTTCGTGCCTGACGGTTCGAAGCGCAACTCGCCCTTCGCGCAAATTTTCATACAGGCGCTCGAAACCTCCGGCGCAGGCGGGTACTGGACGATTGCGAAGCTGCGCCCGCAATTTCAGCTATTGCCGAAGCAGCAGCCTCGTCAGGGCCCCTTCGGCAGCGACAACGGTCAAGGCGAGTTCTTCTTCGTCTACGCGCCGGCCTCGGCCACGGTGCGGCCGGCCGGGAATTGCGAAGCGGGTGGCATTGGCGGCGCTACTTGCCCTGCCGCTTGGCCACGCGCGCCAGAAACGCCTCCTGAGCGTTGAAGGCATTCTTCCTCTGGTAGTTCGGGTCGCGCACGTACTTGCCTTCGGAGGTCATGTGCCGCGCCTTGGCCTGGTCCTTCAGATACGTCCCGAGCACCTGCTCGCGAATCACCCTGACCAGGTTCTTGTCGCTCACCGGGAAGTCGACTTCCACGCGATGGTTCAGGTTGCGCGGCATCAGGTCGGCGCTGCCCAGGTAAACTTCTTCGTCGCCGCCGTTGGCGAAATAGAAGATGCGGCTGTGCTCCAGGAAGCGGCCCACGATGCTGGTGACGGTGATGTTCTCGCTGATGCCCGCCAGCCCGGGGATGAGGCAGCAGATGCCGCGCACCAATAGCTGCACTTTCACGCCCGCCTGCGAGGCCTGATACAGCAGTTGAATCATGGCCCGATCAACCAGCGCGTTCATCTTGAAGATGAGATGGCCGCCGCGGCCGGCTTTCTGGTGCTCGATCTCACGCTCGATCAGGTGCGCCATGCGCGGGCGCAGCGTCCGCGGCGAGACCAGCAGCTTGCGATAAGAGTCCTTGGCGGAGTAGCCGGTCAGGAAGTTGAACAACTCGGTGCAGTCGGCGCCGATCTCGGGATCGCAGGTCAGCATCCCCAGATCGGTGTAGAGCTGCGCGGTGACGGCGTTGTAGTTGCCGGTCGCCAGGTGGACGTAGCGCCGGATCAAATCGCCTTCCTTGCGCACAATCAACGCGACCTTGCAATGCACCTTCAGCCCCATCAGCCCATAGACGACGTGCACGCCATATTCTTCCAGCTTGCGCGCCCATCCGATGTTGCTCTCTTCGTCAAAGCGCGCCTTCAGCTCCAGCAGCACGGCGACCTGCTTGCCGTTCTCCGCCGCCTCCATCAGTGCGTCAACGATGGGCGCGTTGCGGCCCACGCGGTACAGGGTGATCTTGATGGCCAGCACGTCGGGATCGTGCGCTGCCTTCTGGATGAGCCCCACCACCGGCTGAAACGATTCGAAGGGATGTTGCAGCAGAATATCGCCGCGCCGGATGATGCCGAAGATGTCCTCTTCTTCGCCGTCCTTGGCCAAAGGGGCGGGCATGGCGGGAACGAACGTGGGGAACTTCAGGTCGGGCCGGTCCAGTTTCGTGAGCCCGCGCACGCGCACCAGCGACAGCGGACCGCCGGTGACTTTATAAATGTCCTCGCGATCCAGCTCCATGTTCTTGCTCAGGATCTCCAGGACCGGCGCCGGCATGCCCTCGTCCACTTCCACCCGCACCACGTCGGCGAAGCGCCGCTGCCACACGCCTTCCTCCACCGACTCCAGCAGGTCGCCCGCTTCCAGGTCCTGGATTTCGCTGTCAGCATCGCGCGTGACGTGGAAGGGATGGGCTTCTTCGATGGTCATGCCAGGAAACAGATAGGAGAGGTTGGCAATGACCAATTGCTCCAGCCAGACAAAGGTCTGCTCCTTCATGGGAGCGGTTTTCGTGCGGCTCTTGGTCTTGGGCGCGCCGCTCACCAGCACCAGTTGCGGCAGCGTGTCGGGAATCTTCACCCGCGCGAAGTGCTGCTCGGTGCGCCGCAACAGGACCGCCAGATTCAAGCTGAGGTTGGAGATGTGCGGGAACGGCCTTCCCGGATCGAAGGCCAGCGGCGTCAGCGTGGGAAACACCGTTTCCTGGAAGTAGGAGTCGGCGACCGCGCGCTGCTCCTCGTTCAGGTCGGCATAGTTCACGATATGAATGCCGGCAGCAGCCAGCGCGGGCACCAGTTCTTTGTTCCAGCATTCGTGCGAGCTGCGAAACAGGCGGATCACCGATGCACGAATAGCGCGCAACTGCTCGGCCGGAAGCATGCCGTCCGGGCCGGCCTCGAGTACCCCTTTCTCCACCTGCCGCTTCAGCCCGGCCACACGCACCATGAAGAACTCGTCCATGTTCGAGCCCACGAAGGACAGGAACATCAGGCGCTCCAGCAGCGGATTGTGGTCATCCTGCGCCTCTTCCAGCACGCGCCGCTGGAAGTCGATGAGGCTGAGCTCGCGATTGATGTACAGCGCGGTATCGTCGAGCGGACGCGAGGGTTCAGGGCCGTTGCGGCGCTCCGCAGGCGTGGTGGTCGGAACAGGCAAACGTCGGCCCTTGGCAGGTACTGGCTTCGCAGATGTGCTCATACGGGTTTTCGCCACTGGAGAGAAACAGACGCCCATTGTAATGCGCCGCAACGCGTTTTGAACACTGCTGCTGCCGGTGGGAAGCAGCATTTTGACGCTCTGTTCATGTGGTCTTCCCCTGCTCGCTGGTAGCGACCCGGGGACTACGGCAGGAGAAGATCCAGGTTTCGCCCGCACAATCACGCAGGACTACACGCCCTTAAGCTGTTCTTCGGTCATGCCGAAGTAGTGCCCGAACTCGTGAATTACGGTACGTCGGACCTGCTCGCGGATTTCGTCATCGTTGTGGCAGACGGCCTCGATGTTCTTCTGGTAGAGCACGATCTCCGAAGGTGCGACAAAGCTCTGGAAGCTGCTGCGCTGCGTCAGCGGCACGCCGTGAAAGATCCCCAGCAGCAGCCGTTTCCGCCCACCGGGTGCAGAAGGCGGCTCCTTCTCCGGACGGTCTTGCACCATCACCGCGACGTTCTCGATGCGGCGGCGAAACTCCGCGGGCAACGAGTCCATCGCCTCAGAGACGAGCTGGTTGAATCGCTCGTGGGTCATCGCCAACGAGCATACCCGAAGGGCGCCCCAGGCGGGCGATCCCTCTACAAGCGCGATTAGATCGGAGGCCTCACTGGTCCCCAACCCCTGATCCCCAGTCCACGGCCTCCGCTCAGTTCACACTTTCATTCTGAAACGCTCTAATGGACTCTTGCAGGTATGTGGAGAGGGTAACGTTCACGTTGCGCAAATCGGGGATAAGACCGCTCAAGTCGAGCTTCAGCAGCCCGCTTTGCACCGTGTCGTAAATCGACATGTCCACCACCCGGATGTCGTCAACCAGCATGTCTTCGGTGTAGCGCTGCTTGCGGCGAGTGGCGCCGTGCCTGGCGCCCTTTTCCAGCAGCGATCGGGCGGCCTGTAGCGGGCTTCGGGAGCGCAGTTGCTCGACGATCGCGGAGAGCAAGTCGGGCAGGTGATCGAGTCGTTGCTTGTCATCCAGCGGAATGGCGCCCAGGCGCGAATCGGCCTTCATGCCGGCCAGTGCCAGTCGCGAGATCTCCTCGGCATTCTCCCGCAGGAACTCCGCCAGCGACTGCATGGTCATGGAACCGGCCTGCCGCGGATTGCTCAGCTTGGCTTCCAGGGACTTGACCAGCGCGCGCACATCCGCGGGCTTGACCAGGTAATCGTCTACTTGATTGCGGATGGCCTGAAGGGCGCTTTCGAACGCCGGATAGCCGGTGAGGATGAGGTTGATGCACTCCGGCTGGGTGCGCCGCATCGCGCTGACTACGGTGAAGCCGTCACCCGGTTCGCCGATGTTGAGGTCGGCGATGAGCGCATCGAAGGTGTGGGAGCCGATCTCGCGCAGGGCCTCGGCAACCGTGGCAGCGGTGCTGACCGTGTAACCTTCCTGTCGCAATATGGTCGAGAGCGTGAGCAAGATCGTGGACTCGTCATCCACCAGCAGAATTCGGTTTCGCGTCGCGGCAGCCATCGTGCGTGTTTGACCTCGCCCAGGTTCGAGAGTGGCGCACTGCTACCTAGCTTGGATGCGTACTCTGGACGAGTGTTCACGTCAGAAAGCGACAACTCGCGTTGGCGCCCCCAAGGTTGGAGGGCAAGCTGGCGCTATGCGATACTGGTTCTGCTCTGAACCGGGGCACGCGTCCACGCAGCCCTTGGGCACAGCGCGATTACGGAAGCCTGGCTGAGGCGGGCCGAACTGCATCAGCAAAGGGCAAGTTAAACAGCCGCAATCGCTTATCGTCGTTGATCTTCGGGTTTTGGCCGGGATGGCGGAACTGGCAGACGCAGCGGACTCAAAATCCGCCGACCTTCGGGTCATGGGGGTTCGACCCCCCCTCCCGGCACCATTTTCTATTGCAAGGACTTAGCTGCGGAATCCTGAGAGGAAGAGTTTTCCTCTTCGTCCCGACTATGCCCAAAACTATGCCCGTCCTGTTGAACCTCCAGTTTCCGCATTGCCTCTGCAATGTCCGTCTGTGACACGATGGCGTAACGCTCAAAGACGCTCCGAGTTCTCCAGCCCCCAATTTTCATAATCACCCCCTCAGCGACTCCAGCCCTGCGCAGATTCCGGGCTGCTGTTCTCCGCAGATCGTGAAAGAGCAGCTTCGGCACTCCAGCAGCAACACAGGCATTGCGCCATGTCTCCCGGAAATCGAGGACGGGTTTGCCACAAGGACGGGTGAACACGAAGTCATCGGGCTGCTTGCCGGATGCACAGGCAGACAGCAGAGCATAGACGTTCTGCGTCATGCTAACTTCCCGTCCGTCTCTGTTCTTCGTCGTACCTGGTTCAAGGCGAATGACCTTCGCAAGCAAGTCCACTTGCCGAACCCGTAGCTGTCGCAGTTCCCCGATTCTCCAGCCGTATGTCCGTCCGACCTCCACGATTGCCCGGAACCAGACCTCGGGGCAATGAGCAATGATCTTCTCGAATTGTCCGTCCTCCAGAAAGCCCTTCCGGATGTTGTTCTCTGCGAGTCTCGGGATTTTCGGCACTCTGTTGACCTTCGGGGGAGTGCTTTGCAGTCCCAAGCGGAACATCCGTTTCAATGCTGCCATCTCTCGGTTAACCGTCGCATTGGATGCCTGCTCATGGCGTCTGCTGTCAACGTAGCGGGCCACTAGGTCACTGCTGACCTCGCAAGCCCTCATATGCCCGAAGAACGGGCTCAGATGCAGTTTCCAGCGTGCCTCGACATCATCAAGTGACCTCCTCTCGTTTATGCGGTAGTCCCGTAGAAGGTCTTCGGCAAGCTCCGCAACTGTGACCCGCTCTGCAAGTGGGCCATAGAAGTTGCCCATTGCAATCTCCCCCAGCCGTTGCTTGAGGAAGTCATTCGCTTCCTGCCTGTTCGTCGTTCGTGTCGTCTCGCGGAACGGTTTGCCGTTGCGGTAATACTTGACCCAATACACGGCACTCCCCTTCTGTTTGTAGATCGAGCCGGAACCTCTCGTTCGTGGCATTTCGGTTGTCTCCTTTTCGGTCATAGTCCGGGCATAGCGGCTTGTAACCTGTTGCGCGAGAAAGCCCGAATCAGGCGCAACGGATTAGATATCCGCTCTATTATGCAAGACCCCCTCTTGCATGTCAAGCATTCGATTTCATTCCAAGTCAACACATTGCAACAGCCCCTCTCGCATAGATAAACTGGAAGCCATGCCCAAGGGAACGAAACGTCCGAAACTGCCCAAAGAAGTACGGGACATATTTGCCAGATACGGCAGCGACGGAGGAAAGATCGGCGGAAAGCTCAGATGGGAAGGGGTCACGCCTGAAGAGCGAACCGCAATCGCAAAGAAGGCAGCGCAAGCCAGATGGAGAAAACCCAAACCCGACTAGGGCAAACCACTAGAAATTTTCTGGGGCGAGGTTTCGGCTTCCGTCAAGGGGGATGGGTGTTCAGCGTGGACTCATTACCCCGAACTCTGGATTGAAATTTGAAACTTCGACACTACCCCCAGGTCGCCTCCCTGTACTATTACGGTACCTTCGCGTCGCCGTTTGAAAAATGTAGAGCCATTTTGCAGCTTTCCTGCTATCATAAACGACGCTCTGGTGGTGCCAACGACAGGCAGACAGTCTTCAGTGGTTTCTACAGTAGCTCCGCGTCCCGACCGACCCGACCGCTTTTTCGAGGTACGTCTTCAACTCCTCGAAGAAAAACCAGGACTCACCGCAGTTTGCGCTGGTTACGAGCTCAAGGAGTGGCGCACTACTCAGCTTGCGGGGCACTTGATGAAGTATCTTCCGGAATTCGCACTGCGATACTCTGAAGTCCGTAATATCGGTGCTCACAATGCTGCTGAGATGATGGCCAAAGCTGCTCGCAATGTCTATCTCTCGGACAAGTATAAGAAGCGCGGCGAGATCGGGGAATTGCTTCTACACGTCATCTGCTCAGAGGTTTTTCAGACTTATCCCGTAATCACAAAATACTTCTACAAGGACAGCGCGAACAACACTGTGAAGGGGTTTGACGCGGTCCATGTGATTGCAACAGCCACGGGACTGGAGCTCTGGTTAGGCGAATCTAAGTTTTACAAACGAATAGGGCAAGCTATAGCGGCGGCAATCGAAGATCTCGAAAGTCATACCAGACGTGATTATATGCGTGCCGAGTTTGCCGTAATATTGAATATGCTTGACCCTATGTGGCCGTATGCAGCCAAGCTTCAGAACCTACTTCATCCGAACGTGTCGCTAGATCAGGTGTTCGATGCAATCTGCATACCGGTGTTGCTGACATATGACAGCGAGACCATCAATGCACATACCGAAGTAACAGAGATATTCAGGAGAGCTTTTGAGGCAGAGGTTCGGGCGCATCACATGACGTTCGCCGAGAAAAACCCTGTTGACTTGAGTAAACTCCGGGTTCATCTCTTCCTGTTTCCGGCAAAAGACAAAGCTCAGTTGCTGGATGAGTTCGACAAGAAGTTAAAAGCATGCCAGACCATCGTCTAGAAGTCGAACAGATACGGCAGGTTTTGCGCAGTCCCGATCCGACCGCGAACGATTTCGCGGTTCTGACGAGTATCTCCCGCCTAGCGAACGATGGCAATCTTCCACTGGAAACTCAGGAGCTTATTCTTCGTGCCTTGGACAATAGAAGTCGGTTCGGCTCCGCGACTGTGTTGCTTGATGCTTTGGTGAGAAAGGTGGGCCTTTTTCCATATCTTGACCCTCATGAGCTAGGAACCACCGACCAGCTTGCTTGGGAATTTAACAGGCCGGTAAACATGCCAGAGCACATGGTCTTTCATGAACCTCAAACTCGGGTATATCGAGCGCTTTTGCAGGGTCACAATGTTGTGTTAAGCGCTCCGACAAGCTTTGGTAAGAGTTTGGTGACAGATGCGGTTATTGCGAGCGGAAAGTATAAGAATGTATTGATCGTAGTTCCGACGATTGCTCTGATCGATGAAACCCGCAGACGTCTATCTGAGCGTTTCAGGGGCCAGTTTAAAATAATCACACACACGTCACAATCTATCGCTGAGAATAATCTATTTGTTCTAACACAGGAGCGCGTCTTAGAGCGAGAAGTCATCGACCTCGTTGAACTAGTGGTGATTGATGAGTTCTACAAGCTTTCACCTGGAAAGAAACGCGTCACTGAGGAAGACTCGCGCTGTGCTCGATTGAACGAGGTCTTATACCGATCGGTCAAGGCGCAAAAGCAATTTTACCTGCTGGGGCCCAACATCCGAGGAATATCCGAGCAAAGCGGCAAGAAGCTGAAGTTCGATAATTTTTACGAAGAATATCGAACCGTAGTGTCGGAGGTTCATCACGTTAACCCTAGCTCTGACCGTTTGAAAACTCTCGCCGAGTTATGTCAACAATTGACCGAACCAACCATTATTTTCTGTTCTTCGCCAGGCAGTGCGACGGAGGTTGTCCAAGCGCTCATTCCCGCAGTCAGTCCCGACGTAAAGGTCTCCACTGAAGCTGCGAATTGGGTAGCTGCTAACTACCACCCTGATTGGCACTTCGTGAAAGCTCTACGAAAAGGGATTGGTGTCCATCACGGGCGAATTCCCCGAGCATTGGCCCATTATGTGGTGAGTGCCTTCAACAAGAGCACCATCCGTTTTCTCGTTTGCACGTCAACTCTGATCGAAGGCGTAAACACCAAAGCGAAGAATGTAGTTATCTACGATAATAAGATCAACAAAAGTAGCATTGACTTCTTTACTTTCAACAATATCAAAGGGCGGTCAGGCCGCATGGGCCAGCACTATATCGGGCATGTTTATCTATTCCAGGCAGCACCTACCGATCCTTTGCCACTGGTAGATATTCCTGTCTTCAGTCAGCCGGAGGACCTCGATTCTGGGCTCTTGCTCCACATTGATGAAGAAGACCTAACACCGCGGTCGAAGGCGAGGCTCCAGGGGTACTTGCGTCAGGAGTTTCTGGATTATGCAACACTCAAGGCCAACGTGGGGGTTGATCCTGACGGTCAGATCGCTGTTGCTCGCGAAATCCGCTCCAACTTGGCAAAATATAGTTCGGTTTTGCAGTGGTCATGGATGCCTAGTTACGCGCAAATTTATGGCGTCTGTGAACTGATTTGGAAACCTTTCGGTTGCTCACGATTAGGCAATGGCAGCGCTCGGAGTTCCAAGCAGCTTGGCTTTCAGTTGATTGGATTGTCCTCCGCACCCTCGACTAGATCACTTGTTCAGACCGCTTTTGAATATCACCAAGACGCTGATGCTGCGGTCCAGCAGGTGTTAGACTTCTTGAAGCTGTGGGCAGGCTTCCATTTTCCACAGTTCATGCGTGCTCTCGACCGCATCCAACGTGACGTTTTTCGTCGCGTGAACATGTCAGCAGGAAATTACGACGCTTACGCGAACCGTGTCGAAAACTTCTTTACAGATTCAGCGCTCGTTGCTTTAGAGGAGTATGGCATTCCCCTCGAAGTGGCGAAGAAGCTTGCTCCGTCTCTGGGTCCTTATCAGACGCTAGACGAAGCTTTGGAGAAGCTTCGCGTTCTTCAGCTGGATGGAGCCAACCTGTCTAGATTCGAGGCCACCTTGGTTAGAGACGCTCAAGCAACACTGTAGAAAATGGTTTTTGCTTTTCCATCATCGAGTTCTATCAGTCAGCTCGTAAATTCCCTTGTCCAATCCTCTTAGGACCTGCGCAAGATTGGCCTCCAAGGCCTCACAGATTCGCAGCAGCGTCGTCACCGTGATCGGCCTTCCCGCTTCGATCTGCTGCCAGTGCCGAGCCGAGAAACCAAACGAGATCATGTCCTCTTGGCTGTAGCCGCGTTTGCGACGGAGTTCTTTCACCCGCTGCCCCAGAGTTTTGAAGAATTTCTCTTGATCCGGCACCCATAAGGAAGTACCCTCTCACGTGCAAGAACACCACGAGCAGATTAGCTGGTAAGGAAAACGCATGTCGAAGGATAGACCCTTTATCGGATGTGGCTGGGAGGAATTGCGAGACCTCGTAGACGCTGCAAGTTTCGAGTTTCGGCAGAAGCTGGAGCCTGTACATGCCGAACTGATACACCACACTAAGGGCAAATCGGCGCAAAGGCTGAAAGTCAAAGTTGAACGCTACCTGAAGGCTCTTTCAGAAGCCGACTGAAACGGTTCCAATCAGGCACGTCATGATTTTTTTGTCCCGAATGCCGGAGCGACGCTTCGCTGTTCGAACAGGCAGAGGACGAGTGGGGTGCCAGGGATGAAAACGCCAACTATGCGGAAGAAGATCAACCCGAAGCTAAGTTCTTTCGGCGGACATCTCGACGAACCCAATCCCCCGAATGCGATTGCTCCCCCGAGACTGCGAGAGCGAGTCGCTAACTTTTTCGCAATGCTTTTATTGCTGCCTATCGTCGCAGCTTCGTTGTACTTGTGGCTAGGGGCGCTTGGTGGGAGCTCACTGAAGAAGGGACTAGGAGTTGCAGGAGCCATCTGTGCCTTCATCGCAATTGCTAACCTGCCCAAAGAACCTGCCTGGGCAAGATTCGTCAAGGGCACGGTTCTGGCAGCGGGTGTTCTCTGGGTAGTGAGCACTTTCCTGCCCATTGAAGACGAGGCCGGCTTCGTCGTGGTACTCCTGATTGCGGGAGCGGTGGGCGTGGTGGGTTACGTCATGCTGTTTGAGAACTTTTTCGACTGAAAGTCTCTTCGGGGTTTTCCGCTATAAACGCCACAAAAACAACCCTCAGACGAGGTGCGCAAATTGGATGTTCACTCGCCCCAGCTCTGAGTTTTCAGATTTGTGTGCATAAAATGCCCCCCCCTTGCTCTTGCCGGATGTTTTCTTGGCCGTCACCGCTTTTGAGCTTGGAAGAGTGCACGCGCCAACCGCGCGAAATTCTCTGCCGCCTCCGGACTTCTGTGTACTCTGCTTTTCGTTTCATACAAAGCTTAATCCGATGTAAATGTCACGTCACAAGCGTGCCATATTCCTGGGGCCTTCGCTGGTGGCTGCAAGAACTCGCATCTTCTTAGGTGATGGATATGACCGTTATCTGTATACACCATGTCGATCACAATAAAAACTATTTCATTTCCCAACCTCATGGCGTCCAAGTCATCCTGCGTCAATATCCAAGGATTGTGTCCGTCGTGGGTAGCACTAAGTGAGTTCCAGTGGCCTTCTCCCGGAAGGAACACGCCGACATTCTTGGGTTTTCTAGAGTCTTTGATATTAGCTTGCTGAACGCGCTCATTGAAATCTAGGATAATGGCATGTTGTGTTTCTGTCTTGCGGTCTGGCTCGACATATACCCAGCCGCTCACAGCGTCAATAGTTATAGGATTAGGATTCGTGGTCGGGGTACTGTAATAGTAGTCAAAATATAACTGATTACCGACAGAAAAATCCGCTTGCGGGCCGTTGATCTCTTTTGGTGGAAAACGAGTCGGGCCGTCGAATACCAGATAACTCCGGGGAATAAAATGTAAGAGTTTACTGTGTTCGGCTATGTCTCTATCCAACTTCGCGAGTAGTCTACTATCTGTTGGTTGTAGATAGACTCCCTTGGGAAATGGGATGCGAAGATAATGATCATAATCCGGTTCGTCAATGTATGGAGGGGCTGGGAGGGGAATAAACGAAGCTAGGTATGTTGGTATGTTCGACCATGGCTTGTCACCTTTATTTGCTAGTGTAACCAATACCAAAAGGCCACACAGGCTAAGCACAAGAACGATACCACTGACCCGCAATAGTCGGGGCCTGCTGCTATGCGGCCTCCAGTGTCCCGTTAAAGAAAGCGCTCCTCCGGTTCCCAAGGCCAAGAACGCAAGTGCTAGCGCGTACTCTCCCATGGTTACCATTACCCCCCACCCGAGCGAGTACAGAAGTTCTCCCGGCAATGTTGCACTCTTGTCCCATAGCCATGAGACGAATGCCCATACAAAACTCCAGAGCGTCTTGCGATCTCTCCAGAGAAATCGGAGTTGGATTGTCCAGCGCATACGGCGGAGTGCGATACGCCTCCGCTGGGACGGAATGGGAAAAAGCGGCACGGAAATATGGGAGTGTAGCCTTCCCGACAAGTGTCCCACTTCGGACACATGTGCATCAACCCTTTATTGCCATTTGTGGCAATCAGGCTCCTGTTCATTGAACTTTTAGGTTTATCTCCGCCCATTCGCTGAGAACGCTCCGAGTAAGCGCCTCCACTTTCCTTCCCGGCGTGCTCCCCCAATCCGCCACGAACACCCGCCGGGCTTCCTCGTAGAACTGGCGAAGGAGTTGGCGGATTATCTGGGGGCTTCGGCGGACTTACGCCTCGGACTCGGTACGTGGACGGCTGAATTTTTCGTTCCACTGGACGGTCCTTCGAAGGTAAACTGCTCTGTCCATCTGGTTGACAAGAATTCGATGAGCGCTGCACAGAAAGCCAATGTCGAGCTGCCTGCATCCCCTGAAATTCAACCCGGACTGATTGAAGCCCTCACAGCTGCGTATGCAACTCTCCTGAAGCGCCAACGGACCGCGTCAGCCGCATACGTCCGATGGACGACGGCACATTCCAGAGCCCACGAGTTCGCATGGTTCGAAGGGGGATGCGAAACGCTGCTTACGAAGGGCGGCAGCGTGGTAATCGAACGTGAATCACCAATCCACAGCTCCATTCAAAAGATGATGGCAACCATGGAGCTGAACCCTTACGAGCGTGAACTACAGTACGGCTACCCCTACGTCATCGGTCAGTCGAACGGCAAGAGTTTCCGGGCTCCCTTGTTGACAATGCCGGTTGCGATCACTCCTGATGGTGGCAAACTGGTCATAAGTGCCACCGAAGACCTAGGGAGACTCTGATTAAGCTCTCCCTTTCCTGAGAAGATATCGAGTAAAGTCACGCCAGGATGAAGCAGAGGACACTGGCGATGATGACCGGCTTTGAACGCTATACCAAAAAGACCAAACGCG